>BNJV01000333.1_pt1 | contig 319157 bp, 531 predicted proteins | sample 8540591 | NCBI WGS metagenome assembly BNJV01 (sample SAMD00202457, study PRJDB9452) | human saliva metagenome | host: Homo sapiens | reverse complement strand
CTCGCCCGGCTCGGCAGCCACCGAGACGCCGCCGCCCTGGCGGTAGCCGCCACGGCCGGCACCCGCGGCGAGAGCCCCGCACATCCGCCAGCAGCGCCCGCGGCGCCCGCTGCCAGCCATGTATAGCCCTTTCTGTCCTGGTCGCGCGCATGTTCCGCCTTTTCTGCCAGCAGCCCGTCCAGGGGTCGCGCATCCGCCACGAGGCACCGAAATGCCCCTCCGGCCAGTTTCTCGGTGCCATCGCATCCTCGTTCGGGTCGAGCGGAAGGCGGGCTCATCCAGCGACAGTCGGTCGATCACCGCCTGACGTGCCACGTCCGGATCCGATTTCGTGCCACCGGCACTTCCGCCGCATCAACTCGGCCAGCAGCGCCGGACTGATGGTGGAAGGTCGCAATAAACCAACGCCAGGATCTGCCCAAATGCTGCAACTCGCCCCATCACCTCGCATGGATAATAAAGCGCTTGTAATACGTGTAGATGCGCCGCACCGACAGCTTGCCCGGATCTTCCTCGACCGTGATCGCGCCCCTCGTGGGCACGGTACCAGTCAGAATGCGTCCGACGAAGGGGCTGATCAGCGTGACTCAGCGTGGCACAGGCCACCGCCTGGGCAAAGCCGAACGTGATTTGCAGTGGATGCCGGCGTTCCAGCCGGCGGAGGCGAGCGCGATGCCTTCCAGGTGGCTGCAATCTTGAGGCAGCACGCGGTCCGGACCGATGCCGGCCTGCGCGGTAATGGTGCATCAGGCGCTCGGCCGCGCCACCGTGGCATCGGTCGAGAACGACGGCCGCGCATCCACCTCGGTGGAGACCGGCCGGGGATGATCGCAGGATCGCCTTCTGTCCGAAAAGGCACCAGCCGGTCAGCCAGCTCGTCAGTGGGGCCTGCGGGTAGCCAGGCCTGCACCTCGTGCATGAGACCGGCGTGCTCGAGCTCTGCACGGCCTTCCAGGATGAGCGAGGGGTTTGGTGGCGCGTCCTGCGGGCGGGTCTGCAGCCCGTGAAATCGCCGTGTCCGGCGGCCACGGTGGTGAACTGTCGCAACGCTCCAGTGCCGTGACCGGCTGACGATGCCGTCACGTCTTGTCACGCCTGCGACCCCGCCGGCGGTGCCACTGTTCGCCATCCTGCCATCCTCGAGGGCCGATAGTCTGTTGCGGCCATGGAGGAAGCGTCCTCCAGCCTGAATGCCGTCCACGTATCCACCGGCGGCGCGATCGAACACACGGAAAGAATGGCCTCTTGCAGCCTGCCATATCGGGCAGACAAGCAACGGATAAGCACCCTAAAACTAATAACCCCTTCCGGATCCTCTGAACAAATCCTGTGGCTGTCACTCCCCAGCGACCGGACGCATGACTGCGCAACCACCGGGTGTTATGGCGCGCCATGGGACGGCAGGTGTCGCCTTAATCACATCCCGTTCCGTGACGCGTGCCTGCCCGCGAGACATTCAGCGGATCCCTTCCGCTGACCGGGCCCAGCTGTGCCCTCTTTGCGATGTCGTCTGTGAAGCCGTGTCGAGATGGTCCGCAATGCGGTGACCGGGCCAACAAGAAATCGGCAACCGTTTCGACTTCAAGGGGTCGGACGCGCACGCATCGAACCTGCTAGAAGGATCGAGGTGATGACCACGCGGCGCCGACGACGACTTTCAAGCTCGGCGGGTCCGCGACGTGCTGGTGGCCAAGCTGGCCAAGCCGCAATCGTCGACGTCCGCTATCTGGAAGACGACAGACCCGAGAAGATCGGCGGCGACAAAGATGAAAGCGTGAAGATCACCGTCCGCCACGGCGTGCCCACCGATCATCGCCAAGAAGATCGTCAAGCTGCTGAAGGACCCAAGATGAAGGTCATCGGCTCCATCCAGGGCGAATCCGTGCGCGTCGCGGCAACAAGCGCGACGACCCGCAGACCGCCATCGGCCTCATCCGCGGCGGCGCCCGATCGCCGCTGGTCATGCAATTTCAACTTCCGGGACGAGACCGGCGCCCATGAAAGCTTTTCCTCCATCACCGTCGTGGCTCCCGCCCTGCTCGACGCCTCGCTTGGCCCAGGTGCCGCTGGAAGCGCGCCCGGGCGCCGCCTGGCACCGTCAGGCACTGCCTGCGAGCGCTCGTGTCGCCCGGCTGGCACGCTGCGGCTGGACGCGCGCATCTTCAACGTCGAGACGGGGGACGGCCGGCCGCACGTGCGCCTGCGTGCGTGGAACCGGACCTCAAGCTGCAGTCCTGGGCTCAGGAGATGCAGGCCCGAAACCTGCTGCGGCTGGCGAGGCGAGGCCAATCGAGATCTTCGGGCCCGACGAGCAAGGAACCGCTCTTTCACATCAGAACGGTCGCTGCTGCACTGGGGCTCCCTGCTGCGCACGGTGGCAGGTCGACGTCTGCACCGTCCACCAGGAGCGGCCCCGACTGTGGTGTGCCCAGCGTGCAGCCCACGAGGCCATCGATCGCACGCACACTGGGCCTGCTGATTCTTGACGGCTGGCGGTATCGTGCTGCGACGAAACGCGTTTCCACCCGCATTCCACGTGAAGCCGCCGAAGCCGCCTTTTCCCAGGCGCTGGCGCGGTCGCGCGCCGCCCACGGCATCATGCACTGCGCGACCCACCTCAGCCTGAGCGTGAGGACGACGCCACACCGTCCCTGCACCGCGAGCGCACGCACGCCAACAGTCTCTCTCGACCTGCAGGTGCCGGAAGGCTTTCAGCCCAACGCATGGGCTGGCGAGAGAAACCGAAAGCGCCGGCCTGCACGGTCGCTGGAGGCCGTGCTGGCGCAGATGCGCGGGGCCGAGTGAGGACCCCGCGAAGGTGCCTGAGGCTCGCAGACATCAACCTGATGCGCCACCAGAAAGGCATGCTGCAGCTGCGTTTGAAACGTCAGGTCCCGGGCGCGGACGGCCTTCGCTCGCAGCCCGCATGCTCAAGCCCGTCAAGCGGACGTTATGTGTCAACCGTGACCGCCTACAACCTTCCTGTCGGACCACATCCTACGAGACGGCCTTTCGACGGCGGACGAACGGTCCTAGGGAAACTGCAGCGCTCTGTGCGAAAATCCTCCACAGACGCACGTGGAGATCACCATGCCGTCACAAGCCCGGCATCGGCTGCTTTCCTCAATTGCCTCAATTCAACTCTCGCTTCCTTCGAATCTGCTGCCGCGAGTTCGGGGTTCTTCAGGGCCTGCTGGAACCGCAGGGCGCCTCCAGCCCCTGGCTGGAAATTCAGGCCTGACAGGTTTCAGACCCGGGAGATCCCGGATCTGCAAACTGTTCAGTCCCCGGTACAGGTTGCGGGCCAGGCTCAGGCCTCGGAAGCGCTCGCGGATCCGCTGCTCGATGCCCAGCCCGTCCAGCCCTTCCAGCCGCAGCAGCGCGCGCGATCGCCGTGCTCGATGTAGCGATCCGGCAGGCCCAGCAGCTGCACCGGCTGGGTCGATGCCCGCCTCGGCCAGCACCTCCAGACAGGCGCTGCCGGCGCCGCCCATCACCACGTGCTCCTCCACCGTCACGAAGGCGTCATGCGTGGCCGCCAGCTCGCGGATCAGGTCGGCGTCGATGGGCTGACGAAGCGCATGTTGACCACCGTGGCATCCAGCGCCTCGCCTGCCGCCATGGCCCGGGGTCGCCACCATCGACCCGAAGGCCAGGATGGCCAGGCGCTTGCCCTGGCGCGCACCTCGGCCTGCCGCGCGGCAGCTCGGTGAATTCCTTCTGCACCGCACGCCTGCGGGCCCATGCGCGCGGATAGCGCACGGCCACCGGCGCGTGGTAGCGCACGGCTGAATACAGCATCTGCCGGCATTCGTTCTCGTCGGCCGGCGCCATGATCACCATGTTGGGCACGCAGCGCAGGAAGGCGTAGTCGTACGCCAGCATGCGTGGCCCCGTCGGCCCCTCACCAGGCCGGCTGCGGTCCAGTGCGAACACCACCGGCAGGTCCTGCAGCGCCACGTCGTGCAGCAGCTGGTCTGTGCGCGCGCTGCAGGAAGGTGGAATAGATGGCTACCACCGGCACCAGCCCGTCGCAGGCCATGCCGGCTGCGAAGGTGACGGCGTGCTGCTCCGCAATGCCCACATCGAAGTAACGCGTGCGGAAAATCGCTGCTCGAACTCCACCAGCCCCTGAGCCCCTCACGCATGGCCGAGCGTCACCGCCACCAGCCGCGGCTCGACCTCGGCCCATGTCGCAGACCCAGTCCGGAGAAACACCTGCGTGTAGGGTGGGCTTCCGGTCGGCTGGCGTGAGCCGGCCGCTTGATGCCCTCGGCCGGATCGAACTTGCCGGGTCCGTGGTGACACCGGATCGGACTCGGCCAGCTTGTAGCCCCTGCCCCTTGCGGGTGATGACGTGCAGGAAACACGGCCACGTGCATCTCGCGCAGGTTCTGCAGCGTGGAGCACCAGCGCATCCAGGTCGTGGCCCGTCGATGGGGCCCGAAGTACGTGAAAGCCAGCTCCTCGAAGAGCGTGGCCGGCACCAGCATGCCCTTGGCGTGCTCTTCCAGCTTGCGGGCCAGCTCGTACATCGGGGGCACCACCGACAGCATCTGCCGCGCCACGTCGCGTGCCTTCACCAGCGGCCGCGCCGACAGGATGCGCGCCAGGTAGTGGTTCATCGCCCCCACCGCCGGCGAGATCGACATGTCGTTGTCGTTCAGGATCACCAGCAGATCCACGTCGCGCATCACCCCGGCGTTGTTCAGCGCCTCGAAGGCCATGCCGGCGCTCATCGCCCCGTCGCCGATCACCGCCACGTGCCGCCGCCGCTCGGGCCCCTGGTTCTCGCCCAGATTGCGCGATGCCACCGCCATACTCCAGTGCCGCCGCGATGGACGTGGACGAATGCCCTACCCCGAAGGTGTCGTACTCGCTCTCGGTGCGCCGCGGGAAGCCCGACAGCCCCTGATACTGGCGCAGCGTGGCCATCTGGTCGCGCCGGCCGGTGAGATCTTGTGCGGATAGGACTGATGTCCCACGTCCCACACCAGCCGGTCACGCGGCGTGTCGAACACGTAGTGCAGCGCGATGGTCAGCTCCACCGTGCCCAGGTTGGACGACAGGTGACCGCCCGTGCGCGACACGGCATTGACGATGTAATCTCGCAGCTCGTCGGCCAGCGCCGGCAACTGCTCGCGGCTCGAGGCCGCGCAGGTCGGCCAGGCTGTCGATGCGAGCCGCAACTTTCTCGTTCTGCTGGCGGCTTCAGGCTCGCTCATCCTCAGTGGCAGGTGATCTCTCTATTCCGTTGCAGCGCGTGTCCGGGAGCGGCGGGGCGTCGATCCCCGGCACGTGCCATGGTCAGTCGTCAGGCGCTCGACAATGAAATCTGCCAGCATTCGCAGCCGGTCGGCACGCGGCCCCAGCGCCTGCAGGCGGGCATGCGCCTGGGCATCGGATCGGCAGCCAGCGTACGCGCGCCCTCCAGACCCAGCAGCGACAGCTGACTAGGCTTGTCCTGCGCCTGGTCCTTGCTCGGCCGTCTTGCCCAGCGTGGCTGGAATCCGCGGTCACGTCCAGAATGTCGTCCACCACCTGGAAGCACAACCCGATGGCCCGGCCATAGCGCTGCATCGCCTCGGCCAGATCCGCTAAACGGCTGGCCGCCGGCCAGCAGGCCCAGCTCGACCGAGACCGACAGCATCGCCCCGGTCTCGCGCGGTGCATGGCCTCCAGCTGAGGCGCGTGAAAGCCAGCCCCACCCTCGATGTCCAGTGGCCTGACCGCCGGCCATGCCCCATGAGCCTCGCCGCGCGCGCCAGCGTCGCCACCATCGTGGCAGCCGGCACCTTGGCCGCTGCTGCGTCACCTCGACCAGGGGCGCCACCAGCACCTCGAAGGCCGGCGCCTGCAGCGTAACGCTCCACCAGCATGGCCATGGCTTCGCCATACTGACGATGCACCGTGGGCTTTCCCCGGCGCATGTCGTCGTTGTCCATGGCCGGCATGTCGTCAGCACCAGCGAACAGACGTGGATGAGTTCCACCGCATCAGGCGGCGCCGTCCAGCACGCGGGCATCGGGCACCCACCAGCTCGCCGGCGGCATAGACCAGCAGCGGACGCACCCGCTTTGCCCCGCCCAGCACCGCATGCGCGCATGGCCTCGTGCAGCCGGTCGGGCGCCAGCCGGTGCTCTGTCCCGAAGGCCCCGGCAGCCGATGCCGCCAGCGCCTCTTCCACATGTGCAGCACGCGTGCATCCAGGCCTGCAGCGTCAACGGCGCAGCGGCCGGGCTGCGCCCAGCGCCGCTGCCAAGGTGTCCTGGTTCATCCCTCCGCGCCCCTTCGCCCGAGTTCTCAGGGGCGGCTGCCCCGAGTGTTCTGGTGCGCCTCGGCGTCACCGGTCTCGCCCCGCCCTTCCGGCGCCTCGTAGGGCACCAGCAGGCCGGCCTCCAGCACCTCGACCTGCTGCGCGACCGCCGCCAGCTTGTCGCGGCAGCGCTTGAGCAGCGTCACGCCGCGCTCGTAGGCCGACAGCGACGCCTCCAGTGGCAGGCGGCCGTTCTCCATCTGTTCGATCAGTGCCTCCAGCTCCTGCATCGACTGGTCGAAGCTCTCCGACGGATCCGGAACATCCTGACCGGAACGCGACGACGGTGCCCCGTCCGCACGGGCGGCGACTTTCATCCCAATACCTCGATACCCTCGACGAACACGACAGACGGAAATGGCACACCCGCGCACGAGTCACGGCGCAATAACAGGCCGCCTCGGCGACACGACGGCGTGCCACGGCCCCCCGGCGACACCGGGGTGTCGGCATTCTAGCGCCGTGTCGTGCCCGCTTCCCACGCATCCTGCCCGGAATCCCCAAAACTCGGCCAAAGAAGCCGACAGGACACAATGCCCCGTCATCCCGCTGGAAAATCTGCTGGGCACCCTCCCCGTTGCCGGTAGAATCCGGCCCTTCTGAGCACGCGGACATCATCAGCCGCAGCCGCCTCGAACCCCGCCCCGCGCCACCTTCTCCTCGGCGCCCCGGCCGGCCCCGGCGGCCTACCCATCCTCCAGCGGCCCGGCCCGCAGCAGGCCGAAGGCCGCCTTTCCTGCCTTTAAGCCGCTTCACATCACTTCTGGTCGGAGGGACGCAGGTTTCCATCGCGACGGACATCGGGCATCTGGCACACATCCAGCGACCCGCAACCCAGTTGCCGGTCACTCGCCTATTTTCGACGAATCGCTGTATCGACAAGAACTGCATCGGCTGTTCGACAACGGCCCCGGCTATCGCGGCCATCGCCTCGATGGTGCCTGAACCCGGTGACTCACCGCACCCTGGTGGCTGAGCAGGAAGGCCGCGTGCTGGTCAACCAGCGCCCCTGACGCGCCAGAACCCGCAGGGTCGCATCGAGCTGCTCTCCAACGTCTGCCGCCACCGCCAGGCCACATCATGCTCAACGGCTCGGGCAACGCCGACAGCATTGTCTGTCCGCTGCACCGCTGGACCATGACCTGGACGGCAGCCTGAAGGCGCCCCGCACTTCGACCAGCAGCCCTGCCTGGAGCTCGCCCCGCTATCCCCTGCAGAATGGCAGGGCCTGCTCTTCTGAGAGCCCGCGCGATCATCGCCGCCGACCTGCGCGGCATGAGCGTGGCTGCCGACCTGACCTCCGGCTACCGCCTCACCACGTCGAGGTGCACGAGCTGCACAACTGGAAACGACCTTCATCGAGGTCTCATCTGGAGGATCTACCACGTCGTGCCCTTCCACCTGGGTCTGCGCATACCGTGGACTGCAACGACCTGAGGTGGGAATTCGGCGAGTGGTATTCCGTGCAGACCGTCGGCCTGCACCGCGACCTGCAGAAAGCCCGGCAGCCCTGTCTACCGCAAGTGGCACGATGAAGTGCTGCGCTTCAACGGCGGCAAGCTGCCCAAGTACGGGTGCCATCTGGCCCACCTACTACCCCAACCTGATGGTGGAGTGGTATCCCAACCGCTCATCATCTCCTCGCTCATCCCGCGCGCGGGCAAGACCACCAACATCGTCGAGTTCTACTACCCGAGGAAATCGTCTGGTCTCGAGCGCGAGTTCATCGAGGCCGAGCGTGCCGCCTACATGGAGACCGCCATCGAGGACGACGAGATCGGCGAGCGCATGGACGCCGGCCGCCGTGCCCTGCTGGAACGTGGCGAGAACCAGACCGGCCCCTACCAGAGCCCGATGGAAGACGGCATGCAGCACTTCCACGAGTTCCTGCGCCGTGAACTGGGCGACGTGGGCGACGACCGCAACCCTGCCGGCCAATCACCCCACCGGGCACCAGCTCACCGAGCGCGCAGCTCGTCCGCCCGCGTAAGATGTCTGACGGGGCGCCGGATCGGCCGACGCCCTGCCGGAAGCGCCGGCGGCCCCGCCCCCGGCGCGCACCTCATTGCCGCCATGAACTGGACAACGCTGATCTCCGCCGAAGAACTGGCCCACGCCATCGATCGCTGCGTGCTGTCGACTGCCGCCACCGGCTCGACGATCCACAGGCTGGCCGACGTGCCTGGGAAAGCAGGCCACATCCCGTCGGCACACTTCCTCTCCATCGACGACGACCTCAGCGGCCGTCATGCAGTCCCTCGCTGGGCCGCCACCCCCTGCCCGACCGGCGAGACACGTGCGGCACAAGCTGGCCGCACTGGGCCCTCCGGACGACACCCAGCTCGTCGTCTCACGACGACCAGGGCGGTGCCATGGCCGGACGGCTCTGGATGCTGGCCCGCTGGCTGGGCCACCGTCACGTCGCCCTGCTCGACGGCGGCATGGCGCGCCTGGCAGCGCGCCGGCTACCCGATGTCCCACCGAAGCCCCGCACCCGCCACGCCCGGGCCACCTGTCCGAGCGCCCGACGCTCGTCACCCTGCTCAACACCGCCCAGCTCATGGCCGCCCTGCAGGGACGCCACAGCTAAGTCGTGGATGCCGCCCGCCGAGCGCTTCCAGGCAAGGACACCAGCATGGATCCGCGTGACATCCCCGGCGCCATCAACCGGCCGCTCTCGCAGAACCTGCGCCCCGACGGCCGCTTCAAGCCCGCCGAAGTGCTGCGCCACGAATGGGAAACCCTGCTGGCCGGCCGCAAGCCCGAAGACATCATCCAGCAGTGCGGCTCGGGCATCACCGCCAGCCACAACCTGCTGTCGATGGAACTGGCCGGCCTGCCCGGCAGCCGCCTCTATCCGCCCTCCTGGAGCGGCTGGATCAGCGATCCGTCCCGACCGGTCGCCAGGGCGAATAATCCGCCAGGGCCATCCAGGCCCGTCAGGCCCGACACTCGGGCCTGACGCAGCACAAACCACCCACTCGCCCGCGCGTAACGGCCGCCAAGGCTGCTTTCGGGCATCATGCCCCCAAGAACAGACAGGGCGGCCATCGCGTGAACCACGATTGACCGCCCTGCCTGCGTCCGGTGCAGATGGGCACCCAAGTGCCCCGTCCGCCCACCGGCCCGATGCTCAGTCCGATACTTCCGGATGAAGTCGTGCACCTTCTCCACCATCTTCTTCGAGCCCACGAAGGGGCTGCGCTGGTGCAGCTCGGTCGGCTGGATGTCCAGGGATGTTGCTCGCCGTCGGTAGCCATGCCGCCGGCCTGCTCGGCCAGGAAAGCCATGGGGTTGCACTCGTACAGCAGGCGCAGCTGCCCTTCGGATGAGTGCTGCCCTGCGGGCACGTGCTAGATGCCGCCCTTGAGCATGTTCCGGTGGAAGTCCGACACCAGCGAGCCGATGTAGCGCGACGTGAGCGGCAGACCCTCGGACGGACGGTCTTCCTGACAGTACTTGATGTACTTCTTCACGCCCTGCGGGAACTTCAGGTACTGGCCCTCGTTCACCGAATAGATCTTGCCGTCCTCGGGAATGCGGATGTTCTCGTGCGACAGCGCGAACACGCCGATGCCCGGGTCATAGGTGAAGCCGTTCACGCCATTGCCGGTGGTGTAGACCAGCATCGTGGAAGAACCATACACCACATAGCCCGCGGCCACCTGCGCGCGGCCCGGCTGCAGGAAGTCCTCCAGCGTCACCGGCGTGCCCACCGGCGTCACCCGCCGGTAGATGGAAAAGATGGTGCCCACCGACACGTTCACGTCGATGTTGGACGAACCGTCCAGCGGATCGGTCAGCACGATGTACTTCGCATTGCGGTTCTTCTCGCTGTCGAAGGCGATGAAGTTCTCTTCCTCTTCCGACGCAAAACCTGCCACGTCGTCGCGAGCAAAGAAGGCCGCGCTGATCGTCTTGTGCGCGAACACGTCCAGTTTCTTCTGCTGCTCGCCCTGCACGTTCTCGGCGCCGGCGTCACCCAGAATCTCGTGAACCAGACCGGCCCGATTGATGTCACGGTTGATGACCTTGGCCGCCAGTCGGATGGCCGCCAGAATGCCGCTCAGGCTGCCGCGGGCATGCGGGTACTCAGCCTGCTTCTCAACGATGAATTCACCCAGACTCTTCATGAAAGTCTCCTGCTTAACAAAATGAAAAGATCAAACTCCTCATATTGTAATTAGGTGGGGGTATATATACTGTGAATGACTGGGCAGCCACCTCAAAACTCAGGAAAAACCCGAAGTCACCTCGGCCAGGCCGTGGAATATTCCTCAGACCCGTGCCAGCTTACATGGGCTTGAACGGCACCGCCCCTTCCGGCCGATAACCGAAGGTGAGCAGCGCCTTACCGCGGCGAGACGCCGGCCCCACCGTCACCCAGGCCATGTTATTGCCAGCGGCATCGTCCCAGCGCGTGCGTCCCAGCAGACCGCTACCGTGATCCTTCAGCGGCACCTCACCCGACGCCGGGCCCAGCGCCTTCAGAGCTGCGCCTGCACCTTGGGGTACATCGCCAGGATCTCGTCGTTCTCGCGCACCAGCGGCTCCGTCGTCATGCTCACCTGGTATAAGCCGCCCTTCAGGAAGTAGTGTAGCCTGCCCGGAACGTCTCCCCGGCCACCTTTGACCTCCTTGGCCAGCAACTCCCGGGCACCATTCATGAGAGTCCGGTTTCAGCGGCGGGGTCAGCCCGACACCTGTTTCTGCACTTCAGCCACCGTCATGCCGACCTTAAGCCCGTCCAGGGCATCCGGGGCGAAGCAGCGGCGTTACCAGCCCCACCCTCCCGGGCAGCTTCAGACCGGCATCCACCCCTGCACTGGCAAGGCATCGCCTGGTAGCTGACCTTGCCATCCACCACGCCTGTAGAACCTGCGCCTGCGCAGGCGTTGCAACCGTCACCAGCCCCAGCCCCAGGGCCGACAGGGAAGTGACGCAGAGAGAAACGCCGCGAAGCAGGAAGGAAACCTCAGTAGCTTTCATCGTCATCAGGGGACATCAAGTCACACCCACACAGGAAGCAAGTTCGCTTTCGCCCGCGGCATTTGCTACCCGCAAACCGCATCACGGCATGCACCGCCCGATGGAAGGCATGAAGCCGGACAGACTGACCGCAATTCGGCCCGGCTCATCTGCGGGCAGACACCCGGCCATGCCGCAGAGCATCAGGCCGCAAACCGCCCCACATTCCCGCAGGACCGTCTAACCGCCCCGTCACCGCTTTCGGGGGAACGACGCCTTGAACGACAGCGCCCCTTCCGGTCGATATCCGGCCGTCAGCAAGGACCAGCCGAAATTCCCGTGCAGATACAAACACCCAGGCCTTCTCGTCGCCGGCGGCATCCCGCCAGTTCGTTTCCCCCGCAGGCTGCCGTGCCGCTCTTCCAGCGGCACCTCATCCGACGCCCTGCCCAGCACCTTCAGCAGCAGCAGCTGCAGCTTTCCGTACAGATGCCGGACCTCGCCATTGCTCCGCATCGCCGGCGCATCCGGCGCGAGACCGCAACATGAGATAGCCGCCGTCCAGAAAGTAATACCGCCCTTGAATGTCGTGCCGGCCAGCTGTACCTCCTTCTCCAGGAGCACCACGGCTCCATTGGCCATCCTTTCCACCTTCGAGGGCGCCGTTGCACCGGGTACCCGCTCCAGCACATCGGCCACGCTCATGCCGGACTCAAGGCCCGTCCAGAGCTTGCGCAAGGTGGCAACATCACGGCCCACCCCATCATCCTGAACCGGCTTCAGCGCCCCTCGGCCTCCCCATTGCAAGGCATCGCCTGGTAGCTGACCTTGCCGTCCACCTTGCACTTGTAGACCTGCGCCTGCGCAGGCATGGCGGCTGTCATCAATCCCGCCGCCAACGGCAGGGGCGAACATAAAGCGGCACATGGAAGCGCCCTGACAGGCGGCACGAAACCGGCGTGCTCTTCATCGTCATCGTCATCGGGAACATCGTGAACTGTCCGGACAGGCAGCGGGTGCCTGCAACCAGCCCATCATCGTTTTCAGGGCTTCCTGAGCTGGCGCAGATCCTTGAACGCCGCCACCCCGTCCGGCCGATGACCAACCGTCAGCATGGACTGGCCGGGAGGCCCGCGTTAGGAACACCCAGGTCTTCGAGGTTCCCATCGGCATCCGTCCACTCCGTACGCCCCAACAGCCCGATGTTCCGCATTTCCAGCGGCTCCTCACTCGACGCCTTGCCCAGCATCTTCAGCACCTGCGGCTGCAGCTTCCCGTACAGTGCCCGGATCTCGTCGCCTTCCCGTAACCACGGGTTGTCCGTCGTCACCATGACCTGGTAGTAGCCACCGTCCAGGAAGTAGTACTCACCTTGAACAGGACGCCGCCAACTTCATGTCCTTCTCCAGCAGCCCCTCGGCGCCATTGACCAGCCTGCTCGGCCGCTCGGGCACCATCAGCCCGGACCTCTGTTTCTTCACCTCGGCCACGCCATGGCCCGGCCTTCAGACCCGTCCAGAGCTTGCGCAGGGCGGTACCCTCACGGCCCACCCCATCATCCTGAGCCAGCTTTCAGTTCCCCTCGACCTCTGCGATCGCCTGGTAGCTGACCTTGCCGTCCACCTTGCACTTGTAGACCTGCGCCTGCGCAGGCATGGCGGCTGTCATCAATCCCGCCGCCAACGCGGGGCGAACATAAAGCGGCACGCATGGAAGCGCCCTGACAGGCGACGCGAAACCGGAGAGACCTTCATCATCGGGAAACATCAGGGCTATCTACAAAGGAAGCGGGTTCTTTTTGCCGCAAACTTGTACCCGCAAACCTCACCGCTTCGCACACTACCGCCCGATGGAAGGCTCCAGCCCGACAGACCGGCCACCAAGCAACCCCACTCGCAAACAGAAAGCCCGGACAGGTCACTTATCGACCTGCCCGCTTCCGGCTCACCTGGCAGCCCGACAGAAGGCCCCAGATTTCAAAGGATGTCAGACCTTACTTTGAAAACACACCTTCTTCAGAATGGCCGAACCCGTACCCACCGGATCCGCACGGATCGACTTCTCTTCCGCCGCGATCATCTTGTACAGGCCATCCATCGCCTTGTTGGTCACATAGCTCTCGATCTTCGCGTCGTCCGACTTCACCACCCCTCAAGCTTGACGCCTGCCCGGCCAGCGAGTTGTACTGCTTCGCCAGCCCCATCTTGCCCGTGTACTGCGTCACGATCGGCAGGAACTTCTGGTACATCTCCTTCGAGGTCTTCTCACGGAAGAAGCTCGTCACCGAATCATCGCCGCCCGCCAGAATGCCCTTCGCATCCTCTCACCGACATGCCCTTGATGGCATTGAGCAGCAGCGTCTTCGCCTCCGGCACCGCCGCCTCGGCCGCCCGGTTGATGTTCACCTGCAGCGCCTCGAAATCCTTCTGCTTGCCCATCAGCTTGGCCGCCTTCTCCAGCTTCTGCAGACTGGACGGCAGCGGGGATCTTCACCTCGGATTGCCCAGAAAGCCATCGGCCCTGCCCAGACTGGCCACCGCCGACTCCGCCCCTTCTGCAGCGCCGCTCTTCACCGCCGCCGACGCATCAGTCTGCGTGATCGACGACAGATCCAGCGCCAGGGTAGCCGTGCAGCGCCACCGTCCCGGCCAGCGCCACGCCCAGCGACAGCGAAGCCGCAGCCAGCGGCGCACCCAGCAGGCAGCGTACCTTGATCATGGAATGAACACCCATCAAACTCTCTCCCATCGGGTCAGAAACCAGCTTTCAAATTGTGACAGATGACAGATGCCTCGACATGTAAAACACCGTTGAGTCTGGCACCCACACACAGTCTGACCCGGCGCAGGAGCCCTACACCACCCCCGCTCCCTGCAGCCCCGCAATGCCTGCTGCATCCACCCCCAGATCGGCTAGGATCTCATCCGTGTGTTCACCCACCAGAGGGGGCGCACGACGGTACTCCACCGGAGTCTTCGACAGTCGGATCGGGCTGGCCACCAGCGGTACCTCACCGGCCTCAGGGTGCGGCATCTTCACAGCCAGGCCACGGGCCTGCACCTGCGAGGTCGGCAAACACCTCGGCCAGACCATTGATAGGACCGCAGGGCACGGCACGAGCCTCCAGCTGGAGCGATCCATTCGGTCGTGGTGCGCGTGGCCGTGATCTCGTTCAGCAGCGGGATGAGTTCGACGCGGTTTTCCACCCGCGCACGGTTGGTGGCAAAGCGCGCATCGGCTGCCGGTTCGGGTCTTCCGGCCACCTCGCAGAAGCGGGCAAACTGACCGTCGTTGCCGATGGCCAGAATCATGTGACCATCCGCCGTGGGGAAATCCTGATACGGAACGATGCTGGGGTGCGCATTGCCCATCCGGCGCGGGCTTTTGCCGGTCGCCAGATAGTTCATGGCCTGGTTGGCCAGACAGGCCACCTGCACGTCCAGCAGCGCCATGTCGATGTACTGGCCCTCACCGCTTTGCTCGCGCCAGGCCAGCGCCGCCAGCACGGCATTGGTGGCATCCAGGCCGGTCAGGATGTCGGTCAGCGCCACCCCCACTTTCATGGGGCCGGCGCCCGGTTCTCCATCCGGCCGGCCGGTGATGCTCATCAGCCCGCCCAGCCCCTGGATCAGGAAATCATAGCCAGCGCGTGGCGCATAGGGACCATCCTGCCCGAAGCCGGTAATGGAGCAATACACCAGCCGCGGATTGACGGCCTTCAGGCTGTCGTAGTCCAGTCCGTACTGCTTCAGGCCCCCCAGCTTGAAGTTCTCCAGAACCACGTCGGACTGCGCCGCCAGCCGACGCACGATGTCCTGGCCTTCCGGCTGGGTGATATCGACCGTACTGGAGCGCTTGTTCCGGTTGGCACACAGACAATAGGTAGGCAGCCACCGAAGTATCCTGCCCCTGATCATCCTTGATCCATGGCGGCCCCCAGCCCCGTGTATCGTCGCCAGGCCCCGGGCGCTCGACCTTGATGACATCCGCCCCCAGGTCCGCCAGAATCTGCCCCGCCCACGGACCGGCCAGAATGCGCGACAGGTCCAGCACGCGAATGTGTGACAGCGCGCCCGCCATGATCAGTCTCCCCTCATGTTTTGGTTCTTGCCGCACACTCCCAACAAGGCCCGTCGGCCGGCCGAGAGAACCGGCGACCCGTCATCCGGACCGGGCCGCCTCTGGCATGCCAGGGCCGATCAGTTGGCAAACGCTGCAATGCCGGTGATGGCCCTGCCCAGGATCAGCGCATGGATGTCGTGCGTGCCCTCGTAGGTGTTGACCACCTCCAGGTTCACCAGATGACGCGCCACCGGGTATTCGTCGGAGATGCCGTTGCCCCCCAGCATGTCGCGTGCCATCCGGGCAATCTCCAGCGCCTTGCCGCAGGAATTGCGCTTGACGATGGAGGTGACTTCCACCGGCGCAATGCCCTCGTCCTTCATGCGGCCCACACGCAGCACGGCCTGAAGGCCCAGCGAGATCTCGGTCGCCATGTCGGCCAGCTTCTTCTGGATGAGCTGGTTTGGCACGCCAGCGGCCGGTTGAACTGCTTGCGGTCCAGCGTGTACTGGCGGGCGGCCTCATAGCAGGCCTCGGCAGCTAGCGCGCCCCAGGCAATGCCATAGCGGGCAGAGTTCAGGCAGGTGAACGGACCTTTCAGGCCCCGCACCTCGGGGAAGGCATTCTCTTCAGGCACGAACACCTCGTCCATCACGATCTCGCCGGTGATGGAGGCGCGCAGACCCACCTTGCCGTGAATGGCCGGTGCCGACAGCCCCTTCCAGCCCTTCTCCAGGATGAAAACCACGGATCTGGCCTTCGTCATCATCTGGCCCAGACCACAAAGACATCGGCGATGGGACTGTTGGTGATCCAGGTCTGGCCCCTCGAGAGGCTGTAGCCACCTCCACCTTACGGGCGCGCGTCACCATGCTGCCCGATCGGAGCCATGGCTGGGCTCGGTCAGGCCAAAGCAGCCAATCAGCTCGCCCGTGGCCAACTTGGGCAAATACTTCGCTTCTGCCTTCGGTGCCGAAAGCCTCGATGGGCACCATCACCAGCGAGCCCCTGCACGCTCATCATCGAGCGGTAGCCGGAATCGACCTGCTCGACCTCGCGGGCAATCAGCCCTGTAACAGACATAGTTGAGCCCGGCGCCGCCGTATTCCTCGGCGATGGTGGGGCCCAGCAGGCCCAGCTCCCCCATCTCCCGGAAGATGCTCACATCGGTCTTCTCATGGCGGAAAGCCTCCCTGCACACGCGGCAGCAGCTTGTCTTGGCAGTAGGCACGGGCGCTGTCCTGCACCATGCGCTCGGTATCGGAAAGCTGCGCGTCCAGCAGCAGCGGTCAGCCCAGTTGAAGGGGCGCGATGGGAAGCCATGGGTCGTCTCCTTTCATTATTCCTTGCGCGCATTCTAGCGACCCACAAAAAGCCACCTCAAACGACATTTATGCAGTAACCTGCGCGATTCAGGAACTCCGAAATCGTTCGCCCCAGTCTCAAGCCCCTCACCCCATCATGCGCAAGAAGATCCCCAGCACCCACGCCCTGCTTGCCTTCTGAGTCTGCGGCCCGCCACCAGAGCTTCACGCGGGCGGCCGAGGAACTGGCGCTGACCCAGAGCGCCGTCTGCCGACGAGATCAATGCGCTGAGGACTACCTGGGCGTGCCGCTCTTTCGGCGCACCCGGCGGGGCGTGCAGCTGACCGAGGCCGGGCAGGACTACAGCCGGCAGATCGGCCCCGGCTGATGCCCTCGAACAGGACACCCTGGCCGTGATGTCACAGCACGGCACCGGCAGCACGCTGGACCTGGCTGTCGTGCCCACCTTCGCCACCCGCTGGCTGCTGCCGCGCCTGGGACGTTTCCAGGCCCACCAGCCCGAGGTGATCGTGAACCCGCACACCCAGACCCGCCCCTTCCTGTTCGACCAGACCGGCTTCGACGCCGCCATCTACTTCGGCGATGCCGGCTGGCCGGGCACCGAGGCACATTTCCTGATGCGCGAATACCCGGTGCCGGTGTGCAGCCCCACCCTGCCCGGGCGTGCAGCCGCACGACGACGCCCGAGGCCATTGCCGAGCTGCCACTGCTGCAGCAAAGCACCCGTCCCTACGCCTGGCGACAGTGGTTTTGCCGCCGCCGGCGTGACCACACCCCGCGCCAGCGACCGGCATGCGGCTGGAGCTGTTCTCGATGCTGGCCCAGGCCGCCATCGAACGGCTGGGCGTGGCACTGATCCCGCCCTTCCTGATCCAGCAGGAGCTGGCCACGGCAGCCTGATCAACCCCTGCCCCCAGAGCATGCCCAGCTCACGCGCCTATTATCTGATCGTCCCCGGAACACAAGGCCGAACGGTCGGCCCTGACGTGCTTTCGGGAGTGGCTGGTGGGTGAGGCCAAAGAAAACGCATGAACAAAAACGCTCATGAACCTTTGACGAATCAGGTACCGCCCAAATGAAGAAATCTACCCGACTGAAGATGCAGAAAGTGGAAATGCAGACCCCAATCCATCAGGCTTTCTTCAGAAAGACACCCCACTGAGAGGGATGTACAAGCTCATCGGGGAATCGAAGAAGCCGATGAAGCCATGATGCAGATAGAACTGTCGCGCTGCCTCATCCTTGGCATCCACCACCAACGCATAGGCGGCCACTTGCTCCCGGGCCTTCAGGCAACGATCCACGGCGCAGCCAAGTAGCAAGCGCCCCAGTCCCCGGCCCTTTTCGCGTTGATCGACAGCCAGGCGCCCAAGCCGAAAGCAAGGTATTGGATATCGCGGCAACCGCTTCTGTTCAGCCGGGCTCAGCACGCTGCTCTCAACCTCGGCCGCACTCAACGTGTAATAACCCAGAATCCGGGCCGGATCCTCGCTGTCCGTCAATACGAAAACAGAGCTGACGCCTCGTCGTCGATGCTGATCGGCGTAGCGCTGCAAGTAATCATTCAGCGCATCAACGCCGCAGTCAAAACCTCGACGGTCGTGCAGCCCTGTGTCCAGCGCCCGTTCTTCAAACACGACGCACCTTCCCGGGCTTCAGTCAGTGCTTTCTCCAGCGCGGCATTCGGCTTGAAAGCGCCGTCCAGGGCCTGGGTGAAGGCCTCGAAATCACGCTGGGAAAGACTGATGCGGGCCTCTCGCGCCAGCAGCTCCTGCGCCTTCTCCTTGGCCGCCACACGTACGAAGGCGGCCATGGTCGTCCCCATCAGGGCCGCCGCCTTGGCGATCACGTCCTTCTCTTGTGCATCGATCTTCAGGTCAAAACCGGGCTGTGGTCTGCATGAGGCTTCTCCTGTGGTACGGTTTTTACCGTACCATGAACGTGCCCTCGTCAAGCTCTTCGAATCCGAGCCAGGAGAGCCGGAGCCTGCGTCTGATCGACGGTCTGATCCTGACCGGACGACACAGGCACGCCCCCTCCACCAGAACAAGAGACGGGAATGGCGGCACAGTCCTCGTGGCCCGAATCTGGTAGTGTCTGGCCTTTTCCAGGGCAACGCCCCATCTGAGGGCGAGGTGTTGCCGTTGAACGTTGAAGCCAAGCCCTCTCCGCCCGCATGAAACCCACGACCCCTGCACTGGAACCCGTCCCACAGCTATCGCTCGCTGCCCCAGGCCTTCTTCTCGGACGCTCAGCCCGCTCACTTCCCCAAGCCCCAGGTTCTGCTCTTCAACCAGCCGCTGGCCCGCGAACTGGGGCTGCTGCTGCCAGAAGACACCACTGCGCCTGATGCCGATGCCAGTGCAGCCGCCCATCCGGCAACGCCGACACCATGGTCGGATGGCAGCCCCTTGATGGCAGAGGCCGCAGACTTTTTTTCTCGGCAAACCGGTTTCCCGAGGGGCACAGCCGCTGTCACAAGCCTATGCGGGCCATCAGTTTGGGCATTTTGCGATGCTGGGTGATGGGCGGGCCACCCTGATCGGCGAGCAGATCACGCCGGATGGGCAACGCATCGACATCCAGCTGAAAGGCAACGGGCAAACGCCCTATTCACGCCAGGGTGACGGCAAGGCGGCGCTGGGACCGATGCTGCGCGAATACCCTGATCAGCGAAACGATGCACGCACTCGCACATCCCGACGACGCGCAGTCTCGCGGTCGTCACCACGGGCGACCGCATCCATCGTCGCGGACCGAAAACCCGGGCCGTGCTGACCCGAAACCGCCCAGAGCCATATCCGGGTCGCCACCTTCCAGTATGCTGCGAGCTCTTCGCGCGACGTCGCCGCGCTGAAGGCGCTTGCCGACTACACCATCGAACGGCATTTTCCGGACATCCGCACCGAAACCGCTGCGGACCCGCAGCTCAACCCTACCGGCTGATGCTGCGCCGGGTCATCGCACGCCAGGTCGCCCTGGTGACGCAGTGGCACGGTGGGCTTCATCCACGGCGTGATGAACACCGACAACATGGCCATTGCCGGCGAGACGATCGACTACGGCCCTGCGCCTTCAGCGGATACCTCATGATCCGGATATGGTGTTCAGCTCGATCGACCATCAAGGGCCGCTACCGCTACAGCAACCAGCCCCCATCGCGCACTGGAACCTGACCCGGTTGGCCGAGACCCCTGCTGCCGCTCTTCAGTAACGATCAGGACGAAGCCGTCGACATGGCCAAGGAGGAACTGAACGCCTTCGCCAGCCAGTTCGAGGCCTGCTACACCCGGCGCATGTGCCAGAAGCTGGGCCTTTTCTCCCCGCAGGATGCGGAAGTGCCCGCCAGCGACCAGCTGCTGGCCGTTGACCTGCTGCAGCTGATGCTGAATCACGAAGCCGACTACACTAACACCTTCGTGCGCCTCACGCTGGCCATGGACGGCCAGGAGGGCCACGATCTGGATGGCACCGAACCCCTGTTTTTCCAGCGAGGGCCTTTTCCACCTGGAAAAACCCGCTGGCATGCGCGGCTCGATGAACAGGCACAGAGCCGACAGGAAACCGCCGCACGGATGAAATCAGCCAACCCGTTCGTCATCCCCGAAACGCCCTCGTCGAGGCCGCCCTGGAGGCCGCCGAAGCGCGTGACATGAAGCTCTTCAACGCGCTGCTGTCCATCCTGCAGCGCCCATTCGCCCCTCGAATCAAACATTCAGGCCTCATCAGAAGGTTCCGAAGGACAGCCGGGAATACATGACTTACTGCGGAACCTGAGGCCAGAGTCGGACAGGGCAGGCTTCGATTGCGATCGAAACAGCCAGCTCATCGCCTTTATTCTGTCGGCCCCGCCAACACCAGCTGCGCCGCTATCACCCACATCGTGATGCCCACCACCACATCCAGTACCTGCCAGGCGCGAGGTGTGGCAAAAAGCGGCCGTAGCAGCCGTGCACCATGGCCCAGCGAGAAGAAGAACAGGAACGAGGCTGCCATCGCCCCTAGCGCAAAGTGCATCTCCAACCCAGGAAAGCGTGTGGATATCGACCCCAGAAGAATGACGGTATCCAGATAGACATGCGGGTTCAGCCAGGTCAGCGCCAGACAGGTCGCCAGCGTAGGGCCATAGCGGCGAACCACCGCCTTCGGCCGGTGCCAGACTTTTCTGCGCCGCCAAAGGCAGCCCGAAAAACGCAGCGCCCGTCACGTCAGCAGGAAGGCAGCACCACACCAACGGAACAGCGGCACCAGCCATCCAGCCATGGCTGAAACTCTGCCGAAAGCCCACCACACCCAGCGAGATCAGGATGGCATCCGATAGCGCACAGGCCAGACAGACAAGTCCGACATGTTCACCCCTGTAGTCCCCTGCCGCAGCACGAACGCATTCTGCGAGCCAATAGCCAGGATGAGACTGAGCCTCGGCGCTGAAGCCGGTCAGGATGGCGTCATTCATGATGCACCCCTGACTCTACCCCTGACTCTACCCCTGACTCTACCCCTGACTCTACCCTGACTCTGACTCTACCCTCCCTGACTCTACCCTGACTCTACCCCCTGACTCATCACCTGGCACGTCGTGGGCGCCCCCAGATTGAGCCGGCGCTCAATGCGCCCTGCTCCTGTTCTCGCCCACGCCCACTTCGCCAGCAGGGGCACCGAAAGTTGGGCCACGCCAGCCATGCGGGCTGGCAGGTCAGTCTTCAGGCGTTCCACCTCGGCGTCGGGCACTTCCAGCACCAGTTCGTCGTGCACCTGCATCACCAGGCGGGCGCCCAGGTTCTCGCGTCGCAGCCAGGCGTGCACGTCGATCATCGCCAGCTTGATGAGGTCGGCGGCCGTGCCCCTGCATGGGGGCGTTGATGGCGGCGCGCTCGGCCATCTGGCGGCGGCCCATGTTGGATGATCCGATCTCGGCAGCCACAGCCGGCGGCCGAACACGGTCTCGACGTAGCCCTGCTCGCGGGCCTGGGCGCGGGTGCGCTCCATGTAGGCGGCCACACCGGGATAGCGGGCAAAGTAGCGGTCGATGTAGGCCTGTGCCGCACCACGCTCGATGCCCAGGTTGGCCGCCGGACCGAAGGCGCTCATGCCGTAGATGAGGCCGAAGTTGATCACCTTGGCATAGCGGCGCTGTTCGCTGTTGACCTCGCAATCGGCACGCCGAAGACTTCGGACGCAGTGGCCCGGTGCACGTCCTCGCCGTCGGCGAAGGCCTTCAGCAGCCCGGCATCCTGCGAGATGTGCGCCATGATACGCAGCTCGATCTGCGAGTAGTCAGCCGACATCATCTGGTGTCTCGGCGGCGCCATGAAGGCTTCGCGGATGCGTCGCCCTTCCGGGGTGCGCACCGGGATGTTCTGCAGTTCGGGTCACTGGAGGCCAGCCGGCCGGTGATGGCCACGGCCTGTGAATAGGTGGTGTGCAGCGCCCGGTCTGCGGGTCGGCCATCTCCGGCAGCTTGTCGGTGTAGGGTGGACTTGAGCTGGGCCAGGCCCCGCCACTGCAGCAGCACCTGGGCAGCGGGTAGTCCAGCGCCAGCTTCTCCAGCACGCTCTCGTCGGTGGACGGCTTTGCCGGCCGGGGTCTTCTTCACCACCGGCAGCCCCAGCCGCTCGAAAAGGATCTCGCCCAGCTGCTTGGTGGACCCCAGGTTGAAGGGCTGGCCCGCCAGTTCGTGCGCCTGCTTTTTCCAGCTCCTGCAGCTGTTCGGCCAGCTGCTGCGACTGCGCGCGCAGCCGGTCTCGGTCCAGCAGCACGCCGTGGCGCTCCATGTCGCAGAGCACCTGCAGCGTGGGCATCTCGATGTCGCGGTAGATGTGCGCAGCCGTTCGCTGGCCTCGATGGCCGGGCCACAGCGTGCGGTGCAGCTGCAGCGTCACGTCGGCATCCTCGGCCGCATAGGGTGGTGGCCACGTCCAGCGCCACCTGGTCGAAGCCGATGGCCTTGGCGCCCTTGCCCGCCACTTCCTCGTAGGTGATGGTGGTGCGATTCAGATGGCGTCCGGCCAACGCATCCATGCCATGGGTGCGGTGCGCCTCCAGCACGTAGGACTCCAGCATCGTGTCATCGACCACGCCGCGCAGCGTGATGCCGTGATTGGCCAGCACGTGCATGTCGTACTTGATGTTCTGGCCCACCTTCTGCGGCGCGTCGCTTTCCAGCCAGGGCTTCAGCACCGCCAGCACCTCGTCCAGCGGCAGCTGTTCGGGCACGCCCGCATAGTTGTGCCCCACCGGGATGTAGCAGCCCTGCCAGGGCGTCACGGCCAGCGAGATGCCCACCAGCCGCGCCGCATGCGGATCCAGCGAGGTGGTCTCGGTGTCGATGGCCACCCGGTCGGCCACCCTGCACGCGCGCCAGCCACGCATCCAGCGCCGCGCGCGTGGTCACCGTCTCGGCCTGCAGCTCGCCTCGCCGGCGGTGCTTCCAGCACGATGCCGTCACGCGTGAAGTGGCCGATGCCGCCGGGCAGCGCTTCCAGCCCCGCCGTACCATCACCGGCCGCACCACGTCCTGCCCGGCCGCCTGCCGCGCCGGCCGATACATGTCCCGACGTGCCCTGCCCAGCCGAAGCCCCCTCACCCGCAGCAGTGCCCGCCGTACCCGCGACGTGGCCCGTGCCCGCCTCGCGTCGCTGCCGATCGGCCACCAGCCGGCGCGGCGAAGTGTACGCAGCTCCCAGCGGTCAAAGAGCCCCAGCAACGCTTCCTCATCCTCAGGGACGCAGCTGGAGCGTCTCACGCCGCCCACCCAGGCGCTCAGGGTCGGCGTCACGCAGCACCGTCACCAGCTCGCGGCCGCGCGGCAGCCAGTCGCGCGCTGCGCGCAGGTTCTCGCCCACCTTGCCCTTGATCTGGTCGGCGTGCTGCAGGATGGCATCCAGCGAGCCGTATTCGTTCAGCCACTTGGCGGCCGTCTTGGGGCCCACCTTGTCCACGCCCGGCACGTTGTCCACCGCATCGCCGGTCAGCGCTCAGAAATCGATGATCTGTCCCGGATCAACGCCAAACTTGTCGCGCACGCCGGCAGCGTCCATCACGGTGGGCGGCACGCCGTCGCGGGTCATCGTGTTGACCAGCAGCGTCTCGTCATCAACGAGCTGCGCCAGGTCCTTGTCGCCGGTGGAGATGACGGTGCGCATGCCGGCAGCACGCGCGCGCGTGGCCAGCGTGCCGATCACGTCGTCAGCCTCGATGCCCGGCACCACCAGCAGCGGCCAGCCCAGCGCCTGGGTCAGTTCATGGATGGGCGCGATCTGCGCCACCAGCGCCTCCGGCGTCTGGCTGCGGTTCGCCTTGTGGTGCTCGTACAGGTCGTCGCGGAAGGTGCGTCCCGGCGCGTCGAAGATCACCGCCCCAGCGTGGCCCCGCCGTGCAGCCGGGTGTCGTCGCGCAGCCGACGCAGCATGCCGACCATCCCATGGATGGCACCGGTCGGCTCGCCCGCCTTGTTGCGCAGGTCCGGCAGGGCATGATAGGCGCGAAACAGGTAGCTGGAGCCATCGACCAGCAGCAGGGTCTGGGTGTCGGTCATCGGGAAACGTCGGTCTGACGGAAACAGGGCGCGCCCGGGGTCAAAGCCGGCTGCTCGGCCGGAGTCTGATACGCTCGGAACCAGCAAAGACAGCCACACCTGCCTCCGGAACCGCCCGGTACGGAGAGAAAAGCAGCAAAAAGAACCCGGGACCCATGGTCAAGAACATCCTGAAAGCTATCCCCAATACACCCAAGCTGAGCAACATGATGCCCAGCGAGCGATCGACCGCCATCAAGGCAAGAGAGTCCTGGCACGTGCTGGGCATTATCGCAGAGTTCGTCGAGGCCACCGAGGCGCTCGCGGACATCCGCCCGGCCGTCTCGATCTTCGGCAGCGCCCTGCACGTCAAGCCCGAGCACCGCTGGTACAAGCGAGACCGAGACGCTGGCGCGCAAGCTCTCCGACGCGGGCTTTGCCGTCATCTCGGGCGGCGGCCCGGGCCTGATGGAGGCCGCCAACAAGGGGGCCTTTGCCGGGGCCTCGGCTTCGGTGGGCCTCAACATGGAGCTGCCCAACGAACAGCACGACAACCCCTATCAGGACGTGTCCCTGCACTTCCGGCACTTCTTCCCGCGCAAGGTGGCTTTTGCCAAGTACGCTGCCGCCTTCGTGCTGCGCCCGGCGGCTGGGGCACGCTGGACGAGCTGATGGAGGTGCTCACACTGATCCAGACCCGGGTGGGACGACGCATTCCGGTCATTCTGGTGGGCTCGACCTTCTGGAAGGGGCCTGCTGGACTGGATGAACGACACGCTGGTGGCCCATGGCACCGTCTCGGCGGCCGACATGGAGCTGGTCCGCGTCATCGACGACCCGGACGAAGTGGTCAACGCCATCTTCGACTTCTACCAGCAGCGCGGCTTCATGCCACCAGCGAGGAACGGCAGCTGAACCTGCAGCTCTGACCGTCGGACCCGACCGACACCGCCCGACCGAACCGACGGGGCATTCCGTCACACGGTTAGAATCGGCGCATCCCCACCCCACCCCGGATCCGCCCCATGGCCGTCTTCACCGTCGTCTCCGATCAGCAGCTCAAGGACTGGCTGGCCCAGTACGATGCCGGCGAGCTGCTGGCCATCGAACCCATCGCCTCGGGCATCGAGAACACCAACTACTTCGTCGACACGGCCAAGGGCCGCTGGGTCCTCACCCTGGTCGAGCGGCTGCCTGTCGAGCAGCTGCCCTTCCACCTGGAACTGATGCAGCATCTGGCTCGCCGTGGCATTCCCTGCCCGGCCCCTGCTGGCCGACCGCCAGGGGCGGCTGTTCAGCATGCTCAACGGCAAGCCCGCCACGCTGGTCACGCGGCTGACCGGCAAGTCGGTGGTGGACACCACACCGGAACACTGTCAGGCCATGGGCGCGCTGCTGGCCCGCATGCACCTGGCGGCTGCCGACTTCGGACCGGCCCCGGCTCAACGTGCGCGGCCCGGGCTGGTGGCTCAGGCCATCGAGGAACTGCGTCCGAAGCTTGCGCCCGCCCTGCAGCGCTGGCCGAAGACGAGCTGGCTGCCCAGCAGAGCCTGGATGGCCACGTCGGAATGGCAGGATCTGCCCGCCTCGGCTGTCCATGCCGACTGCTTCCCGCGACAACGTGCTCTTCACCACGCCGTCCACCCCCGGCGTCATCGACTTCTACTTTCGCCTGCCACGGCACCTGGCTGTTCGACCCTGGCCGTGGTCTGCAATGACTGGTGCCTGTCGGCCGACGACGCCCATCTGACCCGGCACGCACCGAGGCCCTGCTGGCCGGCTACCGCAGCGTGCGCCCCCTGCAGGACACTCGAGCGCCGGGGCTGGACCATGGCGCTGCGGGCCGCAGCCCCTGCGTTTCTGGCTGTCGCGCCTCTACGACCTGCTGCTGCCCGCGAGGCCGCCATGCTGCAGCCCGTGATCCCACCCATTTCGAGCGGATCCTGACGGATCGCCGCACGCTTTCGGGAGAGCTGCACTGACATGGCCGGACAGACGACATCCAGCGGCATCCAGGTCCACCGCGTGCCCGCCAGCCATGGCTGGTACTGGCTCAAGCGCGGCTTCGGCCTGCTGGGCGGGCCCCGCTGCCGTTGCTGCTGCTCATGCTGATGCTGATCACGGCCAGCAACCTGTTCGGAATCCTGGGCATTCTTGGCCTGGTGCTGGCCAAGCCGGTGGTGCCGGTGCTGCGGGTGGGCTACCTGGCCACCCTGCGGGAGCTGGCCCCGCCCGGCAGCGACACGCCCGTGGCCGCGCAGAGCGCCGTCATGCCAGAACCCGGCACCCGCACCTTCACGCAGATCTTCAATGCCCGCGTCTTCTTCGGCTGGGCGCAGGGCAACCGCCGGGCGCTGCTGACCGTGGCCCAGCTGGGCCTGCTCAGCCTGGCCATCGACACGGGCGCAGCCTGGCTGTCGGGCTACCAGGATGCCGTGGCGGCCATGTTCGACACGTTGAGCCAGATGCCGGCCAACAAGGTCCCCGACGCCGAGGCCATGAGCACCCTCATCATGCCGGTGTTCCAGTCGATGATGACGATGGCCATCATCACCGTGCCCTGCTACCCTGCTGCTGTGGTATGCGCCCATCTTTGCCGGCCTGCACGGTCTGCCGCTGCTCAAATCGGTGGTGTTCTCGGCCGTGGCCGTCGGGCGCAACGCCCTGGCCTTCGTCTGCCACGCCCTCTGCCTGCTGGTCTTCCTGATCAGCGTGGCCCTGGTGACCCAGGTGCTGAGCGGCGCTCCGGCCCTGCCTTTGCCTCACCCATCTTCCTGCTGGTCCTGCCGGTGGTGTTTTTCCGTCATTGCCTGTGCCCTATGGGCCTGCTACCTGGACACCGTGGAAGTGGCTGGGCAAAACAGCCTTCCCCCACGGCTTCAGGACGAGACCGACCGGGGCTGAAGCCCCCCATACCCTGGCCTTCACCCCGCCTGAGGAACGGCCTGTGGCGCCCTGCCAGACTGGCCACAGGCCTCCTGTTCTGCCTATTCAGGCAGCCTACCTGAACGTGCAGCCACCCATCCTGCGCCCTCGACCAATCGGCCGATAGCCTCTACCGCTGATTCCTGAAGACACATCATGCGAGCGTGCAGATAACTCCGGCACGATGCCTGATGTCGCCATCGTTCCGGTCAACGGACTTCCTTTCCTGAAAGACCGCCCCGATGACCAAGCAATCGACCGACATGACCCAACCCGTGCCGACGCGCACCACGTCCGAACAGGCACACCGACAGCTGTCAAGCACCATGCCAACGGCATGCTGGCGCTGACGGGCGACGAGGCTGCCAACGGCAGGCAGCTGGCTGCCGCTGGCGTGGCTGAGATTGCCCGGCGCCATGAGCGCAACGAAGACGATGACGACGATGCCGCATGGCTGCCCACCGGCGATGAAGCAGCCACGGCCACCGATACCCTGGGCGGCACGGCATCCGTCACCGGCGGATCTTCCATGACGGGCGCAGCAACCGAAGCTGCGGCAGGCGCATCGTTCTGTCACCGCTGCTGGCGCTGGGACCGCCGGTGCAAGCGCGGCCGGTGCAGGCGTTGCTGGCACTGGTTTTGCTGGTGCTGGTGCTGGTACTGGCGCTGCCGGCGAGGCGCCGCGGGCGTGGGAGTTGCCGGTGCAGGGGCTGCTGGTGTTGGAGCTGCGGGCGCAGGCGCTGCGGCAGGTGCGGGAGCTGCTGGCATGGCCCTCAGGGCACCCTGCTGACGGCAGGTGCCGTCCTGGGCACCGTGGTTCTGCTGCCGCCCCTGTGGCGGCGGTGGTGGTGGTGGCGCTCTCGAATTCGACTGATCGGCCCCCTCGCCTCTGGCGCTGGGCGGCAAGGATCGGTTGCTGACGGTAACGCACAAGGAAACCGTGGCAGCGAACAAACAGCCAGCGGTGCAGGCGCAGGTTCGGGCGCTGATGCTGGTGCAGCTTCCGGCTCTGCTTCGGGCCTCGGGTGCAGGCGCTGGCGGCATCGGCGCTGGTGGTAATGCGGGCGCCGCGAACGGCTCTGGTGCCGCGGGAGGTTCCAACGCTGCAGGCGGCTCCGGTGCCGCAAGTGGTGCCGACGCTGCGGGTGGCACCGGTGCTGCAGGTGGTTCCAATGCCGCTGGTGGTGCCGCCGGTTCTGGCAACGCGGGCGGTTCCAATGCAGCTGGCGGCTCTGACGCCGTGGGCGGTGCTGGCGGTACTGGCGGTACCGGTGCTGCAGGTAGCTCCGATGCCACCAGTGGTGCCGCGGGTTCTGGCAATGCGGGCGGCTCTGGGGCGACTGGAGGTATCGGTGGTGCTGGTGCTTCCGGCAATGCAGGTGGCGCGGGTGGCTCCGGCAGTGTGGGGCGCTGGCGCTGGCGCTGCCGATCCGGCCAATACCCGCTCTGTGAACTATGGCGCCAACGAGAACAAGGCCGTCGGCGCTAACGTCTTCAATGGCAACAACGCCAATGAAATTCCAGCGTTCATCCGCATCACCGCCATCCGCGGCAAGAACGCTGGCAGTTCCACGGCCTGATGACCCTGGAAAACGGTGAGGAGATCGTCGTCGGCCAGGTCATCTCCCGCGCCGATTTCGAGCGGATCTTCTGGAATGCCTCCAAGAGCGACGGCTCCTTCAGCTTCGTTCCCGTGCAGGATGCCCAGGGCACCACCGCACCGAATACTGTCGAGCAGACTGTCGTCATCAAGACCCCCGACCCCTTGCCCCCGGCAGCAACCCGGGCACCTCTTCCGGTGAAGGCGGTAACACTGGCCATGAGGCAGGTTCCCAGACAGGTGCAGGCTCTGGCACGGGTTCCAGCACGGGTAACGGTGCCAACACGGCGCCAACGCAGGCACCGGCACGGCAAATAACGGTACGGATCCGAATAACACGACCGGCCAGCAGTCCGAAACGACAAGGGTGACGGTACCGCCCAGAACACGGGTTCGCCTTCCGGTACGGGCGAAGCGTCCAACCAAAGCGCCAGCAGCGGTGACGGCACCTGCGCCCGCAGGCGGCAAACCGGGCGCAGAGGGTTCAGGCTCGGAGAACAAGCCCGTGACGGGCTCGGGCTCTGACTCGACCTCGGGTTCTGCTTCGGACTCCGGCTCGGCCGGCGGCCCGACTCGACCTCAGGCTCGGACCGCAATAAAGGGAGCGGTCCGATAAAGGTGGTTCCACCCCAGCGAAGGACAGAGTAGCCAGGCCAGCAACGGCCAGGCGCTTCTCAGAATGCAGGTGGCCAGGGTAGCGAAAGCCAGACGCCTCCTCAGACTCCGGGCAGCCAGGGCAGCAGCGAGCAGACGACTTCCCCGACTCAGGGCAGCCCGAGCGGTGAGCAGACGCCTGCTCAAAATACCGCTGGCCAGGGCAGCGAAAGCCAGCCACCCGCTCAGACTCCGGGCAGCCAGGGCAGCAGCGAGCAGACGACCTCCCCTGACTCAGGGCAGCTCGAGCGGTGAGCGGACGCCTCCCCAGAATGCGGGCGGCGGCTCGGACACGGGCACCCCGGGCGCGGGCGAGAGCACACAAACGGGGGGCGCCCAAACTGGCAGTGCCCAAACCGGTACCAGCGAGACCGAAAGCAGCGGTACCGGCGACAACGGCAAGCAAACCAGCGACGGCGGGCAGAATGGTGCCGCTGATGGTGATGCCAAGCACGAAGGTGACGGCACCAAGGGTGACGGCACCAAGGGCGAAGACGGCGAGCAGGGCAAGAACGGCGAGGATACGGTATCTCCGAGCAATCCGCCGGCTACTACGCCGCCCCCCACTCCGCCGGACTACGCCCCGAACCAGTCGGTCCAGCAGGCCATCCACGCCAACAACAAGCCTGTCGGCGCGAGCATCTTCAACGGTACCAACCCGGCGCACGCACCTTCCTTCGTGAAGATCACGGCAGTTCTGGACAAGGATGGCGGAGAAGTCTCGGATGCCATGACCCTGGGCAAGAGGGCGAGGCCATCACCACCGACCAGGTGATCAGCAAGGAGCAGTTCGACAACGTTTTCCTGGATGCGCTGAAAGCGCCGGGTGGTTCGTTCAAGTTCATTCCAGTGATGGACAGCGAGGGCACGGAGATGCCAGGGGCCACCGAACAGACCGTCTCCATCGGCTTCGACTACGTGCACCACTTCCAGAGTGAGCCTTTCCGGGAGGGGTACGAGGGTGAAGATAGATTCTCGTACTACAGGATCCACAGTCTCACGGAACACCAGGACACCAACGGCACACTGGACGGCATGTTCAAGCTGGACGGCGGCGAGCGTACGACGCTCAAGTTGGGTGACCTGATCCGGCCCTGAGGATTTCGACAAGCTGTACTGGGACTATTCGTCCAACAACGGCGGACGATTCACGCTTGTCGGAGTGGATGCTTCAGGACGAGACCCAACCGATGAGAAAAAATCAAAACATGGTCCTGGAGGAGGTTGCCAAGACCCGAACCGGAAGATTGCCTCCCGACGAGCCCGGTGGTGAAGAGACCGACGTTGAAGACAGCGAAGACAGCAATGACATCGCTGGTCACTCGGCAGCCCTGCACCCCGAGTCCTTCACGGATGCAGCGTCGGCCTTCCACGGGTCCTCTCACCTCTCGGTCAATGGCCAGAGCACGCTGGACAACCTGCTTGAACATCAGGTGAGCCACGGAATACTCTGATTCAGCGCCACATGCCGTGAAAGCTGCCAAGGGGCGCCGAGGGACACGTCCCCGGCACCCTTTTCTTATCAGTGCCTTGAATGGGTTTCCCAGAAAGAACACAACGGCCGCCCGTCCAGTCACGCCATCCGGCCGCATATCTTCCGGTTTTTCTTTCGATTCCAAATCATCTATATAAGTATCAATGAAGAATGCGGCCTTATACGTCTCTCACGCATGGCCGCCCTTCGTCCCTTTTCTCTTGAGATCGATCGATGACTCCCCAGACCGGTAGCCATCCTGGCCACGCCTCACTCCTCACGATATTCTGCGGCACGAAGTCCTGCGACATGCGCGTGCGGCCTACCGTCACGCCAAGGAGGCTATTCCTGCCGACGAGACGCCGGAACACCTGAAGCTTGCGCAGGCATCGACCCCCGAAGCCCAGGAGGATGATGACGAGGACAAGGCTGCACTCTGGCTGCCATCCGGTACTGGCGCTGGTGCTGCGGCTGAAGCCGCCGCCATGACTGAAGCCGGCGCAGCTGCCGGCACGGCTGGCACCATCGGCACGACGGCTGCAACCGGGTCGGCGCTGCTTGGCCCCAGCATTCTGGGTGCTTTTCGCCGTGCTGCCGGCGCCAACCTGCAGGACAGCGGCCCCCTGCACAATCTCTCGGCACGCAATCGTCCTCCACCGGGCATGACAGCAGCCGTGAGGACACGAACACGGGTACCGAAGCACAATCATCAGCTGCGGCCCCTCTACGGACACGGCCCCGCTGGCAACCGGAACCGCACCGGCAGCGCCTTCCCGGCCCACGAACGAGGGTACGCAGGCTGAGGGCATCCAGAACGCCCGCTGTAGCCGACGCAGCAGCCGCAGCCTCTGCTGAGTCCGCCGCACCATCCGCTCCAGCAGCACCAGACGCATCCACCGCGGATGCGTCAAGACCCGCGGAAGGGAGTGACGGAAACGCGTTGCCACAGGTCAAGCCGCCGCCCGCCCTACAGCGAAAATGCATCGGTTTCCTACGCGCACGGTGAAAAACAAGGCCCTGGGAGCGACTGTCTTCAGCGGCGCCAACGATGAGACAGCTCCCGCCTTCGTGCGCATCACGGCCATCCAGGGCAAGGACGGCGAGGCTGCCGCCGGCACGATGAGCCTGCTGGGCGGCAACGCCATCGTCCCCAATCAGGTCATCTCCCGCGCCGATTTTGACAAGGTGGTGTGGGACGCCTCGAAGAACGAGGGCGGCTCATTCAAGTTCATTCCGGTGCAGGACGCGGGGCGCCAGCCCTGCCGGGCGCTGTCGAGCAGACCGTCACCATCAACGAGGCACCTGCGCTGCCCACCTACGAGGCCGACATGTCCGTGGCCTATACGTATAACCAGAGCAAGGCGGTCGGCGCTGACATCTTCAACGGAACGGACAGTGCAACCGCACCATCTTTCGTGCGCATCACGGCCATTCAGGGCAAGGACGGGGAAGCTGCCGCCAACACGATGAGCCTGCAGGACGGGGATGCCCTCACGGTCGGCAGCGTGGTTTCCCGCGCCGATTTTTGACAAGGTGGTCTGGGACGCCTCGAAGAACGAAGGCGGCTCGTTCAAGTTCATCCCGGTGCAGGATGCGCAGGGTACGAGCCTGCCGGGCGCCATCGAGCAGACTGTCAGCATCAACGAGGCCCGGCCCTTCTTCCACATCGCTGCGGAGAAGTTTGATCTGCTAGCCGCGTACCCTCATCTGGTAGACGAGAACCCAGCCTACGTCAAGGTGATCAAGATCGTCGAAGCAAGCGACACCAATGGCATCCTCGATGCCCTGGTCCTCGGAGAAGACGGCGGCACCGTGTTGAAAGTGGGCGACATCATCAGGGCAGAGGACTTCGGCCGGGTGTACTGGAACCATGCGTCGAACGACGGGGGGGAAATCTTCCTCGCCACCTACAATGCCGAAGGGCGACTGATCGATCCGGGACGGTATTCGCTAGAGCTGGAGCCTTCCTGGAAAACACCAGCCGAGGCCCCCGCGTTGCCCACCTACAAGGCCGACGTCTCCCTGGACTACGCCTTCAACGAGAGCAAGGTCGTAGGTGACGGGATCTTCAACGGCACGGACAGTAAAACCGCACCTGCCTTCGTGCGCATCACGGCCATTCAGGGCAAGGACGGCGAGGCTGCCGCCCACACGATGAGCCTGCAAGGTGGTGATGCCCTCACGGCCGGCAGCGTGGTTGCTCGCGCCGATTTCGACAAGGTGGTCTGGGACGCCTCGAAGAATGAGAGCGGCTCGTTCAAGTTCATTCCGGCACAGGATGCCCAGGGTACCGCCCTGCCGGGCGCGGTCGAGCAGACCGTCACCATTCACGAAGCCCCTGCACTGCCCACCTACGAGGCCGACATGTCCGTGGCCTATACGTATAACCAGAGCAAGGCAGTCGGTGCTGACATCTTCAACGGAATGGACAGTGCAACCGCACTATCTTTCGTGCGCATCACCGCCATTCAGGGCAAGGAGAGTGAGGCTGCTGCCAACACGATGAGCCTGCAAGGTGGTGATGCCCTCACGGCGGGCAGCGTGGTTGCTCGCGCCGATTTCGAGAAGGTGGTCTGGGATGCCTCGAAGAACGAGGGTGGTTCGTTCAAGTTCATTCCGGTGCAGGATGCCCAGGGCACGGTCCCTGCCGGGTGCTGTCGAGCAGACCGTCAGCATCAACGAGGCTAGGCCGCTGTACCACATCGCTGCCGAGAACTTTGATCTGTTAGACGCGTACCCTGATCGGGTAAACGAGCACCCAGCCTACGTCCAGGTGACCAACATCGTCGAAGCAAACGACACCAATGGCATCCTCGATGCCCTGGTCCTCGGAGAAGACGGCGGCACCGTGCTGAAAGTGGGCGACATCATCAGGGCAGAGGACTTCGGCCGGGTGTACTGGAACCATGCGTCGAACGACGGGGGAAATCTTTCTCGCCACCTATAACGCCGAAGGACGACTTATCGATCCGGGACGGTACTCGATGGAGCTGGAACCTTCCTGGAAAAACCCCGGACAAGAAGTCACTGCCCGCGCCTCACCACGAGCAGGAGGCCACAGATGCGTCACCCGAGCTTGTGGGTGTGGCGCACCCGGCCACGGACGGCCTGATGCCGCTGGGGGCTCAGGCGCAGTACCCGGGCATGACGCCCCTGCCGTCGAACAGCTCCGCCCTGCTGGACAGCCTGCTGGAACAGCACCCGGGCGCCACCGGCCTGTTTCTGAACACTGAGGGCAGAAATGCCCTCAGACCGGCTCCAGCTTGGCCACGGCCAGCGCGAGCTATTTCACGCCGTGCGGCGCCTTGAAGCGGATCTGGATGCGGGCATCGTCGCCATTGCCTTCGATGCCCGTGACCACGCCTTCACCAAAGCGCGCATGACGCAGCGACTGGCCAATGTGGTAGCGGCTGTCGCGCCCGGCGCGGGCCTTGCCGCTGGCGTCGCCACTGGCCGGGATGCCCGGATCGGCCGGGCGCCCCCAGCCGGACTGGCGGTTGCGCTCGTGCACGGCACTGTCCAGACGCGGGCGCCAGCTGCCGCCGCTGTTGCCAGCGCCACTGCCGTAACCGCCACCTCCGTATCCACCAGCATGGCCGCCACGACCATAGCTGGCGCCTTCCATGCCGCCCCGACCGCCCCCGTAATAGCCTCGGCTGCCGCGTTCTGCCCCCAAGCCCAGACTGCCCTGGGCACTGGCTGACGGCATTTCGCTCAGCCATTTCAGCGAACGCTCGGGCAGCTCGGACAGGGAAGCGGGACTGCATGTTGTAGGCGGGTCTGGCCGTGCAGCATCCGGGTCTGGGCCAGTGACAGGTACAGACGCCGACGTGCACGGGTCATCGCCACGTACATCAGCCGGCGCTCCTCTTCCAGCCCGCCAGGATCGGAAGCCGAGTTCTCGTGCGGGAAGAGCCCTTCCTCCAGCCCGGTGACGAACACCGTCTCGAATTCCAGGCCCTTGGCCGCGTGGACGGTCATCAGCTGTACGGCATCCACGCCCTCCTCGGCCTGGCCATCGCCGGATTCCAGCGAGGCATGAGCTGGGGAAGGCCGCCAGCGGCGAGACCTGCACCACGGGCGCTGCATCGGCAGGCAGCACGGCGCCATCCGAAGCAGCGGGCAGCGCGGTGCCGGCCGTGGTGCCCGCCAAGCCCACGCTAGCCGGCGTGGCGGCATCGATGCCGCCTTCGGCCTGGAAGGCCAGCGCTGCGTTGACCAGTTCCTTCAGGTTCTCGATGCGCTCCTGCCCCTCGCGTTCCTGCTCGTAGTGGGTCACGAGACCGCTGCGGCCGATCACGTCATCGATGCTCTCCGACAGGGGCAGGCGGGCACTGTTCTGACGCATGAGCTCGATGAGCATGACGAACTGCAGCAGCCGCGAGCCGCCCGCACCGCTCGTCATCGGCACGGCACGGTAGAGGCTGATGCCATGGGTGCGCGCCGTGTCCTGCAGGGTTTTCGAGCGTACGGGCGCCGATGCCACGCGCCGGGAAGTTCACCACCCGCAGGAAGGCGCCGTCGTCGTCAGGGTTCTCGATCAGCCGCAGGTAGGCCAGGGCGTGCTTGATCTCGGCCCGCTCGAAGAAGCGCAGCCCGCCGTAGACCTTGTAGGGCACCCCGGCCGAGAACAGCGTGTGTTCCAGGATGCGTGACTGGGCGTTGGAGCGGTACAGGATGGCGATCTCGGAACGCGACATGCCATCGGCCACAAGCGCGCGGATCTCCTCCAGCAGCCACTGGGCCTCGTCGCGGTCGGAGAACGCCGCGAAGATGCGCACCGGCTCGCCCTCGCCCGCGTCGGTCCACAGGTCCTTGCCCAGACGGTGCGCGTTCTGGCGGATGAGATGGTTGGCCGAATCCAGGGATGTGGGCATGCGAGCGGTAGTTCTGCTCCAGCCGGATCAGCTGTGGGCCGGCATAGTCGCGTTCGAAGGCGGCCATGTTGCCCACGTTGGCGCCACGGAAGGCATAGATGGACTGGTCGTCGTCGCCCACCGCGAACAGCGACGCCCCGCCGCCGGCCAGCAGCGTCAGCCAGCGGTACTGCAGGTCGTTGGTGTCCTGGAACTCGTCGATGAGGATGTGTCGGAAGCGCTGCTGGTAGTGCTGGCGCAGCGGCTGGTTGCGCTGCAGCAGCTCGTAGGCACGCAGCAGCAGCTCGGCGAAGTCCACCACGCCTTCGCGCTGGCACTGCTCGTCGTAGGCAGCGTACAGCTCCGCCAGCCGGCGGCTGTGACTGTCGTGGCCGGACACGTCGGGGGCACGCAGGCCGGCCTCCTTGCTGCCGTTGATGAAGTGCTGCACCGCCTTGGGCTGGAACCGCTGGTCATCGACGTTGAGCCCGCGCAGCAGCCGCTTGATGGCACCCAGCTGGTCGGCGCTGTCCATGATCTGGAAGCTGGCCGGCAGGCCGGCGTCACGATGGTGTGCGCGCAGCAGCCGGTTGCACAGCCCGTGGAAGGTGCCCACCCACATGGCCCGGGGGTTGGCACTCATCAGCATCGCCCCCAGACGCGCCATCATCTCGCGCGCAGCCTTGTTGGTAAAGGTCACGGCCATGATTCCGGACGGCGAGCACTGTCCGGACCCGACCAGCCATGCGATGCGGGTGGTGAGCACGCGGGTCTTGCCGCTGCCGGCTCCCGCCAGAATCAGTGCATGTCCGCCAGGGGACGGTGACAGCGGCCCGTTGCTGTGGATTGAGATGGGCGTAGATCGGCCATGCCGCCATTCTAACGGGCCGTGTCCTGCCCTGAGCGGCTCTCGGCGGCCGACGGATCGTGCCCGGACACCCTGCTCGGGCGCCTCCGGAAGGGTCTCGGTCGTCGGCGCAGGCACGGACACCTGCGTCGCCGTGAACATTTCCCGTCGTTCCGACGCTCGAGCTTTCGTCGCTGCCTCCTGCCGATCGGAACGCCGGCGGCGGGTGGTGCGTTTCTGCCGGCGGCGCGACCCTGCCCCCCAGGACAGGCGGCGGTATTCCTCTTCGGTATAGCGGTGCAGGCCGCCGCCCAGGCGGGGAATGCGGTTGCCCGGATGCGCCATGCTGGGGCCCCAACGCGCCTGATAGCCATCGACAGCCCGCCCCTGGCGCTCCCAGCGCCAGGCCATCAGCGCCAGGCACGCCCACCAGGCCAGGGTGGCCAGGGCCAGACCCCGGGGCACGTTCACATGCCAGTAGCCGGTCATCACGTTGGCAAACAGCGCCAGCATCAGCCCGTAGCCCAGCCAGCGGTGGCCATGCTCGAAGACGCGCCGGCGCCGTGTCATGTCGTAGTGATCGCCCGGCACGTCGTGCAGATGCACCAGCGTGCGCGCCTGATGCCGCCAGGGCCCCGATGCTGACCCGCAGGTGATGTTGACCACCAGCAGGAGCAGTACGGCCATGACGCCCCAGCCCATCCAGGCATGGGGATGCGCCAGATGGCTGGCCAGCGACATGCCATGCAAAAGCGCCATGGCCACGCCCGCCACCAGGCACAGCACGGCGGCCACGCCACACAGGCCATGCACACGCTGCCAGCCGCGGTGGTTGATGATCCGGGGCCAGTCCTGGCCGGGCACGATCTTCCAGTAGCGTGCCGCCAGCACGGCCACCGGCACCAGCACGGCACCGGCCGTACCCATCAGCACGCCGTGCCAGAAATCCACCGGGTTGACGTCGTCAAGCGGCCCGGTGTGCGGGGCACGCGCAGCCAGTCCAGCCAGCGGGTGAGCTGCGCCAGCAGCCAGGGGGCAGATGAAGGAAATCCCAGCATGGGGCGGATGATACTGAACCCCGGGTATCGGAATGCGGAAAATCCGGGAAAAGCCGGCCTGCCGCAGCCCGGGGTGTGGCGTTGATGCCGGTGCCGATGCTCCCGGGTCGATGCCGCATCCGCCACGCATGCCGGCTGTGCCCCGGGGACGCGATAGAATGAGGGTTTACCGTACTCACCTTCTTCTCCTGGCCAAAGAGCCACGCCCCCATGGACGAGCGTTACGACCCACGAAGCATCGAATCCGAGGGCCCCGCGCCCACTGGCAGCAGACCAACGCCTACCGCGCCGTCGAGCACGACCCGCGCTTTCCCAAGGCAAGTTCTACGCCTGCTCGATGCTGCCCTACCCCTCGGGCATCCTGCACATGGGGCATGTGCGCAACTACACCATCAACGACGTGATGTACCGCCATCTGCGCATGAGCGGCTACAACGTGCTGATGCCCATGCGGCTGGGACGCCTTCGGCCTGCCGGCCGAGAATGCGGCACTCAAGAACGGCGTGGCCCCGGCCAAGTGGACGTGGGACAACATCGCCTACATGAAGCAGCAGATGCAGCCGCTGGGCCTGTCCATCGACTGGTCGCGCGAAGTGGCCACCTGCAGCCCCGACTACTACAAGTGGAACCAGTGGCTGTTCCTGCGCATGCGCGAGAAGGGCATCGCCTACCGCAAGCATGGCACCGTCAACTGGGACCCGGTCGACCAGACCGTGCTGGCCAACGAGCAGGTGGTCGACGGCGGGGGCTGGCGCTCGGGCGCGCCGGTGGAAAAGCGCGACATCCCGATGTACTACTTTGCGCATCACCGACTACGCCGGTGAGCTGCTGAAAGAAGTGACCGAGCATCTGGAGGGATGGCCCGAGCGGGTGCGGATGATGCAGGGCCAACTGGATCGGCTGTTCGGAAGGCGTGCGCTTTGCCTTCGAGCACGACATCCGTGACGAGCAGGGTCAGCCCATCGACGAGGGGCCGGCTGTGCGTGTTCACCACGCGCGCCGACACGATCATGGGTGTCACCTTCGTGGCCGTGGCCCCTGAGCACCCGATCGCCCGCGTGGCCGCAGCCTCCCGTCCCGCGGTGGCTGCCTTCGTGGAAGAGGCGCGCACCGGCTCGGCGATGGAAGCCGACCTGGCCACGATGGAGAAACAGGGCGTGGACACGGGCCTGGTGGTCCGCCATCCGCTCACCGGCGCTGACGTGCCGGTGTGGGTGGGCAACTCACGTGCTGATGAGCTACGGCGACGGCGCGGTGATGGGCGTGCCTGCGCACGATGACCGCGATTTCGTCTTTGCCCACAGTACGGCCTGCCCATCCGTCAGGGTCATCAGTGTGGACAACCAGCCCCACGACACGAACCAGTGGCAGGAGTGGTATGCCGACAAGCAGAACGGCGTCTGCGTGAATTCCGGCCCGCTGCTGGACGGCAAGGGTCACCAGGATGCGGTGGACACGGTGGCTGCCCAGCTGGCCGACAAGGGTCTGGGCGGCAAGCACGTCCAGTACCGTCTGCGTGACTGGGGCATCTCGCGCCAGCGCTACTGGGGCACCCCATTCCCATCATCCACTGCGAGAGCTGCGGCGAAGTGCCGGTGCCCGACAAGGACCTGCCGGTGGTGCTGCCCGAGGATCTGGTGCCCGATGGCAGCGGCAACCCGCTGAACAAGTCGGAGGCCTTCCTGAAGGTGGACTGCCCGTGCTGCGGCAAGCCGGCCCGGCGCGAGACCGACACGATGGACACCTTCATCGATTCGTCGTGGTACTACATGCGCTATTGCTCGCATGACAACAACGAGGCGATGGTCGATGCCCGCAACGACTACTGGATGCCGATGGACCAGTACATCGGCGGCATCGAGCACGCCGTGCTGCACCTGCTGTATGCGCGCTTCTGGACCAAGGTGATGCGCGACATGGGGCTGGTGAAGTTCGACGAGCCCTTCAAGCGGCTGCTCACGCAGGGCATGGTGCTCAACCACATCTACCAGCGGCGCACGGCCAAGGGCGGCATCGAGTACTTCTGGCCGAAGGACGTGGAGAACGTCACCGACGCGCAGGGCCGGGTCGTGGGCGCACGCCTCAAGAGCGACGGCTCCGAGATCGACTATGCCGGCATCGGCACGATGTCCAAGAGCAAGAACAACGGGGTGGATCCCACCTCGCTGATCGAGCGCTTCGGGGCCGACACGGCGCGCCTGTTCGTGATGTTCGCCAGCCCGCCCGAGCAGACGCTGGGTGGTCCGACAGCGGGGTGGAAGGCGCCAGCCGCTTCCTGCGCCGCTTCTGGGCCTTCGGCCACGTGCAGCGCGACGTGGTGCGCGGCGCAGCCGACACCGTGGACGCTGCCGGCCTGTCCGAAGCGTGGCGTGACCCTGCGCTACGAGGTCCACACGGTGCTGAAGCAGATCCAGTACGACTACGAGCGCCAGCAGTACAACACCATCGTCTCGGGCGCCATGAAGCTGCTGAACGCCCTGGAAGCCGCCGCGCAGAAGCAGGCCCCCACGGCCCCCGCCGATGCCGCCGCACTGCGCGAGGGGCTGTCGATCCCGGTGCGCAGCCTCTACCCGATCGTGCCGCACATCGGCCATGCCCCTGTGGCAGAGCGCTGGAGCTGGGACGCGGCTTCGAGGGCCGCGAGATCATCGACGCCCCGCTGCCGGCGGTGGACGAGACGGCGCTGGTCAAGAGCGAGCTGGAGCTGATGCTGCAGGTCAACGGCAAGCTGCGCGGTTCCATCCGCGTGCCGGCCGATGCCGACAAGGCCGCCATCGAGCAGGTGGCAGCCGCCTCGCCCGAGGTGGCCCGCATCGGTGAAGGCAAGACGCCCAAGCGCATCATCGTGGTGCCGGGCCGTCTGGTGAACGTGGTGCTGTAAAGCCGTCAAGGAGAAAGCCGCATGTCCCGCCTTCCCGAGACTCGCCCCTGGTCGGCTCCTCCCGGCGCGGATGGCTGCGGGGGCTTTCCCGCAGCGCGCTGCTGGTCGGCCCTGGCCGGGCCGCTGGCGGCCTGCGGCTTTCACATGCGCCGCGCCACGCAACTGCCGTTCAGCACGCTCTACACCAACCTGGCCCCCAACGGCAGCATCGGCCTGGCACTGCGCCGCGAGCTGTCGCACAGCGAGGGCACCGAACTGGTGACCGACCCGAAGAAGGCCGAGGCCCGGCTGATGATCCTGCAGGAAGTGCCCGAGCGCGAGGTCGTCGCCTACTCGTCCGAGGGGCGCGCCCGCGAATACGAGCTGCGGCTGCGGCTGCGCTTTCGCGTCGAGGACGCGAAGGGCAACGACCTGATCCCCGAGAGCGAGATCACGCTGCGCCGCGAGATCTCCAACGCGGACAACCAGCTCACGGCCCGCGCCGACGAGGAAGCCATGCTCTTTTCGGGACATGAGCAACGACATGGCCCATCAGCTGCTGTGGCGGCTGGCGGCCATCCGGCCGGCAGAGTAAGCGCCCGTCCCATGGGCCAACGCATCAGTACGCCTCGCGCAGCTGCGCCAGGCGATCAGCCAGGGCTTGCCCCGCTCACCTGGGTCCGCGGCGACGAGCTGCTGCTGGTCATCGAAGCGGCGGACCTGGTGCGTGCCAGGGGCCCGCAAGCTGGGTTTCGAGGAGCGCGAGGTGCTGGATGTCGATGCACGCTTCGACCGCAGCCGGCTCGTCGAGGCCACCCAGTCCACGTCGCTCTTTGCCAGCCAGCGACTCATCGATCTTCGCCTGAACACCAAGCCCACCCGTGAACTGGGTGATAGCTGCGCGAACTGCTGCCCCGGCTGGACGAGGGCACCCGCGTGCTGGTCTCCAGCGCCCATCTGGAGCGCGCCACCACCAGCACGGCCTGGTTCGAGGCCCTGGCCAAGCAGATGCTGTGGGTGGAGACGCCGCGCATCGACGCGGGCGCCCTGGGCAAGTGGGTGACCGAGCGGCTGGCCGCACAGAAGCAGCAGGGCAACACCTGCCGTGCTGGCGCTGATCACCGAACGCACCGAAGGCAACCTGCTGGCCGCCCACCAGGCCATCCAGCGGCTGGGCCTGCTGCTGCCTCCGGGCGAGCTACCGGCCGAAGCCGTGGCCGAGATCGTGCTGGACAGCGCCCGCTTTGAACTGTTCGGCCTGGTGGATGCGGCGCTGGCCGGCGACCCGGCCCGTGCCGTGCGCATGGCCCGCCTGCTGGCCGCCGAGGATGCCGCCATGCCCTGCTCTGCTGGGCACTGGCCGACGCGATCCGCAAGCTGCTGCGCATCCAGCAGGCCCTGCAGATCGAGCGCGTCGCGCCCGCCCAGGCCATGCGTGCCGCCGGCGTGTTCGGCAAGCGCGAGGCCATCATGCGCCAGGCCCTTCGTCGCCTGGATATCCAGACACTCGGACACCTGCTGCAGCAAGTGGCCCGGCTCGATAGAATGACCAAGGGTGTGGGCGGAACCGGTCCGGCCGCCGATCCCTCGGTTCCACGCCGAGACCCTGCTGGTCGCGCTGGCCGGGGGCACCCTGCCCGGCCCGGTCGAACTGTCCGCCGCGCTGGCCGATGACTGAAACATCCTGGATGCCGGCCGTAAAGTCCCGGCCACGACCTTTCGGTCAGCGGCGCCTCGGCACAGCTGCCCACGGGTCGCATAGTGGCTGCTGCGGCGCATGGACCTTCCCTCTGGCTTCTGGAGCTTCGATCCATGAACACACCCGACATGGCCACCTACATGGTCAACCTGGGGGCGTGCCGCCCGGCACGCCAGCCACGACATGGCCCGGGCCAGCACGGCCATCAAGAACCGCGCGCTGCAGCAGCTGGCCCATGAGATCGATCGCAACCGCAGCCTGGTGCTGACAGCCAACGGCCAGGACCTGGCTAGCGCGCACAGCGCCGGCCACGACAGTGCCTTCATCGACCGGCTGACGCTCACCCCCGAACGCATCGACGCCATGGTGGCCGGACTGGCACAGATCATCGCCCTGCCCGACCCGGTGGGCGAGATCAGCGAGCTGCGCCAGCGCCCCAGCGGCATCCAGGTGGGCCGGATGCGCGTGCCGCTGGGCGTGATCGGCATCATCTACGAATCGCGCCCCAACGTCACCGTCGATGCCGCAGCGCTGTGCCTGAAGGCCGGCAACGCCGCCATCCTGCGCGGTGGCTCGGAAGCCATCCATTCCAACCGCACGCTGGCCGCGCTGATGAGCGAGAGCCTGGCTCGCACGGGGCTGCCGCCCTCGGCCGTGCAGCTGGTGAGCATGACCGACCGTGCGGCCGTCGACTACCTGATCCGTGACCAGCAGTCCGTCGACGTGATCATCCCCTGCGGGGGCCGCTCGCTGATCGAGCACGTCAGCACCGAGGCGCGCGTGCCCGTCATCAAGCACCTGGACGGCATCTGTCACGTCTACATCGATGATTCGGCCGACGTGGACATGGCCGTGCGCGTGGCCGACAACGCCAAGACGCAGCGCTACGCCCCCTGCAACACGCTGGAGACGCTGCTGGTGCATGAGGCCATCGCTCCCCGAGGTGCTGCCGCGCCTGGGCAGCATCTACCGGATGAAGCAGGTGGAGCTGCGTCGACGAACAAGGCGCCCGGCTGCTGCAGGAAACGCAGATCGATTCGGTGCCCGCCACCGAGGGCGACTGGCGCACCGAATACCTGGCGCCGATCCTGCTATCCGCGTGGTGAAGAGCCTGGACGAGGCCATTGCGCACATCAACGAGTACGGCTCGCACCACACCGATTCGATCATCACGCAGAACCATGCACACGGCATGCGCTTCCTGCGGGAAGTGGATTCCGCCTCGGTGATGATCAATGCCTCCACCCGCTTTGCCGACGGCTTCGAGTACGGGCTGGGTGCCGAGATCGGCATCTCCACCGACAAGCTGCACGCCCGTCCCGTGGGTCTGAGGGTCTCACCTCCCAGAAATACGTCGTGTTCGGCCACGGCGAGATCCGGACCTGACCATGGGCACGAACCTCTATCTCTGGACCAAGATCCTGCACATCGTGATGGTGACGAGCTGGTTTGCCGGGCTCTTCTACCCTGCCACGCATCTACGTCAACCTGGCGCAGGTCGATCCGAAGGGGTCGACCGCCGAATACCAGCGGCTGGTGGGCATGTCGCAGCGGCTCTACCGCTTCACGCTGCCGCTGGCCACGCTGGCCGTGCTCACCGGCCTGGTGCTGTACGTGGGCTTCGGCATCGGCATGGGGGCGGGCTGGATGCACGTCAAGCTCACCTGCGTGCTGCTGCTGATCGGCTACCACCACGGCTGCGGCCGCCTGCTGAAAAAGTTCGCGGCCGAACAGCGTTCGCACTCCGAACGCTGGTTCCGCGTCTTCAACGAAGGCCCGGTCATCCTGCTGCTGATCGTGGTGGCGATGGTGATCATCAAGCCGTTCTGATCCTCTGCTGCCCTCCTCCTGCACCGCCGGCCCGGACCTCCCAGACCCATCCTTTCACTGATCGCCTTCGCCCTGCCAGCCGCCACGCGGCCGAACCCGCACGCAACAAGGCTGACCGACGAGACGCCCCACGACGAGAGGCCCCGCGACGAGACGCCCCCGCGCGCGACGAGGCCCCCACCTCACCCGCAGCCGGCACCTTCCATTACTTCTGTCCGTGCCCGCGCGGGCTGGAAGCGGCGCTGGCCGACGAGCTGCGCATCCTGGGTGCGCACGACATCGACACCCCGGCCGGGCGGGGTCGGCTGCCGGGGCGACCTGAAGCTGGCCTACCGCATCAACCTGGAAGCACGGCTGCCCAGCCGCGTGCTGCTGCGCCTGCTGGATGCGGCCTGCCGCAACGAGCACACGCTCTACCGGCTATGCAACGCCCTGGCCTGGGAGGACTGGTTCGATGCCCGGCAGACGATCCGCGTGGACGTGGTGGCGCAGCGCTCGCCGCCCGAAGCCTGAATTTCGCCACGCTGCGCATCAAGGATGCCATTGTCGATCGCTTCCGCGACCAGGGCGGTGAGCGCCCCCTCGGTGGACACCATCACCCGGACGTGCGCATCAGCGCCTTCCTGACGGCTGACCGCCTGCAGCTGTACCTGGACCTGTCGGGCGAGCCGCTCTTCAAGCGCGGCTGGCGCCACAGTGCCGAGAACCGCGTGGCAGCCCCCCGAAGGAGAACCTGGCGGCCGGCCTGCTGGCGCTGTCGGGCTGGGATGCCCGTCAGCCGCTGCTGGATCCGTTCTGCGGCTCGGGCACGCTGGTCATCGAGGCAGCCCAGATCCTCTGCGACCACGCACCGGGACTCAATCGCCACTTCGGCATCGAACAGCTGCGCCTCCACGACGCCACGCTGTACGACGGGCTGGTGACGGCACTGCGCGAGCGTGCCCGCCAGGGCATCGAGAAGGCACCGCGCGGCCTGATCCGCGCCAGCGACCTGGACCCGCACGCGATGCGGCTGACGGCCGAGAACCTGCAGACACTGGGCCTGCCCGACGACCTGGTGGCGATGCAGACGCTGGATGCCGTGGATGCCCAGCCAGGTGGAGACACGCCGGGCGTGCTGCTGGCCAACCCGCCCTACAACGAGCGGGTGAGCATTCCGGTGGAGCACTGGCGCGCCATTGGCGCCACGCTGCGCGAGCGCTTCGGGGGCTGGAAGGTCTTTCTGCTGACCAGCGACCGGGGCCTGCCCGGCCAGCTGGGCCTGCGCGAGGATCGCAAGACGCCGCTCTTCAACGGCGCCATCGAATGCCGGCTGTTCGAGTTCGCGATGCGCCAGCGGGGCTAACAGCGCTATCCAGAGATCCCTCGGGATCCTCTGAATAAGTCCCGTGAACCGGCGCGCCACGGAACGGGATGCAGGATAGGCAGATATTTGCCGTCAATAGCGGCGCTATTGACAGCAAATGGCAATACAGTCATGCGCCCGTTACGGGATGTGACGGCCGCGGGGACTTGTTCAGAGGATCCCTAGACAATCACGGCCTTGCCGAAGCCTTCCAGGATGCTGCGGACGCGCTGAACGGTTTCCTTGGGCGGGGGATGCACGCCCTTGAGCTTGTAGTCGTCGCCGCACAGGGCCCACTTGTGGGCGCCCAGCTCGTGGTAGGGCAGGATCTCGACCGTATCCACGTTGTCCATGGGCGCGATGAAGCGGCCCAGCAGATGGGCTGAACGATCGTCGTCGGTATAGCCCGGCACGACCACATAGCGCACGCGCGTCTTCTGCCTGCGCCTGGCCAGGTGCTGGGCAAAGGCCAGCGTGCGCGTGTTGGGAATGCCCACCAGCACGCGGTGGATGTCCGGATCGATCTGCTTGAGATCCAGCATCACCAGGTCGGTGTGGTCCAGCAACGTCTCCAGCACGTCGTCGTAGTGCAGTGCATAGCCGTTGGTGTCCAGACAGGTATGGATGCCGTTCTGGTGACAGGCCACGAACCAGTCCCGCACGAACTCGTACTGCAGCAGCGGTTCCCCCTGGTGGCCGTCACGCCGCCTCCCGTGGCCTTCAGGTAATGACGGTAGGACATCACCCGCTTCATCACCCGGGCACCGTCATCTCGCGGGCCTTGTCGCTCTGCAGATCCCAGGTGTCACGGTTAGACAGTGACAGGCAGCGCATCAGGGCAGCCCTGCAGGAACAGGACATATCGAAGCCCGGGGCCATCGACGGTACCGCAGGACTCGATGGAATGGACGAGTCCGGTTCCGTGGTAGCCCCGGTGCAGATGCGGATGCTTCGGCGCGTGGGCAGCTGCTGAGATCCGCCTGCGGCACCAGGGGCACCACAGGCGGAGGCGCCGCCGCGCCTGGGAGGGGCGGCCGAGCCCGAAGGCACGTCTGCCGGTATCGTCACGCAGTCCTCACATCGAGGCCGTGAAGGTGCGCGTGACCACGTCCTGCTGCTGCTCGCGGGTCAGCGAGTTGAAGCGTACCGCATAGCCCGAGACGCGGATGGTGAGCTGCGGGTATTTCTCGGGATGCTCCATGGCGTCCAGCAGCGTCTCGCGGTTGAGCACGTTGACGTTCAGGTGCTGACCACCTTCCACATCGTCCTCATGATGGAAGTAGCCGTCCATCATGCCCGACAGGTTGCGCTCACGCGAGCTCTCGTCCTTGCCCAGCGCGCCCGGCACGATGGAGAAGGTGTAGGAGATGCCGTCCTTGGCAAAGGCAAAGGGCAGCTTGGCCACCGAGCACAGCGAGGCCACGGCGCCGCAGACATCACGGCCGTGCATGGGGTTGGCACCCGGACCGAACGGCGCACCGGCGCGGCGACCGTCCGGCGTGTTGCCGGTCTTCTTGCCGTAGACCACGTTGGAGGTGATGGTGAGCACCGACTGGGTGGGCACGGCGTCGCGATACATCGGATGCGAGGCCACCTTGGTCATGAAGCGGCGCACCAGGTCGCAGGCGATGTCGTCTACACGGTCGTCGTTGTTGCCGAACTGCGGATATTCGCCCTCGATCTGGAAGTCGACGGCAATGCCCTGCTCGTTGCGGATGGGACGGACCTTGGCGTACTTGATGGCCGACAGCGAATCTGCCGCCACCGACAGGCCCGCCACGCCGCAGGCCATCGTCCGCTTCACGTCACGATCATGCAGCGCCATGAGCGCAGCCTCGTACGAGTACTTGTCGTGCATGTAGTGGATGATGTTGAGCGCCGTGACGTACTGGGTGGCCAGCCAGTCCATGAAGCTGTCCATCCGCGCAATGACGGTGTCGTAGTCCAGCACTCGCCAGCAATCGGCTCGGTCCTGGGGCCGACCCATGCCGCTGGCCCTCGTCCACACCGCCGTTGATGGCGTACAGCAGCGTCTTGGCCAGGTTGGCGCGGGCGCCGAAGAACTGCATCTGCTTGCCGACGACCATCGGGCTGACGCAGCAGGCAATGGCATAGTCGTCGCTGTCGAAGTCCGGGCGCATCAGGTCGTCGTTCTCGTACTGGATGGACGAGGTGTCGATGGAGACCTTGGCGCAGAAGTGCTTGAATGCCTCGGGCAGCTGCTCGGACCACAGCACCGTGATGTTGGGCTCCGGCGACGGGCCCATGTTGTAGAGCGTGTGCAGGAAGCGGAAGCAGTTCTTCGTGACCAGCGTGCGGCCGTCCAGACCCATGCCGCCGATCGATTCGGTGGCCCAGATCGGGTCGCCCGAGAAGAGCTGGTCGTATTCCGGCGTGCGCAGGAAGCGCACCATCCGCAGTTTCATGACCAGGTGGTCGATGAGTTCCTGCGCTTCCACTTCGGTCAGCGTGCCGTTGTGCAGGTCACGCTCGATGTAGATGTCGGAAGGTGGCCACCCGACCGAACGACATGGCCGCGCCGTTCTGCGACTTCACGGCAGCCAGGCGAAATAGGTCCACTGCACGGCCTCGCGGGCATTGCGGGCCGGGCCGGAAATGTCGAAACCGTAGCTGGCGGCCATTTCCTTCATCTGGCCCAGCGCCTTGTGCTGCTCGCTGATTTCCTCGCGGCGGCGGATGGTCTCTTCCAGGTTGCGGCCGGCCTCCAGATCGGCCTGCAGCGAGTTGAACTGCTCGACCTTGTCTTCCATCAGGCGGTCGATGCCGTAGAGTGCCACGCGACGATAGTCGCCAATGATGCGGCCCCGGCCATAGGCGTCAGGCAGCCCGGTCAGCACGCCGGACTTGCGGCAGCGACGGATGTCGGCGTGTACACGTCGAAGACACCCTGGTTGTGGGTCTTGCGGTACTTGGTGAAGGTCTCGACCACCGTCCCGGAGAGCGGGGTCTCATAGATGCGGCAGGAGTCCTGCACCATCTTCAGGCCGCCGAAGGGCATGATGGCGCTTGAGGGGTTCGTCGGTCTGCAGGCCCACCACCTTTTCCAGCGACCGGTCATCGTAGCCGGGGGCGTGGCTGGTGATGCCGGAGACCGTCTGGGCGTCGATCTTGTAGGGGCGTGGGTCCTGTTCTCGACCTGATGCTCTCCATCACCTCGCCCCACAGCTGCGTGGTGGCCTCGGTGGCAGGCGCCAGGAAACCGCCGTCCCCGGCATAGGGGTGTAGTTGCGCTGGATGAAGTCACGAACGTCGATCGTCCTTTCCCAGGACCGGCCTTGAAATCGGCCCAGGCTTCAGGGTGTGCATTTTTGGGGCCAGCATATCGAACTCCTGTTTCCGTGATCTTTGAACCGATCTTTGAATTCTTGTTATATGGGCAGCATAGCACTTGTGCGATTGCACACGGTGCCTATCGGTTTCATGACGTGGGATATCGAGCACTCATCACCCCGGAAAACGACACCCATCACCCCTGAAAATGCAAACGGACCCATCAGGGTCCGTTCGTCGGAAAAGGGCCCGCAACAGGGCCATCATGCTATCTGACGGCGCTTCAAGCGCCGCCCTTCTGCCAGGGACACGAACCGCTCGGGCCGGATTCCCTCGCATGAAGGCTCACTCGTCGCGCACCTGACGTGCCACGTCCGGGAAGTCGCTGAACAGGCCGTCGACCCCCAGCTGATAGAAGCGCCGATATTCGGCCTTCGGATCACCCTGATAATCGGACAGCAGCCGGCGCGGCTCGCTGCGGAAGGTGTACGGATGCACGAAGAGACCGGCCGCGTGGGCATCCTTCACCACCCGGGTGGCCGGCAGCGCCACCCGGTCGCGTTCGTCGATCAGCCCGTCACGGTTCAGGTCCACCGGCTTGCCATCGGGCCCGATCGTGAGCCGCGACGGAATGATGTAGGCCTTCCACGGACCGATGCCGTCGGCATAGGTACGGATCTCGGCCAGGCCCTTCGGCGTGAGCAGGTCCTGGTAGGTCCGGCTGTCCTTGGCCAGGGTGAAGTCATAGGGGCTGGCCCAGCGGCAGCGACTGGTCCACCGAACCATCCGGGTTCTGGCCGGAGCCGTCGATGAGCTGCACGAGCCGCACCTGGGTGCGCGGACGCAGTGCCTTCAGGTTGCCCACCTCGAAGGACTGGATGATGACCGGGGAATCCTTTTTGGTGTAACCGTAGCGGGCAAGCGCAGCCAGCAGCTTTGTCCTCGATGGGCAGGCCCAGCGAGCGATGGTGGTGCTGTGCTTGATCTCGGGATAGATGCTGATGGTGCGCCCGGTGCGACGACTCTGGTCGCGGGCCAGCTTCAGCACTTCCTCGAAGGTGGGCACCTTTGTACTTGCCGTTGTGGCTCTGATCGCGTTCTTCCAGGGGCTGAACGGCACGCAGCGTGCGCAGCTCGGCCAGCGTGAAGTCGCTGACGAACCAGCCCTCTTCCTCGACGCCATCGACCGTGCGCTTGCGCTTGCGCTTGGCAAACTCGGGATGGTCCTTCACGTTGGTGGTGGCCGTGATGTTGGGCCCATGTCGCACCACCAGCACGCCATCCTTGGTGGAAACCAGGTCCGGCTCGATGAAGTCGGCCCCGCTGTCAATGGCCCGCTGATAGCCCGCCAGCGTGTGGTCCGGCAGGTAGCCGGCTGCACCGCGATGCCCCAGCACCAGAGGCTTCTGTCCATTCAGCGTCGGATAGCGTCCGGCGGTTGCCGACGCCCCCAACACCGGTCAGCGCACCGGCGCTGGCCACGGCCACACCCGTCTTGGCTGCGCCTTCTTCGGCAGCACCTGCGCCGATTCAGCCGCAGACTGACCAGCAGCCGGCGTCCCCGACGCCATGGCCCGGGTCTGGCCGGCACCGCCACGTGCCGCCTGGTCGTCCATCTGGTAGCCGCTGCTGCTGGCACAACCGGCCAGCGCCAGCATGGAGGCTACCGAAATCGCCACGACCCGTGGCCGAAGAACGCGTGAATTCATGACTGTTTGCTCCCGGATGAAAAACAGAAGCATTTTATCGAAACCCTGATTTTCGAGGCCGTCCAAACCCCGGAACGGTCTCGAAAAGGCCGGCACGAAGGCCGGCCCATGAAGCCCCCGGCTTCAGCGGTCCTCGTCAACCAGGATCCGGGCATTGAGCGGCTGCACCGGCCGGTTGTTCGGGCCGCCCATGATCTGGCCCAGCGCTCGATCTGGGCCTTGCTGGCCTTGACCGACTGGAGAACACCACCCAGGTCACGCCTTCGCTGCACGGGGGCGTGGTGAGCGATCCGTTGAGCCGGAAGTACGACAGCTTCTGGGCAGCAAGGGACGGATGTCCAGCGGCTCGGCCAGCTTGCGGGTCTGGCCCTGGACAGCGACTCGGCGACCAGCGGCGCCAGTGCCGGGGTCTCTTCCCTTCCTGGAAGACCACGGCCAGCACGGCCAGCGCTCCATCTTCAGCGCCATGCACCAGGTGCAGCTCCAGCGGGAAATGCCGTCCCTTGAAGGTGTGCTCGCTGGGATCGTGGAAAATGGAACTGCTTCAGCGTGAACGTGCGGCTGCCGATCTGCAGGGGGCGGCTGGCTGCCCTGAGGCGTTGCCTGGAGGGTGTGGCCGTTGTTGACCAGCTCTGTAGCCCATGGGCTGATAGTCGACCTGCACCGAGTCCTTGTTCGACCGGATGGCCTCATCCTGATTCAGGTCCACGGGCGACTGGTTGCGCCCGATCGAACATTGGGAATAGTCGGCGCTCAGCTCGCCCCAGTAGGCCGGGCCTTCGCTGCCGCCATAGGACCAGTGTGCCGGCTTTGTCAGCCGGTTTCGAATCGGACGATGCGGCCGGAACCCTGTCCCGGTGATGCTCCAGCCGCATCCGCCGCGGGCTGAGCCGTCTCTGCCATGGCGACAGAAGACAGGAACAGTCCCGACAACAGCAGGGGTACCAACAGTTGCTTGATGTGCATGATTGCCTCCTCATTGGGATGTGAATCACTTGCCACCGGATTCATGCCATTCGGTTCCGGGCAGATTCCGTTCGGGCAATCAATACTTTACATGATATGACCTATGTTGACGAATGTTTCGGACCTGTTGTTCCCTGCCCGGGAAGTTACATTCCTGATAAACGGTTTTCCGCTCGCACGAACCATGCCCCCGCCCGGAAACCATGGCACAAGCGGGCACGGCCGGGGTCAGCCCGTGGCCTGATACAGGGCGAGAAACGCTGCGGCGGCTGCCGACTCAGCGCGTCTCTTCCACCATCAGGCGCCGATGGGCAGGCTGCACCGGGCGGTTGTTGGGCTGGCTGATCAGACGGGTCATCGCCTCGATCTGTGCCCGGGTGGCCTGCACGGGCTGGGTGAAGACGACCCAGTTGACCCCCTCGGTGCAAGGGGGCGGGTGAGCGAGCTGTTCAGCCGCAGGTGCGGCAGCCGGCGCGGCAGCAGCACCCGAGTGCCCAGGGGGCTTGTCCATCACGCGCCGCTGCCCTCGGCCAGGGCTGGCGCGTGAGCGCAGCCAGCGACGGATTGGAATGCCCTGGCGTGAACACCGTGGCCAGCACGGCCAGGGCGCCGTCGTCGGCTTCGTACACCAGCTAGCGCTTCCAGCGGGTAGTGCCGCCCTGGAAGGTGTGCTCGCTGGGCGCCCGGAAGACGATGTGCTTCAGCGTGTAGTCATGCCGGTCGATCCGGATCGGGTGCTGGGCTTCGAGCGGTACGGCGCGGATGCCGCGCCCATCGTTGAAGATCTCGTAGCGGATGGGGTGAAAGGCCACGCGCACGGTGCTGCGGCGCGAGCGCGTGGTGGCCTGCCCAGATCCACCGGTGACTGGACCCGGCCCCGGGCGCACTTGCTGTAGGACGGATGCAGCTCACCCCAGTGGGCCGGGCCGTTCTCGCCCTGGTAGGACCAGTCGGCAGGCCATTTGCCCTCCAGGACCATGGCGGGTGACTTCCGAGACCATGACGGTCTCGGGCGTGGCCTGTGCGGGCATGCCCGCAGACAGGATCAGGCCGGACAGCAGCAGGGAGATCGACAGGCGCGTGAAAGCCATGAGTGCCTCCTGATGGGTTTCACACCACTGTACACGCTTCCCCCGCCCTGCCGAGGGCATGCCCGAAGAACGTGCGGCGCCGTGGTTTCGCTGCAATGCCGCGCCGCCGCCCGACTCAGACGATGCCCAGCTTGCTGCTGGCCGCGGTGGGATCCTCGCCCGGCGCTTGCTGTTGAGCTTGATGTTCAGGCGCAGGTCGTTGACCGAATCGGCGTTGCGCAGTGCGTTCTCGTAGCTGATCTGCCCGGCCTCGAACAGGTCGAAGAGGTGCTGGTCGAAGGTCTGCATGCCCAGCTCGCGCGACTTCTTCATGATCTCCTTGATCTCGCTGACGCTGCCCTTGAAGATCAGGGTCCGAGATCAGCGGCGAGTTGATCTGCGATCTCCACCGCAGCCACGCGCCCCTTGCGCCCTTTCGGCCGGCACCAGGCGCTGCGAGATCACCGCCTTCAGGTTCAGCGACAGGTCCATCAGCAGCTGCTGGCGGCGCTCGTCGGGGAAGAAGTTGATGATGCGGTCCAGTGCCTGGTTGGCGCTGTTGGCGTGCAGCGTGCCCATGCACAGGTGGCCGGTCTCGGCAAAGGCCACCGCATGTTCCATCGTCTCGCGGTCACGGATCTCGCCCAGCATGATCACGTCGGGCGCCTGACGCAGCGTGTTCTTCAGTGCGACGTGCCAGTCCAGCGTGTCGACACCCACCCGCGGTGCGTGACGATGCAGTTCTTGTGCACGTGCACGAATTCCACCGGGTCCTCGATGGTGATGATGTGGCCGTGGCTGTGCTCGTTGCGGTGGCCGATCATCGCGGCCAGCGTGGTGGACTTGCCCGAGCCGGTGGCGCCCACCATCAGGATCAGGCCGCGCTGCGTCATCGACAGCTCGCTCATCACCGGCGGCAGGTTCAGGGTGGCCAGATCGGGAATCTCGCTCTTGATCACCCGCAGCACCAGGCCCGTGCGCCCCATCTGCGTGAAGGCATTGACCCGGAAGCGGCCGATGCCGCCCGGGCTGATGGCAAAGTTCAGTTCCTTGTTGGCCTCGAACTCGGCCGCCTGGCGGTCGTTCATCAGCGCCCGCGCCAGCTCGATGGTGTGCTGGGTGGTCAGCGGCTTGTCCGAGACCGGCACCATCTTGCCGCTGATCTTGAAGGCCGGCGGGAAGTCCACGGTCAGGAACAGGTCCGAACCGTCCTTGGCGATCATCAGCCGCAGCAGGTCGTACAGGAAGGCCGACGCCTGCTCACGTTCCATCAGGGCAGTCTTCTGGGCACCAGCGGCGGGACGTGCGGCGGCGGGTTGGGCGGCAGAGCTCATGTCAATGTCTCGAAACGGTCGGCATGCGCAAACGGATCGTCATGCCGGCATCAGGCTTACAGCGGGAAGTTCTCTTTCACGGCAGCCGCGGCGCGTGCCTCGGCCATCGAGATGACGTTCTTGCGGACCAGGTCGGTCAGACACTGATCCAGCGTCTGCATGCCCTGCGAACCGCCGGTCTGATGGCAGCGTTCATCTGCGACACCTTCGCCTCGCGGATCAGGTTCCGGATGGCGGGCGTGCCGATCATGATCTCGTGCGCCGCCACACGGCCGTTGCCGTCCTTCGTCTTCAGCAGCGTCTGCGAGATGACGGCCTTCAGCGATTCGGACAGCATGGCGCGCACCATGTCCTTCTCGGCCGCCGGGAACACGTCCACGATACGGTCGATGGTCTTGGCTGCCGATGAGGTGTGCAGCGTGCCGAACACCAGGTGGCCGGTCTCGGCCGCCGTCAGTGCCAGGCGGATGGTTTCCAGGTCACGAAAGCTCACCCACCAGGATGATGTCCGGGTCTTCACGCAGCGCGCTCTTGAGCGCGTTGTTGAACGACTGGGTGTGCGGCCCCACTTCACGCTGGTTGATCAGGCAGCGCTTGGACTCGTGCACGAATTCGATCGGGTCCTCGACGGTGAGGATGTGACCGTAGACGTTCTCGTTGATGTGGTTGATCATCGCCGCCAGCGTGGTCGACTTACCGGAGCCGGTCGGACCGGTCACCAGCACGATGCCGCGCGGCTGCATGGCGATGTCGGTGAAGGATTTGGGGCAGTTGAGCTGCTCCAGCGTGAGGATCTTGGACGGAATCGTACGCATCACCGCGCCGGCGCCCGCTCCTGCACGAAGGCGTTCACACGGAAACGCGCCAGGCCGGGAATCGAGAACGAGAAGTCGCACTCCAGGCGCTCTTCGTATTCCTTGCGCTGCGAGTCGTTCATGATGTCGTAGATGAGGTTGTGCACCCTTCGCGATCCATCGCCGGCAGGTTGATCCGCCGAACGTCGCCATGCACCCGGATCATCGGCGGCAGCCCCGCCGACAGGTGCAGGTCCGACGCCTTGTTCTTGACCGAAAACGCCAACAGCTCTGTGATGTCCATGCCCAGAATCCCGAAGGGCCAGGATGGCGCGGCAGCCCCCGCAGGGTGCGCGACCCACATGGTGCGCCCCTGCCGGCCGATCCCTGGCCTGCATTGTGTCCACGGCAAACCCGTGGCTTTCCAGCGGCCATACTAGGGGCAAAGGCGCCCTGCCCCGACATCGGGCTGGCGAACTTGCAGCGGGGGCGACAGACGGCCATCCGGCGTGACACAGTTCCTCGCAGGCCGGCGGTCAGGACGTAAAAGGCTTTGCGTTGAAGGACGGGGATCGATGGCGCTCCTGCGTCTGACTCCGGGCCGGAAAACGTTCCGGCACAGGATCCGGCAAACGCGGTGAGGACTGAAGCAGGATCACCCGACCCGCAAAAATACACTTCAAAAACGCTTTGTTACACCAAGTTCAGGACTTATGGAAAATCATCCGACAGTCGCGACACGCGATCGATATACTGGAATGATTGAAAACCCCATGAGATTCTGATCGTGCACGAAGATGCGTCCTCGAAGAAGGGTCCCGGACATCCATGGCCCGGTCAGCCCTCGACAGTATCCCCGGCTTCTCCGACCGATCCCAGAAACCACTGGCGGCCGGACCCCGCCATGGACCGCTGGCAGGATGACCTGATCGGCGCCGTTTCGGGCGACAGCGCCAGCGAGCGGGAGGTGTTCGAGTGCATTCAGCGCGCCAGCCGCGCCCCTGGGCTTTCAGCATGTCTCGTATGGTTTTCAGGCCCCCTGCCCCTCAGCCGCCCCAAGTTCACCTGGCTGAACGATTACCCGGGCGACTGGCAGACGCATTATATGGATGCGGGTTATCCGGCCGTGGATCCGCGCATCATCCGGGCGCGGCAATCTTCCGAGCCGTTCATATGGAACGAGGCACTGTTCTCCGAGGTGCCGGAACTGTGGGCGGACTTGCGGGCACGCGGCATCCAGCATGGCTGGTCGCAATCAACGCTGCATGAACCCTGGGGGCATCGGCATGCTGTCGCTATGTCGCAGCACGCCCATTACCGAACAGGACCTGCAGACCCGCCTGCAGCACATGCAATGGCTGGCGATGCTGGCCCACAAGGCATTTTCAAAGCTCATTCGCGCCCGGATCGCCAGCAATGCACCGTCGCTGACGGAACGCGAGCTGGAGGTGCTGCGCTGGACGGCCGACGGCAAATCGGCGCAGGATATTGCCGAGATACTGCTGCTGTCCAAGAACACGGTGGATTTCCTATCCGGAATTCCATCAACAGCTGGATGTTCCCAACAAGACCGCCGCGGTGGTTCGCGCCGTGCTGCTGGGGCTTTTCCAGTAGCGCGGCCAACGGCGTGTCATGCCCTGCTGGGCCACAGTCCTGCCCTGCACGACTCACGCTCATGCATCGCATGGCTGCGTGCGGAATACGCACTCATGAATCACGCCAATGGTCAGGCCGAATTTTGGTAGTTTTCTCCTCCCATTTTTAACAGCATAAGGCTCCCGGTGTTTCGTGTCTCCCGCCCCGCATGGGCTGTGGAAGCTGGCCACGGAGCGCTCTCCGGACGGGAAGGTCCGGGCTTTCGGTGGGTTCAGAACGACAGACACACAGACATGGACAAGTGGCAGGAGGAGCTGATTCGTCATCACGCCGACGAATCGACAGACATGCGCACGGTATTCAGCACGATCGAGAAAAGCCGCGCATGCACTGGCGTTCGATCACGTGGCCTACTGCTACCAGGCGTCATTGCCGGCCAGCAAGCCGCGCATCACGCTGATCGACAATTACCCGAAGGCCTGGCGGGTCCGGTATCTGGAAGCGGGTTATCTGGAGCAGGATCCGCGCATCCAGTGCGGCGCACGCTCGCAGCGGCCGATCGTCTGGACCGACGAGCTGTTTTCCGAAGTACCCGCGCTGTGGCGCGATTCGCACGAGCATGGCCTGTGCCATGGCTGGAGCCAGTCCGTGCAGGACGGCCCCGGCGGCATGGGCATGACCTCGCTGTCACGCACCTTCCCCGCCCTGTCTGCCCACGAGCTGAACGAGAAGTACGACCGCATGCAATGGCTGGCCCAGATGACGCACACGCTGCTGTCGCGGATCATCCGCAGCCAGAACGCGGCCCGCGTGCGCCATCTCACCAGCCGCGAGATCGAGGTGCTGAAGTGGACGGCTGACGGCAAGTCCTCCCAGGACATTGCGGATATCCTCACGCTGTCGAAGAACACGGTGGACTTCCACATCAAGAACACCGTCCAGAAGCTGAACGTGCCCAACAAGACCGCGGCCGTGGTGCAGGCCGTGCTGCTGGGGCTGATCCACTGAGGCTCTCGGCAGGACCACGCAGGCCCGTGGCCCGACGTGTGGCCGGACACGTCCCCCGGCCGCCAGCTGATCTTCCTTCCTCTGCGGCCATTCCTGTCGTACCACCGTGGATGCCCGGCGGGCACCCCACCTCCAGCCCCTGCTGATCCCCTCCTGCTTCTGTCTGCCCTCGCCCTTCCCGGCCTGCCCCTGCCTTCCGGGTGGGCCCCTCGCCTTCTCCCGCCTGTCTGACAGGATCTATCCCGACGACTTTACTCGACAAATAGCAGTGATATATATTCTCATTCTCGTTTTACAGGACGCCATCCAGCCCTTCCCGGGTCGGGTGGCGCATCTCTTTGATAGACGTAGAATATCAAGATCAATCCCTTTGATTGCACAACATGAACAGAGACACATTCGCAGGTGCGAACCACCGCGCCACTTCCCCTGCCATTGCACTGCACCCGCTCGCATCGCGCGGAACGTCGCGCCGCACCCTGCTGGGCGCCCTGTCGCTGGCCCTGGCCAGCATGGCCACCGCGGGCCTGATGCTGGGCAGCCAGCCGGCACACGCCGCCGATGCCGCTTCGTCGGCCCCGAAGTTCAAGGTCGTCACCACCTTCACCATCATCGCCGACATGGCGCGCAACGTGGCCGGTGACGCCGCCGACGTGCAGTCGATCACCAAGCCCGGCGCCGAGATCCACGACCACCAGCCCACGCCGGGAGACCTGGTGCGGGCCCAGGGTGCGCAGCTGGTGCTGTGGAACGGGCTGAACCTGGAGCGCTGGTTCGAGCGCTTCTTCCATCGGCTGAAGAAGGTGCCGGGTGTGGTCGTGACCGAGGGCGTCAAGCTCCCATGTCGATCACGGAAGGCCCCTATTCCGGCAAGCCCAATCCGCATGCCTGGATGTCGCCGGAAAAACGGCATCATCTACGTGGACAACATCCGCGACGCCCTCATCCAGCATGACCCGCCCATGCGGACACCTACCGCACCAATGCGGAACGCTACAAGCAGCAGATCCGGGCCACCATCGACCCCATCCGCCAGCAGCTTGACGCCCTGCCGGCACAGAAGCGCTGGCTGGTGAGCAGCGAGGGCGCCTTCAGCTATCTGGCGCGCGACTTCGGGCTGCGCGAGCTGTATCTGTGGCCGATCAACGCCGACCAGCAGGGGCACGCCGCAGCAGGTGCGCCACGTCATCGATGAGGTGCGCAAGCATCACATTCCGGCCGTTTTCAGCGAAAGCACCGTGTCGGCTGCGCCCGCCCAGCAGGTTGCCCGCGAAACCGGGGGCACACTACGGGGGTGTTCTCTACGTGGATTCGCTGAGCGAGCCGGACGGTCCGGTGCCCACCTATCTGGACCTGCTGCGCGTCACTTCCGAAACCCTTGCCAAAGGCCTGACTCATTGAACAAGGACGCTTCCGATCCCTCCCGCCTTCGGCCGGCAACGGCCGATGATAACCCCGCGTGCCGCGCCGGACTGGACGTGCGTGGGGTCACCATCACCTACAACAACGGCCATACGGCGCTGAGGGACGCCGGCTTCTGCACGCCGCTGGGCAGCATCACCGCGCTGGTGGGCGTCAACGGCAGCGGCAAGTCCACGCTCTTCAAGGCCATCATGGGTTTCCTGAAGCCGGCGGCCGGCACCATCCGGGTGCTGGGCCAGTCGGTCTCGTCCGCCATCGGCCGGAACCTGGTGGCCTACGTGCCGCAGAACGAGGAAGTGGACTGGGACTTCCCGGTGCTGGTGAAGGACGTGGTGATGATGGGCCGCTACGGCCACATGGGCTTTTTCCGCCGCCCGCGCCCGGCCGACCGCGAGGCGGTCGACCAGGGCGCTGCAGCGCGTGCAGATGGACGAGCTGCGCCATCGCCAGATCGGCGAGCTGTCGGGCGGCCAGAAAAAGCGCGTGTTCCTGGCCCGCGCGCTGGCCCAGCAGGCGAAGGTGATCCTGCTGGACGAGCCCTTCACCGGGGTGGACGTGAAGACCGAGGACGCCATCATCGAGCTGCTGAAGAGCGCTGCGCGACGAAGGCTGCGTGATTCTCGTCTCCACCCACAACCTGGGCAGCGTGCCCGAGTTCTGCGACCGCACGGTGCTGGTGAAGAACACGGTGCTCACCTACGGCCCCACCGAGCAGGTCTTTACCCGCCCCAACCTGGAGCTGGCCTTCGGGGCGTGCTGCGCCACTTCGACCTGCCGCATTCGCACGATGACGCGGGCGGCCCCCGCCCGTGGGCATCATGACCGATGACGAGCGCCCGCTGGTGCTGGTGGGTGGGCGTTCCGCCGTGCGCGGCAACCCGACAGCATCACGGCCGTGCCGCGGTCCGACGGGAGCAACCCCGCATGAGCTGGGCGCTGCTGCTGGAACCCTTCGGCTATGCCTACATGACCAACGCCATGTGGGTGGCCACGCTGGTGGGCGCGGTCTGTGCCTTCCTGTCGTGCTTCCTGATGCTGAAGGGATGGTCGCTGATCGGTGACGCGCTGTCGCATTCGATCGTGCCGGGGGTGGCCGGGGCCTACATGCTGGGACTGCCCTTCTCGGCCGGTGCATTCTTTGCCGGGCTGATGGCCGCCGGTGCCATCGGTTTTTCTCAACCGCCACACCTGTCTGAAGCCCGATGTGATCATCGGCCTGATCTTCAGCACCTTCTTCGGGCTGGGGCTCTTCATGGTGTCGGTCTCGCCCACGAGCGTCAACATCCAGACCATCGTGCTGGGCAACATCCTGGCCGTCACGCCAGGCGACATGCTGCAGCTGGTCATCATCGGCGCCGTCACGCTGGCGGTGCTGCTGCTGAAGTGGAAGGATCTGCTGGTCATCTTCTTCGATGAGGCCCATGCACGCAGTGTGGGCCTGCACCCGGGGACCGATGAAGCTGATCTTCTTCGCGCTGCTGGCCGCCTGCACCGTGGCCGCCATGCAGACCGTGGGGGCCTTCCTGGTCATTGCGCTGATCGTCACGCCTGGGGCCACCGCTCACCTGCTGTCGGACCGCTTCGGCCACGTCATCATCATTGCCACCGTCATCGGCGCCGTCAGCAGCTTCATCGGCGTCTATGCCAGCTACTTCCTTGATGGCGCCACCGGGGCCGTGGTGGTGCTGGTGCAGGGCGGCCCTGTTCGCGCTGGCCTTCCTGTTCGCCCCCACCCATGGCCTCGCTGGCTGCCCGGCGTCGGCGGCGTCAGGCCGTGAGCGGCTGACACCGGGGCCGCATCCAGCGGCCCGCTGTCGCCCTTCCTGTTTTCCTCATCCACCCGCCACTTCTGCCCCTTTCCGATTCCCTTCCCCACCATGGACCTCGACACCCTGCTGCTTCCCCGCAATTCGACTTCATGCAGGGACGCACTGCTGATGGCAGCGGTGGTGGCCGTGCCCTGTGCGCGCTGTCGTGCTTTCTGGTGCTGAAGGGCTGGGCGCTGATGGGCGACGCCATTTCACACGCCGTCTTCCCGGGCGTGGTGATCGCCTCACATGATCGGCATCCCGCTGGCGGTGGGTGCCTTCGTGGCCGGCATGGGCTGCGCGCTGCTCACGGGCTACGTGAACGAGCACAGCCGCATCAAGCAGGACACGGTGATGGGCGTGGTGTTCTCCAGCATGTTCGCCCTGGGGCTGCTGCTGTATGTCTGGGCGCGCAGCGAAGTGCATCTGGAGCACATCCTGTTTGGCGACGTGCTGGGCACCAGCCCGGAGGATCTGCTGGAAAGCGGCAGCATCGCGCTCGTGGTAGCCGGCTGGATCTGCCTGAAATGGCGCGACCTGATGCTGCAGAGCTTCGACCCGGTCCAGGCGCGCACGGCGGGGCTACCGGTACGCCTGCTGCACTATGCGCTGCTGGCGGCGGTATCGCTGGCCGTGGTGGGGGCGCTGAAGTCGGTGGGCATCGTGCTGACCATCTCGCTGCTGATTGCCCCGGGCGCCATCGCCCGGCTGCTCACCCGCACCTTCGGCCGCATGCTGGGGGTGGCGGTGCTGCTGACGGTCGTGACCTCGCTGGTGGGCGTCTACCTGGCCTTCTTCCTGGACAGTGCGCCGGCCCCCACCATCGTGCTGCTGCTGGCCCCTGCAGTTCATCGTGGCGCTGGGCATCAGCACGCGGCGGGAGCGTCGGGCGCAGGCCTCGCTCAGCCTTCCAGACAGGCTTCCAGCCCAGGCGCCACCTTGGAAACCTGAAACTCGGTGAGCTGGTAGTCAGCCACACCTGCCTGGTGGAACGGATCTTCCGCCAGGATGCGCTCCCGCGTCGGCCTGCTGACGGAAACTGGCAGCGGGCGTGGCTATCATGGTCTGATCGCTCATTCCCTCCGGAGCCCCTGACATGCACACCTTCAATCATCGGGATGGCCAGCACCTGGACATCGACGGCGCACGCATCTACGTGGAGGAACAGGGCAATCCGGACGGGCCGGCGCTGCTGTTCCCTGCCAGGCGGCTTCGACCAGATCGAGACCTGGAATCTGCTCACGCCGGGGCTGGCGGCCACGTACCGCCTCATCGGCATCGACAGTCGTGGGCATGGCCGCTCGACACTGGGCCCGCGGCCACTGTCCCTACCAGCGCCTGGAAGAGGACGCGAAGGCTGTCGTGCGGCATCTGGGACTGACACGCTATGGCGTCATCGGCCACAGCGATGGCGGCATCGTGGCGCTGCGGCTGGCGGCCGACCCGACCAATCCGGTCACGCACATCATCCCCATCGGGGCCCAGTGGGCTCTGCCGCCTGATGATCCGGCCCGCGACGAGCTGGCGAAGGCCACACCCGACTTCTGGCGGAAGCTCTTCCCGGGAACCCGCCAGACCTACGGCGTGGGCACCTCACGAGGCGCTGAACCCCGAACCGGACTTCGATGCCTTTGCCCGGGCCGTGCTGGCCATGTGGCTGAGCGACGGCGAGGACGCCTATCCGGGTGAGCGCATCCGTAACATCCAGGCCCGGACGCTGATCATCCACGGCGAGGAGGATCCCTTTGTCAGCCGCCCCCACACCCAGGCCCTGCTGGACCGGGTGCCGCACGCCAAGCTGCTGCACCTGCCGTTCACGGAGCATTCAGCCCACGAAGAGCGGGTGGACTGGGTGCTGCCGGTGATTCGGGAATTCCTGGGGGTTTCAGACGCCCTTGAAGAGCCTGTGAAAGAATAGGAGACGATCCACGCACGGGAGGGCTCACGATGTCTGAATACACGACGGTTCCATCCGGCAGCACGACGGCAAACGACACCGCTCCCACGGTCGACGCAGTGGTCTTCGACCCTGGGCGGGGTGCTGGTGGACTGGAACCCGCGCTACCTGTACCGCAAGATCTTCAGCACCGAGGCCGAGGTGGAAGACTTCCTGGCCCGGGTCTGTACGGCGGAATGGAACCAGGAGCAGGACCGGGGCCGCCCCTGGGCCGAGGCGGTGAAGCTGCTGCAGGCGCAGTTTCCGCAACATGCCGACGAAATTGCCGCCTACCACCTGCGCTGGCCCGAGACGCTGAATGGCGAGCTGCCCGAATCGGTGGCGCTGCTGGAGCAGCTGCGCAGCGAGCCGGTGCGGCTGCTGGCACTGACCAACTGGTCGGCCGAGACCTTCCCGGTGGCGCGCGAACGCTTTTGCCTTCCTGCAATGGTTCGAGGACATCATCGTGTCCGGCGAGGAGAAGGTGATCAAGCCGGATGCCGAGATCTTCGGGCTGCTGGTGCAACGCCATGGGCTGATGCCGGAGCGCACGGTGTTCATCGACGACTCGTTGCGCAATGTGGAGGCGGCCCGGACACTGGGCTTTAGGGGCATCCACTTCACCGGGACGGATTCGCTGCGCAACGGGCTGCAGGCGCTGGGGCTGCTGCAGCACGCCTGAGAAGCTCGACAGAGCGAAAAGACAAAAAGCCGACACCCGCGCGCTACGGGAATCGGCTTTTCAGGTAGGGGGTGCAGAGGAACAGGCCCCGCTGCACTCAACCGGGTGTGCTGATCATCGGCCGGGCGATGCCGGTTGACAAGGCGCCATCAGGCCATGGCTCTTGATGGCAGCCGACAGCCGGCTCTTGTGGCGGGCAGCGGCGTTCTTGTGGATGATCTTCTTGTCGGCGATGGAGTCGATGACGCTCATCGAAGCCCGGAACTGGGCCGCGGCGGCTTCCTTTGTCGCCAGCGGCAACGGCCTTGCGCACCTTCTTGATGGCGGTACGCAGGCGCGAACGCAGGCTGCTGTTGTGGGCGTTCAGTTGGACCGCCTGGCGAGCACGTTTGCGCGCCGACGCGATGTTTGCCATGGAGCGGTTTCTCTAGGGAGCCCGAGGGCTCTGGTAGACAACGGGAACGACTGCGGGCCGCCCGGTTGCGTATAGTTCACGATCGGGCAACACTGCCCGAAAACTAAGCTTATCATTATAGCGTCCGATCTTCGGTGCCTTCAAGTCTGCGACAGGACATGATGCGTCCGGGCCTCCATGAGCGCCCCGGGCATCCCTTCCCGTTACCTTCACCCCGCTTTCCATCGTGAACCTCCTCCGCGCTGCCGCCACCATCAGTGGCCTGACCCTCGTTTCCCGCATCCTTGGTCTGGTCCGGGGAGACGCTGGTGGCCTCGGTCTACGGCGCGGGGGCGCTGACGGACGCCTTCTTCGTGGCCTTCCGGCTGCCCAACATGCTGCGGCGGCTGTTTGCCGAAGGGGCTTTCACGCAGGCCTTCGTGCCGGTACTGGCGCAGAGCCAGCAGCATTCGCCCGAGGAAACGCGCCGGGTGCTGGATGCGGTGGCGACGATGCTGTTCTGGGTGCTGACGGCGGTCGTGACGGTGGGCGTTCTGGCCGCACCGTGGCTGGTGTGGATGGTGGCCAGCGGCCTGCGGCAGGATCCGCAGACCTTCTCCATCGCCGTACTGATGACGCGCTGGATGTTCCCGCACATCCTGCTGATCTCGCTGGTGGCGCTGGCCGCTGCGGTGCTGAACCTGTGGAAGCGCTTTGCGGTGCCGGCGTTCGCCCCCGTGCTGCTGAACATCTCCATCATTCTGGCGGCGCTCTTTCTCAGCCCGTACTTCGATCCACCGGTGCTGGCCCTGGCAGCCGGCGTGATGATCGGCGGCGTGCTGCAGCTGCTGTGGCAGGTGCCGTCGCTCGTTCGCATCGGCATGCTGCCGCGCATCCGGCTGTCGTTCTGGCACGCGCTGAAGGATCCGGCCGTGCAGCGGGTGATGAAGAACATGGCCCCCACACTGCTGGCCGTGTCGGTGGCGCAGTTCAGCCTCATCATCAACACGCAGATTGCCTCGTGGCTGGCGCCGGGCAGCGTGTCGTGGGTCAGCTACGGGGACCGGCTGATGGAGTTTCCCACCTCGCTGCTGGGCATCGCCATGGGCACGCTGCTGCTGCCCAGCCTCTCGCAGGCCAATGCGTCGGGCAACACGCAGCGCTACAGCGACCCTGCTGGACTGGGGGCTGCGGCTGGCACTGCTGCTGGCCACACCGGCCATGGTGGGTCTGGCGCTGATGGCCAAACCACTGACGGCGCTGCTCTTTCACTATGGCGCCTTCAGCGAGCATGACCTGCTGATGACCTCGCACACCGTGCGCGCCTACGGGGCCGGGCTGTTTGCGCTGACGGCCGTGCGCATCCTGGCGCCGGGCTTCTTTGCCAAGCAGGACGTGCGCACGCCGGTGAAGATCGCCGTGACGGTGCTGATCTGCACGCAGCTGATGAACCTGGCACTGGTGCCGTGGCTGGCCCATGCCGGGCTGGCGCTGTCCATCTCGCTGGGCGCCTGGCTGAACGCCGGCTGGCTGCTGCGCGGCCTGAAGAAGCGCGGCAGCTACACCCCGTCCGGGCTGGCGGCCCTTCATGCTGAAAGTGGCGCTGGCGCTGGCCGTGATGTCGGCCCTGCTGGGCTGGGGCGCCGAGTCCTTCGACTGGGCGGCGCTGCAGGCCACGCCCTGGCTGCGCATTGCCATGGTGCTGGGCATGGTGGCCGGCGGCGCCCTGCTCTACTTCGGGCTGCTGATGGCCATGGGGCTGGAACATCCGGCAGGTGCTGCAGCCGCCGGCGGAGAATGGTTGAGGGGCGGTGCACGGTGCTGATGACGGCAAACTATCAGTTCTGAGCCCGGTGCAGTCCAGCGGTGCCGGCCGTCCATGCATCGGACGGCTGCACCGCGGGTAAGGGAGCCGGGTACACCATGGGGAACCTGTGCCTTCGGAAGGCAGCCATGCCTGACAGCAGGCAAGCCCTTCCGGTGCCGAGCATCCTCATCCGCCATGCAAGCCGCCCAGCTCGAGACCCCGTCAGCCCTTCCCTGCCCCTCCTGCCGCGCCCCGATGCGGACGCTGCGGCTGGGCGGGCAGCATGACACCGAGATCGTGCTGGACCTATGCTTTGCCTGTCATGGCATCTGGTTCGACCGGCGCGAGAACCTGCTGCCTCGCCCGATGGCGTGCTGACGCTCTTTCGCACCTTGCACGCCCACCGTGATGATCCGCAACTTCCGCTGAAGGAACACATGGCCTGCCCGCGCTGCCGGCAGACGCTGGTGCGTGGCACCGACCGCACCATCAGCGGCGCCTATACGGTTCATCGCTGCCCCCGTCAGCACGGGCATTTCAGCACCTTCCCGGCCTTCATGGTGGGAAAAAAGGCTTCGTACGCCCGCTGGCGCCAGCCGAGGTTCAGGCACTGGCCCGCACACTGAGGGTCATCCATTGCAGCAGCTGCGGCGCCCCGGTGGATCTGCGTCAGCACCATGCGTGCCCCTACCGCCGCTCGGCCTTCTCGTTGCTGGATCCGGACGCGGTGACACAGGCCATGCAGCGCTACCAGGAACGCAGCGAGCAGCAGCCCAGGCCGCCCAGGTTGGCACGCAGGGCGAGAAAGCCCTGCCTGCCGAGGCACGCGCCAGTCTGACGCTGGCCCGACACCAGGCCGGCTATCTGCAGGAAAAGCACCGCCAGCGTGAACAGATGGAGCGCTGGCGCGAGAGCAGCGTGCCCGGAAGCCCGCCCTTCATGGACGAGCTGTGGAGCTGGGGGCTGTCGCTGCTGTGGCGCACCCTCCGGCGGCTGTGGTGAAGAGGTTGGTCTGCCAGCCGATGTTGTTTGGTCCGCTCGCCGACGACCTTATCCTCCCGCCATTGGCTCCGACGGAGGACAGGCAGATCGGCAAGCTGGCGGACGGCGCCGGCGTGTGACTACTTGAAGAAGACCCCAGCAGCACGCCCAGGAAGACAGCGGCGCCAAACCAGTTGTTGTGGTTGAAAGCGGCAAAGCACCCTTCGCGGGTGCGGTGACGGATGAGGAAGTAGTGGTGGTGGCCACGCCGGCCGCCAGCACGATGCCGACCCAGGACCAGGACGACAGCCCTCGCGGGCGAAGGCCCAGACCAGCAGCAGCAGGCTGATGGCGTAGCAGCTCATGACCGCCAGCACGTCATGACGTCCGAAGGTGATGGCCGAGGTGCGGATGCCGATCTTCAGGTCGTCGTCGCGGTCGACCATCGCGTATTCGGTGTCATAGGCCACTGTCCAGAAGATGTTGGCCAGCAGCATGATCCAGGCCGACAGCGGGACGGTATCGGTCAGTGCGGCAAAGCCCATCGGGATGCCGAACTCGAAGGCAATGCCCAGATAGGCCTGCGGGATGGCGAAGAAGCGCTTGAAGAACTGGGTAGCTGCCAGCCAGCACGGCCGCAACCACGGCCAGCCCCCAGACCAGCGGCCCGAAGGGAAAGACCAGGGGAAGTGCCAGCAGGCTGAGCACCACGAAGACGGCCACGGCCTCCCAGGGCGCAATGGCCTTGCGGGCCAGCGGCCGGTCGACGGTGCGAGCCACTTCGCCGTCGAAGTCGCGGTCGGCGAAGTCGTTGATGGCGCAGCCGGCCGAACGCATCAGCACGGTGCCCAGACAGAAAGCGAACAGGGGATAAGCTGGCGGCCAGCCATGGCTGGCCACGAACAGCGCCCATAGCGTGGGCCAGACCAGCAGCAGGATGCCGATGGGCTTGTGCAGGCGCACCAGCCGGACGTACAGGCCCAGCCGGTGCAACCAGGGATGCCCGCCCGATGCGGGGGTGTCGGTCACTGCTGTTCCTTGCCCAGCAGGAGTTGCACGGCGTGACGCGCTGCGATCCATTCCTCGTTGGTGGGCTGGATCACGACCTTGACGGCACTGTCGGGCGTGGAGATGACCGGACCATTGGCCTTGTTGGCTTCCTGGTCCACCTTGATGCCGAAGTAGCTCATCCCTTCCAGGATACGACGGCGGATCTCGGCGCTGTTCTCACCCACACCTGCGGTGAATACCAGCATGTCGATGCCATTCATCATGGCAATGAGCGAACCGATCTGGCGGATGACCCGACGCACGTAGAGGCGCATGGCGTCGCGGATGCGTTCGCCGACCTCGCCCTCCTCGTTCTCGCGGGCCAGCAGCACCCGGGGCTCGGGCGACAGGCCGGAGACGCCCAGCAGGCCCGACTTGTGGTACAGCATGCGGGTCATGTCCTTCAGGCTGAGCTTTTCCGATTCCATCAGGAAGAGGAGCGCACCCGGATCGATCGTGCCGGGACGGGTACCCATCATGAGGCCATCGAGTGCCGAGAAGCCCATCGTGGTGGACTGGCTCTTCAGGTCTTCCATGGCGCACAGGCTGGCACCACCGCCCAGGTGAGCGACGACCACCTTGCCACGAGCCAGATCACCATAGTGCTCGGGCAGCGACAGCGCCATGCTACCCATACGACAGGCCGTGGAAACCATAGCGGCGCAGGCCCTGTCCCAGACCTCGTACGGCAGCGCCAGCTGCTTCTCCACCTTGGGCATGGTGTGGTGGAAAGCGGTGTCGAAACAGGCCACCTGCGGCAGATCGGGCACGCCGTCCATCAGCGCAGCAATGGCTTCCAGCGCGTAGGGCTGATGCAGGGGCGCCAGCGGGATGTAACTCTTCAGGTCGGCCAGCACCTGGGCGTCCATGCGCACCGGTTGGGAATACTTGGGACCACCATGCACGACGCGGTGTGCCACGCCGATGAGTCGGCGCTCGCCCACGCGCTTTGCGGACCCGCGCACGGATGTAGTCGATCGCGGCGACATAGGGACGGCGGCCGTCATCTTCGGTACGCAGCGGGCCGCAGGGGTATCGGTGTCCTCGTAGGTGACATTGGGGCCGCCAATGTCCACCGCCTTGCCGCTCCACATCGGGCGCTTGGGCAGCGGATGCTCGGCGGCATCGTACAGGGCGAACTTGATGCTGGACGAACCACAGTTCAGGACCAGGACCAGCCCTTCGTCGAGGCCGGATTCGGAAACGTTCGATTCGGTTCTTGTGCTCATAGGGGTAAGGGAAGGATCCTGTGTCGCTGAACGACAGCGGGGTTCAAGCGAAAAGTGTGATCAGAGTATAGCGGCGCTGTCGAAAAATGCCCGGGACGGCATTAGGGGAAAACGCCGGATTCTAGGAAAACGCCCAACCGCTCAGGGAAGGCAGACATGACGAGATTCTGATCCGCAAAGGGGGCAATTTCATGAGGCACCAAATCACCCTGCGACAGCAGTCTGGAACGCTCATCAAATATCGAGCGGCAATCGAAGAGCGGACGGTCCTCGAATAGTGGCGGAGCCTTGCTGCGCCGGACCTGAGCCCCCTTCCCGCTGCGGCTGCGCTGATGGATCCGGCGCTGCGTGCGGCAGGAGGGATCATCCGCACGAGGGCCACTGGCGCGGGGACGCCTGGCGTGCTCCCGTGGCCGAGGCACTGCGGGATAGGGCCTGAGTGGCATCCCCTGAGCGTTGTGCTACTGAGGATCGCTCTGCTGCTTTCACGCCCGGCAGCAGACCTCTCTGCTGAGGATCGCCCGGCTGCGGAACGCCCTGCTCCGGAACGCCCCTTGGTCGCGCGCCCCGGGCGTGCCGTAGTGGATCTGGGGGGCAGACGCGGGTTGCCCCGGATGACCTCGATGGTGTGGCCCGCGGCCTCGGCATGGCGCAGCGGATGGGCCGAGATGTGGTTGGGATGAGCAGTTGCGCCGCCCACCGGAACAGGGGTACCCGGAGCCTGTGTCCCTGGACATGGGCGCCAAGGGGCATGGGCGCCCATGACATGGGTACTCTGGGCATTGGCGCCACGAACCTCGGTTCCTTGAGTATCAGCCGCCCGGGCACCGACGCTCCGGGCATGACCCCGATGCCCGTACACGGCACGATCCTGCACGCCCCCAGGCTGCCGGGGCGACACGAGAAGACCCGCTTCCTGCCACTGACGAGCGGCGGCGTGCGCCCACGCCGCGTACCCGGCGGGCCAGGTCATCGAGACTGGCAAAGGGCTGACGTTCGCGCTCGGCGATGATGCGCGCCGCCATGGCTGGGCCCGATGCCACCGCAGGGGTCTGCAACCGCTCGGCCGTGGCGCGGTTGGCGTCGATGGCGGGGTCTGCGGCGAAGGAGGCGTCGGGCATGTCCGCCTTGCTGGAAGTACCCGCCGGGCCAAGGGACGTCCACCCGGCCGGGAATGTTCGTTTGGGTGGCATCCAGGACGGTGGCGGCCGCGACGACAGAGCCTCGCCCCCTGTCGATGCGGGAATCCGCCGCCCACGCGGACGCACCGCCTGCCAGCAGGCACGGAAACAGCGGCAGAAACGGCAGAAGGACGGCGATGAACCGGGCAAAACGGCCCGGCGGTGACGACAGGATGGCCCCTGCCCGGAAGATGGTCTGCATGGCGAACTCCCCGTCTGCCGTGCCGTCCGAGCGGACGTGGCACGTCAAAGGGAAGCAGCCCAGCGCGCCGGCAGGCTGCGGCCCATCGAGCCGTGTGGCCGAGTCATGCTCGGCCGAAAGGAAGGATGAAAGGAATCGGAACAGCGGTAAGGACCAGGACCCGCAGGAAGGGTCAGGAAACGCTTTCCTCGCCCGGCCGCGGGCCGTAGCTGTCCCATCGGCTGCAGCCCGGGCACTGCCAGTAATACTGCTGGCCGCGGAAGCCGCAGACACGGCAGCCATAGTGGCTCATGCGCTGGGTGAGCTTGCGCAGCGTGGCCGCCAGCGCGTCCTCGTCCAGGTCTTCCACCGTGGCGGGGCCGTTCTTGTCGCCGCGACGTGAGAGCGACAGCAGCACCTGCAGGCCACTGAGGGTGGGATGCTTGCTGACCAGCTGGCGCACCCACTGGGCAGCAGCGGCCTTGCCATCCAGGCGGCTGATGGCCTCGGACATGGCGCGCAGCATTTCCGGTGCCTGGGCAACATCCAGCTGCTGCAGACGCGCAATGGCCAGCCGCACGCCTTCGTCGCCCCCCACGGCATCGGCGGCCTTCAGCCAGTGGTCGACCACGCGTTCGACCCTGCTCGGGGTGCTTGTCGGCCAGCCTGGTCCACGCTTCGATGGCTGCGGCCGGCTGGCCTTCAGCCAGCGCGATCTCGCCTTCAACGACGAGCGGACGCGGATGATCGGGCAGCGCCTGCTGGGCCTGCACGACGAACTGGTGCGCCTTGTCGAACTGGCGGGCACGCAGTGCCGCCATGGCCAGCTCGCAGGAGGCCTGGGCGATGATGAGTTTCGGATCAAAGCCGGGCTCGGCCGGCGTGGCGCGCGCCAGGTCGACGACGCGCTCCCAGTCGTGGCTGCGCTGGGCGATTTCCAGCCGCTGCCGTGAGGCGGCTTCGGCGTATTCGGTCCCCTGCAGCCGGTTGAAGCTGTCTTCGGCGCGGTCGACGAGACCGGCCTTCAGGAAGTCGAGGCCCAGCTCATAGAGGGCGTGGGCACGGGTGCGGTCGTCCAGGTCGTGACGGTCCACCAGGTTCTGGTGCACGCGGATGGCACGGTCGGTCTCGCCACGGCGGCGGAACAGCGAGCCCAGGGCGAAGTGCAGTTCGCTGGCCTCGGGCTCGATGCGCACCACGTCGACGAAGGCGTCGATGGCCTTGTCGGACTGTTCGTTCAGCAGCAGGTTGACGCCCCGGAAGTAGGCGTTGCCCATGGGCGCGGGCCGCTCGTCCAGGCGCCCTTCACGACGCGAGGCCACCCAGCCCAGACCGAACGCCAGCGGAATGGCCAGCAGCCACCAGTATTCGAACTCCATGGATCAGGGGGCCGGCAGGCGGCTGGAAGAACCGATGAGCGTGGCATCGTCAGAGACGTGGCCAAGTTTTTCCTGCAGGCGCTCGACGTCGCGGCGCAGGCGCTTGACCTGGCGACGCTGACGCATGACGCGCGGCGCCAGCGTGAGCAGGCCCACGATCATGCCCAGCGCGAAGAAGCCCAGCAGAAAGACCACCAGCGGGGCGTCGAAGCCGACTTCCTGCTTGCCGAACACGCCAAGGTGCACGACCTCGGTGTTGCCCAGCGCAAACCCCAGCAGGGCGATGAAGATGACGATTTTGATCAGCCAGGCGATGAGTTGCATGGGCAAAGGACCGAAGTGTCAGGAAGCGGTCGCATGCAGCGCCCGGTCGACGCTTTCCCGCAACTGCTTGCCGGGTTTGAAATGGGGAACCAGTTTCTCAGGCACGGGCACGGGTTCGCCGGACTTGGGATTGCGCCCCATCCGGGAATGGCGATGCGACAGCGCAAAGGTGCCGAAGCCGCGGATCTCGATGCGATGCCGGTCGGCCAGGGAACGGGCCATGGCGTCCAGGATGGTACGCACGGCGTATTCGGCATCCTTGGCCACCAGCTGCGGGAAGCGTTCCGCCAGCTTGGCGATCAGCTCCGACTTGGTCATCGTGCCGGGAGCTGACTGGTCATCCGCGTCGAGGGTATCGGTCACTGCCATCTTTTGCCGTCGGGAAAGTCCGAAAGGAACCAACCGGAAGAAACCGGAACGGAAGGAGGTGTGAAAGCTTCGCCCGGAAACGGGGATGCCACCTGCCTATGATAGTGGACAACGGCCCACCTGTCCGGATGACGGGGTAAACCCCTGCCCTACCGCCACACGGGCGCAACGGGCGAGCGCTCAGGAGCCTGGGCGCAGATCGGCCGGTTCTGCTGGAAGGCGGATGACCACCCGCCAGCAGAACCGGCCGAGAAGGGAAACCGCGAGGACGCTGGCCTTGCGGGGCCGGTCTTCGGAGCTCCCTGCCGCCCGACGGAAGCGGGCGGCAGTGCGGGACGATCAGGGAACGATCCTGGTTGTCCAGCTTGGCACGCAGCAGGGCACCCAGGTTGGTGGTGCCGCTGACCGCCGAGCTTTCGGCCATGCGCTGCATGGCGTCGGCTGTATCGGCGTTCTCGCGGGCCTTGATCGACAGGGGCGATCGAACGGTTCTTGCGATCGATGTTGATGATCATCGACTCGACCGTGGCGCCTTCGCTCAGGTGGGTGCGGGCGTCTTCCACGCGATCGCGCGAGATTTCGGAGGCACGCAGGTAGCCTTCGACTTCCGGCTCGATCTGGATGGTGGCGCCGCGGGCGTCCACGCTGGTGACGGTACCGGTGACGACCGAACCCTTGTCATGCGTGGAGGCGAAGTTGGTGAACGGGTCGCCTTCCAGCTGCTTGATGCCCAGCGAGATACGCTCGCGCTCGACATCGATGCCCAGCACCACGGCCTCGACCTCGTCGCCCTTCTTGAAGTCGCGGACAGCTTCTTCGCCGGACTTGTTCCAGGACAGGTCGGACAGGTGCACCAGACCGTCGATGCCACCGGGCAGGCCGATGAACACGCCGAAGTCGGTGATGGACTTGATGGAGCCCTTCACGCGGTCGTTGCGGCGGTGGTTTTCGGAGAATTCCTGCCACGGGTTGGCGTGCGTCTGCTTCATGCCCAGCGAGATGCGGCGACGATCCTCGTCGATCTCCAGAACCATGACCTCGACCTCGTCGCCCAGGCTGACCACCTTGCTGGGGTTGACGTTCTTGTTGGTCCAGTCCATTTCGGAGACGTGCACCAGACCCTCGATGCCCGGCTCGATCTCGACGAACGCGCCGTAGTCGGTGATGTTGGTGACCTTGCCGAACATGCGGGTGTTCTGAGGGTAGCGACGGCTGATGCCGACCCACGGATCCTCGCCCAGCTGCTTGATGCCCAGCGAGACGCGGTTCTTCTCCTGGTCGAACTTGAGCACCTTGGCGGTGATTTCCTGACCGACCTGCAGCACTTCCGTCGGGTGACGGACACGGCGCCAGGCCATGTCGGTGATGTGCAGCAGACCATCGATGCCGCCCAGGTCAACGAACGCACCGTAGTCGGTGATGTTCTTGACCACGCCCTGGACCACGGCGCCTTCGGTCAGCGTCTCGAGCAGCTTGGCGCGTTCCTCGCCCTGCGACAGCTCGATGACGGCACGACGCGACAGCACGACGTTGTTGCGACGGCGGTCGAGCTTGATGACCTTGAACTCGAGGGTCTTGCCCTCGTAGGGGGTGGTGTCCTTGACCGGACGGGTGTCGATGAGCGAACCCGGCAGGAAAGCACGGATACCGTTGGTCATGACGGTCAGGCCGCCCTTGACCTTGCCGGTGACCGTACCGGTGACCAGATCGCCGGACTCCAGGGCGAGTTCCAGCTGCACCCAGGCAGCCAGGCGCTTGGCGCGGTCACGCGACAGGCGGGTTTCGCCAAAGCCGTCCTCGAGCGAGTCGATGGCAACCGATACAAAAATCACCTTCCTGAACTTCCAGCTCGCCACGGTCGTTGTAGAACTCCTCGACCGGGACGTAGCTTTCCGATTTCAGGCCGGCGTTGACGACCACGTAGTTATGGTCGACCCGGATGACTTCGGCGGTGATCACCTCCCCCTGCCGCATTTCCTGGCGCTTGAGGGATTCCTCGAAGAGGGCGGCAAAGCTGTCTTCCGATGCCGGATTCTGGGTAACTTCAGTGCTCATTGATATCCAAAAGATTCTCGCCAGCCGCGCTGCATCCATGTGGACAGCGGCAAACCAGCGGTGTTGGGGAAATCCCGGGACGACGGAGCGCAACGCCAGCCCGGGGACAGCGGCCGCCGTCATGGACACGACGGCCGACAAGACGAAGACGCAGAAATGAAGACCCGCCTGGTCAGGCCTTCTGGCGCTCCTGCCAGGCAGCCAGCACGCGGTCGACGGTCTCGTCGACGGTGAGGTTGCCCGAATCGAGCCAGAAGGCATCTTCGGCGGGCTTGAGCGGTGCCACGGCGCGGCCTGCGTCGCGGTGGTCGCGCTCCTTCAGATCATGCAAAAATCTTTTCGCGTGTAGCAGAGAATCCCTTCTCCAACAGCTGTTTGTGGCGGCGCTCGGCGCGCGCCCGCACGCTGGCCGTGAGAAAGACCTTGAGCGGGGCATCCGGAAAGACCACGGTGCCCATGTCGCGCCCGTCAGCCACCAGCCCCGGTTCCTTGCGGGCACGGTGCTGCAGCACGTTGAGCGCCTCGCGCACGGCCGGGTGCACGGCCAGCCGCGATGCCTGCAGGCCGATGCCGTCGGCGCGGATGGCGGCCGAGACGTCCTCGCCCGACAGCATGATGCGGCCATCGGGCAGGGAACTCGGGCTCCAGCGTCTGGGCCGCCCGCACGGCAGCGTCCTCGTTGGCGCCGTCCTCACCCTCCTGCACCAGCTTCATCGCCACCAGCCGGTACAGCACGCCGCTGTCCAGATAATGAAAAGCCCAGCCGCTGGGCCACCCGTGCAGCCACCGTGCCCTTGCCCGAGGCGGTGGGGCCGTCGATGGTGATGACGGGAATGCCATGGTGCGCGGCGTCCTTGCGGCCATGGGAATGGGCATGCGACGAAGACATGATGACGATCTCCTTGTGGATCCTCTTGGTGGGAAGGTCTCATTGTCTCACCGTCAGCCCCCGGGCACACCTGCCGGGCGCATCCATGCGCCGAGCCGTGATGCGCCCAGCCGCCACGAGCCGGGCCGGTTCGGGCCGAGCAGGCGCCGGGACACGCTGGCGCCTGCGGTGCGATCCAGGGGCCTGGTGCCCACCCCGGCCTCCCCTGTTCCGGGCCGTCTGCTCAGGCCCCTGCCGCCACGCTCACGTCCAGCCCCACCGAGCGGGCCAGCGCCACGAAGCCCGGGAAGGAGGTGCCGACGTTGGCCGTGTCGCGGATATGAATGGGCCCGCGGCTGCGCAGCGCCGCCACGGTGAAGGACATGGCGATGCGATGGTCGCCATGGGCCTCGACCGTGCCACCGGCAAAGGGATGCGCCTCGCCGCCCCTGCCCTCGATGCGCATGCCGTCGGGCAGCACCGTGACGGGCAGGCCCACGGCGGCCAGACCGTCGGCCATCACCTGGATGCGGTCGGATTCCTTCACGCGCAGCTCTTCGGCACCACGCAACTCGGTCACGCCCTCGGCGCAGGCGGCCGCGATGAAGAGTGCCGGGAACTCGTCGATGGCCAGCGGCACCCAGGCCGGATCGATGGTGATGCCCTTGAGACGGCCACCGCGCACGTGCAGGTCGGCCACCGGCTCGCCTCCCACCAGCTGCGGGTTGGATTCGGTGATGTCGGCCCCCATGGCGCGCAGCACGTGCAGCACGCCGGTACGCGTGGGGTTCATGCCCACATGACGCAGGACGAGATCCGATCCGGGGCAGATGGCGGCCGCCACCAGGAAGAAGGCCGCCGACGAGATGTCGGCCGGCACGTCCACCCGCGCAGCGCGCAGCACCCTGTCCGCCGCGCACCGACGCCGTGGCGCCCCTCACGCCCCACCTGCACGCCGAAGGCCGTCAGCATCCGTTCGGTGTGGTCACGCGTGGGCGCCGGTTCCGTGACGCGTGTCTCGCCGTCGGCATACAGCCCGGCCAGCAGCAGCGCCGACTTCACCTGGGCGCTGGCCACCGCCAGCTTCAGATCCACGGCCGTGAGCCCATCCACCGGCTGCACCTGCAGCGGCGGCTTGCCGTCCTGGCTGTCGATACGTGCGCCCATCCGCGAGAGCGGATCAATCACCCGCCGCATGGGGCGGCGCGACAGGCTGGCATCGCCCACCATCCGGGTGGCAAAGCGCTGGCCGGCCAGAATGCCGCACAGCAGACGCATCGAGGTGCCCGAGTTGCCACAATCCAGGTCGCCGGCCGGCGCCTGCAGGCCATGCAGTCCCACGCCATGCACCTTCACCTGCCCCTGCTCCGGCCCGTCGATGCGCACGCCCATCGCCCGGAAGATCTGGGCCGTGGCCAGGGCATCGGCCCCTTCCAGGAAGCCATGGACTTCCGTCACGCCTTCGGCCAGCGCGCCCAGCATGATGGCACGGTGCGAGATGGACTTGTCACCCGGTACCCGGATGTCGCCCCGCACCTGCCCACCCGGTGCCACGTCATATGCCTGAAACATGAATAAATTCCTCCCGAAGCACTTGGACTTTTTTCTAGACTGACGGTCGATTCGGCATGAAGAGCGGCTCCCGCAACAGCCGGTCCCGGAACAAGCGCCCGATGGCGCCCGACGACTGGCATCAACCTGGTCAAACGGCTATGTTCAACTGGTTTCGTCAATCGAGCAAATCGGCTCCCCGCATCGTCCCCCGCGCCGTCGCCTTCCAGGCCGTGGTGCCCGAGGCCAGCCGCTGACCCCTGCCCCCTGAACGTGCCGGCCGACGTGCTGGCCCAGCTCAGCCTGCAGGCCCAGCGCATCCTGCTGCGCATGCCCGTCGAGACCCGTCCGCTGCACTGCGCCAAGGAACACCCCTGGATGCTGGACCGGCTGCTGGCCAGCTGGGACAGCCCCTGCCACCTTCCGCCGCCAGCTCTCCGATCTGCTGATCGACACCCGTGGCAACCGTCAGGGCTTCAGCTCGACGCGCTGGCCGAGCTGAGCGCACTGGGTGATTATTACGACACCTACGTGAACCCGCGGACCGAACACGGCTGGGCCACGGTCGATCCGCGCTGAGTCTCCGCGCCTGCCAGAGTCGAGCAGCACACACGCCACGCCGGGCGCCGCCCACGGAACACCTCCGGGGCGGCGCCCGGCGTGCTATCTTCTGGACCTTCGGGAAGGCCGTGCTGGCCCTCCCTTTATCAGTCAGAACAGGGGCCAGAACAATGAGTTTCGACATCAAGGCAAACGGCCTGGGCATCCAGGACATCGAAGTCGGCACGGGCGACGAGGCCGCCCCCGGCAAGCGCGTGAAGGTGCACTACACCGGCTGGCTGTGGGAAGCCGACCCGCCTCCGCCGAGGGTGGTCGCGCCGGCCGCAAGTTCGACTCCAGCCGTGACCGCAACCAGCCGTTCGTCTTTGCGCTGGGCGCAGGCGAAGTGATCCGGGGCTGGGACGAGGGCGTGGCCGGCATGAAGGTGGGCGGCAAGCGTCGGCTGCTGATCCCGGCGGCCATGGGCTACGGTGCCCGCGGCGCCGGCGGCGTCATTCCGCCTAACGCCACGCTGCTGTTCGATGTCGAACTGCTGGGTGTCTGAAAAAGATCAGCGCACGCATTCAATGAAGACATCCGATGCTTCCGGGGCGGCTGCCGGCCGCCCTGCCGACACCGGCGCCGCCAGCGGCCGCCCGGCCGAGGCCAACACCGCCACGGTCAGCAACTTCATCCGCCAGGCCATCGACGCCGATCTGGCCAGCCGAAGCTGGCGGGCCGCACCTGGGCGGGCAAGCCCGGCACGGCTGACGTCCAGCGTGCAGGCCAGGGCGGATCCGGCGCGCATCCGCACGCGCTTTCCGCCCGAGCCCAACGGCTTCCTGCACATCGGGCACGCCAAGTCGATCTGCCTGAACTTCGAGCTGGCAGCCGATTACGGCGGGCGCTGTCACCCTGCGCTTCGACGACACCAACCCCGAAAAGGAAAAACCAGGAATACGTCGACGCGATCATCGATTCGGTGCGCTGGCTGGGCTTCGACTGGACCTTTGCCGATGGCGAGAGCAACCTCTACTACGCCAGCGACTACTTCGAGACCTTCTACCAGATCGCGCTGAAGCTGATCGAGGCCGGCCACGCCTACGTGGACAGCCAGACCGGCGACCAGATCCGCGAGAACCGGGGCACGCTGACCGAGCCGGGCCGCAACTCGCCGTTCCGTGACCGCCCGGTGGAAGAGAACCTGCGCCTGTTCCGGGAAATGCGTGCGGGACAGCACCCCGATGGCTCGATGGTGCTGCGGGCGCGGATCGACATGGCCTCGCCCAACATCAACATGCGCGACCCGATCCTGTACCGGGTCCGCAAGGCGCACCACCACCGCACCGGCGACGCCTGGCCCATCTACCCGATGTACGACTACGCACATCCGCTGGAAGATGCGCTGGAGCGGATCACGCATTCGCTGTGCACGCTGGAGTTCGAGGACCACCGGCCGCTGTACGACTGGCTGCTGGCCCGCGTGGCGGAGACGGGGATGCTGGACGAGCCGCTGCCGCGGCAGATCGAGTTCGCCCGGATGAACCTGACCTACACCATCACCAGCAAGCGCAAGCTGAAGGCGCTGGTGGACGAGGGCATCGTGTCGGGCTGGGACGATCCGCGGATGACGACCATTGCCGGCCTGCGCCGACGCGGTTTTCCGCCGGCCGCCATCCGGCTGTTCTGCGAACGCGCCGGCATCTCCAAGGCCAGCCAGCTGATCGAGATGGCGGTGCTGGAGCAGACGGTGCGCGAGGTGCTCGACCCCGAGGTCGACCGCCTGCACGTCATCACGGATCCCATCCGCCTGGTGATCGAGAACATGGACCCGGCCGAGCGGATCATCTGCGAAGCGCCCCGCCATCCGCATCACCCCGAACGGGGCATGCGTCGCTTCGAGCTGAGCCGCGAGCTGTGGATCGAGCGCGAGGACTTCGCCGAGAACCCGCCCAAGGGCTTCTTCCGGATGACCCCGGGCCAGATGGTACGGCTGCGCCATGGCTTCGTGGTGCGCTGCACCGGCGTGGACCGTGACGCCAACGGCGAGATCCTGCAGGTGCGCTGCGAGTATCTGCCCGATACTCGCTCGGGCACGCCCGGCGCCGACAGCGTGAAGGTCAAGGGCAACATCCACTGGGTGTCGGCCAGCGATGCCGTGCCGGTCGAGCTGCGCATCTTCGCGCCGCTCTTCCTGGACGCCCAGCCGGATGCCGGTGGACGCGATCCGCTGGAGAACGTCAACCCTGAGTCCAAGACCGTGCGCACCGGCTATGCCGAGCCGCTGATCCGCAAAGCGAAGCCCGAGCAGCAGTTCCAGTTCGAGCGCCAGGGCTACTACGTGGCCGACCGCTTCGACCACACGGCCGACAAGCCCGTGTTCAACCGGGTGACGACGCTGAAGGACTCGTTCGGCAAGAAGAAGGGCTGAAACGACGGGGACATCCCTGACCGTGAACGCCATGACAAGGGCCGCCATCGCCACGTGCGAGGCGGCCCTTTCCTTTCCCCAGCCCCTCATCCTTCCTCCTCCTCGCACCCGCCTCTCCGGTGGACAACCTTCGCACGCCCTCCCCAGCTGCCGGCACGCCGCCCACGCCAGCAGCCAAGCCCTCCCGTACCCCTTCCCGCCAGCCCTCCCACACACCTTTCACCGTCCTGGCGTCCCAGGGCGCCGCAAAGGGATTAAGTTTGCTAATGATAATGAGTAGCAGTAGACTATCGTGACTTGACCACGAAGCATGGGGCCGGCCATGCAGGACGGGCCCGCTCCCGTCTCAGGGGACGTCTCATCGGGCACTTCCGCTCACCGCGCCCTTCCCCGCCGCCGCCGCCCCTGGTCCCCGTTTCCTTCCAGAAGAACCACACCATGCAGGACCGTGAACTTTATCTGGGCGATCGGCCGACCCTGGCCATCCTGAAGAATCCGACCGAGGGCGCGCTGGACATCAGCAACTTCGAGCCGACGATGCGTCAGCCCGCCAAGCTGCCGGCCGACAACGGGTCACGTCGTCGCAAGCTGTGGGATCTGGCCGCACACTGTCACTGTCCGATCGTCGGCTTGTGCCTGTCGATGAACACGCTGCGCAAGCTGGCTGCCCGCACGATGGAAACCCCTCTGCCCGAGGACGATTACGAGCTGCACGTCAACGCGGTCAACGAGTGCCGCCGGCGCGGCGAGCTGTCGGAGCTGCTGCAGAAGGAGCTGGACCAGCGCTATGCCATGACCATCCGCAAGCTGGCCTCGATCAAGACGGCTGAGGCACTGCATGCGCAGTGGAAGCAGTTCGTGGCCAGAAACGAAGCCACGGCCGGCCTCTGGGCCTGCATGACGCACCCGCGCTGCGATGCCGCCACGCTGGAGCGGATCTACCGCGAGGTGCACATGCTGCAGCACCACGCCAGCGCCGCCTCGCGCGACAAGGACGAGCGCTACCAGTCGCTGGCCGAGGAACACGCACGCTGCCAGCAGGACATCGAGAAGGCCCGCCAGCGCTATCAGCAGCTGCAGGTGGAGAAAGCGGCCGAGACCGAGGCGCTCAATGGCGAGCTGCAGCGGCTGCGCGCCGACAACGCCGGCAAGGAAAACACCATCCGCCAGCTGCAGGAAGAACTGGAAACCCTGCGCCGCAACGCCGAGGACCTGGACAGCCGCATCGAGCTGTCCGAACAGGTGCGCTGGCTGAGCGAGCGCAACCAGGAGCTGATGCAGCGCATCGTCGACATGCGCCGCAACCTGGCCGCGCCCGAACAGCCGGCTCCGGTACTGGACGAGGCGAGCGAGTCCAGGACCGTGGACGGCGTACCGGCAGCACCGGCTTCCACCGGCTGCCCCCGTCAGGCCACTGTTGCCCGGGGTGAGGTGACGGCCGAGCAGCTGGATTCACGCGCGGTGCTGTGCGTGGGTGGGCGCCATGCGGCGATCTCCATCTACCGCCGCATCGTCGAGAAAAAAGGCGGTCGCTTCATCCACCACGATGGTGGCCGTGAAGACAGCGTGCACCGGCTGGATGCCAGCCTGGCCGCCGCCGACCTGGTGATCTGCCAGGCGGGCTGCATCAGCCACAGCGCCTACTGGCTGGTGAAGGATCACTGCAAGCGCACCGGCAAGCGCTGCGTGTACGTGGACAAGCCCAGCGCCAGCGCCTTTGCGCGTGGCTTGGCCCAGAGCGTCCAGGAAGACGCGACACCCATCCCGGAGGAAACAGAAGCATGATGCATTCTCCCCCGAGTCCGTGCCCGCCTTGAACTGATCGGCTTTTGCCCCTGCTGGTGGCGGCCATCTGGCTGCTGGTGCCGATCACCAGCACGACTGCCTGACGACGCTCAGCCCCGGGGATCCTCTGATTCAGCGGATCTCCTGCGGCCCGGCGCCTGAGCACCCTGATCGACGATCTTGCCGCCGCCGCCGTGGTCGAACACGCGGATGCGCACCGGCAGCATCTTCAGCTCCGGAGCCAGCCAGATGTCGAAGCGCGGCGCGTCCTGATCGCCAGGCTTCTCGACAGAGATGTGCAGTGCGTCGAACTCGCCGGCGTTGGTGCGCATCCGTTCCTGGCTCACCACCCGGAAGAAGGGTTCGTCGATGCGGCGTGAGCCGGCCAACGGCAGCACGAACTTCTGGCCGGGCTTGAAGCGCTGGGCATCGGCCCGGGCCAGCAGGCCCAGCTGGAAGAAGATGGTGAGCCGGTCCTGCGTGCCATCCGGATAGGCGAAATCGATGGCCGGGTCGCCTTCCTGGCGGACGTGCCGTGACGGGCTGTCGAAGCGGTAGCGACGCTCGGGCCGACGGCCCCGTTTCTCGGAATAGCGCGCGGGCACGAAACCTTGCGCGCTCATCACCCCTTCACTGACCTGCACGAGCGTGCCGGAATAGAACACGGCCAGCACCCCGCTGGCGCGGGCTTCGGTATCGAGCCGATAGCGATTGCCCTGCTTCTGGAAGCGGTAGGTTGCACCGGCTACCTCGATCCCGCTACCGGTGTAGTCGCCATAGTAGACATCAAAAATCCAGCGTGAAGGCCGCGGCTGGCAGACCGGGTACCGACAGCCGGGTGAGCACGGGCGCACCGTTGTCGGTCGCCGGCTTCGCACCGGATGTTGCGGCACCGGCCGTCCCCGAAGCTGCCTCGGCAGCCCGGACCATCCGGCCCAGCGGCAGGGCCAGCGCACTCCCCAGCAGGAATGAAGAAATCTGTCGGCGACGATCGGAAATCATGACGCTCCGGGAGAGGACCCCGCCACCGCCTCAGAGGCGGATCGGACGGTCATCCAGTTCGTTGGGATTGGCGCGGCCCGGCAGGGGCCGGAGCGCCTCGGCCAGTGCCTGGCCCAGTCGTTCGATAGCGGACACCACACCATCGACCGGGTTGCCGCGACTGATGGTGCCGACAATCTGCTGGCAGGTCTCGTGCCAGATGCCAGCCGGCAGACGCTGATGCACCAGCCGATCCGCGATGATCTCGACAGCACGGTCAGCCGTCAACAGGGTAGATGAGGATACCGGTGTTCTCTTCGGTGTCCCAGATGCGCTGTTCACCGAACACCTGCAGCGCCCGCTCGCGGGCCGTCAGCCCCGGCGCAGCGCGTGCCAGGCCAGTCGCGATTCCAGCGCAAAGCGGATCTCGCCCCGATGGCGGCTTTCGCCGGCCACAATGGCGGCCTCGATGCGATCGAAGGCCGCATCGTCGAAGGCACGGCCGACCGGATCAGGGGCCAGGCCGCTGTGACGCCGAAGCAGGCCAGGCTGCGCCGCCCGGCCTTCATGGATGCCGGCTTGCCCGGCGTGTGCCCATCGACAGGATCACCAGCCACCGGATGCCCCTCCTCCACCGAAACCACCGCCGCCGCCACTGAAGCCGCCGCCTCCGCCGAATCCGCCACCCCACCGAATCCGCCGCCAAAACCACCGCCACCGCCCAGGCCGCCGCCCCAGCCGCCCCCGCGACGGTTGTTGCGATACGTGTGGCGGCCGACCTGCTGCAGGCCGGGCGACGTGCCCAGCGTGACCAGCAGCACGAAGCCCAGCACCACGGCGCCGCAGAGGGCCGCCACGATCGGCGAACCCAGGATGCCGAAGGCCGAGAAGCCCATGACGCCGCCAGCACCGATGGAGGCCAGCCATCGCCCGATGATGCCTGAGGCGATGACCCCGCCGATGCCCAGGAAGAACATCAGCGGCAGCACGTCCTCGGCCCAGGTGTCGAAGGGATCGACCGCCCTGGAAGGTTCAGGCAGAGCCTCGCCGTCGATGCGCGCCTGCAGTGCGTCGACCGCTGCCTGCACGCCCCCTGTCCCAGTCCTGCTGCCGGAAATGCGGCAGCAGCTGCTGGTCGATGATCCGCCTGGCGATGCCATCGGAAATGGCGCCTTCCAGGCCGTAACCGACCTCGATGCGGGCGCGGCGGTCGTCGCGCGCCACCAGAAGCAGCACGCCGTCATCGACGTCCTGACCGGACGGTCCCGCCTTGCCGCGCCCCAGCTTCCAGGCCTCGGCCACCCGTATCGAATAGGCCTCGATGGGCTCGGGCTGCGTGGTTGCCACCACCAGCACGGCCAGCTGGCTGCCCTTGCGTTCCTGCAGGGCCAGCAGCTGCTGGGTCAGGGCCTCGCGCGTGTCGGGGCTCAGCAGCCCCACGGTATCGACCACCGGGCCGGACAGCTTCGGCACGGCCTGCAGCTGCTGTGCCCCGGCAGGAAGCACCACCGACAGCATCCCGAGCACCAGCGCCACGGCCAGCAGGAAGGCGCGCAGGCCGCGCCCGCCCACGCCGGCACGCACCGGCCCGTCAGACACGGTGGCTGGGCATTCGGAACGGTTCGATATCTTCATGGGGATCGAAGGCATGCGCCTGGCGGAAGGGGCTAAGACCGGCAGCACTGCGCCGCAAGGTAGGCAGCAACCAGCGACAGCCCAGACCTTATGTGCCGCCGGCGCCGGCTGGGCAGCCGGTGCCGACTGGCCACCGCCGAAATCGACGGTAGGCGGCTTGCTGATGGCGGCCTCGTTCTCGACCGAGAACTGCGGCTTGGGCGCATAGCCCATCACCTTGGCCGTCAGGTTGACCGGGAACTCGCGCACCAGCACGTTGTAGGCGTTGATGGAATCGATATAGCGCTTGCGGGCCACCGTGATGCGGTTCTCGGTACCGGCCAGTTCGGCCTGCAGCTCACGGAAGTTCTGATCGGACTTCAGCTCCGGATAGCGCTCGGCCACCACCAGCAGCCGCGACAGCGCGCTACTCATCTGGGCCTGGGCGCTCTCGAACTGCTTGAGCGAACCGGGATCAGTCGGATTGGCCTGCTGCTGCACCTGGCCCACGCGCGAGCGCGCCTCGGTCACGCCCAGCAGCACCTCCTTCTCCCTGAGCGGCGTAGCCCTTCACGGTATTGACCAGGTTGGGAATGAGGTCGGCCCGACGCTGGTACTGGCTCAGCACCTCGGCCCAGGCGCTCTTGGTGGCCCTCGTCGCCACGCTGGATGTCGTTGTAGCCGCAGCCGACCATGCCACCGGCCAGGAAGCCGACCACTGCGGCGGCCCCCATCCAGCGGGCCACTTGGCGTGCCGTTCCATGCTTCTTCGTCGATTCCACCATGTATCTGCTGCGCTCCAGAAAGAAGGAATGAGGAAAAGGATGTCGACCCGATGGTACCTGCTGCAGCCGGTGCCGACAGCAGGTGTCGGAATAGACCCCTGCCATCAGCGGGGAAATGTCATGCTAGAAATGTCGTGCCCGCGCCCAGGAATCTCCTCTGAATAAGTCCCAGGCGCAGGCGCGCCACACACAGAACGGGATGCAGGACAGGCGATAACTATCGCCAATAGAAAGACTATTGACGATAAATGGCAACGGAGTCATGCGCCCGTTCTGGGAATGCGACGGCCGCGAGGACTTGTTCAGAGGATCCCCTAGAGCCACTGCGTCAGCGACACCCCGATGCCGATGCGGGTCTGGCGATGGTTGTAGTCGATCAGGCTGGCACCATAGCCATGGAACAGATTGATGTGCGCCTTCAGGTAGCTGCTGATCGGGAAGGCATGCTCCAGGCCCACCGAGCCATGCGAATGGCCAACCCGCAGCGAGTGGCGCACCGTGAGAGCCCATTCGTGGCCGCCATGGCGGTAGATGGCCACGGCCTCGCCCCGTCCGTAGTAATCGCTGATGTCGGGGTTGTCGTCGTCGTTGGCATCCTCGGGAATGCGCCACCAGGGGCGCAGCAGCAGGGTCCAGCGCTCGCGCTCCAGCCCCGCCTGGAAGATGATGCGGTTCCAGCTGCGCGACAGCGGCAGCGAGCGGCCGTTGGAATGGTGGTTGAGCGAGACCGACGCCAGTCGGCTCATGCCAGCCGCCCAGCCGGTAGTCGGTGCGGAACACCGCCATCACCTCGGGCTCGTAGTTGGTCTCACGGAACGGGCGCGACAGCTGCTGACTGTAGATCTGCCACATCGAGCGCTGTGTATAGCCCACCCACAGGTCGCCGTTGTCGCCGAACAGGTTCTCGGCCACCTTCGACTTGAAGCTGAGCTGGAACGAAGTCTCGGCGCGGCGCCCCTGGTTGGCCAGCGAGGCACTGCCAGCGCCAGTCGTGTTGAGCGGGTTGGGCGAACTGGGCGACCCGTTCAGGCTGGTCGTCCAGTCCACGAACGAGATGTAGATCGGCTTGTAGGGGCGCAGCAGGAAGCGTCCGCGGTTGGCATCGTCATCCAGTTCCCCAGCGGTCGGTCAGGTCGGTGCCCAGCGAGCGCCGCACATCCTGCACGGCCCGCGAGACGTGCGAACCGTCCAGCAGCAGCTTGCCGCGTGCACTGTCGTTGTTCTCGTCGGCACGGGTGTCATCGCTGGCCCCCAGGTTGGGCAGGCGAATGATCTGCACGCCACCGTGCGTTCCGGGCACGCCCATGTCCTGCCCGCCCGACACCGCGTCCCTGTCCCGTCGGCCGGCCGGTGGCTGTCGCGGGCTGACTCTTCCCTTGTCCCGGGCCGACCGGCTGCACGGCCCCGTCAGGCGGCAGATGGCCGCCGTGCCCTCCGGCAGCCGGCATCCTCAGCCCCCACGCCTTCACATGCGGAAGCTCCCGATCCGGCTGCGGCAGCCGTCGGGCCATCACCTCGTCGTAGCACCCCAGCCGCTGCATGTCGTCCTCGATACGCACGCAGTCCGAGACCTCACGCGCGGCGCGCTGGATGTCCCGTGCCTGGCTGGCCGGGATCAGCACCATGTTCGTCTCGGGCGAAGCCTGGGCCACGGCCGGCGAAGCATCTCCTCGAGGCGGAAGCTCGGCATCACGGGCCTGTGCTGCGGCCCTGCCATCCGGCCAGCCCGATGGCCAGCGGCACGATCGTGGTGATTTTTCATGCTCGAGGTGGTCTGGAAAAAGAATCGAGAAGTCGGAAAAACAGGACAGCGACAGACAGTCCATGACGCGCAGACAGATTCCGATTCTACGGAATATGAGACACCAGGATATTTCGTAAAAAATGATACGCTGGCATTTTTACTGGCGGGGTTCGCAGCCCGAACCCCAAGCACTGGCTGCTACCGGGTCCGGAGGGGACCGGGCAGTCCCCTGGGTTCGGCAAGCCTGCCGACACCCGCCGGCGGCCGCCCAACCTGGATACCGGCACATCGGAGACAAAAACGTGAGCACGCCCCTCTCGACATCAAGGTCGACGAAGCACTGCACAACCGCCTGAAGAACATTGCAGACCGCAACAACCGCAGTCTTCAATGGCTGACCCGACAGGCGCTGGTCAGCTATCTGGAAGCCATCGAACGCGGTCAGGAGCCGCCCGACCAGCTGTCCTTGCCCCTGCGCCGATGCGCCCGAGCTGCCCAAGGGGCCAGCCCTCGGCGCCCTTCGTGGCCTTCGCTCAGCAGGTGTCTCCGCAAACCCCGCGCCGTGCCGCCATCACGGCCGCCTGGCGCCGGCCCGAACCCGAATGCGTCACCTGGCTGCTGGCCCAGGCCAAGGACTCCCCGCTCACCGATCCGGGCTTTCAGACGCGCGTGTACAAGCTCGCCCGCCGCCTGAGCGAAGGGCTGCGTGCCCGGCCGCGTGCCGGCGGCGTCGAGGCGCTGATCCAGGAATTCGCGCTCTCCAGCCAGGAAGGCGTGGCCCTGATGTGTCTGGCCGAGGCGCTGCTGCGCATTCCCGACAGCCAGACGCGCGATGCACTCATCCGTGACAAGATCGGCCACGGCGACTGGAAGGCCCACGTGGGCCAGTCCCCGTCCATCTTCGTCAATGCCGCCACCTGGGGCCTGGTCATCACCGGCCGGCTGGTGGGCACCAACAGCGAGAACAAGCTGGCCTCGGCACTCACCCGCGTCCTCAAGCAGGGCGGCGAGCCGCTGGTGCGCAAGAGCGTGGACCTGGGCATGCGGATGATGGGCGAGCAGTTCGTCACCGGCGAGACCATCGAGGAAGCGCTGGCCAACGCCCGCAAGTACGAGGCCAAGGGGTTCCGCTACTCCTACGACATGCTGGGCGAGGCCGCCACCACCGAAGCCGACGCCCAGGCCTACATGGCCTCCTACGAGATGGCTCATCCACGCCATCGGCAAGGCCTCGGCCGGCCGCGGCATCTACGAGGGCCCCGGCATCTCCATCAAGCTCTCGGCCCCTGCACCCGCGCTACAGCCGTGCCCAGGTCGATCGCGTTCAGGCCGAGCTGCTGCCCGCGTGCGCCAGCTGGCCCTGCTCTGCCGCCAGTACGACATCCCGCTCAACATCGACGCCGAGGAAACCGACCGGCTGGAGATCTCGCTGGACCTGCTGGAGTCGCTGTGCTTTGACCCGGCGCTGGCCGGCTGGAACGGCATCGGCTTCGTGATCCAGGCTCTACCAGAAGCGCTGCCCGTATGTCATCGACTACGTGATCGACCTGGCCCGCCGCAGCCACCACCGGCTGATGATCCGCCTGGTCAAGGGCGCCTACTGGGACAGCGAGGTCAAGCGCGCCCAGCTCGACGGCATGGACGGCTACCCGGTCTACACCCGCAAGGTGCACACCGACGTGTCGTACCAGGTCTGCGCCCGGAAGCTGCTGGATGCCCCGGACGCCATCTACCCGCAGTTTGCCACCCACAACGCCCAGACGCTGGCCACCGTTCACGAGCTGGCCGGCCAGAACTACTACCCGGGCCAGTACGAGTTCCAGTGCCTGCACGGCATGGGCGAGCCGCTCTACGAGCAGGTCACCAAGCCCGTCTCCGAAGGCGGCCTGGGCCGGCCGTGCCGCGTCTACGCCCCGGTGGGCACCTACGAGACGCTGCTGGCGTACCTGGTGCGGCGTCTGCTGGAAAACGGCGCCAACACCTCCTTCGTCAACCGCGTCAGCGATCCGTCGCTGCCGATCGACCAGCTCATCACCAACCCGATCGAGGAAGCGGCCTCCATCTCGCCGGTGGGCGCCCCGCACGACCGCATCCCGCTGCCGGTCGACCTGTACGCCACCGAAGTCTTCGGCAAGCGCACCAACTCCTCGGGCATCGACCTGGCCAACGAGCAGCAGCTGGCCACCCTGTCGGCAGGCCTGCTGGCCAGCACGAAGCAGGCCTGGCTGGCCCAGCCCGGCAACCGCCCGGCACCCGCCACCGGCAAGGGCGCCAAGCTGCCCGAGGATGCCAAGCCCGTGCTGAACCCGGCCAATCACCAGGACGTGGTGGGCCACGTGGTGGAAGCCACGCCGGCCGACATCGAGGCTGCGCTGAAGACGGCCGAAGCCGCCGCGAAGACCTGGAAGGACGTGTCCCCGGCTGACCGCGCCGCCTGCCTGCAGCGCGCTGCCCAGCTGATGGAAGACCGCATGGCGATCCTGATGGGTCTGGTGATCCGCGAGGCCGGCAAGTCGCCGCCCAACGCCATCGCCGAGATCCGCGAGGCCGTGGACTTCCTGCGCTACTACGCCAACCAGGTGACGGCCGAGTTCCGGAACGACACCCACCGGCCGCTGGGTCCGGTGCTGTGCATCAGCCCGTGGAACTTCCCGCTGGCCATCTTCACCGGTCAGGTCTCGGCCGCACTGGCTGCCGGCAACCCGGTCATCGCCAAGCCGGCCGAGCAGACGCCGCTGATCGCCGCCGAAGCCGTGCGCATCCTGCACGAGGCCGGCGTCCCGGCCGACGTGCTGCAGCTGCTGCCGGGTGACGGCGTGCAGGTGGGCGCCCCGCTGGTGGCCGACCCGCGCATTGCGGCCGTCATGTTCACCGGCTCCACCGAAGTGGCTCGCCTCATCGCCGCCACCCTGGCCCAGCGCCTGGACAGCGAAGGTCACACCATCCCGCTGATCGCCGAGACCGGCGGCCAGAACGCGATGATCGTGGACTCCTCCGCGCTGACCGAGCAGGTCGTGCAGGACGTGCTGGTCTCGGCCTTCGACTCGGCCGGCCAGCGCTGCTCGGCCCTGCGCGTGCTGTGCGTGCAGGAAGACAGCGCCGACCGTGTGCTGACCATGCTGGAAGGCGCCACCCGCGAGCTGCGTCAGGGCAACCCCGGCGTGCTGGCCACCGATGTGGGCCCCGTGATCGACACCGAGGCACGCGACAACATCGTCAAGCACATCGACACGATGCGCGCCAAGGGCCACCGCGTCAGCCAGCCCGCCAGCGCACGCGCCGACCATCAGGCCATGGCCGCCGGCACCTACGTGCCGCCCACGCTCATCGAGATCCGGAGCATCAGGGACCTGGGCCGCGAGGTCTTCGGTCCCGTGCTGCACGTGCTGCGCTACAAGCGTGACGACCTCGAATCGCTGATCCGCGACATCAACGGCACCGGCTACGGCCTCACCTTCGGTGTGCACACCCGCATCGACGAGACCATCGACCGCGTGCTGCCGCAGATCCACGCCGGCAACCTGTACGTCAACCGCAACACCGTCGGTGCCGTGGTGGGCGTGCAGCCCTTGGCGGCGAGGGCCCTGTCGGGCACCGGCCCCAAAGCCGGCGGCCCGCTGTACCCTGAAGCGCCTGCTGTCGAAGCGTCCGCCGACCGTGATTCCGCGCACGGCCGACAGTGCCGCCGCTCTGGCCGCCCTGACCGAATGGCTGCCCAAGGCCGGTCTGGTCGAGGCCGACACCGCCCTGGCCCGCCAGTACCTCAAGGCCCTGGACGACGCCCAGATCGGCACCGAAGAGCAGACCATGCCCGGCCCCACCGGCGAGAGCAACACCCTATCGCCAGGAAGGTCGTGGTCGCGTACTGTGCGTGGCCAGCAGCCCGGCCGGTGCCGTGGCCCAGCTGGCCACCTGCCTGGCCACCGGCAACCAGGCGTTGTTCGTGGCCTCGGGCGCTGCAGCCGACGTGCTGAACGGCCTGCCCGCCTCGGTGCGCGCCAAGGTCAAGCAGATCACCGATGCCGAGATCGACAGCGCTGCCTTCGAGGGTGCGCTCTTCGAGGGCGAGGCCGAGCAGCTCAAGGCCCTGAACCAGCGCCTGGTCAAGCGCAGCGGCCCGATCGTCAACCTGCAAGGCCTGACGCCGGCGCAGCTCAAGAGCGGTCAGCACTACGGCAACGAGATCCTGCTGGCCGAACGGTCCATCAGCATCAACACCGCCGCTGCCGGCGGCAACGCCAGCCTGATGACGATGGCCTGATCGCCGTCATCGCCCTGAGGCGAAAGGCCACGCCCCTGCGGGGGCGTGGCCGGAAACCCGATGGGTCCAGGCCGGACGGCCCGCCAGACCGCAGCGGGCACGGTCTCAACAAAAACCGGGCCTTGTGCCCGGTTTTTCATGCTGGCTGAGCACCCGCCCGATCCTCGGGCCGGTCATGCCTTCAGCGCCGTATCTTCAACACCCTGCCTCAGCGCCGTTTCGGCGCCGGCGGCATGGCTTCCTCGAACTGGACGATGATCTGCTCGATGTCGGCCCGGTGCGCGTGCAGCAGATCGACCAGCGACTTCTTCCGGCGGGCCGGCTTGGCGGGCGCTTTCGTCACGGTCGGTGCCGGGATGGATGCCAGCAGCTCCTTCAGCCCTTCCGGATACAGCGGGCAGTCGGCCCGGGTCTCCTCGGGCCGGTGCCAGATGGCCGAGAAGTCCGTGCCATCGCTTTCCTTGCCCCGGATCACCTCCCGGGTATAGAAGGACGGGTCCTCGAAGCGGGCATCAAAGACCAGCACGATCTCGTGGCGCGGCTCATTGCCGATCTTGAAACGGTTCTCCAGCGTGCCGATGAGGCGGACCTCGGCGATCTCCGCGCCCAGCTCCTCCTTCAGCTCCCGGGCCAGCGTCTGCGCGCCGGACTCGCCGAACTCGATGCCTCCCCCAGCGGCCTCAGGTAGGCCCCGTTACGGTGCGGATCATGCCCCCGCGCCACCAGGATCTTGCCTTCATGCCGGAACACACAGATGGCCACTGGCCGGACGACTTGCGCTGTCATGACGATTCCTTCAGTGATGATGATGGCCGCGGAACCGGCCGGGTCTATCAATGATTATCCCTTATTTGACGACATCCTCCACCGCCTGCAGATGGGTGAAAAGCCTGATGGAGCATTGCAGGAATCATCAATCCTGATGCAGAATGACATCAAATCGAATGGAGCCTTCCGATGCGCACTACGGTCACACTGGATGACGCACTTTACGAACAAGCGCTCGCTGTTGCCGACCCTGACATGGACAAGGCCGACCTCTTCCGGGAGGCCGTCAAGACCTTCGTCCGTATCCAGTCGGCCAAGCGTCTGGCCGCCTTGGGAGGCAGCATGCCTGACATGCAGCTTCCACCGCGGCGCTCCCATTCCGATGATCCTGCATCCATCCAGGCCCAGTCTGCCACTTCTCGAAACGAAGATGGTTTTCCGTCGCTGCCATGACGACACGCGCCATCCTCGTAGACAGCAGCGTCTGGGTTGATCATTTCAGGCATGGCAATGAAGCACTGACAACGCTGCTTCATCAGGATCGTGTGCTGGTGCATCCCTTCGTCATCGGTGAAATCGCATGCGGCACCCCGCCTGATCGCACCCGGGTCCTCGCCTGGCTGGCCGAGCTGCGCAGCACCCAGATATGCAGTCTGAACGAACTGATGGCCTTCATCGAACGCCATCGTCTCTACGGTCTGGGCTGCGGCCTCGTCGATCTGATGCTGCTGGCCTCGACCCTGATGACGGAGAACGCTCTGCTCTGGACGCTCGACAGAAGGCTGAACAGCCTCGCAGAACGATTCGGCATCGCCCACACTGTCCGCTGAGTCTCGCAAACGCACGGCCCGACCTTTGCCCCCTACCTCCCCGCCACCCCGGCGCCTGAACGACATCCTCCACCACCTGCAGCACCACCGGCAGCTCGGTGAAACCCTCGCGGTCCAGGAAGTGGCCGGCGTCCGGCACCGGTGCACCGTGCCGCCCAGGCGCTGCGCCAGATGCTCGCTCACCGCTGGCGGCACCGCGTAGTCGTTGGTGCTGATGACGTGATGCAGGATCGGCGACATGGCGTGAATCGTGGCCGCATCGATCTTCGCCCGGTCCGCATAGGGCATCCACGTCAAAGCCATCCAGCGTGGACAATCCCGGGATCCGCCCCGCAAAGCCCGACACCAGCACGATGCCGCCCAGCCGCTTCGCACCGGACTGGCTGGCAAAAATGCAGCGCGCTGATGGTGCCCAGGCTGTGCGCCACCAGGATGGTGTGTTCATCCGGCTGCCCGATGGTCTCGCGCATCGTGGCCTGCCAGCGGTCGAAGTCCGGGTGGCTGCTGTCCGGCATCCGCAGGCGGGTGGCCTGGATCCCCGTTCCCGCAGCTGCGCCTCCAGCCAGGGGAACCAGTGCTCCTCGGGCGAAGCGTCGAAACCGTGGATGATGAAGACTCGCCAGGGATTCCGTTGCGTCATGATGATTCCTCCTCGTTGACCAATGAGGATACCCCCGACCCAAGGGACTCCCGAACCTCAGGCCCCCCACTGGACAGGGCTTCCCCCAACCCACTGAAATCGGCGGGCCCGCTTCGCCCCCGTCGGTGGCGTTACCATCGCCCTCCTCTTCCCTGCGCAAGTCCCCGGGACCGCCGCATCCCCTCTCCTCGACTCCCGTTTCATGGCAGCAGAAGGTTCCTCGTTCGACCTCATCCAGGTCGTCTCCCTGCTGGGCGCCGCCGTCGTGGCCGTGCCCCTCTTCAAGCGACTGGGCCTGGGCTCGGTGCTCGGCTACCTGGCCGCCGGCCTGGCCATCGGTCCCTACGGTCTGGCCCTGGTCACCGATTCGCACTCCATCATCCACATCGCCGAATTCGGGGTGGTGATGTTCCTGTTCGTCATCGGTCTGGAGATGAAACCCTCACACCTGTGGGGCCTGCGTCGACAGATCTTCGGCCTGGGCAGCCTGCAGGTCGTCGTCAGCGCCATCCTGCTCACCATCGTCGGCACCCTGTTCCGGGGCCTCGTGGGAAGTGTCTTTCATCTGCGCCTCCGGCTTCGTGCTCACCTCCACTGCCATCGTCATGCAGGTGCTGGGGGAACGACAGGAACTGGCCACACCACGCGGCCAGCGCATCGTCTCCATCCTGCTGTTCGAGGACCTGCTGATCGTCCCGCTGCTGGCCCTCGTCGAGTTCCTCGCGCCTGCCACACCCGAGAGTGCCGCGCATGCCACACCGCTGTGGCAGACCATCGGCACTGCCCTGCTCAGTCTGGCCGCCCTGGTGGCCGCAGGCCTCTGGGTGCTCAACCCCCTGTTCCGCGTGCTGGCCACCAGCCGTGCCCGGGAGGTCATGACCGCGGCCGCACTGCTGGTGGTGCTGGGTGCCGGCCTGCTGATGGAAACGGGCGGCCTGTCCATGGCCATGGGCGCCTTCGTGGCTGGCGTGCTGCTGTCCGAATCGAGCTTCCGCCACCAGCTGGAAGCCGACATCGAGCCGTTCCGCGGGCTGCTGCTGGGCCTCTTCTTCCTGGGCGTGGGCATGTCGCTGGACCCTGAAGGTGGTGGCCGAGAACTGGGGCATCATCGTCTCGGGCGTCATCGCGCTGATGGTGGTCAAGGGGCTGTGCGTCTATGGCGTGGCCCGGCTGGCCCGCAGCAACCACACCGACGCGATGGACCGGGCGCTATTGATGGCCCAGGGCGGCGAGTTCGCCTTCGTGCTCTATGCCGCGGCCGCCAATGCCGGCGTCATCGACGCCACCGTCAACGCCAACATGACGGCCATCATCGTGCTGTCGATGGCCATCACGCCGCTCATCCTCATCCTGCACCGGCGCTTCGGCGCGAAGCCAGCCGAGACGCCCGAGGCCGACACCATCGACGAACACCATCCGATCCTGGTGGTGGGCATGGGACGCTTCGGCCAGATCGTCAACAGCATGCTGCAGATGAGCGGCCACAGCACCACCATCATCGACCTGGATCCGACCACCGTGGCCGGGCTCAACCGCTACGGCACCAAGACCCACTTCGGCGACGCTTCCCGCCCTGAACTGCTGCTGACGGCCGGTATCGAGAACGCCCGCCTGCTGGTGATCGCCATCGACAACCGGGAACAGGCGCTGTCCATCGCCCGCTTCGCCCGCGAGGTGAACCCTCAACATCGACATCGTGGCCCGTGCCTACGATCGGCTGCACCTTCGACCTGTACCAGGCCGGTGCCAACGAGATCGTGCGCGAGACCTTCGACGCCGCCATCCGTGCCGGCAAGCGTGCCCTGGAAAGGCTGGGCATGAGCCGCGACAACGCCGAGAAGGTCGGCAAGATCTTCTACCGCCACGACCGCCACGGCATGATCGAGCAGGCCCGCGTCTACGACCCCACGCTGGGCCCCTTCAAGAACGAGCAGATAGACGAGGCTGGTCGTGGCGCAGCGCGAAAGCGCCCGCGAGGCCATCCAGGCCGCCCTGCGCGGTGAAGAAGAGGAATGGCCGCATGGCGACGACTGAGCCGGTTGCCCCATGACCCGCACCGAGCGCCTGCTGGAACTGATGCAGCGGCTGCGCCGCAGCCGCTGCAGCCGCTGCAGGCCCACACACTGGCCGAGCAGCTGGACATCAGCGTCCGCACGCTCTACCGCGACATCGAGACCCTGCGCCGCCAGGGCGCCGACATCGAGGGCGAGGCCGGCGTGGGCTACGTGCTGAAAAAGGGCGGCCCCACCCTGCCGCCCCCTCATGTTCCGCGAAAGCGAGATCGAGGCCCTGGTGCTGGGGCTGCGCTGGGTGGGCCACCACGCCGACCCGGCCCTGGCCTACGATGCCCGCTCGGCGCTCTCCAAGATCGGTGCCATCCTGCCCCCGGCTGGCTCCCATCTTCGACGAGCACGCGCTCTACCCTGCCGGCCGCCGGCAGAACACCGAAAAGCGACGAGAACCGCGTGCTGCCCACCGTGCGCGCCGCCCTGCGCGAGAACCAGCGCCTGCGTCTGGACTACACCGACGCCGAGGGCCACACCAGCCAGCGCATTGTCTGGCCCCTGGCACTGGGCTATTTCGACGAGACTCCGGTGCTGGCCGCCTGGTGCGAACTGCGCCAGGACTTCCGGCACTTTCGCACCGACCGCATGAAGCACGCACAGCCCGCCGGCCCCTGCCCGCTGCCCCGCCTGCGCATGCTGGCCGAATGGCAGCGCCACACCGGCGTTGATCTGAGCCGGTACGATCCGTGATCGTGCAAGGGCATTTCCCGGACCGGATCCCGCAGCCGAACGGGCGCGCTCACGCCACCCGCAGATGCTTCACCAGTGCCTGAAAAAAATCGTGAGTCCGTCTGACAGTCCGGTTACCTGTCGCCTCCTGACGGAAACTGACAGCAGCCCCGCGTATAGTGGCTTCACTTCAGGGAAGCGCTTGGCCTTCCCACCCCAGGAGCCCACGATGAGCCACTTCACCCTCTACACCAACCCCCGTTCCCGCGGCCGCATGGTGCGCCTGGATGCTGGAAGAATGCGAAGCCACCCTGTGAGGTGGTGCCGGTGCCCCTATGGCGAGCCGATGAAATCGGCCGCCTACCTCGCCGTGAACCCGATGGGCAAGGTACCGGCGCTGAAGGTGGACGACACCGTGCTGACCGAGGCGCTGGGCATCTGCACCTGGCTGGCCGAGCAGTTCCCGGAAAAGAACCTGATCCCGCCCGCGGGCCATGTGGAACGGGGCGAGTTCTACCGCTGGATGTGCTTTGCGCTGCATCTGGAATACGCCGCCATGGACCGCCGGTTCCAGCTCCTGGACAACGATCCGGAACGCCGCTTTTCCGTCGGCTATGGTGACTTCGACACCGCCTTCAACACCCTTCGGCAACACCTGAAGACGCGCGAGCATGTGGTGGGTGACCACACCACGGTGCTGGACCTCTACTACGCGGGCCTGCTGATGCAGTTCATGCAGCCGCGGGGCACCGATACCGACAATCCGCGCAACCGCCCGGTGCTGTCCATCGACGATCCGGTGCTGGGCCCCTCACGCCAAGCGTCAGACGTCGCGCCCGGCCTTTGCCCGCGCCGCGGCGCTGGACAATGAGCTGGCTGCCCGGATGGCGTCGGCCTGATGAAATATCCGTGCCGCCCGCGGCCAGGGCGGAAACATCCTGGGTCAGGCCTTCCGGAAAAAGCCCGGACGGGTGCACAGGACGGGCTCAGCCTTGTCCTTCCCTGTCCGGTTTCCCGTGCGCCCCACCCAGACGGCCACCCCGCAGCAGCACGGCCGCCAGGGCATACGGCACGGTGGGCGAAATCTCATAGAGCAGCGCACCGGCCAGCGGGCCCAGCACATTGCCCAGCCCTGGGCCGCCCCCACCGAACCGGCCGCCGCACCTGCTCGTGCGGCTGCACCGCGATTGGCCGCCATGGCCGTGAAGGCCGGAAACACGAAGCCCATGCCCGCCGCTGCAACGAAGTAGGACAGCATGAGCGTCGGCACGCCGGTGGCCAGCAGCACCGATCCGAAGCCGATGCCGGCCGTGGTCATGCCGATGCAGATCATCCGGCCCGGTGACAACATGACCCGCCGCACGACCATCTGCGTGATGATGAGCGCCACGCCCACGGTGGTCAGTGCCATGCCGGCCGCCTGCGCCCCTTCCCCCGGCGTCATGCCCAATCGGTCGATGGCAAAGAAGCCCACGACGATCTGACCCACGGCCACCGTGAACAGCGCCGTGAACGCCGCCACCATCGGGCGGCGCAACCTCGGATCCAACAGGCGCGGCGACTGTCCCGGACGTGCGCCGACCGGCGGCGTGGCCGGCAGGAACTCCACAACACCGCCAGTCCCAGTGCCGGCAGCAGCGCCGTCAGATAGAGCGGTGCCTCCAGCCCGAAGTGCGTGAGCTGTGCCGCCAGTGCGGGCCCCAGCACCAGACCCGCACCATTGGCCGCGCCCAGCGATGCCATCGCGGCCACGCGCCGCTCGGGTGGCAGGTTGTCGGCTATGAGCGCCTGGCTGGCCGTGGGCGCCGCCGCATAAAGCCGCCGATGGCACCGCGCGTCAGCACCAGCCCGGCAAAGACCAGCCCGACACTCATCGGCACGCGCATGGCCGCCACCAGCCAGCCGCTCGCGGCGCAGTAGCTCACGAAGAAAACCGGCAAAGCCGGTGAGCATCACGGCCCGGCGGCCCAGGCGGTCACTGGCGCGGCCCCCAGATCGGGGGCCATCAGCATCCACAGCACCCCACTCACCGTCACGGCCATGCCGGCCTGCCACGGTGCCAGCCCCAGCTGGCGCGACAGCGAGCCGACGATGGAGACAAAGGCCATCATCGCCATGGTGCCGCACATGTAGGCGAACAGGATCGGGCGCAGCGTGAAGGCTCGGCCCGCCGGCCCTGCCGGAGGCCCCCGAATCGGGTGCTGGCGACGGGGTACGCTCGGAAACGGAAGATGGCGCGGCTTCTGGCATGACGGGGGCTGGCTCGAAAGGAACGGCAGGACACTGCCCGGCCGACGGCACATCGTCCGCAACCATGGCAGGCGCTTCGCGCATTATGAGCCCGCCCCTGAAAGCGGCCCGGCAAATCCACATCGGCAATGGAAGCAACGCCCGAAGAATGGAAGCAAAACCCGAAGACTTCCGTTCCGTCCATGGTTTAGGGATCGGGCGAAGGTACTGCGCGTCTGGCGCAGCCCTGTCTGCCTGTTCAAGCAGGGGGCCGAGACAGGTACGACCGGATGGCCTCCACTCAGGGCTTCCCTAAGACAGCCGGGTGTCGCTTGCACAATTCATGCCAGCCCACGGACAATGGAGCCACATAATCATTCACATGACATGGAGATCCCGGTTCTGCCGGGCCTTCATGCAAGGAGACCCCCATCATGCTGCAAAGCTTCAGGAACCGGAGCGACTATCCGTTCTGGTTCGAGGTCGCACCACTTCTGCTGACCACGGCCATCCTGATGGTGCAGTTCTTCATCTTCAGGACTACACACCGCACATCCCGCTGGTCATCGGCATCTGCATCACCGGGCTCTTCATGTCGCTCAGGGCAGGAAATGGATCGACATGGAGCACAACATGTACCGTGTCATGAAGGTGGCGCTGCCCACGATGGTCATCATCATGTGCGTGGGCATGGTCATCGCCAGCTGGATTGCCGCCGGCACGGTGCCCACCATCCTGGACTTCGGTCTGGGCATGCTCAGCCCGCGCATCTTCCTGCCCGCCACCCTGCATCCTGGCCACGGTGGTTTCGCTGGCCACCGGCACCTCGTGGGGTACCGTGGGTACCGTCGGCCTGGCCATCATGGGCATTGCCCAGGCGCTGGGCGTGCCTGAATACTGGGCAGCCGGCGCCGTGGTCTCGGGCGCCTTCTTCGGTGACAAGATGTCGCCACTGTCGGACACCACCAACCTCACCCCGGCCGTGGCCGGCACCGACCTCTGGAGCCACATCCGGTCGATGCTCACCAACACCATCCCCGCCTATGCGCTCACGCTCATCATCTACACCTGGGTGGGCATGGACTATGGCACCGATGGCGGCATGGGCAGCCTGGAAATGCGCGAGGCCATCCAGAACACGGTCCAGAGCAACTTCCAGCTGGGCTGGGTCACGCTCATCCCGCCGGTCGTGGTCATCACCATGGGCTTTCGCAAGTACTCGGTGATGGGCACGCTGTGCACCGGCGTCTTCATCGGCGCGCTCATCGCGGTGTTCTACCAGGGCGTGAGCCTCGACAAGATCTCCGGCATCCTGATGAACGGCTACACCGCCACCACCGGTCAGGAATACGTCGACAAGCTGCTCACCAGGGGCGGCATCCTCAACATGGGCTGGGTCATCACCATGATGTTCCTGTCGCTCGCTCGTGGGCGTGCTGGAAGCCTATGGCACCTTCCACGCCATCCTGCTCAAGATCAACAAGGTCATTGCCTCGCGCTTCTCGCTGGTGCTCACCTCGGCCGGCTCGGTGCTGACCGTGGGCATGGTGGCCGGTGAGGTCTACACCTCGCTGGTGCTGCCCGGCCGCCTCATGAAGTCCAAGTACGCCGAAATGGGCTATGACCGCGCCATCCTGTCGCGCACCATCGAGGACTGGGGCACGCTGGTCTCGCCGCTCATTCCCCTGGAACAACGGGGCGCCTTTCGTGACCAGCACGCTGGGCATCAGCACCTTCCTCTACGCTCCGTTCGCCCTGTTCTGCTGGCTCTGCCGCTCATCGGGCTGATCTACGCCGCCCTGGGCTGGTTCACCCCACTCGATCCAAAAAGGGACCGCAGAAGATCGAGGAAGAGGAGATGGAAGACATCGCCGACGAGGTGGAAGACTACATGGTCTGAACGAAGAATGCCGGGCCCGTCTTGCGACAGGTCCGGCATCGATCAGGGTTCATGCGGGCGGAACCTTCCGTCTGACGGAACGACCCCACCAGAAACGGCCCCGCCTCGACGGGGCCGTTTCTCATTCACCCGCCCATCCCTCAGTTCTTTTCGTTGAAGGTCGGCACGTAGAACACGCGACCGTAACGACGCCAGCTACCGGATTCCCCGAAGCTGGACCGGGTGCTGTAGCCCAGATACCAGCCATCACGCATGCGGTAGAACTCGTTGACCGCCTGGGCGCCGCGCTGCGGGTAGCGCAGCACATGGAAGACGACGTGCTCGCGCGTCCAGCCGTTACCCAGCCAGGGGTTGATGCTGAACAGGTAGCGGGCGGTACCGTCCGCGCCGCGGGCCAGATAGCGATACACGGGCACGGTGTTGCGCTGCGGCTTGGCGTAGGCGTAGAAGGCCAGCTCCTGACGGGTCCACTCACCGCTCACCGACGCATCGGCGCTGTACACATAGCGCAGGTCGCCATCACCGCCCGGGGCCACGTAGCGATACACGCGCACCAGGTTGGCCGCTGCCAGCGCGGCATCCCGTTCGGCCTGGGCATCACGCAGCGTCACTCTGCACGCGGGCCGAGACGGCCAGGTGTTGCCGGCACCATCCACCGCTTCCACCGTGTAGCTGTAGTCGCCGGGTTTCAGGTCGCGGTCGATGAGGCTCTCGGTCTGCAGCAGGTTGGGCGTGATGTCCATGCCGTCGCGGCGGACGCGGTAGCCGGCCAGACCCGAGCCACCCGCGTCGCTGGACTTGCCCCAGGAAAGCTGCACGGCATCGTTGCCCTGGGCCTGGGCGTGCACGCCACCCGGCACGGAAGGCGCCTCGGTGTCACGCGGCGCTTCCGGCTCCTTCTGAGCGCGGCTGCTGGGCACGTGGAAGATGTGACCGGCGAACTCCCAGCCACTGCCTGCGCTGTTGCCGGCCGTGGCGTAGTTCAGGTACCAGCCACCACGCACCTGCTTGTACTCGTCCACGCCCGTGCGGCCTTCGCCCGGCTGGTTGTAGGCATAGAAGACGATGCCTTCACGCAGCCAGCCCGCCGAGCGCAGCGAACCGTCGGTGGTGTACTTGTAGCGCGTCTTGCCGCCCGTGGTGGCCGAGTAGCGGTACACCGGCACCGTGTTGTTCTTCTGGCTGGCGTAGGCCAGGAAGGCCTCGCCCTGGCGAACCCACTCGCCACCCAGGGCCGGGTCCGGGCTGTAGCGGTAGCGCAGGCTGGTACCGTCATTGGCCGCATAGCGGTAGATGGGCACCACGTCCGGATCGACCGTGACCCGACCGGCCACGTTCACGCGCACCATCTTCGAGATGGAGGGCGCGGCTACTCGTTCAGGATGAACACCATGTAATAGCCGGGGGCGTGTCATTCACGTTGGACGGCAGCTTTGGCCACCAGGCGGTTGCCTTCGCGGCGGAACGACAGCCGATGAAGCGCTGGTTCATGTTGAACGAGTGCGTGACCGAGCCGGTGGCCACCATCGTCACGCGACGAATGGTCTCGGCCTGGGCGGATTCCAGCACCATGCTGCCGCCGGGCTGCACCACCATCGGGGCCTTGTCCAGCGTGGGACGCTGGGCCGGCGTACCGTCGGCGTTGTACGAGATAGGCGGGTAGTAGACCCGGCGTTGAGGTTGCTCTCCGGACCGTAGGCACCGCCACCACCGGTGAACAGCGAGCCGTCAGGCAGCAGCGTGGCGGTGGAGTGGTAGAGGCGCATGCGCTTCTGCGACGGGCCGCGCGTCCACACACCGGTCTTCGGGTTCCAGAATTCCAGGTGGTAGATGGGATTGCGCGCCGTGGCCTTGTGGAAGTCGAAGTACTCGGCGCCCCCGCTGATGGCGACCGTACCATCGGCCAGCACGGTACTGTTGTGCCACATGCGGGCGTTGCTCATCGTGCCGGCATCGGTCACCACGGGCTTGTCGCCGCGGATATCGATGATGGCGGCACGGTTGCCCAGCGCCTCGGTCAGCAGGATGCGGCCCGGCTCGAACATGACGGCCGAACCTTCCCAGTCGGACTTGTAGTTCAGCGTGCCCAGGTCGGTACGGGTGCCGTTGCCGTCCAGCTTCGTCCGGTACATCTGGGACTTGGAGAAGCCGAAGATGTTGCCGTCAGGTCACCCAGTTGCGCGGATGGTCCTCGCGCAGGTCGGAGGTGGTGATGCCGGACAGCAGGAAGTTGCTGCCGTCATTGCGACGGATCTCGGGGTGGTCGTTGCCGCCCCTTGCCGCCCGCACGAAGACTCGCCGCTGGACAGCGTGGTGGCGGTGGCGTACCGAGCAGCTATGCTGCATCTTGGCAGCGGCCTCGATGGTAGTTGCTGCCCGGACGGAAGATGGTCGTGTCGTTGATGGGCTGGTTGATGCCGCGGCTGCGGGCATCGCTGTAGATGTCGCCACCGGCGATGAACACGTCACCGGTCAGCGGCAGCACGACCTGGGCCGAGCAGAAGATGTCGGTCTGGTGGTGTTGGGCAGCGTCAGGTGGGAGGCGTCGTCACCACCCAGCGTCGGATCCCAGACGTCGTAGTAGAACTTGATGCCCTGCTCGCCCCGGTCGGTCGAGCCATAGGTCATCACGCGGCTATCGGGCAGCACCACGGCGTGGATGGGGATGAAGGCCCACTTCATCTGGCCAACCCAGGCACCTTTCGGTGGCGGCCTTGGCGGCCACGGGCAGCGCGCTGCGGGCCACGACCGAGTCGTTCACGTCGGCCGCTTCATCGGCCACCGGGAGGGTGCCGACGTTCTGCTCGGCGCTGAAGTCGATGCCCTCGTTGGGCACGGCCGGCCGGCCATCCTGGGGGCCCTCGACCCCAGCGAGGCATGCGCCTGCGAGGTGGCCAGACCGCGGCCGGCATCAATCGCGCCGCCGGACGAGGCGGAAGCTCCCCGCATCGTTGCCGCCTCCGCCGCAGGCGGCCAGGTCAGCAACGCAGTCACGGAAGCACAGGGCCAGTGCCTTGCGGCGCAGGTGGTCGGGCACGGCAACGGACGGGAAGGAGCGGATCACGACGGTTTCCTGTGGGTTGAAGGGCTGGCAAGCAGCCCGTATCGGAAACCCGCATCCTAGGGGATGGCCCTGATTCACGCCGTGCGATGCTTCACACTGGGCCTCCATCTAGTGATCCGGACGGTTGCGCACGCACGATCGTCCAGGTTTTTAGAATGTTTGACAGAGTCGGTTCTAGTCGTTCGGGACCGACAGACGGTCGGTTTGTTCGTAGAATCCGGGCCGACGACCGAATACTTAACACAGCAACCATAGGAACGAGATGGTCAGAATCAAGCGTGGCCTGGACATCCCCATCACGGGTGCACCCGAGCAGCGGATCGAGACTGCCCGCGCGGTGCACCACGTGGCGGTGATCGGTTTCGACTATCACGGCCCGAAGCCGACAACTGGCGGTGCAGTGGGGACCGGTACAGAAGGGCCAGCCGCTCTTCTCCGACAAGAAGAACCTCGGCGTGCAAGTCACGGCACCGGCCAGCGGCACGATCAGCGCCATCAACCGCGGCGAGCGGCGGGTGCTGCAGTCGGTCGTGATCGAGGTGGGTGACGAATCGGCACCGGACGCCGCCCTGCGCTTTGCCCACTGTAGTCCCGACAAGCTGGGCTCGCTGTCCGGCGAGGCCGTGCGCGAGAACCTGCAGCGCTCTGGCTCTGGACGGCGCTGCGCACGCGGCCGTTCAGCAAGATCCCGGCCGTGGACGCCACGCCGGCACATCTTCGTCACCGCCATCGACACCCATCCGCTGGCGGCCAATCCCGTCACGATCATTGCCGAACGGGCCGACGACTTCCGCCATGGCTCTGGCGGTGCTCACACAGCTGGCACCGGTGTTCCTGTGCCGGGCGCCCGGCTCTGCCCTGCCCGGCGAGGACGTGAAGGGCGTGACGACCGAGACCTTCGAGGGGCCTCACCCGGCAGGTCTGGCCGGCACGCACATCCATTTCCTGTATCCGGTCGATGCCACGCGCACGGTCTGGACCGTCAACTATCAGGACGTGATCGCCATCGGCCACCTGTTCACCACGGGTGAGCTGGACACCACACGGGTGATCGCCCTGGGCGGCCTGGTGGTGAAGAAGCCGCGGCTGCTGCGTACCCGACTGGGCGCCAGCCTGGACGAGCTGGTGGCCAACGAGCTGGAGCCGGGCGAGAACCGCGTGGTTTCCGGCTCGCTGCTGGGCGGCCGCACGGCGCGCGGCGCCTGTGCCTTCCTGGGTCGCTACGACCTGCAGGTGAGCTGCCTGCGTGAAGGTACCGACCGGCAGATGTTCCACTTCCTGCGGCCGGGCTTCGACAAGCATTCGGTCAGCGGCGCCTTCGTCTGGAAGCTGTTTGGCCGCAAGCCGCCGGCCATGACCACCACCACCAACGGCAGCCCCTGTGCCATGGTGCCCACCGGCACCTCGCACGAGGCGGTGATGCCGCTGGACATCCTGCCCACGCAGCTGCTGCGTGTCGCTCATCGTGGGCGACACTCGAGATGGCCCAGAAGCTGGGGTGCCTGGAGCCGGACGAGGAAGACCTCGCGCCTGCACCTCACGCCTGTGCCGGCAAGTACGAGTATGGTCCTGATTCTGCGGGACAACCTCACCCGCATCGAGAAGGAGGGCTGACCCATGGGACTGAGAGCATTGCTTGACCGGATCGAGCCGCTGGTACACAAGGGCAGCCGATTCGAGAAGCTGTATCCGCTGTACGAAGCCGCCGACACCTTCCTGTACCGTCCTCGACTGCTCACCCGCACCACGGCCCACGTCCGCGCACAGCCTCGACCTGAAGCGGATCATGATCCTGGTGTGGCTCTGTACGTTCCCGGCCGTGTTCTCGGCATGTGGAACGTGGGCCACCAGGCCAACCTGGTCTTTGCCCAGCAGCCCGAGCTGCTGGCCGCGCAGACGGGCTGGCACATCGAGATCGTGCGCATGCTGGCGGGCTTCGACCCGAACAGCCTCTATGACAACTTCGTCCAGGGGGCGGTGTACTTCCTGCCCATCTACGCCGTCACCTTCGCGGTCGGCGGCTTCTGGGAGGGACTTCTGCCACCATCCGCCGCCACGAGATCAACGAGGGCTTCTTCGTCACCTCGGTGCTGTCTCGCTGACGCTGCCCCCACCATCCCGCTGCTGTGGCAGGTGGCGCTGGGCATCAGCTTCGGCGTCGTGCTGGGCAAGGAGGTGTTCGGCGGTACCGGCAAGAACTTCATCAACCCGGCACTGGCGGGCCGTGCCTTCCTCTTCTTCGCCTATCCGGCCTCCCTGTCCGGTGAATCCGTCTGGAACGTCGTGGACGGCTATGCCGGCGCGACGGCACTGAGCCAGGCCGCAACCAGCGGGGTCGGCGCCTGGCGCAGAACGGCCTGAAGCTGGACCGACGCCTTCCCTCGGCTTCATGCCGGGCTCGATCGGGAGACTAGCACGCTGGCCATCCTGCAGGCGGCAGCGTCCTGCTGCTGGCCTGGATCGCAGCCTGGCGCATCGTCGCCGGCGTGATGATCGGCATGGTGGCGCTCTCCACCCTCTTCAACCTGTTTGCCGCCGGCTCGACCAGCCCGATGCTGGCCATGCCCTGGTACTGGCACCTGGTGCTGGGCGGTTTCGCCGTTTCGGCATGATGTTCATGGCCACCGACCCCGTGTCGGCTTCCATGACCAACGCCGGCAAGTGGGCCTTCGGCATCGTGATCGGGGTGATGGTGGTGATGATCCGCGTGATCAACCCCGCCTATCCCGAGGAGGCATGATGCTGGCCATCCTGTTCGGCAACCTGTGTGCGCCCCTGATCGACTACTTCGTGATCCAGGCCAACATCAAGCGGAGGGCCAAGCGCCGTGTCTAAAACAGCAAGAATCCATTGGCCGGACACTGCTGGTGGCCTCGTCATGTGCCTGGTGTGCTCGGTGATCGTGGCCAGCGCGGCCGTGATGCTCAAGCCCGTGCAGCTCACCAACAGCCTGCTCGACAAGCAGCGCAACATCCTCGTCATCGCCGGCCTGATCCAGCCGGAAGCCAGCGCGCAGGAAGTTCAGCGCGTCTTCCGGCGAGCGGATCCAGCCGCGTCTGAGTGGACCTGGACAGCGGCCGCTTCGTCGAGGACGGCAAGCGGAGACCTTCGACCCGCTGAAGGCGCGCCAAGGATCCGGCGCAGTCGTCGGCCTTGTCCGGCGAGGACGACATCGCCTCGATCCGTCGGCGCGAGCACCGTACCGTGGTCTACCAGGTCGAGGGCCCGCAGAAACAGCTGCAAACCCTGATCCTGCCGATCCGCGGCTACGGACTCTGGTCCACGCTGCACGGCTTCATCGCCCTGAAGAACGATCTGAACACGGTCGTGGGCCGCGCTTACCAGCACGCCGAGACCCCGGGTCTGGGCGGCGAGGTGGACAACCCTCCGCTGGAAGGCGCTGTGGCCGGGCAGAAGGTCTTCAGCGACGACGGCAGCAAGGCTGACATCAGGATCATCAAGGGCTCGTCGATCCGTCCGCCCGCAGGCCGCCCATCAGGTCGACGGACTGGCCGGTGCCACGCTCACCAGCAAGGGCGTGACAACCTGCTGCACTTCTGGCTGGGCCCCAAGGGGCTTCGGGCCGTTCATCGCGAACCTGCGTGAGGGCGCGCAGGGTTCATCGCAGGCATCGACGGGAGGACGCTGAGCACGGCTGACAAACCCACCATCCGCGAGGTTCTCCTCGACCCGATCATCAAGAACAACCCGATCGGGCTGCAGATCCTCGGCATCTGTTCGGCACTGGCCGTCACCTCCAACCTGAAGACCGCGCTGGTGATGTCGATCGCGCTGACGCTCGTCACCGCCTTCTCCAGCATGTTCATCTCGATGGTGCGCACGCAGATTCCGGGCTCGATCCGGATGATCGTGCAGATGGTCATCATCGCGTCGCTGGTCATCATCGTCGACCAGCTGCTCAAGGCCTACGCCTTCTCGCTGTCCAAGCAGCTGTCGGTGTTCGTCGGCCTGATCATCACCAACTGCATCGTGATGGGTCGCGCCGAGGCCTTTGCCATGGCCAACCCGCCCGTGCTCTCCTTCATGGACGGCATCGGCAACGGCCTGGGCTACAGCACCATGCTGATGCTTTTGGGCACCATCCGCGAGCTGCTGGGCGCCGGCAAGCTGTTCGGCATCACCATCCTGCCGGTGGTCAACGATGGCGGCTGGTACGTGCCCAACGGCCTGCTGCTGCTGCCGCCGTCGGCCTTCTTCCTGATCGGCATGATCATCTGGGCCCTGCGTACCTGGAAGAAGGAGCAGTGCGAGACGCCGGCCTTCCGGCTGGCCCCGCACACGCGCGAGGAGGAGTACTGAGCATGGACATCCAGCTGACCCGGACGTCCGGGATGACTGACTACGAGGGACAACGCAGATGATCGCGCACTATCTGAGTCTCTTTTCTTCCGCTCCGTGTTCATCGAGAACATGGCGCTGGCCTTCTTCCTGATGTGCACCTTCATCGCCATCTCGAAGAAGGTGCAGACGGCCATCGGTCTCGGCGTGGCGGTGGTGGTGGTGCAGGCCATCACGGTGCCGGCCAACAACCTGCTGTTCACCTGGCTGCTCAAGCCCGGTGCACTGGCCTGGGCCGGGCTGCCCGACGTGGACCTGAGCTTCCTGGGGCTGCTGTCGTACATCGGCGTGATCGCCGCCATCGTGCAGATCCTGGAGATGCTGCTGGACAAGTACGTGCCCAGCCTCTACAACGCGCTGGGCGTGTTCCTCGCCGCTGATCACCGTCAACTGCGCCATCATGGCGGCACGCTGTTCATGGTCGAGCGTGACTACACCTTCGCCGAGAGCGCCGTCTACGGTGTGGGCTCGGGCCTGTCGTGGTCTGGCCATCGTGCTGCTGGGCCCGGCATCCGCGAGAAGCCTGGCACAGCGACGTGCCCGACGGACTGCAGGGCCTGCACATCACCTTCATCACCATCGGCCTGATGGCGCTGGCCTTCATGTCGTTCTCGGGGGTCCAGCTGTGATGCCCGGACGCAACCCTCACCAAGCCTGCAGGGAGGAAGCCTTTCATGAATTCGGAAATCCTGCTCGAGGGTCGGCATAGTTCACGGTGATCGTGCTGTCGCCGGGTGGTGCTGATCCTGGTGGCGCGTTCGTGGCTGGTCTCCAGCGGTGACGTCACCATCGAGATCAACGGCGAACGCAAGATCACGGTGCCTGCCGGCGGCAAGCTGCTTCAGACCCTGGCCGGCCGGACATCTTCCTGTCCTCAGCCTGCGGTGGCGGTGGCTCGTGCGCCCAGTGCAAGTGCATCGTCGAATCCGGCGGCGGCGAGATGCTGCCCACCGAAGAAGCCCACTTCACGCGGCGTGACGCGTCCGAAGGCTGGCGCCTTTCCTGCCAGACCCCGGTCAAGCAGGACATGAAGATCCGCGTGCCCGAAGAAGTGTTCGGCGTGCGCAAGTGGGAATGCACGGTCGAATCCAACTTCAACGTCGCCACCTTCATCAAGGAGCTGACGCTGCGCCTGCCCGAGGGCGAGAGCGTGGACTTCCGCGCCGGCGGCTACGTGCAGCTGGAATGCCCGCCGCACGAAGTGGCCTACAAAGGACTTCCACATCCAGGACGAGTTCCGTGCCGACTGGGACAAGTTCAATCTGTGGCGCTTCGTCTCCCGGGTGAACGAGCCGGTCGTCCGGGCCTATTCCATGGCCAACTATCCCGGCGAGAAAGGCATCGTCAAGTTCAACATCCGGGTGGCCTCGCCCCCGCCCAAGGGCGGCGACATCCCTCCGGGCAAGATGTCCTCGTGGGTGTTCAACCTGAAGCCGGGTGACAAGGTCACGGTGTATGGCCCGTTCGGCGAGTTCTTCGCCAAGGAGACCGACAACGAGATGGTGTTCATCGGCGGCGGTGCCGGCATGGCGCCCATGCGCTCGCGCACATCTTCGACCAGCTCAAGCGCCTGCACAGCAAGCGCAAGATCAGCTTCTGGTACGGGGCGCGCTCGCTGCGCGAGGCCTTCTATGTGGACGAGTTCGACCAGCTGGCGAAGGACAACCCGAACTTCACCTGGCATCTGGCGCTCTCCCGATCCGCTGCCCGAGGACACACTGGACGGGCCGACCGGCCTATCCAGCAACGTCCTGTACGAGAACTATCTGAAGGACCATCCGGCGCCGGAAGACTGCGAGTTCTACATGTGCGGTCCCCCGGTGATGAACGCCGCCGTCATCAAGATGCTGACCGACCTGGGCGTCGAGCGCGACAGCATCTTCCTGGACGATTTCGGGGCTGAGCCGTGCCCAGCAAGGCGAGGCAAAGGGGGCAGTGTGCGCTGTCTGGTTCGCTCTGTGGTCAGCGGCCTCTCCGCGCCCCAGATCCCGGCTGCTGGCCCTGGCAGCCGCCCTGCCCCCTGCTGGCGGCCCTGCCAGCCGATGTCGTCCAGCTGTCCGGGCCCCACGATGGGCAGCAGCTATCACATCAGCTATGTGCGTGCCAGCGGCACGCCCGAACCCGAAAGCCGTCCAGGCCGAGATCCGGCGTCAGCTCGACCAGCTTGATGCCGCGGTCTCCACCTATCGCAACGATTCCGACCTGGCGCGCTTCAATGCCGCCCCGGCCGCACCTGCCAGCCGATGCCCCCATGGCGCTGGAGCTGGCCCGCGGTGCAGGCAGCTGGCTGCCGACGAGCGAGGGGCTACGACGTGACCCTGCTGCCTGTGCTGGACGCCTGGAAGTTCGGGCCGAAGGCCGCACGCGAAAAGGCCCAGGAAAGACGCCAGAGCCCAGCGCCCCCGCAGCCGGCAATGACAAGTCCCTGACGGTGGACCAGCTGATGGCGCAATCCGGCGCCCCAAAGCAGCCTTCGCGGCCCCCTGCGCGCCCTTCCCTGGACGCCGACACGCAGGCCAGCCTGCGCGCCCACACCGGCATGGGGGCACCTCAAGATCATCGGTGACCGGCTGTGCAAGGACGCCCCATCACCGTCGAGATTCAACAGCATCGCCGCCGGCTACATCATCGACCGACTGGCCGAGCGCTTTGCAAACCAGGGCATTCACGACTACCTGATCGAGGTCACGGGCGAGATTCGTGCCGCTGGCGAGAAGCCGGGTGGCCATCCCTGGCTGATTGCCATCGAGGCCCCGCTGGACCATGACCGCAGCGCAGCGCCTGGGTCCAGCTGAAGGACGAGGCCATCTCCACCTCGGGCGACTATCGCAACTATCGCGAGGAAAAACGGCCGGCGCTATTCGCACCTGATCGATCCGCGCACGCTGGCCCCCATCGAGCACACGCTGGCAGCCGCCACCGTCGTCACCCCAAGGCCATGCGGGCCGACGGCCTGTCCACCCTGCTGATGGTGTTGGGAGCCCGAACACGGCTACGACTATGCCATGCGCCACCAGCTGGCGGCGCTGCTGGTCAGCCGCACGCCCCAGGGCTTTCAGACGCGCACCACGCCGGCCTCGATGCACGCTTTCCGGCACCCGCCGCGCCCTGAAGCCGTGCGCTGAAGCGGCGCCACAGGTGCAGGTGCCACCATGGTTCAATACTGATCCAGGCCCACGGATGGGCCGATGGAGATTCCGATGATTGTCTCGCTTCGGTTTTTGTCGTGATGCTGCTGGTCGTGGCCCGGCATGGCCGTGGGCGTGATGGCCGGCCACAAGCCCATCGCTGGCTCCTGCGGCGGCATCGCTAACCTGGGTATCGAGAAAATCGTGCGGCATCTGCGGCAACGACTTCACCAGTGCACCAGCAATCAGCCGGCGGATGACGCTGGCGCCAAAGCACGCCCGGCCGCCAGCAACACTGCCCCGGCGGACAATCTGGTCCGCCAGGAATCCCTGTAAGCGCCAGGCCGTCCGGCCGGCCTCCTGCCATCACCTGCCGGGCTCCCGGCCGGCCCCTTTCACCTTTACCGGCAGGAACGATCCGTCCACTGCTGCCGCACCAGCTCACCTTCGCGGCACTTGAACTGGCGGCCAGCCGATGCGGCTACCCAGCCCGCGCCACGCCGCACGAACTCGTGCGGATGCGCTGCAGACGCGATGCTGTCGTCGGGCAGGTTGGCCATCGTCACCAGATAGACCGCGCTGGTGACCGGGCCGTCCGCGTAGATGAAGCTCTCGCGCCGGCTCTGGTTGACCGGCAGCGCGGCCAGCGTGCTGGCCTGCACCGGGAAGAGCGTCTCGAAAACCTGCTTGCCGCACATCTCGATGGGCTGCTCGCAGGGCTTGCCCAGCTGTGCGGCGTTCTCGGTGGACAGCGCCATCGGCGCAAAGCCATCGGCCGTGCGCACGGTGGCCGGCAGCGTGGCCGGTACCCGCGTGCCGTGGTTGCTGCCCGCCGCCTCGATCACGGCCGTCTGCCAGCCGCGCCGGGCATCCGGGTCGCTGAGGCCTTGCCATTCCCTGGTCTGAACCGGCCTGAGCGGCCGGCTGCCCCTCCTGCCCGTCCGCTGTCCGGCGCCCTCGCCCGCAGGCTCCTGGTCGGCGGCCCCAGCCCTCAGGGCATCCGTCCGGTGGTCGATCGTGGCCGGCGGACTGCGCCTGGTCCGCGCCTTCCTGATCGGACGGTGCTGCGCCGGCGTCCACCACGCCCGGCGCGGAACCCGCCGTGGCCCGTGCCAGCGATGCTTCGGCCGCATGCATCTGTTTCAGCTGATCGGCCGAGATCGACGGATTGGCCGCCACGATGTCGGCCGCTGAATGGGCAGACTGGGCGCCCCTGCGATCTGCATGGCCTGCTGCGTTGCCCTGGACAGGCCCGGAGACCGAAGCGCCAGACCGGTTCGAGCCCGTCTGCGATGCGCCTGACCCGCCGCGCCTTTCTGGCGCTCACGGGCGGCCACCAGGGCATCTTCCTCGGACAGACCCCGGTTGGCAATGGCTTCATCACGGCGCAGCGCATCCAGATCGGCCGCACGATCCGAGGTCCCGGCCTTGCGGGCGGCCTCGGCCTGCTCCGCGGCATGGCGCTGGCTTTCTGCCTCGACAGCCCGCTGCTTCTGGTCATAGGCGGCCGTCACGGCCTCATCCTGCTCGATGGCATCCTGACGCGGGCGCCAGCGGGCATCCAGCGCGGGCACGGCTTCCTGTTCGTTGGGACTGATGGTCTCGACAGGCGTGGCCGAGCGCACCCCGGCATCCGAGCGGTCGGAGCGCAGTACCGCACGGCCGGATCCTGACCGTCGGCAGTCCGGGCGGTGTCCTGCCCCGGAACCGGCTGAGGGCGGAGGCACGGGCGCTCACGATGCGGTTCGGTGCATCCCTGCCCCTGCCCGGAAGCCGCCTGCGCGGCTGCGGCTGCTGCGGCACCTGCCGCGCCGGCCTGCGTTGCCCCACTGTCCGCGCCGGACGGAGCCCGGCCTGCTGCGCTACCTGCCTGGGCCTGCGGGCGCCCCTTGCCGTCAGCCTTGCGCCGGGCAAGCTGGCTGGCCGAACCGCAGGCCTCCTTCCGCCAGCTGCCGCCCTGGCAACGATACTGAATGCCCACCTGAACCAGCTGGAAGCCCTCGGCCGTCTTTTTGAAGGCCAGGCGGCGACGCCGCCAGCCCTGCATGGGCATTGCGGTTCTCCGGCACCGCCGTCTCCAGGAAAGATGGCCACGCCGCTGTCAAACAGGAACTCCTCCTCGACGAAGCGATAGGCCGACTTGGCGCGCACTGCCCGCCGGCATGCCCAGCTTGCGCCTGCCACCCGCCGGCCGCAGGTCTTGACCCTGCTGCTCTGACAGGCGATCGGCCCCTGACTCACGCTCTGTGCCCGCGAAAATCGGTCGGCCGGGCGATATCGGTACGTGCAGTGGCAGCCTCAGTCGCCCCAGGCGCACGTCAGAGCGAGGGTCAGCAGCGACAGTCGAAAGGCAGGGAAATTCATGGACACCGGGTTGAACAGAACAGGCAGCGACCCACACGGGGCGCTGCAGTAAGAGAAAAGCTCACTCAGTGACGGAAGAGCTCACACAATGACGGAAGTCTTGCAGCCCCCATCCGAATGCGCAAGCACCGCCCGGGCCCTGTACCGGGAAAGGGCCCGAAAAAGTGGCCGGCGATGCGATCTTTAAAGCTTTCAGCCGTCTTTCAGGGCCTGGGCGCCCAGCTGCACCCACTCCAGCGCCAGCTCGCGCTCGGCAATGAAGGCGTTGCACAGCGTGTCTTCGCACAGGATGCCGCGCGGCATGTCTTCGGGCAGCCGGCCGGCCTCATCGGCTTCATAGTCGCGGCGCCATTCACCATTGAAATAGTAGTGGTGCAGCTCCTGCAGCCGGGCATGGGCCGTCCGCCATTCCCGCTGGGCCGCCTGCAGGCGTGGCAGGACCTCGGCCCATTCCCTCGATAGAGCGCCTCCAGCCGGCGGATGCGTGCCAGATCTTCCGGGGGCAGCAAGGACGTGTCGCCAGCCCGCATCCGCCTTTGCCTGCACAGGGCAGGCTCACCGACGCCTGCATCGGCTGCCGCAGCCGGAGAGGCATCGGCAGCCGGATTGCCGGCAGCGGGGGTGTCCGCTGCATCGGCGGCCGTATCGGCAGAAGCCTCGGCAAGAGCTTCTTCAAGGACATCGGAATGGACCAGGCCCGAGAGGCCTGCATCAGGAAGACCGCTTTTCATAAGACTTCAACGCGTTTCACAATATGAAGAGGAGACCGGCAACCGACGGTGCCCCCGAGGCCTGCACCCACGACACATGCCCGGACGGACAGACGGTCCGCCCGTCCGGCTCGGGGCAAACTGCCAGCGTGCCAGCGTATGCGCACCGTCCGGGCCAACAGTCCCCGGAACCTGCTTGCACCGATTGCAACATCGCGCAATTATAGGCGAACGCATCCCAATCGACGCGAAATCACGTCAAAATTCCGAAAAACGAACACCTCCCCAGCACCAGGGCAATACCGGACCACGAGACGCCCGTGCCCTGCTCATGCCGCCCGATCCGGGCGCGGCGCATCCGATGGTCGGGCCTGCCGGGACAGGGCCCGGCCCCGCCGTGACGTACCGGGACGGACGGGTATACTGCCAGCAAAGTATTATCCCCCATAAGACCTGAACGAGTCCCGTTCTCAGAACTGATTCGTCAATTCCACGGAGACTCCACTGACCCATCGTGTCGAAAGATTCGGCCTGCAGGTGTCCGCCCCTTCATGACCTGATCGAGGAGGCTCTGCCCGGCACCGGCGTCAGCGCCGACGCCTTCTGGCAAGGCCTGTCCAGCCTCATCCACGACCTGGGCCCCAAGAACCGCGCCCTGCTGGCCAAGCGTGACGATATCAGAAGAAGCTCGACGACTGGTACCGCGCCCATCCGGTCCCATCCAGGACATGGCCGCCTACAAGGCCTTCCTGACCGAGATCGGCTATCTGGTGCCCGAAGGCCCCGACTTTGCCATCGACACCCCAACGTCGATGACGCCATCGCCAGTGCTCGGCCGCAGCTGGTCGTGCCCGTCATGAACGCCCGCTACGCGCTCAACGCCGCCAACGCCCGCTGGGGCAGCCTGTATGACGCCCTGTACGGCACCGACGCCATCGGCAGCCTGCCCAGGGCGGCGGCTACGACCCGGCCCGCGGCGATCGGGTCATCGCCTGGGCCAAGCGCTTCCTGGACGAAGTGGCCCCGCTGGCCCAAGGCAGCCACAAGGACGTGACCGCCTACCAGGTGGCCGACGGCAAGCTGGTGGCCCAGACCGCCCAGGGCGCCACGGGCCTGAAGGATCCCTCCCTCTTCGTGGGCTACAAGGGGGATGCCGCCTCGCCCTCTTCCGTGCTGCTGCGCCAGAACCAGCTGCACATCGACCTGCGCATCGACCGCAACAACCCCATCGGCAAGGCCGACCCGGCCGGTGTGGCCGACGTGGTGATGGAAGCGGCCGTCTCCACCATCATGGACTGCGAGGACTCCATCGCGGCCGTCGACGGTGAGGACAAGGCCGATGTCTACCGCAACTGGCTGGGCCTGATGAAGGGCGACCTCACCGAGGAGGTCAGCAAGGGCAGCAAGACCTTCACCCGCCGCCTGAACCCCGATCGCGTCTACACCACGCCCGACGGCAGGGTGAAGCTGTCGCTGCAGGGCCGCTCGCTCATGCTGGTGCGCAACGTCGGCCACCTCATGACCAGCCCCGCCATCCTGGACAAGGAAGGCCGGGAAGCGCCCGAAGGCATGATCGACGCCATGTGCACGGTGCTCATCGCCATGCACGACCTGAAGAAGACCGGTGGCGCCCGCAACTCCGCCAAGGCTCCATCTACATCGTCAAGCCCAAGATGCACGGGCCGAGGTGGCCTTCGCCAACGAGATCTTCAACCATGTCGAAAGGTGCTAGGCCTGCCGGCCAACACCGTCAAGCTCGGCATCATGGACGAAGAGCGCCGCACCACCGTCAACCTGAAGGAAGCCATCGCGCTGCGCGCTCGCGCATCGCCTTCATCAACACGGGCTTCCTCGACCGGACCGGCGACGAGATCCACACCTCGATGGAAGCCGGCCCGATGGTGCGCAAGGGCGACATGAAGAGCCAGCCGTGGATCCACGCCTACGAAGACAACAACGTCGACGTGGGTCTGGCCTGCGGCTGTCAGCATCGCCCAGATCAGCAGGGCAGTGTGGGCCCATGCCCACGACCTGATGAAAAGCCATGCTGGAGCGAAGATCGGCCATCAGAAATGGCGCCAATTGCCTGGTGCCCAGCCCACCGCCGCCACCCTGCGCCACCCACTGCCACCAGGTCGACGTGCTGGCTCGCCAGGCCGAGATCGCCAGGGCGGCAAGCGCGCAAGCTGGAAGACATCCTCACCATTCGGTGGCCGCCAAGGCCCGGCTGGTCAGGCCGACAAGCAGGCCGAGCTGGACAGCAATGCTCAGGGCGTTCTCAGGCTGCTGCAGTCCGCTGGGTGGATCGGCGTGGGCTGCTCCAAGGTGCCCGACATCAACGACGTGGCCCTGATGGAGACCGCGCCACCTGCCCGCATCTCCTCGCAGCACGACGGCCAACTGGCTGCCACGGCGTCGTGACCCGCCAGCAGGTGGAAGAGACCTTCAAGCGCATGGCCGCCGTGGTCGACAAGCAGAACGCCGGCGACCCGGCCTACCGCAATATGGCCCGGCCTGCACGCGTTGCCTACCAGGCCGCCACCGATCTGGTGTTCAAGGGTTGCGAACAGCCGGCCGGCTACGCCGAGCCCATCCTGCACGCACGGCGTCGGGAGCTGAAAGGCCTCCGCTGGCCAAGTGATGGTCTGGCCGGCCCCGCAGGGGCTGGCCCGGACCTGGTGGGCAGGCTCGTGTCCGGCAGGCCACCCCTTCCAGAACTGAACAAGCCCCTTCGGGGGCTTGTTCGTTCTTGCGCGTCGAGAATGCTCAGCGCCCCTCATCCATCCCCTGCATCAGCGCCTGGTGCTGCCGCATCAGCCTGGTGCCAGCACGCTTCCACCAGGCCTGCCGGTTGGCCCGGTGTCTGCACGAGCCCCTTCGGTCTCGGCGATGGCACTGCCGTCGGTGTCGCTGACTTCCGGCGAGGCAATGGGCTCATTGCCGGGCAGCACGTCCACGAACTCCAGCCACTTGGGCAGCTTGTACTGGGCCAGGTTGTCGGCCAGATAGGCCATCAGGCGCTTCTGCATGGCCTCGTCAGGTGTCTCGTTGGGCCGAGCACCACCAGGGCCTTGGGCCGGATCAGGCCTTCTTCTTCGGGCGCACCCGATCACGTCACCCCCGCCACGGCGTCGTAGCCTGCGGGCGCTGGCGATCTCGGCCGGCGAGACGAACTGGCCGGAGATCTTGATCAGGTCATCGCAACGGCCGGCATAGTGGTAGAAACCTTCCGTGTCGCGCCAGAAGCGGTCGCCGGTCTTCACCCAGGGCCCAGGAACACGTCACGGCTCTGCTGACGCTGGTTCCAGTAGCCCAGCGCGGCTGTGGGGCCAGTGACCAGCAGCGTGCCGACATTGCCATCAGGCACGTCGACCATTCTGCTCGTCCACCAGCCGGATGCGGAGCCCGGCACCGGCCCACCGTCCTTCGGCCGTCTCCGCCGGCGTGGTGACAGGTAGATGTGCAGCATCTCGGTGGCATTTTGCAGGCCGCCGAGCACGGGCGTACCCAGCTTTTCCTCGAAGCGGCGCTGCTGGCCGAGGCGAATCACCGGCGAGACGCACAGGCGCGACACCTCATGGTCATCGGGACACTCAGGATCGGCCAGCAGCGCCGACAGTGCCGCAGGCACGCCGAACAGCACGGTCGGGCGTGCCCCACCGCCAGCGGCGCAGCCGTCAGATAGTGCGCGAGATCGCTCACGTGCGGCGGCCGGACTGAGCACGGCCATGGCGCCCGCCACCGTAGGGAAGATCGGGGAGTTGCACAGGGCCGTAGGCGCTGTAGAGGGCGCCACCACAGGCAGCGGTCGCGGTCAGCTCCAGCACGCCCTGCCGAACAGCTCTTCATCTGCACCAGGCTGGAATGGCAGTGGATGGTGGCGCGGGGATGCCCGTCGATGCCGGAGGAATAGAGCCAGAAGCAGGGCTCATCGCTGATGGTATCGATGGTCTCAGGTGGTCGTCCTCGGCACCGGCCTTTCAGAATGGCGCCAATGTCACCGCCATCGGCCAGCGGCGCTTGAGACCAAGCGCCGCGACGCGCGGCAAATGGAGTTGTGCCAGACCGTCCAGTGCCGGGTAGACCCGAACGCGAGACGAAGAGCGCCTATGCCCGCGAATCGCGCAGCATGTAATCGATAGTCGTGCTTGGACAGCCCCAGCGTATTGACGCAGACCGGCACGACGCGCCGGTGGCTGAGATGGTACGGCCAGTCGATCGTGTCGGTCAGCGCAGCATGATGCGGTCTTCGCCCCACCCCGATGGTGCAGCCCTGCGCGCGAGTGGTCCACCCGCGGGCAGCTCGCCGCAGGTCGTGGCCACCCGCTCGTCGACGAAGGCCACTGGTCGTCGGCCTGCAGGTGCGCTGCAGCAGGTCGTGGGCAGCCAGTCACGCGGGATGCTGACGCTCACTCGGCACCGTTCGAACGCGGCGCTTCCTTGTCCATCGGGCGGTCGGAGCGACGGCGAAAGGGCAATGGTATGCCGAGCGGGGGACTGGTCAGCCCGTGCCGCGGCGCTGCGACGGTCCTGCACGGCGCGCCAGGCCGCTCGACAGGCGCTGCTCCACCAGAATGGCATCCGCCCAGCATCCGGCTGATGCAGCGTGTCATACAGGTGGCGGGCCGCCAGCCGCCTCGGTGGGCTGGCACGCCCGAGGCGGCGGCTGCTCCGGGGCGGTTCCGGGCGCCAGACCGCGATGCGCCCCCATGGGCAGGCCGTCGATGACCGGCGTCTGGGCAGCGGAAAGCGCCGTTGCCCGCTGCTGGAGCAGCGCAGCCGGTGCTCCCGCCGACAGCAGCGGCACGGCAACCGACGGGGCATAGTGACGGCGCGCGCCTGGCACCCGGGGAGCATCCGCTTCTCGTGGCCTGCGAATCGCAGCACGCACCGGCTGCCCCAGACAGTCAGCCAGCGCCTGCAGGCTGATGCCACCGGGGCGCAGCAACACGGGGCTCCGCGTGACATAGGTCGACGATGGTGGGATTCACGCCCACTTCGGACGGGCCGCCATCCAGCACCAGCGGCACGGCACTGCCCAGCCCGCTGCGCACATGGGCGCGCTGGCTGGGACCGATGCGTCCAAAGCGGTTGGCCGAAGGTGCAGCCAGACCGGTGATGCTCACCGGGGCCAGGGCCTGCATCAGGCGCTGAAAACAGGGTGAGACGAGACCACGCAGCGCAATGGTGTCCTGCCCCGCACTGGCAAAGGGCGTGTACTCCCGCCCGGCGCCTGAGCACCAGCGTGAGCGGCCCGGGCAGAAGGCATCGCCCAGGCGCTGTGCTTCCGGCGTCCACTCGGCCCCTGCGCGCCGCCTGGGCATCCGCCATGGACGATCAGCGGATGGTCGGCCGGACGCCCTTGATGCGGTAGATGCTGGCCACTGCCTGTTCATCGGCGGCGTTGGCCGGCCAGCCCATGAACGAGTCTCTGTGGGCAGGCCGATGACGCCACCGGCCTGCAATAGCCACCGCTTCGGCCAACGAAGCGTCGGTCATCGTGCCATCCGCCACGCCGTTCAACCTTCCACCAGCGGCTGCGCCGCACCGATGGTCGATGGCGGCCGCTGCTCGCGCGGCGTCCAGGGTGTCGCACGATGTCTGGCGTGCCCCATCTTGCGGCCCATGCGAGCGCGTCCTTGCCGTACAGGTGCAGGTGGGCGCCCGGATGGGCCAGCACGGCAGACCAGTCCGGCTCGGTGGGCTCTGCCGGCGGCGGCGCCACCTGGTACCACGCATTGCCCAGGATGTTGAGCATGATGACCGGCCGACCTGCGCGGTACTGCCCAGCGGCAGGCCCTGCCATCACGCGCGCCTGCTGCTCGAACTGGCTGCAGTCGGCCGCATCCAGCGTCCAGTGGCCCGAGTTGTGCGGGCGCGGCGCCATCTCGTTGGCCAGCAACCGGCCATCTTCCAGCACGAAGAACTCGATGCACAGGATGCCGCGGTACGCCAGCTGCTCGGCCAGGCTGACGGCAACGGCGACGGGCCTGCTCGGCCAGCGCCGGCGAGACGGCAGCCGGTACGGTGCTGACCGCCAGGATGCCCTGCCGGTGCTCGTTGGCTGCCAGCGGGTGGACAGCCACCTGGCCATCGTGAGCACCGCGCGCCAGCAGTGGCCGAGACCTCGGCCGCCAGCGGCACCTGCTGCTCCAGCACGCAGACCGGCGCCCGGCCGGGCAGCAGCCGTGAAGCGCTCAGAGGCGTCACGCGCTGCCTGACGTGTGGCCACGCGGGCCTGGCCCTTGCCGTCATAGCCCAGCCGCGCCACCTTTCAGAATGGCCGGGAACAGCGTGTCGGGCACACCTCGATGTCTTCAAAGGGTCTCGATGACCGGTACGGGGCCACCGGCACGCCGGCCCCCGTGAAGACTTCTCAGCCACCGGTCCCCGCACGCCGAGGCACCGGTGGGGGCCACCCGGGTGAGGCATGATGCCGCTCCAGCGCGGCCGCCGGAACGTTCTCGAATTCGGTGGTGACGGCGTCGCAGAGCGTGCCCAGCTCCACCAGCGCAGCGTCGTCCAGGTAGTCGGCGCGATGTGATGATCGGCCACCCGCGGCAATATCGCCGTATCGGGTCAACACACAGACACGATAGCCCAGCCGCTGGGCCTGGCAGAACATCCGGCCAGCTGGCCGCCGCTCAGCACACCCAGCCAGCTGCCCGGGGCAGCGGCTTCAGTCAAGCGGTGCCGGCGCAGGGCCCAGCTCATTGAACGCCAACTCTGCGGCCGGCCGTGGCGACGGATGGGATATCGGTCATCGCGGCAGCTCCATCTGGCGGGCGCCAGCTGGTCTGGCTGCGACGATGAGCGTTCAGCGCCGCGGAAGATCCGGATCCGACAGGGCCAGCGCGCACGGCAAACAGGGCGGCATTCACCGCCCCGACTCGCCGATGGCGAAGGTGGCCACCGAATGCCCCGCGGCATCTGCACGATCGACGGCGGCGAATCCGCCCGTGCGAGGTGACGGCTGGGCACCGGCACACCCAGCACCGGCACCGTGGTCTTGGCCGCCAGCATGCCCGGCAGATGGAGCGCCCCCTGCCCCGGGCGATGATGGCCTGCAGGCCGCGCGGCACCTCCTCGGCATAGGGTGAACATGTCGTCGGGCATGCGGGTGCGCCGACACCACCCGGGCCTCCTGCGGCACGCCAGCTGCTTGAGCCATGCACGGCGTGCTGCATCCGTCCCAGTCGGAACTGCTGCCCATCACCACGCCCACCACGGGCGGCATGCCGGTGAGGGTCTGCGTGACCTGCGTCTGAGTGTTCGGATTCATGGTCTCCCCGGCTTACAGCGACTGGCCGGTCAGCCGCTCGCAGGCCTCGCGGTAGCGATTGCTGGTGGCCTCGATGACAGCCAGCGACAGGCGCAGCGGTGCCGCGGTTCCAGGTCTTTGATGGTGTCAGGTAGTCGCGCACGAACTGCTTGTCGAAGCTGGGCGGCGAGATGCCGGGGCGGTACTGGTCCATCGGCCAGAAGCGGGAAGAATCCGGCGTGAGGATCTCGTCCATCAGCACCAGCTTGCCCTCTTCATCAGACCGAACTCGAACGTGGTATCGGGCGATGATGATGCCGCGCGTGGCTGCGTACTCGCTGGCCTCACGGTACAGCGCCAGGCTGGTGGCACGGATCTGCTCGGCCAGTCGGCTCCCACGCGGGCCACCATCTCGTCGAACGAGATGCATCGTCGTTTGCCCCAGCTCGGCCTTGGCGGCCGGCGTGAAGATCGGCGCATCGGCCGCTCGGCCTGGGCGATGCCCGGCGGCAGCGCAATGCCGAGACACTGCCTCGGCCCAGATATTCCTTGTAACCGAGCCGACCAGGTAGCCGCGCACCGGCCTCCACCAGGATGGGCTTCAGGCGCTTGACCAGCATCGAGCGGCCCTGCACCAGCGGGAATCTCGTCGGGCTGCGCGCGATTCAAGCGCCCGCTCGAGGCGGCTTTCTGGCACCGGCATTGAGCTGTCGAACCAGAACAGCGCCAGCGTGTTCAGCACACGGCGTGCCGGGGATCGGCTCGGCCATGACACGTCGTCAAAGCCGAGAGCCGGTCGGAAGTCACCATCGGCAGGCGATCTCGCCCACCGCATAGTTGTCGCGCACCCTGCCACTGCCCATGAAGCGGCAGCCAGATGCAGGCGGGACGGCGCAGGGCTCACGAAAAAGAAACTCCTTCAGCGGATGGGGTGCCGTGGCCAGCGCCACAGTGCAAGGGACAGGACGGGAACAACGGACCCGCACCTACGCACTGCAGTCTCGCCCCGGACCGACAACCCGAAGAATAACGGTCTGTGATCCGGTACGGTAGCCCGGTGACCGAATGATCCCTGAGTCCAGTCCAGATATCATCTTCTCTTGCAGCTTCCGGCGCGATCCTTCACCGCCTCAGCACGACCAGGACCACCGTCACCGCACCTGCAGCGGCCCGTGCGCTGCTTTCACGCCGCGGCGACGCGGGCTCCTCACCGCGTCGGCACTCCGCTCGCCCTGCAGCATCGGCTGCTGTGCTTCTTCCAGCCCCGCCCAGGCGCAGGAATCAGCAGCCCGACCGCCACTGGCGCCAGTCTGCCCGGCATCACGCCACGGAAACGCTGGCAGCATCAACAGCTGCAACCTGCGCGATCACCGCCCGCCGGGCCCGTCACCACACCGTGGCAGCTGCTGCGCCAGGCGCTCTACAACACCAGCAACCACAAGACCAGCGCCCCCAACAGCACGCTGGAATTCAACGGCAAGCGCAATCTGGACGAGCGCCACTACATCTTTGCCAACACCAGCTGGTTTTCGCGACCGCATCGCCAACCTGTCGCACCGGCTGGCTGCTGCCTTCGGCCGGGGTTACCAGGTCACTCTCCCCAACGACGACTGGAGCGTGTTCGCCGGTCTGAGCTACTCGGAAGACCGCTACGGTACCCACCATCGTGGCCGACCAGCTGCGCACCCGCTACGGCCGCACCGAACTCACGCTGGGTACCGAGTCCCACCACCAGCTCACGACACCACCACCGCCCACCAGCGCCTGGTGTTCTACCCCGCGCTCAACCGCAATCACGACCGGCGCGCCGAGCTGCAGGCCGACCTGAGCGTGTCCATCACCCGCCAGCTGGCACTGACGGCCGCGGCCGAGCTGCGCTACAACAGCGACCCCGGTACCAACATCTACAAGATGGACCGGCGCTTCATCACCGGAGTGAGCTGGAAGCTGCTCGACTGAGGCCCGTCGGGGCCCCGTGGCGTGTTACACCTTCCCCCACCGGCAGCCGACACCGGCCATTCAGGTCACCTCCCTCAAAAGGGTCGCGCGGGCGATGCGCACAATCCGGGGCATCTGCCACCGGGTTGCATCCGCTCATGGCCACACTCTCGCCCAGCCTCAACGCCATCCGCCAGGACACGGGTCTCACCGGGAACTGGACGTGCTCGAACGCTACTGCAGTCGCTGCCGGCAGGCTACGACATCTTCCACAGCGTGGCTGGCATTCGGGAAAACGGCCAGGACCGCCACGGCGAGATCGACATCGTGGTGCTGGGCCCCACCGGCCACCTGCAGCTGATGGAGATCAAGTCCGGCGGCGTGCAGCTGCGCGACGGCGAACTCTTCAAGCTCTACAGCGGCCGCAGCACGACGTGCGCCGCCAGCTGGCCGTGCAGCGCGCCGCGCTGCTGCACCGCCTCAAGGAGGCCGGCCTGCATGCCTTCGTGAGCCACTGCCTGGTGCTGCCCGACTACCGGCTGGAGGCCAGCGACATCGTGGCCCTGTCGCGCGACCGCATCATCGACGCCGCCGACCTTCTGGGCACCCGCGTGCAGGAACTGATGCGCCACGGCGACTCGCAAAGCGACATCGAGTCGCTGCGCCGCTTCCCGTCCAACGAATTCCAGGTCTCGGTCGACCCTCTCGGCCCTGGACCAGCAGCTGCAGCGCACCGCAGCGCCTGGCCGAGGGGCTGGCACCGCGTGCCGCGCATCCAGGCTCCCCACGGCCTGATGTCGCATCCAGGCCACCGCTGGCTCAGGCAAGACCCAGCTGGCACTGCGCCTGCTCAACGATGCCGTCACCCAGGGCGGCCGTGCACTGTACGTGTGCTTCAACCGCTCGCTGGCCGACCACATCAGCCGGCTGGCTCCGCCCGTGGCGGATGTGACCAGCTATTCCGAGCTGTGCGTGACTATCCAGCGAAACTGCGGCGAGCCCGCTCGCCGCCCCGGACAACTCGACCTGCTGGCACGCGTCTACTGCGAATCGGCCGAGGGAGTGGAAAGCCCACCTACGACCTGATTGTCATCGACGAGGGCCAGGACTCCAGCCCGCTTGGTCGAGAGCCTGCTGCCGCAGCTGAAAGCCTCCGGACGGCTCTACCTGCTGGAAGACGACGCACAGCGCCTGCATGACCGGGCCCGCTTCGACCTGGCCGATGCCGTGACGCTGACCTGCAACGACACCTCCGCAGCCCGCGCATGGTCTGCGGGTGATCAACGCCCTGCACTGTCCGACCAGGCCGCATCACCCCGCGCAGCCCCTACGCCGGCGAGCCGCCATCATTCCGCGTCTACGAAAACGAGAAAGGGGCTGGTGCGCGAGACGGCCGAGGCCGTGTGCGCAACCTGCTGCACCGTGGCATCGCCATCGAAGGACATCAGTAATGCTGCTGGTGGCCGCGACCGCTTGCGTCCACCATCCTGAACACCCGCTGGCTAGGGCCCTTCGAGACGCGCCGCTTCGGTGGCGACTACACCCCCGACGGCGACCCGATCTGGACCCACGGCGACGTGCTGGTCGAGACCATCCACCGCTTCAGGGCCGCAGCTGCCGCCGGCGTGGTGATCACCGAGCTGGACTTCGAGACGCTGACCGAACGCGAGCGCCGCGCCTCTTCGTGGGCATGACCCGCTCGAACCTGGCCGTGGAACTGGTGCTGTCGCCAGCCGCCGAGAGCTGCCTGGCCATGCAGCTGGCTGCGTCCTGACCGACTCTTCCAGCGCTTGCTGGAGCCCTCATCGTCCAGTAGCCGGGCCGTGTGCAGTCCTGCCCGATCCGGGGCCAGAGACGATCGCTTTTCAGCGATTGTCCCGGCACAAATCTGCGACGCGAACCGCTGCCTGATCACCTGGGCCAGCTGGCTAGCTCGGAAGCGGCCCTGCAATCGCGCCGGATCGGGCGATGCTCCCGCTGCAACGCCAGCAGATCCGCCTACACGACATGGTGGCGTTCGGCCGCTCCACCAGCGACCTCATCCCTTCCGCACGCACCGGCCCCAGGACACGATGAGCCATCCGGTCAGCCCGTGCTCGTGGATGAACTTCGCCAACCCGCTCACCTCGAAACGGTGATCGATCCGCCAGCAGACCGTGCGCGGCTGCGTGATCTGCAAAAGACAGGTCCCCAGCCGCACCACATCCCCACGAAGACATCCTGCTCGCACAGGCCGGACGAGGACACATTCTCGCCCAGACAGCCCGGCACAAACGTCTCCCGCAACGCAGGAAAGGCGTCGGCCAGCCGGGCGTAATGCTCGACCGGATACTGATGCAGGGCCCGATCCGGCCCCCCGTGATAGCGCCTGTCCACCTGCACCCCAGCCACGCCCTGCACGCCGACATCGATGGTGCGGACGCGCTCCTTGAAGATGCCGAAAGATCCCGTCCTCCCCAGCGGCTTTCCCTTCCCCGATGAACAGCGCATCGGCCGAAGGCGCTCACTGATCTCTGCGGCTCCACCAGTCTCCTCATGATCTTCTCCATGGCTGCCCTCTTATATCATCAACGGCCACCTCGGCCACCAAATCTGGTTTCTGGCAGTTCTGTCACTGCGCTGGCTCAAGAAGCACAACCACTTGATCAACGCGATTTGTGGATGGACAACCCATACCACTGATCTCCCGAGGGCAAGATCGACGTGAAAGCCGCGCGCAAGGCTGGTCTCTCGGCCAACGACCTGTCCTCTCAAGCTGCGCATGCAGGGCATTTACAGCGTCAAGGACATCAAGCAGGCCATCCTCGAACAGGATGGACGGCTCATCATCACATCCTTCGGAGAAGAGAACCCGAGATACCCGCTGATCACCGACGGCGACATTCAGCACGCCACGCTCGAGATGATCGGACAAGGACGAAGAGCTGGCTGAAGGCCGAACTCAAGAAGCAGGGGAATCGAGGATGCCAGCAACGTCTTCCTTGCGGAATACGACAGCGGCAAGATTTCCATCACGAAATACGAAGAGAAATAAGGAAATCGCCTACCGCCCGCCCAGTGAGCCCGCCTCGCCAGCCACCCGCTCCTGCCGCGGCGGCGCCAGTGTCCCCGCATTAGCCGCACGCGTTACAAGAAAAGGCCCACGCCCAGCGCCAGCAGCTCAGGACGGCCGAGCCCCGATCCAGAAGATGACATAGCCTGCCGCCATACCAGCAAGGCCATGCGCCGCCGCTGCGGCTGATGGCCCCCTCTTCCCGCCACTGGCGCAGCGGCCGGCCGAACTGCGGATGTTCCAGCAGCCAGCGCTCGAAGCGGGGCGAGCTGCGTGCAAAGCACCCCACGGCCATGATGAGGAAGACGGTGGTGGGCATGACCGGCAGTATGGCGCCGATGAAGCCCAGCGCCACCATCAGCCAGCCAGCGGCGAACCAGAGCCAGCACGCCAGAATGCCTCTCCGGATGGATCAGGAATGGACTGGACGTGCTGCTGCATGCGTCCGCCCCCTGGCATGCGCCCTGAACGACAGGCCGACCGATGGCTGCCTCCGCACTTACCCGGACTGTCGCCCCTCTGGCGCCCTCGCCCAGTCATTCTGCGTCCTGCCGCACCATCCTGCCGCCCAGAGTCGCCGAATTCAGGCAGAATCCCAGTCGCGCAAGGCCGGCCACCGCGCCGATCAGGCCGGGCCGATCAAGAAAAGTGCCCCATCGCCCCACGTCCGTTCGCCCGTTGTTCTATGGTTAGACACGTCACAGCAGAGAACCCTCCTGCATGTCCTCGTCCAACGAGCCATACGGCCCAGGGGCCTTCCAGCGGCCCGGCATCCACCGGCGGTGTTTCCTCTCCTCCTGCAACGGCTGGCGGCAAGGCAGGCACGGCCCCGGCCACCCCGACCCCTGCGCCCTCACCGGTTGCAGGCAGAGCCTCGCGTCACGGTCGCCGCATCGGCCCATTCCGACGTGCCTCGCCCGCCATCCGGCGTCACGCCCACCGCGTCTCCCCGCCCCCAAGCGCCCCGGCGCTGAAAGCGCTCGACAATGACCTGAAGCGCATCGGGCTGCTGGAACAGGGCTACCGCCTTCGTGGCCCAGCCACTGGTGGCGCCCGGCATTGCCCTGGCCTTCGTGGTGCTGGTGGGCGCCGCCGCACTGGGGCCTCACCGGCGTGCAGCCCGGCACCTTCATGGTGGTGGATGGCCACCGTGGTAGGGGCCTACGGCGCTCAATATCGGCGCCAACGACGCCGGGCCAGACAACATGGGTCCGGCGAGTGGCTCCAATGCACTCACCCTGGGCGGTGCACTGCTCATCGCGGCCGTCTTCGAGACCGCCGGCGCCATGCTGGCGGGCGGCGAGGTGGTCAGCACCATCGCCTCCGGCATCGTCTCGCCGAGGTCGTCCAGAACGCCGACACCTTCATCCTGCTGATGATGGCGGCCCTGCTGGCCGCAGCGCTTGGCTGAACCTGGCCACCCACATCGGCGCTCCCGTCTCCACCACCCATGCGGTGGTCGGCGGCGTGAGTCGGAGCCGGCATCATGGCCGCGGGCGCCGACTCCATCCACTGGTCCAGCATGGGCGGCATCGCCGCCAGCTGAGTCATCTCCCCGGTGCTGGGCGGCATCATCGCCGCCATCATGCTGGCCTTCATCAAGGCCCGCATCCTGTACCGCGACGACAAGATCGCGGCCTCCCGCTTCTGGCTGCCCATCCTGGTGGGCTTCATGGCCGGCACCTTTGCCACCTATCTGGCCCTGGAAAGGGCTTCTCGGCCCCTCATCCACATCCAGCCCGCGTCTCGGTGCTCATCGGCATCGTCGTCGGGCTGGCCGCCTGGAAGCTGTCGGTGCCCATGGTCACTGCGCCAGTCCCAGGGCCTCGAGAACCGCAAGAAGTCAGTGCGCAAGCTGTTTGCCGTGCCGCTGGTGTGCTCGGCAGCACTGCTCTCGTTCGCCCATGGCGCCAACGACGTGGCCACATGCCGTCGGCCCGCTGGCGGCCATCGTCCACACCGTCCAGGCGGGCCGCTCGATGACTCGGTGTCCATCCCGTTCCTGGGTCATGGCCATCGGTGCACTCGGCATCAGCTTCGGCCTGATGCTGTTCCGGTCCCAAGCTCATCCGCCTGGTGGGCAGCGAGATCACCAAGCTCAACCCCATGCGCGCCTACTGCGTGGCACTGTCGGCCGCGCTCACCGTCATCCTCGCCTCCTGGCTGGGTCTGCCGGTCAGCTCCACCCACATTGCCGTGGGCGCCATCTTCGGGTGGGCTTCTACCGCGAATGGCACGCCGAACGCCGCTCACGGGCGCTGGGTGCCGTGCAGGGCAAGGTGCTGGCCCCGAAGCGCAAGCGCCGCCGCCTGGTGCGCGTCAGCTCGCGCTTCATCACCATGGCCGCCGCCTGGGTGGTCACCGTGCCCGTCTCGGGCGTGCTCTCGGCACTGCTGTTCCTCATTCTGCAGCAGTTCATGGCGTGAGGGGGGGCCGGGCAGCCGCCGTCCGGCAGTGCACGATTGCCGAAGAAGCAGAAAGGGAAGCAAAAGGTGCCGAGAACTATTGACAGACCCAAAAGGAGGACCACATGAGCAGCATCTTTACCAGAATCATCAACGGCGAGATTCCCGGTCGTTTCGTCTGGCGCGACAGCGAATGCGTGGCCTTCATGGACATCCAGCCGATATCCAGGGGCATCTGCTGGTCGTACCGCGCTCAGGAAACCGACCACTGGCACGACCTGCCCCCCCAGACGGCCGCCCATCTCTTTGCCGTGGCGCACAAGATCGCCGCCGCCCTCGATCAGCTTTCCGAACGCAGCCGTGTCGGCCTGATGATTGCGGGTTTTGACGTACCGCACACCCACATCCACCTGATGCCGGCCGACAGCATGGCGCAGTTCGACCCCAAGAATGCCGACAAGAACGCCCGACCCGAGGATCTGGACGCCATGGCCGGGAAGATCCGCAACGCGCTGCGTGCGCTTGGCCATGGGGCGAATGTGCCCGAAGACTAAAGCTGCAAGGGGCCGGTCGAGATCTCGGAAGGACAAGGCGATGGCATGCACTGGATTCAGGCCGCCCTCATGATGACCCGCCCTTCTGCAGGTCTCGCTTTCTGCCCCACAAGACCCCGGCAACAACAAGGCACCCTCAAATAATGAATAGATCAGTGAGACAGCGGCAACAGAACCGGCGCCCTGACCGGACCGCACTACCCCCCAGTAAAACAAACCGGTCAGCAGGAACATCACTGCAGACACGGCAAAGACAACGTGCAGGCCATGGGAGCGCTGTCTGAAATACTCAATGCACATCCCTGCAATAAACCCTGCGCATGCGGAAAGAAACATGCTCTCCTCCAGACCAAACTGAAAGACATTTACTTTTTCGGCCGAGTTTTACCCGGAAAAAACAGGATATAAATTTTCAAAACAAACTCAATTAAAAACGCAAGCCCGACGACAGCGCAAGTAAAAGAATGCCGTTCCAGTCATCCCCAAATCCTTGGTCAGCAACCTACAATTGACTTTCACCGCCACCCACACTGATACGCATGAAGACCCCTGGGATCTAACAATCACAGCGTGTCAGTCTGCGACAGCGATTTCAGCTCCCCTCTTAGAAAATCGAGAAATACATTTCCTCAAAACAGAATTCAACGAAAAAGAAAGCCCAAAAACAGCACAAAGGAAAACGTAATCTTTCCAACCGTTTTCAGGATCACCCGCAACGACGCAAATCGAATTATGACAAATAAATTAACACTCGTCACAGCCCAATACAAAACACCATCCTCATTTTTCCTGTGAATATACTGATAGAAAACCAAACCACAAAGAGAAAAGAATCAACATAATTATCATGACTCCTCCATGAAGCAAAGCCAGTATAGTACTGGCTGCTTCAAACAAGATATCCTTACTTCTCGTAATAGCTCAAAACGCCGCTTTGGCTACCCCAAATGCCACGGCCTTGTTAACCGCCCATATGCGGCAACCGCCCAGCTCCAGCTCCAGCTCTTACAGGGACTCGCTGCCCCATGGCCGCAGACCTCACAAACCCTAACGTGCTGCAGGGATTTACCGATAGTGCAAAAAGCACCATAGCTAACTGCACCCAGCGCAGCTCCAGCGACATAAGGCCAAATAGCGCCCTCCGTCTCCTTCATTTCCTTCTTCGACAACGCCGCCAACTTCATCGGCTTACCCGTCGTCTCGAACATGCCGTTGATATCATCCTGACTGAAGTACCACTTCACCCACGAAGGTGTCCGGCGAGATGCGGCTCACATCCATGGGCATAGGGGTCATCGGCTTTCATGCCGAGTGATGTGGCGTTGACCACCACGTCGAACCCGGCCGGGTCGTTCTGGCCCGGTTCCACCCGAAGCGCCGGATAATGGTGTACCCAGCCGCGCTGCCAGCCGCTGGCGAGGCAGCCGTGTCGATGTCGTACAGAGCCAGCCGGTCCACGCCTGCAGCCGCCAGCGAGGCTGCAATGGCCGACCCCACACCGCCGCAGCCCACCACCAGCGCCGGGCGGCCCGCCGGATCGACACCCCGGGTACGCAGGCTGCGCACGAAGCCCTCACCGTCGAGACATGTCCCCTCCAGCCGGCCATCGGCCCGCGCCGCACCGCATTGCAGGCCCCGGCAATCTGTGCCGTGGCCGATACCCGCTCCAGCAGCCCGCAGGTGCTCACCTTGTGCGGCATGGTGACCAGCGCCCCCACCACATTCTCTGCCGTGAAGAGCGCCCGCAGCAGCGCCGGATAGCCGTCTGACTGCGAGGCAAAGGGTACCACCACCACATCGAGGCCCGCCGACTGAAAGTAAGGGTTGTAGATCAGCGGGGCCTTGAAGGTCTGGGTGGGATGCAGCCGATATGCGCGATAAGCCGGGTGTTGCCACTGATGTCGATCGATGTCCACGACAGGAGAGAGAGCCGAAAATGGCCCGTACCGGCATGGCAACCCCCTCGACCTCTCATGCCTGCCTCCGGTACGGGCAAGACACGGTATTTTGCATCAAGCGGCAGCAGGGGAAATTAGGGGGGTACCGGCCCCAGGCACATCGGGTGAGACTACGCAGTGTCGCCCTTCTGACGGCCGGGTTTCAGGGAAAACCATGCCACGGTACCGGCCAGCGCCCTCATTCGCACTTCAGAATCCGGTACCCCACGCGGCGCCACCCGCATCACCAGCCGCAGCAGCCGGGACTTGCCTACATAACACTCATCGGTACCCCGCTCGATGGCAGTCACCAGCGCTTCGGCCACCGCCGACGGAGAAACCTTGCCCGTGCCTCGCCCCGCCGTCATGCGGGTATCGACCAGCGGCGGGATCACTTCCTGTACCCGTACATGCGGAGCGGAGGTTTCCACCTGATAGCGCAGCGACCGCGTAAAGGAGCGCAGCGCTGCCTTGGTGGCGCAGTAGACCGGCGCCGACTGCTTGGGGGCCAGGGGCCAGCCCCGTGGTCACATTGACGATGGCCGCCTCGGGCTGGCGCGCCAGCAGGGGCAGCAACCCGGCCGACAGCGCGATGGGGGCTTCCAGATTCAGCGCCAGCTCCAGCGAGGTTGCGGCCTGAATCTGCGCCACATCGGCCTGCATGAAGTCCAGCGCATGCTGAACGGCCGCGTTGTTGACCAGTACGGCAAGATCGGGATGCGTCGACACGAGCCAGGCAATCAGGGCCTCGCGGTCGGCCGCAGACGTCAGGTCACAGCGCCGGAACGACACCCCCGGGCCCCGGCGCCTGTCGGGCGTTCATGACAGGCTGAGTCACGACCTCGGCGCCACGCGCCGCCAGCTGCGCCACGATGGCCGCACCGATACCCTCGGTACCGCCGGTAACGAACGCCTTTTTGCCTTTCAGATGCATGGGATGCGTCTCTCTGGCGGGCCGGAATCAAAGGACGTGACATGAATACGCAAGGCACGGGACGGCCTGCGCATGAGCCGCGGCCAAGGCGGCTGCCGACGGCACCTCCTGAATCGCCCCGGCCACGACATTGTTCATATCAAAGAAGCCATGTCTCCTCCCGTTATTACCCGGCATGAGCGGCACGCCCAGCTCATGAAAACCGCCCCTCTGCCCCGATCCACGCCCGAACCTTCTGCATGGCAGGCGTGCCCGCACGCCGGACCGGAGCACACACATGGTAGCAGTACCCTCCAGCACTGGCCCCGGCAACACTTCCAGCAGCCCCGTCTCCAGTTCCCGCGCCAGCAACGGCAAGCCCAGCAGCGCCACCCCTGCCCCGCCACCGCGGCCTGCACGGCCAGTGTCCCGTCCGAATAGCGGGTGCCGGGCGCCAGTGCATCCGCAGGAAGCCCCGCTGCTTCGGCCCAGGCCGGCCAGTCGAATACGCGATGGGCCGGCCGGTACCACGTCAGCCAGATCAGCGGCCAGGTCCGCGGATCAGGTCCAAGCTGCCGGCACAGCACCGGTGAAGCCACGGGGGCGAAACGCTCCCGGAACAGGGGCATCGCCTCCACCCCGGCCAGCGGCTCCGGGCCATAGCGGATGGCCAGATCGGCCACACCCGCGTCCAGATCGGCCGTTTCGTAGGAGGCATGTACATGCAGCGCAATATCCGGATGCTGCGCCTGAAAGCGCGCCAGCCGGGGCACCAGCCACTGGGCTGCAAACTCAGGGGTCATCGACACGGTCACGGTCTGCCGTACCGGATGGCGGATACGGTCCACACGAGGCAGCGATTTCCTGCAGGCCACGACTGACCCCCGCCTGCAGCCGCTCGCCTTCGGGCGTCAGCGTGATGGCGCGCACCTGCCGGTGGATTCACGCCGCCTTCACCCCCGAGACCCAGCGTGAACCATGGATGCGCGAGGCGCTGCGCACCAGCGATGAACTGGTGGACGAGCTGCGCTGGCCGCCGACATCATCGTGGCCCGGCGTACCCATGTACAACTTCGGGCCGCCGGCACAGTTCAAGGCATGGATCGACAACATCGTGCGCGTGGGCCGCACCTTCGGCTTCGACCGCAGCCGAGAGGGCACGCCCTACTGGCCGATGCTGGCCGACACGAACAAGCGCGTGGTCGCGCTCAGCTCACGGGGCGACTATGGCTACGACGGCGGCCAGATGGCCGGCTGGAACCATGTGGAGCCAGCCGTGTTCACGGCACTGCGCTAGCTCTGGGCATCACCGACGCGCACAGTGTGGCTCGTGGAATCACGACGAGTTCAGACGAGCGGCTGCAGCAGTCGCGCGGGAGGCCGAGGCTGGGGTGGACCGGCTGGCTGCAAACACTGGCAGCAGCACGGCACGGCATGTAGCACACGACAGCAGACCCGGCTGCAGGGCAGCTCACCTTTCCCGATCGAGCGCACGCCGTCGTGCCCGCGGACGCCATAGAACCGGGCATGGAGGGGGCAGCGATTCTGCGCTCATCTGCTCCCGGCTGCCTCGGCCAACGCGTTGTAATGCCGCTTCATCTCGGCCAGGAACACGCCGTTTTCAACGTATGGGCCACCTTCAGCACGACTGGCCTGGACCTCAGCGCGAAAGCCAGCCGTTATACGCAGCTTCCTGCGCGGCCGTCTCGAACTCGTTGAGTGAGATGGTCTCCAGAATACCGTGCCTCAGCACGCCAGATGATGCTCTGTCGATGCACAGCCTGGACTTCCTCGTCGTCGACATCCGGCAAAGGATCATCCAGATTCTCCTCGATACGTGCATTCACGGCCGCGCAGAAACGCGCCTCAGCTTCTGCATCCACCAGCCTGGGAAACATCTGTGCCTTCTTCATCGCCATCGCAGAACCCTCCATCACTCGTAACGAGTGTACCTGCTGTGCCCTTGCACTCACCACAGCAAAAAACCGGCCACCCCACCCCCACACAGGGGCGAGAATGACCGGTTCCCGTCCAGCCTGCTCCTCCGGGCCACACGGGGCAGCCCGGCAGGTTCAGCTGACGCCCATCAGGTGATCGAGGCCTCGTAGATCGACTGGATGGACTGGTCCAGCGCCTTGTTGAACTCGGCGTCGGACTGCTTGGCGCTCAGGCCCTCGGACAGCGCACGGCTGAAGCTGGCGATGATGCCCTTGTTGCGGGCCAGACGGCGGTTGGCCTCTGCGCGCTCGAAGCCGCCCGACAGAGCCACAACCTTCAGGACTTTCGGGTGAGCGACCAGCTCATCGTAGGCGCCATCCTTCTCGGGGATGGTGAGCTTCAGGATGACCGGGGCGGACACTTTCTCCAGACGAGCCAGGATGCCTTTCTTCAGCGTTTCCTCGATGGCGGCATCCCGGGAGTTGATGTCGACTTCCGCCTCGATGATGCGGGCACCAGACCGGCGGCCAGCACTTCCTCACCCAGCGCGAACTGCTGGTCGAGCACGTCGCTGATGCCTTTCTCGTTGTTCTCGAAGACGACCGAGCGCTCTTTCGTGCCGAACACGCCCTTGGCCTTGGCACGGGCCAGCAGCTCCTTCAGGCCCGGAATCGGCTTCATCATCTGCACGCCATTGGCCTTGGCTTCCAGGCCCTTGTCGATCTTCAGGAAGGGAACGACCTTCTTCTCTTCCCACAGGTACTGGGCAGCATCCTTGCCCTGGAACTTGCCGTCGAGCGTGACCTCGAACAGGATGGCGCCCAGCACACGATCGCCATTGAAGGCGGGGCTGGAGACGATGCGCTCACGCATCTTGTGCACGAGCTCGAACATCTCCTTGTCGTTGCTGTATTCGCTTTCGTCCACGCCATACAGCTTCAGGGCCTTGGGCGTGCTGCCGCCGCTCTGGTCCAGAGCAGCGATGAAGCCTCTTCCCGCTCGGCGACGCGGTCGCGTTGTTCGGTGGTGATAGACGCGACGGAGCTTTCTCCTCTTGAAGGAACTTGGATGGCTGCACGGACAGCCTGCAAAGAATTTTAACAGGCAATCCGTGCAGCGACCGGATGACCACAACGGAAAAAGTCGGGCAGACAGGATCCTTCCCGGCCCGCTCAGCCGTTGCTGCCGATGCTGGACGATCTTAAGGTTGTTGGTGCCGCCGGACTTGCCGACCGGTTCGCCCACAGTGATGACCACGAGGTCGCCGTTCTTGACCAGGCTCGTTCTCCAGCATCAGCCGCTCCACGTCGGCCAGAACAGCCGGCATGTCATACGAGCGGTACTGCATGGCCACCGGGTGGCACTCTTGCGAACAGCGTCATGCGGCGACGCGAGCTTTCTTCCGGCGTCAGCGCACTGAGACCGGGATGCCCGAGTCGACGCGGGTGACCCACAGCGCGGTCGAACCCGACCGCGTCAGCGACACGATGGCACTGGCGGCATGTGGTGCGCCGCAAAGAGCGCCGCCATGGCGATGGACTGGCCGATGCGGTGAAGGTGCGATCCAGGAAGGCCGCATCCAGCGTATGCGTGTGATCGGCGCGATCGGCCTCGGCGCAGGCGGCTGCCATGGCCGTGACGGTCTCGACCAGGTACTTGCCGTAGCGGTCTCTGGCCGACGGCATCACGGCGTCGGTACCGTCCAGCACGGCGTTGGCCACGTCCGAGATTTCGGCACGGGTCGGCACCGGCGCCTCGATCATCGACTCCATCATCTGCGTGGCAGTGATGGCAACCTTGTTCAGGCTCTTGGCCATGCGGATCATGCGTTTCTGCAGCGCAGGTACCGCCGCATCACCCACCTCCACGGCCAGGTCGCCCCGGGCCACCATGATGCCGTCAGACGACTTCAGGATCTCTTCCAGGTTGCCGATGGCCTCGTAGCGCTCGATCTTGGCGATCATCAGCGACTTGCCGCCCGCTGCCCGGTTGAGCTCGCGCGCCATGTACATGTCCGCAGCATTGCGCGGGAAGGACACCGCCATGAAGTCGGCCTGGAAGCCCACGGCCGTCTTGATGTCGTCCATGTCCTTGGCCGTCAGCGCGGGGGCCGACAGTCCGCCGCCCTGGCGGTTGATGCCCTTGCGATCGGACAGCACGCCGCCCAGGATCGTTTCGCACTCGATGCGGCTGTCGGAGACGCGCAGCACCCTCATGGTCATCCGGCCGTCGTTGAGCAGCAGGGTGTCACCCGGATGCACGTCGTTGACCAGGTCCTTGTAGTCCAGACCGACCACGGACTGGTCGCCGGACTCGCAATGGATGTCGAAGGCGAACGGATCGCCCGGATTCAGGTTGATCTTGCCCTCGGCAAACTTGCCGATGCGGGATCTTCGGGCCCTGCAGGTCAGCCAGCACGCCGACGTCGGTGCCCAGACCCACCGCCACCTCGCGGACCAGCCGGACCGTTTTCGGTGTGCTGCTCGGCCGAGCCGTGCGAGAAGTTGACCCGAACGACGTTGACCCCTGCCTTGAACAGTCGGGCCAGCATCTCGGGCGAGTTGGATGCCGGGCCAAGCGTGGCAACGATCTTGGTGGCACGGGGAATGGTGATCATGGCGCAGCTTCCTCCCTAATATGACGGCGTAACGTCCAGATAACCGATGGCCCGATGCCACGGCCGGAGCCGGCATGTCGCTGCACGCAGCAACGTCCGCCGGGCTCCTGGACAACCTTGCGCCCCTCAATTCTGAACCAGAAACCATTATGCTGCAGAATTTCACACTATCGTCCTGTTGATTCGTCCGGCATCGCCCCCATCTCTGTCCAGCGGGCCGCCACCTTTGTCGGATATCCCCACACCCCATAACCGACCAAACACAAAACATTCACCATGGTGATGGATACCGGCCGCTTCGCCATTCTGGACGACCCCGAAGAACTGATGGAGTACGCCCGGCCCCTGGCCGGCGACCCGACGCGCCAGGAAGCCATCCTGGCCGTGGACGCGGTGCACTGCGCCGCCTGCACCCAGACCATCGCCGCTGCCATCGACGACGAGCACGCCCGCATCGAGGTCAACGTGGTCTCGCGCCGCGCCCGGCTGGAATGGGATCCCGCCCGGCATGCCCTCAGCGCCCTGCTCGCCCGCATGGCCGACATCGGCTACGAGCCGCGCCCCCTGCCGCTGGACATGGTCGAACGCGCCGATCCGCGGCCGCGCCGCCGAGCGCTCTGGCGCATGCTGGTGGGCATCTTCTGCATGATGCAGGTCATGATGTTCGCCGTCCCCGCTATATCGGCGGCGATGCCATCCCGCCCGACCTGCAGAAGCTGATGATCTGGGCCGAGGCCATGCTCACCATCCCGGCACTGATCTTTGCAGCCGGCCCCTTCTTCACGGCGGCCTGGCGTGACACCCGGCAGGGGCGCATCGGCATGGACACCCCGGTGGCACTGGGCATCGCCATCACCGTCATCACCAGCGTGGTGGCCTTCATCAGGGGCACGAGGTCTATTTCGATTCGGTGACGATGATCATCGGCCTGCTGCTAGTGGCCCGCTGGCTGGAATCGCGCGCCCGCGAACGCGCCGCAGCCGGCCTGGGCAACAGCCTGGCGCGGCTTCCCGAAGCCGCCGACCGCCTGCGCGCCGACGGCAGCATCGAGCGCGTCTCGCGCCGCCGCCTGCAGCCCGGCGACCGCATCTCGGTCCCGGCCGGCACCACCTTCGCCGTCGACGGCCGCATCCTGGAAGGCCACAGCGACGTGGATGAATCGCTGCTCACCGGCGAATCCGAGCCCCAGCCGCGTGGCTCCGGCATGCTGGTCGTCTCGGGCAGCCTCAATCTGCGCAACCCGCTGGTCGTGGAAGTCACCCACCGTGCCGCCGATTCCCGGCTGGCCGAGCTGAACCGCCTGATCGAGCGTGCCGCCACCAGCCGCCCCACCGTGCTGCGGCACCGCCGACCGCTATGCGGGCCCTTCCTCGTCTGCGTGCTGCTGGTGGCCCTGATCGCCGGCATCGTCTGGTGGTTCATCGACCGGAACGCGCCCTGGATCGCCGCCGCCATCTCATCGTCACCTGCCCGTGCGCGCTGGCGCTAGCGGCCCCTCCGCCCTGCTGGCCACACTGGGCGGCCTGGCGCTGCTCGCGGCATCATCATCGACCGCAGTGACACGCTGGAAGCCCTGGCCCGCAGCGACGTGGTGCTGTTCGACAAGACCAGCACCCTCACCACCAGCACCCCGGGCATCGAGCTGGTCGACACCAGCCCCGGCCTTTCCGGGGCTGACGCCCTGGCCCTGGCCGCCGCCATCGAGCGCAGCTCGCTGCACCCGGTGGCCTCGCGCCTTTCGCCCGAAGCGGCGCACGCGGCCGCCTCGTCAGTGACTGCCCCTGGCACCGCCGACACCCCGCAGTCGCTCACACCCGCTGGCCGCACGGCTGAGGTTCGTGAAGTCACCAACCTGCTCGCCGGCGGCCTGCAGGCCCGGCTCGACATCGACAATGCCTCTGGAACGCCCGCACGCCCCCGATCAGGCATTCATCATCCTGCAACTCCAGCCATCGTCACAAGAGCACCAACCCTGACAAACCCACGCGCGTTTCCTCGCCAGAACCGGATGCACAGGCTGGACAACACGCGGCCGCACCCGCTCTCCCCTGGCAGAGCACCCGCACCACAGACACCGTCGCGACGCCTGTCGCTGCCCTGCACGCCCGCTTCCGCCTGACCGGAAAACCCCTGCGCCCCGGCGCAGCCGAGACACCTCGTCCGGCTACGCGCCGACGGCGTGCAGTGCCGCATCGTCTCGAGGGACCATGCCGATCGCGTGACCCACATTGCACGGCAGCTTGACCTGCCCCCGAGGCGCAGCTGCGCGGTGCCCGCCCTGAGGACAAGCTCGACCTCATGCGCGAATTCCAGCAGCAGGGCCGGCGCGTCACCATGGTAGGCGACGGGGTCAACGACGCCCCGGTGCTCAGCCGCGCCGATGTCTCGGTCTCGCTGGCCAGCGCCGCCCCGCTGGCCCAGCACCATGCCGACATCCTGCTGCTGTCCGAGCGCCTGGATGGCCTGCTGGCGGCCCGCGATGCCGCCCGTCGCGCCCTGCGCATCGTCCACCAGAACCTGATCTTCTCCTGCCTCTACAATGTCCTGGCCATCCCGCTGGCCGCCGTCGGCCTGGTGCCTCCCTGGCTGGCAGGCTGGGCATGGCCGGCAGCTCACTGGTGGTGGTGCTCAACGCGCTGCGCGCCGCCCGCTGATCCTCATCATGGACATTCTCTACACCCTCATTCCCCTGTCCGTCGTCCTGGTGTTCGCCATCCTGGCCGCCCTGGCCTGGGCCGTGCACGCCGGCCAGTTCGAGGATCTGGACGCCGAGGCCGAACGAATCCTGCTGGACGACGACCGGCCTTCCGCGGCGCCATCGGCCGAAGCGCCTGCCCCCACCACCGCCATGCCGAAAGCCGCCCCGCAGCCGGCCGCACCCACCTGCCGCCGGGCACTGATCCGACACGAATCCGACCCATCACGGCCCGTTACGCCCTCCTCCCTGCCGCCAGGGCATGCAGGCCGACCTGGCGAAGATCCACCCGAACCCCCGACCAGACCCGCTGACGAGCATCCATCCAGGTCGCCTTGTCAGTCACCCACCCCCTACACTGTCGCACGGACAATACGTCTTTCACGTCTTTTTCACATCGTGCCCAGCAACGACTTCCAGCCGTCCAGCGGCTTCACGCGCGCGCCGCGCCCTCGAGCGGACCTCGCACTTGACTTATATCAAGGCGATCTTTCAGATATAAAACATCATAGCCAGCAAGGGATTTTTCTGAGCAGTTCGTGCAGGCTCGCGCATTCTTTCGCCAGGAGACATCCGCTCCAGCGTGGAAACGCTCCAGCCGCTGCCCGCATTTCTCCGAATATCACCGACAGGCCCATAGAGTGGCCTGGACAGGCGCTGCTCTCACCTATCGAGGGCAAGCGGTCTGTCCAGGCCTCCTTTTTCATCGCCGTCCGCAACACTCATCGCGCCTCTGGCGCGTCTTCGCCGGCTTATTACGACATGACTACATCACCCCCCATCGCGTGGAACGACCGCGTCGTCCGCCAGTTTTTCCATCATGACCATCGTCTGGGGCGTGGTGGGCATGACGCTGGGCGTCTACATCGCCGCCGAGCTTTGCCTTCCCGGCGCTCAACATGGGCATTCCCTGGCTGAGCTTCGGCCGCCTGCGCCCGCTGCATACCAACGCGGTCATCTTCGCCTTCGGGGGCTGCGGCCTCATGGCCACTGCCTACCACACGGTGCAGCGCACCTCACAGGTGCCGCTGTTCGCGCCCAAAGCTGGCCGCGTTCTCCTTCGCTGGCAGGCCGTCATCATCGGCGCCATCATCTCCCTGCCCCTGGGCTACACCCAGTCAAGGGTACGCCGAGCTGGAATGGCCCATTGACCTGCTGATCGCTGCCGTCTGGGTGGCCTTCGCCATCGTCTTCTTCGGCACCATCGTCAAGCGCAAGGTCAAGCACATCTACGTGGCCAACTGGTTCTACGGCGGCTTCATCCTGGCCGTGGCGCTGCTGCACATCGTCAACAACATCTCCATTCCGGCCGGCTTCATGAAGTCCTACCCGGTCTATGGCGGTGTGCAGGACGCCATGGTGCAATGGTGGTATGGCCACAATGCGGTGGGCTTCTTCCTGACCGCCGGCTTCCTGGGCATGATGTACTACTTCGTGCCCAAGCAGATCGGCCGCCCCATCTACTCGTACCGCCTGTCCATCGTCCACTTCTGGGCGCTGATCTTCACCTACATGCGGGCAGGGTCCGCACCACCTGCACTACACCGCCCTGCCCGACTGGACCCAGTCGCTGGGCATGACCTTCTCGCTCATCCTGTTCGCACCGTCGTGGGGCGGCATGATCAACGGCATCATGACCCTGTCGGGTGCATGGCACCGTCTGCGTGAAGACCCCATCCTGCGCTTCCTGATCGTGGCCCTGTCCTTCTACGGCATGTCCACCTTCGAAGGCCCGATGATGGCCATCAAGACCGTCAACGCGCTGTCGCACTACACGGACTGGACCATCGGTCACGTTCACTCCGGCGCGCTGGGCTGGGTCGGTCTCATCACCATGGGCAGCCTCTACTACCTGATCCCGCGCCTCTGGGGCCGTGACCGGATGTACAGCACCAACCTGATCGAGCTGCACTTCTGGCTGGCCACCATCGGCATCGCCCTGTATGCCATCGCCCTGTGGGTTGCCGGCATCACCCAGGGTCTGATGTGGCGCGCCCTGGAGCCGGACGGCACACTGACCTACACCTTCGCCGAGTCGGTCAAGGCCAGCTTCCCGTACTACGTGGTTCGCCTGATCGGTGGCGTGCTCTACCTGAGCGGCATGATCGTCATGGCCTACAACGTCTGGCGTACCGTGCGTGGCGACACCAAGGCCTCCGCACTGCCCGCCACGGTCGAGACCAGCACTCCGGTCGCCCCCGCTGCTCCCCAACTGAACACCGCCAGCCAGAGCCACTGAACCGGCAGGCGCCCTGCCCCGCAGAACCTTCCGTGTGCCGGTCTCCGGACCGGCACACAGGGCAGCTGCGCGCATAAAGCCTCTTCGAGGAAGCTTCGATGAAACTCTCACACGAACAAATTGAAACCAACCCCTGGCTGATGATCGTCCTGATCGTGCTGGTGGTGTCGGTCGGTGGCCTGGTTCAGATCGTGCCGCTCTTCTTCCAGCGTTCCACCACCGAGCCGCTGCCGGGCATGACCCCGCCCAGCGCGCTGCAGGTGGCCGGCCGCGACATCTTCGTTCGCGAAGGCTGCTACAACTGCCACTCGCAGATGGTCCGTCCGTTCCGCGCCGAGACGCTGCGCTACGGCCCCTACTCGGTGGCTGGCGAGTCCGTCTGGGATCACCCCTTCCAGTGGGGCAGCAAGCGCACCGGTCCGGACCTGGCCCGTGTTGGCGGCCGCTACAGCGACGACTGGCACCGTGCCCACCTGCAACCCGCGTGACGTGGTGCCCGAGTCCAACATGCCCGCCTACCCCTGGCTGGAAGAGACCCCGGTCGACCAGAGCAGCATCGTCCGTCACATGAAGGCACTGCGCAGCGTCGGCGTGCCCTTCAGCGACGAGTCCATCAACGGTGCTGTCGAGGGCTCGAGGGGCAAGACCGAACAGGACGCCCTGATTGCCTTCCTGCAGGGGTCTGGGCCGCGTCCGTCCGCAGAACCAGTAATGGAGGAACGGTCTTGGATTTCAACGTGATCCGGGGTGTCCTCACCCTGCTGTTCCTCATCTTCTTCCTGGGCGTCATCGTCTACGCCTGGTCCAAGAAAAACAAGGCCCGCTTCGATGAAGCGGCCATGCTTCCCCTGAACGAACCCAACGAGGAGAAAAAAATGGCTGATTTCGTATCCGACTTCTGGTCATACTACGTCATCGTACTGACCATTCTCAGCCTGCTGTTCTGTCTGTTCGTTCTGATCGCAAACAGCCGAAACCCGCTCCCACGCCGGACAACACCACCGGCCACGTCTGGGACGGCGACATCCGTGAGGCCAACAACCCCCTGCCCCGCTGGTGGATGGGCCTCTACCTGATCTGCACCTTCTTCTCCATCGGCTACCTGATCTACTACCCTGGCATGGGTGACTTCAAAGGGTGCTGGTGGCTGGACCTCGATTGGCCAGTACCACGAAGAGCGCGCCCAGGTGGAAGCCACGCTCGCCCCATCTACGCCAAGTTCGCCGGCCAGTCGCCCGACCAGCTGAAGACGAACCCCGAGGCACTTGCCATCGGCCAGCGGCTCTTCCTGAACAACTGCGCCCAGTGCCACGGTGCGGATGCCGGGGCAGCCGTCACTTCGAACCTGACCGATGGTGACTGGCTGCACGGGGGTGATGCCGAGACGATCGTCGAGACCATCACGGAAGGCCGTCACGGCATCATGCCGCCGCAGGCTGCCGGTTTCGACAGCCCGGCCGACATCGAGAACACCGCGCAGTACGTGCTGTCGCTGTCTCGGCTCGACCACCGACCCCGTCAAGGCCCAGAAAGGCAAGAAAGGCTTCCAGATCTGTGCGGCCTGCCATGGTCCCGACGGCAAGGGGCAACCAGGACGTCGGCGCTCCCCAACCTCACCGACCGCATCTGGCTGCACGGTGGCGGTCTGAAGGGTGTCATGCACGCCATCAACAATGGCTTTGACAGCCAGATGCCGGCGCACAAGGACCTGTTCACCAAGGAACAGATCGATGTGCTGGCTGCCTACGTGATGTCGCTGTCCAACCCGAAGAAGAACTGATCCGTGGAACCCGAAACCCGCGTCATCCAAGTCCACCGCAGCCGCTCGACGACCGGCACAGGCAAAGCCAAGACAGCAGCAGCTCAGGCTGCAGCCAACGAGAGCTGTGCAAGGAAGGGGGCTGTTCTCCAGCTACTCGGCGCGGGTCAAGATCCAGCCCCGCTCGGTGCGTGGTCGCTACGACAATCTCCGGATTGCCGCAGTGATCATCACCCAGCTGGTCTTCTACGGGCTGCCCTGGCTGCAGTGGAACGGCCGTCAGGCCGTCCTCTTCGACCTGGACGCCCGCAAGTTCCACCTCTTCGGGGCCGTGCTCTGGCCGCAGGACTTCGTCTATCTGGCGGGCCTGCTGGTCTTCTGTGCCCTCACCCTCTTCTTCGTCACGGCCGTGGCCGGGCGGGTCTGGTGCGGCTACTCCTGTCCGCAGACGGTCTACACCGAGATCTTCATGTGGATCGAGGCCAAGCTCGAAGGCGACCGCGCCAAGCGTCGCAAGCTCGATGCGGCCCCGATGTCCTGGTACAAGTTCCGCGTGCGCGGCACCAAGCACCTGCTGTGGGTGCTGCTGTCGCTCTTCACCGGCTTCACCCTCATCGGCTACTTCGCCCCCATCCGCGACCTGCCTGCCCAGATCATCGGCATGGAGCTGGGTCCGTGGCAGTGGTTCTGGTTCCTCTTCTACGCCTTTGCCCTGTGGGCAACGCCGGCTTCCTGCGCGAGCAGGTCTGTACCCTACATGTGTCCTTACGCCCGCTTCCAGGGCGCGATGTTCGACAAGGACACGATGATCATCACCTACGACCAGGAACGAGGTGATCCGCGCGGCTCGCGCTCCAAGAAGGCCGACCCCAGCGCCCTGGGACTGGGCAGCTGCATCGACTGCGGCCTGTGCGTCGAGGTCTGCCCCACCGGCATCGACATCCGCGACGGCCTGCAGTACCAGTGCATCAGCTGCGCCGCGTGCGTGGACGTGTGCAACGACGTCATGGACAAGATGTCCTACCCGCGTGGCCTCATCCGCTACACCACCGAGAACGCCCTCGCCAACCACCTCGACACCAAGGCCACCGCCAAGCGGGTGCTGCGCCCGCGCGTGCTGGCCTATGCGGCCCTGCTGCTGGCACTGGCCGGCTTCCTGGTCGGCTCGCTGGCCACCCGCAACCCGCTGCGTGTCGACGTGATCCGCGACCGTGCCTCGCTGGCGCGCTTTGCCGACAACGGTGATATCGAGAACACCTATACCCTGCAGCTGATGAACGCCAGCGAGCGCCCCCTGGTGCTGGAGCTGAGCGCAAGCGGCCTGCCCGGCCTGCGCATCGCCGGCCAGAACCGCATCGAGGTGCCTGCGGCCTCCAACCGCCTGGTGCCCATCGCCCTGCAGCTGCCGGCCGACACCGACCAGCGCCCCGGCTCGCATCCCATCAAGATCGAGGTCACCCCGGTGAACTCGCAGGATCAGACGGACGGCCCCAGCGCTTCGGCTCGCCATGAAGACAGCATCTTCATGGTGCCCGCTGATCTCCGGCTCACATGGATTCACGGTTGCCCCCTGCACCGTGAATCCTGCCGGAATAATATCCCATCAGGGCGGCCACTTCCCTATCGGCCGCCCTTCACGAGCAGCAGGGCCCCAGGCGCAGCGCCACCCATCCCAAGTCACGGCCGCGGCAGATCCCCCGATTCCTGCACCCGGGTGCGTATCGTCCCCTGCCCCACCTCGATCATCATGAGCAGAACCGAACAGCCCACCACCGTGCCCTCGCAGCCTGCCCGGCCCGTCAGGCCTTCTCGCAGCCGCTGATGTGGCTGGTGGTCGAGCATCCCGCTGCCACCGTGGTGGCCGGCCTCTTCACCCTCTGGATTGCCATTCACGGCGCCGATACCCCGGTGGGCAGCGACTACGTGAAGCAGGGACTCAGCGTGACACCCGACACCCGCCGCGAGGATCGCGCCCGTGAACTGGGCGTGGCTGGCACCCTGGCCATGCACACCACCCAGGGCAACATGCTGCTCGTGGGAGCTCACTCTCGCCCCCAACGGAGCCGACATCAAGCCCACGCGCCTGCGTCTGCTGCACCCCTCCGATCCGAACAACGACCTCGCCATCCACATGCTGCCTGCCGGCGATGGCCACTGGCACGCCCGGCAACCCATCACCTGGGCCCCCGGCACCCGCTGGCATATGCCCTGGAAGGTGAGGACTGGCGCCTGCCCATTGCCGGTCTTCAGACCCTTGAAAGCCTGCGTGCCCAGCCCTTCGACGCCAACAAGGCCACCGCTCCGGTCCTGCGGCGCCGCGGACCCTGCCCGCCGAGTTCCGGCCGAAGCAATGAACAGCGCCTGGCCCCTGGTCTCGGCCGCCCTGCTGATGGGCGCAGGCGGCAGCCTGCACTGTGTCAGCATGTGTGCCGGCCTGCAGCGCATGACCCTGCGTGGCATCCCGGTCATCACCGTGAAGGGAGGCGCTGCCACGTCCCGGACGTCGGAAGACGCACCCACCCCAGTACAGCCGCCAGTGCCCCGAACGCACTCAAGGCAACGGCAGCATCCGCCATCACGCCTGACAACGGCAGCGCCGCGAGCCCTCAGCAGCTCTTCGCTGGCGCGACGCCTTGCCCTCAAGCTGCCCGACGCCCGCTGGTGGCGCTTTCAGGCAGGTCGCGTGCTGGGCTACAGCCTGCTGGGCCTGGCTGCCGGTGCCATCGGCCAGCAGGTCCTGGCCGCCGCCTACTGGCAACCGATCTTCGAATCGGTCTGGGCTGGTCTCAACGCCCTGCTCGTCCTGCTGGGCCTGAGCCTGCTGGTGCTGGGCCGCGAGCCCCTGTGGCTCAGTGCGCTGGGTAGCCGCCTGGCATCACGTACCCCACTGGCCTCGGGCCGTCGTACCGAATGGCTGCGCGGCATGCTGTGGGCGCTGCTGCCCTGCGGGCTTCTGTACACTGCGCTGGGAACCGCCATTCTGGCCGCCACCCGCTGGGTGCGGCCACTGTCATGGCCGCCTTTGCGCTGGGCACCAACCTGGGCCTTTTTCCTGGTGGAGGCAGGTGCGCGCAACCTGCTGGGCAACCGTGCCCGCAGGTGGCCTATCGCCTCAATGGCATCTTGCTGATCATGCTGTCAGCCGCAGGCCTGGCCGCTGCCCTGGCCGGGCACGCCCATCCGTACTGCTGACGCTTACTGCGAGCTCTGCGACTCCGACCACGGCTGGTGGACGCGCATCAGCGCCACGCGCCGTGCGTTCTCGGGCGACATGTCGGTCGCCAGACCCGACTCGGGCACGCCGGAAAGCACACGCAGCCGATCATGCGAGATGATCTGCATCTTGCGCTGCTCCACCGAGATGACGCCCTGCTCCTGCAGGCGCGACAGCGTGCGACTGACCGTTTCCAGCTTCAGCCCCAGATAGTTGCCGATCTCCTCGCGGGTCATCCGCAGGATGAACTGGCTGGAAGAAAAGCCGCGCCGCATGAAGCGCCGTGACAGCTCCAGCAGGAAGGCGCCGATGCGCTCCTCGGCCCGCATGGTGCCCAGCAGCATCATCAGCCCCTGATCGCGCACGATCTCGCGCGAGATGATGCGATGAAGCCGCTGCTGCAGCGGCGGGAAGCGCCGGCCGATGGATTCCAGCTCCGAGAACGGCACCACGCAGACATCCGCGTCTTCCAGCGCCACCGCGTCGCTGTGGAACGAGCCCCGGCTGATGGCGTCAAAGCCCAGCACGTCGCCCGGCATGGGAAAGCCGATGATCTGCTCGCGCCCGTCGGGCGACAGCACCCGAGACTTGAAGAAACCGGCACGGATGGGATAGATGGCGTCGAAGGGGTCGCCCGCCTTGTACAGATAGGAACCGCGCCGCACCCGGCGTCGCGTCTTGACCATGCCTGCAAGCTGCTCCATGTCAGCAGCGCTCAACCCTTCCACCAGGCATGGGTCATGCATGCTGCACGACATGCAGGAAGCATGCCCGGATGCAGCCTGGGCAGGTACCGTGGATTCAGCCGTAGGAACGTTCTTCAAGGGAAGGACCTCTGGTCAGGGCAACGAGCGTACACGCTGCGCGCAGCGTGCAGGGAAGGAAAAACAGACAGATAACCGAAAAATACTCTCCCGACGCGTCCAGCCCACCCATCGGGCCAGGCCGCGCGGCTATCGTCGGATGACAACACACGAAAGGCGACGACACTACCCCAGGAGCCGCGCCTCAGGGGATTATAAGTGTCCGTTGACCAGGATCAAAACCACCAAGTCACGTTCATTCATGCTTTTTGTATGGACAGCATGCCGACACTCGAACTGATTCGCGTTTTCGACCAACCGGGGCCCAGGTACACCTCCTACCCCACGGCGGATCATTTCGCCGAGGCCTTCGACGCCGAGAAACGAGGCTTGGTGGCTGGACAACCGCACCCTGCGCCAGCCGAGGGCAGCCCGTCACCGTCTACGTCCACATCCCTTCTGCGAGTCCATCTGCCATTATTGCGCGTGCAACCGCATCGGTACCCGAGACCATGCCAGAGCCGTGGCCTATCTGCAAACCCTGAAACAGGAAATCCGCCTTTATGCGGCGCACCTGCATCGGGATGTCAGGGATCTCGCAACTTCACCTGGGCGGTGGCACCCCCACCTTCTTCAGCGACGAAGAGCTGGCAGAACTGCTGAACACGCTCGACGCCGAGATCGGCCTGCAGTCCCAGGCCGAATGCTCCATCGAGATCGACCCCCGCACGGTGGACAACACCCGGCTCACCAACATCCGGCGCATGGGGTTCGACCGCATCAGCCTGGGCGTGCAGGGATCTCGATCCCAAGGTCCAGGTCGCCATCCACCGCATCCAGCCTGAAGAGATGCTGGTGGGCCTGATGGAACACGCCCGCACGCTCGACTTCAAGTCCATCAACATCGACCTCGTCTACGGCCTGCCCAAGCAGACACTGGAGACGCTGGCTCATACCCTGGACCGCATCGCCGCCCTGCGCCCCGGCCGCATGGCCATCTATAGCTACGCCCATCTGCCTGAGCGCTTCAAGGCCCAGCGCCTCATCCACCGCGAGGATCTGCCCGACCAGGCCATGCGCATAGCCATGGTGCAGCTGGCCATCCAGAAGCTCAACCAGGCCGGTTACCGCTACATCGGCATGGACCACTTCGCCCCTGCCCGAAGACGATCTCGCCATCGCCCTGGAGCGCGGCACCCTGCGCCGCAACTTCATGGGCTGACACCGCCATGCCCGGTGACGACCTCATCGGCCTGGGCGTCTCGGCCATCAGCGCCATCGGCCCCAGCTACTCGCAGAACCACCGCGAACTCAAGCCCTGGCGCCAGGCCATCGAGGCCGGCCGGCTGCCCACCGCCCGCGGCATCGAGCTGCGTGGCGACGACACCCCTGCAGCGGGCCGTCATCATGGAACTCATGTGCCAGGGCCAGCTCGAATTCCAGTCCATCGGCGACCGCTTCCTCATCGACCCGCAGGAATACTTCCGCCACGAACTCGAGGGGCTGCAGCGCTTCATCGAGGCCGGCCTCGTCCTGCGTGACGAAAGCGGCATCCAGGTCACGCCCGTCGGCCGCTACTTCCTGCGCAGCATCGCCATGGTCTTCGACCGTCACGCCCAGCTGCGCCGCCGCCAGCGTGAACAGCAGCGCCTGCTGGAAGAGACTGGCGCCACCCCGGTGGCCGTCGAGGCACGGCTGGCTGCAGCTGCCGACGCCGGCCGCGCCGGCGCCAACGACGATGACGCCGGCACCCCCGCCCGACGCGTCATCCCGCTGCACGACGAACGACCGGGGCTCACCCTGGTCAAATAACCGCCCGTCCGCAGCGCGGGCGGCAGCAAGGCCCCGTCTCCAGTCCCCCCTTGACCCAGGGGGGACGACACTCTACCGCCCTCTTCCAGGGCCTCCTTTCCCATGGAGGCCTGACATCCTGCCTGGCGTCCCATCTCAGGCGCCCCAATCCCACGCGCTCCATCCCGCACTCGACCATGCCCACAGGCCATGCGCCCGCCGGGCAATGGCCGGGCAATAGCGGGGCAATAGCACCTTGCTCAACCAATACACCCAAATATCGTATTGATCATTACTTTCATTACTATAATTTGCACGCGCAGCGCCACCTGGCCTGCTCTCTGCACACATCAGAGCCCATCCCAACCCTACCTTTCCCCATCATGCACAACGCCAAGGCACTTCCCTTCGCGCTTCTTCTGTCGACCCCGCTGGTCGCCCCTGCCCACGCCCAGGAAGCCGACCGCGCCACCCTGCCCGCCGTGAACGTCGTCGGTGCCCAGGATGACGGCTACACCACGCCCGACGCCACCAGCGGCACCAAGACCAACGCCCCGCTGCGCGACGTTGCGCAGACCATCAACGTCGTTCCGGCCCGCGTCCTGGAAGACCAGCATGTCAACTCCATGCAGGACGCCCTGAAGAACGTGCCCGGCGTGTCCTTCTCGCACGGTGACGGCCAGCGTGACCAGGTCTCCATCCGCGGCTTCTCGGCGCATGACCGACCAGTACGTCGACGGCTTCCGCGACGACGCCCTGTACTTCCGCGACCTCTCCAACGTCGAGCGCGTCGATGTCATCAAGGGCCCTGCCGCCGTCCTGTACGGCCGTGGCTCCGCCGGCGGCCTCATCAATCGCATCAGCAAGAAACCCGGCAAGGACATCACCGCCGCCAACCTCAGCCTGGGCTCCTGGAAGGACCGCCGACTGGAAGCCGACCTGGGTCGTGCCAATGGCGACCAGAGCCTGTCCTGAGCGCCTCACCGGCGCCATCGAGAAGGCCGACAGCTACCGCCACCAGCAGTTCCTCGACCGCAAGGCCATTGCGCCTTCCGCCCAGATCAAGTTCTCGCCCGACACTCAGGTGCTCCTGCAGGCCGAATACCTGAATGACCGTCGCGTGACCGACTTCGGCATCCCCGCCTACCAGGGCCGTCCCGTGAACGTGGACCCGGGCACCTACTACGGCGCCGCCAACGCCCGAGATGCCGACTACACCCACTCCAAGGTCCAGGCCTACACCGGCGTCATCACCCATCGCATCGACGACACCCTGTCGCTGCGCAACGCCACCCGCTACTACCACTACGAACTGGACCGCAACAACACCACCACCGCCTCGGTCAATGCAGCTGCCCGCACCGTCAGCCTCGCGCACGGCAACATCTTCCGGCGTGAACACGGCTGGAGCAACCAGACCGAACTCACCCAGCAGGGCTTACCTGGGCGGCCTGAAGCACGAGCTGCTCTATGGTCTGGAACTGGGCCGGCAAAACAAGGATCTGGTCTCCTACGCGCAGCGCAACGTTGGCACCGTGGACCTCTTCAACCCCGTGCTGCCCATCCTGGCGCGCCTGGCCAGCGGCAACCCCACCAACGACAACCTCGGCCGCTTCGAGACCATGGGCCTGTACGTGCAGGACATGATCTCCATCGACCAACAGTGGAAAGTGCTGGCCGGCCTGCGCTATGACCACTTCAAGCAGGAAACCGGCGAGCGCAACACCGGTCGCAAGCTGCAGCGCACCGACAACGACATCAGCCCCCGCCTGGGCGCCGTCTACCAGCCCGACGCCGCCCAGTCGTACTACCTGTCGTGGAGCCGTTCCTTCCAGCCCTCCGGCGAAGCCTTCGCCCTGAGCAGCGGCAACGCCAACCTGGACCCCGAACAGACCACCAACACCGAGATCGGTGCCAAATACGACCTGCTCGACGGCCGCCTCAGCACCACCTTCTCGCTGTTCCGCCTGAACCGCACCAATGTCCGCGACACCGATCCTGCCACCAACCAGCTGGCCACCATCGGCACCCGTCGCACCGACGGCTTCGAATGGAGCCTGAGCGGCGAACTGGCCCCCGGCTGGCGCGCCATCATGGGCTACGCCTTCCTCGACGCCAAGGTCACCCGCTCGCCCTCGCGCAATGACGGCCAGCCCGTGCAAGGCAAGCGCACCACCCTCACCCCGCGCCACGCTGCCAACTTCTGGATCACCAAGGATCTGGACGGCGGCTTCGGCGTGGAGTGCCAGTGCCAACCTGGTGGCCAGCCGCTACGCCAACGCCGGCAATACCGTGCGCCTGCCCGGCTACGTGACAGCCGATGCCGCCGCCTGGTGGCGCCAGGGCCCGTGGGGCGTGCAGCTCAGCGTCTACAACATCACCGACGCCCGCTACATCGTCTCCTCGCACGGCGCCAACGGCAACATGAACCTGCCCGGGGCACCGCGCAACGTGATGCTGAAGCTCAGCTATCGGATGTAATGACGTCACAGCCCGAAGGTCCGCATCGGCAGCATCGTGTGGACCTTTGCGAGCTGCCCTCACCCCGGTGCATCATCGGGGTGAGGGATCGCTGCCCCGTGGTCCGATGAACGCGCGGGGCAGCATGATGAGCGGTACTGACGGGATATTGATCATCCAGGCGCCGCCATCCATCATGGCCAGTCTTCCACAACAAGAAGAGACGAGATGGCCATCCCCGATATGACGACATGCTTGTTGCCCTCCTCAGGCTGATGGAGGACGGCGCCCCCCGTGAAAAGTCGTCCCTGATCCTGCCTCTGGCCGAGCGCCTGAAGGTCAGCAAAGAAGACCGGACCGAGACCTACGAAGCCCGAGAGGTTTCCATCTTTGTCGACCGCATTTCCTGGGCGCTGAGCTATCTTTCCATGGCCGGACTGCTGCAGCGTCCTGGACGCGGCAAATACGCCATCACCGAAGAAGGCAAGTCCCTGGTGAACGCGTCCAACGACAAGATCAAGGCCCTGGTCCGGAAGCGGGTCTCTGAAAGAAAACTGCTCGAACAGAGCGATGGAGACCTCACGCAGCCCGAAAAGGCATTGCCCACTCTGATCAGCAAGCAGGACACAAGCGGCAAGACGCCAAAAGACCAGATCTACGAACTCTTCTCGATCTACAAACGCACCCAAGTACGAAGAGATCATCGACATGATCCTCTCGAAGACCCCCGAGCTTCGAAAGGGTCGTTGTCCAGCTCCCTGCAGAAGATGGGCTGATGTGGGCGCCTCAGGATGCCGGCCGCACCACCCAGCTAAGCCGGGATGGCGGCATCGACGGAGAGATCCGTGAAGATGTCCTGGGCCTGGGAAGGATCAGCATCCAGGCCAAGCGTTACCAGCGTGATCAGTCCATCGGACGCCCCGAAGTTCAGGCTTTCGCGGGCGCGCTACTGGGGAACCGTTCCACAAAGGGCGTCTTCATCACCACCTCGAAGTTCACCAAGGACGCCATCGAGTTCGCAAAGATCAGTACCAAACGCCGCCATCATTCTCATCGACGGCATGCAGTTGGCGGAATACATGTACCAGTATGGACTGGGCGTGGAGATCCGGGACGAATTTGCCATCAAGGACCTCGACGAAAGCTACTGGGACGAGCTGGCCGATGGCGCCCATCATTGCCTGCGAAGGCCTGAGCCGGAAGAGCAGGATGCCACACCCTTGAAGACAACGGCCGCCACCCGACACACGGGCAGCGGCCATTCGTTCAACTCAAAAGCCGAATCATGTTTTCGCTGACCCGGCCTGGGAAGGTCAGAGCGGAAACCTGCAGATCGTTCTCTCATCTGACGTGAGCACGTCACCATAGGTGTACATGATCTCGAAATCAGCCGGCGGGGTCGCCCCATCGCCCGTGGGATCCACGTTCATGATGAAGCCGTGTACCTTCTTGGCTGCATCATCGGCACTGTAGCCAGAAATATGGGTCTTGAACAAGTACGGCCCAACTTCCTCGTCAAGTTTGAAGAACACAGACCGGAAAAAGCTGCGTCATCTTGTAGACGTGCACCTTGTCGCCCACGGTGAAGGTCACGCCCCTCCTTCGTCAGCTTCACCGTACAGTCCTTGCCATCCGACGAATCACTTGCCCACGTAGACACCGGCAGCGCATGCGGCGCCAGTCGCAGGGTCGAACGAGCGGGATGGCGTCTGGCAATCCCGACGCAGCTGCTCGCCCACATGGCCCGGTTGACCAGGGCTGCCCCTGGGCATTGCTGGCCGGAGCCGTCACAGCTGGCACGGTCGCCACGGGCGAGTTCGTGGCCGGCGTCGTTGCAGTCGGCGTGGTGGCCGGTGCCGATGGCGCGGTCGCGGCGGGCGTGCTTGCAGCCGGCGTGCTGTTGGTCGCGGTCGTCGTGCCGCCAGCCGTGCTGGTCGTGGTCGAGCCACTGCCATTCGTCGCAACCGGCTGGCCGGCGTGCTGCTGTCGCCACCGCCACCACCACAGGCGCCAAGAACGGCCGAGATGGCCAGAGCCAGGAGCAAGCTTGCTGCCGGATACAAGTTGAGTGTTCATGGTCATTCCAGAGAACAGAAACAGGCGGGAATGTCGATCAGACTCGAAAATGGCCACTGCCTGAGGACCGGACAGTGGCCATCCATTCAGTTCATAACCGAATCGTATGTCGACCGCATGATCCGGCCTCAAGTCTCAGAGCGGAACGCGGCAGGTCGATTGAAGATCCGGAGAATATGCCGAGCCGAAGCTGTGCTTGATATCGAGATGATCAGGTTTCTTACCAACTTCGGCTAGGGGATCCAGACGCAGCTCGAAGCCGTGAACCTTCCCGTTGGCATCCTCCGCACTATCAGCGCTGATGGCCATACCCCAGATATGCTGATACTCTCCCCTGCCAGCGGATTGGTCTTCGAGTACAGGAAGTGCTGTGCCAGCTTGAAGGCATACACATCATTGCCCATGGTGTACGTCACATCACCATCCCGCGTCAGCCGGACCGTGCAGACCGTCTGGCCGTCCCTCAGATTCTTGCCGACGTAGGTGCCGGCAGCACACGCATAGAAGCCCGCTTCACTCGTGTACGACACGACCTGGCACTGCGTGCGCAGCTGCTCATACATCGCCTGGTTGGACGAAGGCGTCGAAGGCGTCGGCTGGGTGTTGTTGGCTGCGGGCGGGGTTGCTGCCGGCGTGTTCGGTGCCACCGGCGTCGTCGGCGTGCTGCTGCCACCGCCGCCACCGCCACAAGCGGTAAGAACAGCCGAGACGGCCACGGCCAGGCTCAGAGACAGTTTGCTGCCGAATGCGTGTTGCTTGCCCATGATGGCTCCCCATAAAACGGGTGGAAGTTGCAATGGCGAGCAAACTAACATGCCGCGTTTTGACGACATATGGCATTTTTCCGCACGCAAGATAGGCGGACGAAAGCAGCCGACAAGTGCGATGATCGCCGAGAACCCGCCCGGCATGACGGTCAGACGACCCGATGCCGATGGCCCATCATGCACAAACGGAAAGGCCCTGCATCCGCGTGTGCGGAGCAGGGCCTTGTCGTGGTGACAACCCGGATCCGGACGAAGGCCGGATCCGGTCAGGTCATCAGCCGGCAGCTGCTTCCAGGGCAGCCACAGCCGGCAGGGTGCGGCCTTCCAGGAACTCCAGGAAGGCACCACCACCGGTGGAGATGTAGCTGATCTGGTCGGTGATGCCGAACTTGGCAATGGCGGCCAGGGTGTCACCACCGCCCGCGATCGAGAAGCCCTTGGAGGCTGCGATGGCGCGGGCCAGAGTCTCGGTGCCCTTGGCAAGGCGTCGAACTCGAACACGCCGACGGGGCCGTTCAGACGATGGTGCCAGCAGACTTCGGCTGCTCGGCCAGCTTGGCAGCCGTCTTGGGGCCAATGTCCAGAATCATGTCGTCTTCGGCCACGTCCTTGGCGGCCTTGACGGTGGCCGGGGCGTCAGCAGCGAAGGTCTTGGCCACCACCACGTCCTCGGGGATGGGCACTTCGGCGCCGCGGGCCTTCATCTTCTCGATGATCTTCTTGGCGTCGCCCACCAGGTCGGGCTCGGCCGAGGGACTTGCCGATGGGCAGGCCAGCAGCCAGCATGAAGGTGTTAGCAATGCCGCCGCCCACGATCAGCTGGTCGACCTTGTCGGCCGGGGAGTCGAGATGGTGAGCTTGGTGGAGACCTTGGAGCCGGCCACGATGGCAACCATCGGGTGAGCCGGGTTGTGCGGGACCTTGCCCAGAGCATCCAGCTCGGCAGCCAGCAGCGGGCCGGCAGCGGCTTCCTTGGCGAAACGAGCGATGCCGTGGGTGGAGGCCTCGGCGCGGTGAGCGGTGCCGAAGGCATCGTTCACGTAGACGTCGCACAGGGCGGCGTATTTCTTGGCCAGGGCTTCGTCGTCTTTCTTCTCGCCCTTGTTGCAGCGGGTGTTTTCCAGCACCACCACATCACCCGGAGCCAGCGGGAAGCCGCCATCCAGGTAGTCGGCCTGCAGGCGCACGGGGCGGCCCAGCAGTTCCTCCAGGCGCTTGGCCACAGGAGCCAGCGAGTCCTCGGGCTTGAATTCGCCCTCTTTCGGACGGCCCAGGTGGGAGGTGACCATGACGGCGGCGCCCTTGTCCAGCGCGGCCTTGATGGCAGGCACCGAAGCCCGGATGCGGGTGTCGTCGGTGATGTTGCGGTTCTCATCCAGCGGGACGTTGAAGTCGCTGCGGATGAAGACTTTCTTGCCTTTCAGGTCGAGGTCTGCCAGTCGCTTGAATTTCATCGTGTTCTCCATGACAGGCCAGTCAATGGGAGGATGCGGCATTCACTGACCCGGGAATTCGGTCGGCAGGGGCCATCAGGGCCTCTGCACAGATAGTCTGGGTGGCGGCCGGCCAACAGGGTTTCCGTGGACACGGAAGGATCCGAAGGCCGGCTGGGCCTGCAAAGGCTGCCGAGGTACCGGCAGGGCGGCGTCGGGATGCCTTGCGCGCAGCAAGGCTACCGACACTCGTCAGGCCGACACGGGACGACAGCCAGGGCACCCTGCCCTTTCGGGCGGGGTGCCGTGATGCACCGATCACTTGGCGTTCATCAGCGCCACAGTGGTGTCGAGCATCCGGTTGGAGAAGCCCCACTCGTTGTCGTACCAGCTGGTGACGCTTCACAGACGGCCGCTGACCTTTGGTCAGGGGTGGAGTCGAAGGTGGAGGACGCCGGGCAATGGTTGAAGTCGACCGAGACCAGCGGCTTGTCGTTGTAGTTCAGGATGCCTTTCAGTTCCTTGCTTTCGGAAGCTTCCTTCAGGATCTTGTTGACTTCCTCGACCGTGGTGTCACGGGCGGCGATGAACGACAGGTCGACGAAGGAGACGTTGATGGTCGGCACACGCACGGCAAAGCCGTCCAGCTTGCCGTTCAGCTCGGGCAGCACCAGGCCGACGGCGGCGGCGGCACCGGTCTTGGTCGGGATCATCGACTGGGTGCGAACGGGCACGACGCAGATCGGGTGATACAGTCGGTCAGCACCTGGTCGTTGGTGAAGGCGTGAACGGTGGTCATCAGGCCATTGACGACGCCGATCTTGTCCCTGCGGCGGCTTGACCAGCGGGGCCAGGCGAGTTGGTGGTGCAAGAGGCGTTGGAGATGACGGTGTCCGAAGCCTTCAGCACGCCCTGGTTCACGCCGTAGACGATGGTGGCGTCCACGTCCTTGCCGCCCGGTGCGGAGATGATGACTTTCTTGGCGCCGCCGGCTAGGGTGAGCGCTGGCTTTCTTTCATGAGGTGAACAGGCCGGTGCACTCCAGCACCACGTCGACGTTCAGATCCTTCCAGGGGCAGCTGCTGGGATCACGCTCGGCCAGCACCTTGATCTTGTCGCCATTGACGACCAGGGTAGTCGCCTTCGACCTTGACTTCACCGTTGAACTTGCCGTGGGCGGTGTCGTACTGGGTCAGGTGCGCATTGGTTTCGGGCTTGCCGAGATCATTGATGGCGACGATCTCGATGTCGTGCTTCTTGCCGCTTTCATAGTGGGCACGCAGCACATTGCGGCCAATCCGGCCATAACCATTGATTGCAACGCGAATCGTCATTTCTTTCTTCCTCTTGTATTGAAGGATCAGAGCCCCAGCACCTGCCGCACGGTGGCGGCAACGTTGTCGGCAGTCATGCCGAAATGCTGGTTGAGTACCGATGCGGGAGCGGATTCGCCGAAGCGATCGATCCCGACCACCGCCGCAGGGCGGTATTTCCACCAGAAATCGGTGACACCGGCTTCCACGGCAATCCGTGGAAGGTCGTCTGGCAACAGACGGCGTTTGTAAAGCCACGTCCTGCTTGTCGAACGTGGTGGTGGATGGCATGGAGACCACCCGGACACGAATGCCTTCATCGGCCAGCTGGCGCGCGGCAGCCAGTCGCCAGCGACACCTCAGAGCCGGTGGCGATCAGCACGGCCTTGGCGGCACGCGGGGCATGCACCAGGTAGGCACCACGACGGATCTCGTCGATGTCGACCACTTCGCGCTCGATGAAGGGGCGGCCCCTGCCGCGACAGCAGCAGGCAGGTGGGGCCTTCCTCGTTCTCGATGGCGGCCTGCCAGGCAATGGCGGTCTCGACCGTATCCGCCGGACGCCAGACCGACATGTTGGGGATGAGGCGCAGGCAGGCCGCGGTCTCGACAGGCTGGTGGGTGGGACCATCCTCGCCCAGGCCGATGGGTCGTGCGTGAAGACGTGGATGACCCGCTGCTTGCTGAGCGCGGCCACGCGCAGGGCGTTGCGGGCGTAGTCGGAGAACACCAGGAAGGTGCCGCCGTAGGGGATGAAGCCGCCATGCGGGGCCAGGGCCGTTCATGACGGCGGCCATGCCGAACTCGCGCACGCCGTAGTTGATGTGGCGTCCGCCATTGAGATCGGCGTCATTGTCCGCCGACGGACGCAGCATCTCGACGCCCTTCCAGGCGGTGAGGTTGCTGCCGGTGAGGTCGGCCGAACCACCCAGCAGTTCCGGCAGGGCCGGCCCCAGGTAGTTGAGCGCGCGCTGCGAGGCGGCACGGGTGGCGATGTTCTCGGCTTCCATCACCGTGTCCATCACCAGGTTGTCCATGATGTCTTCCCAGTCGGCCGGCAGCACGCCGCGCATGCGGCGCTCCAGCTCGGCAGCCTCTTCGGGGAACTGGGCGGCATGAGGCGTCAGTCGTCCTGCCAGCGGGCATGACGCTCGGCGCCGACCTGGAGTGGCGTCCCAGGCCGCGTACAGGTCGGCCGGGATCTCGAAGGGCGGCTCGGACCAGCCCAGGGCCTTGCGGGTGGCGGCGATTTCCTCGGCGCCCAGCGATTCGCCGTGGGCCTTGGCCGTGCCGGCCCGGTTGGGCGAACCCTTTCCGATGACGGTCTTGCAGATGATGATGGTGGGCGCAAGCGCAGCTCGCCCACGCCTTCGCCGTCGACGACCGGACGGCCGGTCTCGCCCCAGTCGCGCGCCTGCGCGATGGCCTGAGCCACGGCCCGGGGCGTCGTGACCATCGACCGCGTCGATGACGTTCCAGCCATAGGCGGCAAAGCGCTCGGCCACGTTCTCGCGGTACCAGCCCTTGACGTCGCCGTCGATGGAGATGCCGTTGTCGTCATAGAGCATGACGAGCTTGGACAGGCGCCAGATGGCGGCCAGGGGCGCAGGCCTCGTGCGAGACGCCCTCCATCAGGCAGCCGTCGCCCGCAAAGACCCAGGTGAAGTGGTCGACGATGTCGTGGCCGGGACGGTTGAACTCGGCAGCCAGCGGCTTCTCGGCCGAGGGCCATGCCCACGGCGTTGGCCAGCCCCTGCCCCAGCGGACCGGTGGTGGTCTCCACGCCCGGCGTGACGCCCACCTCGGGGTGGCCGGGGTCCTGGAGTGCAGCTGGCGGAAGTCCCTGATGTCGTCGATGGAAAGATCGTAGCCGGTCAGATGCGCAGCGAGTACAGCAGCATCGAGCCGTGCCCGTTGGAGAGCACGAAAACGGTCACGGTCGAACCAGCCCAGCTGGGCGGGATCGTGCTGAAGTGCGCCCCACAGGGCCACCGCGATGTCGGCCATGCCCATGGGCATGCTGGGGTGGCCGGAACGTGCCTTCTCGATGGCGTCCATGGACAGCACGCGGATGGCGTTGGCCGTGCGGCGGGCGGTGTCAGGCGACGGGAAGGCAGGCCAGCCGGTGGCAACGAAGGCCTCGGCAGGCTTCTGGGCATCAGGCAGGGTCACGTCGTCCACCTCGGTGACGCCATCGGACCATCCCACATGTTCAGTGGCGGGAAGCGTCTCGCCCCCGCTTCATCGGGGGAAAAATCCAGCTCGGCAGTAGCAGGAGCTTCGGTGGGAAACGAGTGGTCGGTCATGGCAGAAAGGGACGAGTGGGCTGAAAATGCGATGAAAACGGACTTTCAATCAGGCGGCCCGCCCGGAATCTGCCGTTGGCGCCCTGGCCTGCTTGCCATGCCATGTCCGGGTCTCCTCCCGGCGCTGGGCGCCTTCGGACCGGGCATGCCGGCAGGGCCGCCAGGAACCTCTGCACAGTATACTGGACGCCAATGTAACAGCTATTTGCATTGTCTGCGGGGAAGGCCCTGTGGCGCGCCGGGGAGATTCGCCAGCCTTCTTGGTGACATTCGGGCAACGAATCATTCGGTTGCCTGCCGCTGCCTTCCCCGACGGTTGCTTCCTGATCTGATGACCCCTCGAATCCATCTGCCTGCCCTGGTCGACCAGCCCGCGCCCCCTGCCCCGTCCGACCCCCTGCCGCTGGACGAGCCGGCCGCACACCACCTGCTGCGGGTGTTGCGCCGCGGCATCGGTGACGAGATCGAGGTCTTCGACGGACAGGGGGCGATGCTGGCGTGCGCAGGTCGCCTCCACGAAGCCGGCGACCGTGACGCTGCAGGCCGCCCTGCCCGCCGAGCCGCCGCCCGTCTGCGACTGGGCCTGGCGCAGTGCCTCAGCACGGCCGAGAAGATGGACTGGACCATCGAGAAGGCCGTGGGCTGGGCGTGAGCCACATCGTGCCGCTGCTGTCGGCCCGCAGCGTGGGTGAAGCTGGACGGCGCACGCGCCGAGAAGCGCGTGCAGCACTGGCAGCGGCTGGTGGTGGCAGCAGCCATGCAGTGCGGGCGCAGCCGCCTGCCTGACATCGCCCCCATCCAGCCCGTGGGGTCCTGGCTGGCCAGCCTGCCCGCCCCGCAGGCCCACGAGCGACGCTGGGTGCTGAGCCCACTGGCCGAGTCATCGCTGATGGCACAGGCCAGCGCACTGACGGCCCCGGACTGGCGCACCGCTTGCGGGGAATCATCAGAACCGGCCAGGTGATGCAACGGCCAGCGAGTCGACGCCCCCACGGCCTGGCTGCTGTGCGGACCGGAATCAGGGCTGGCCGAGACGGAAGTGGAGCAGGCGCTGACCCAGGGCTGGCAGCCGGCACTGCTGGGCCCGCGGGTGCTGCGCACCGAAACCGCCGGGCTGGTGGGGCTGACGGTGCTGCAGGCCGCGCTGGGTGACCTGGGCTGGGCCTGACCTGGGCTAGGGTCAAGCCTGAGCCGTCGTCGCTGACTACGACTTGCGTACCGAGTAGAAGACCCGGAACGCGGTCTCGTGGTCATAGAAGAAGTCGGCCGCGTCCCGAAACACGTCGAGCAGCGTGCTGCGGTCATCCGCCGACAGTTGCGTCGCATCGGGCAGGGTTCTCGATGAGCAGCACGAAGCCGGGACGGTCAGCCTCGTCCGAAGGCTTCAGGTCAGTCAGGCAATCGTAGAGTGCATCCAGATTGCGGCCGTAATGGGCCGGCGGTTTCAGTCCCTCCCCCAGAGCAGCCAGCACGGACGCCTTGTCATGAGCTGCCGCGCAGTCGCACTGCAGCAGGGGTCTGGTCGGTCTGCAGCGCGGCACGCACCGAGACCGTTCTTGTCATAGGCACCCAGCGGCAGAACCGCGTGCCGGGGATGTTGGACAGTGCACTCATGGGAACTCGATCCTGCGGAAGGTCTGGTAGTGGTCGTCCGTGTAATAGAACTCGGTGGGTCGGGCATCCCGGCCACCGGCAATGATGCGGCGCGCCCGCGTGAGCGGACCCGCGGTGTCCTGACCGTGTATTCGGTGTAGTAGCCCCGACGCTGGCGCGGCAGCTTGCGCTCGTAGTTGCCAAAGACGGTGCCGTCCTTCTCGTAGGGGTACGGGCCGCCTTCACGGATCAGTGCCAGCGTTTGGCGCGCCTCGGCAGGAAGATCACCCACCGCCACGGTACCGAGGCCGTCGGCCCCTGCCGGGATGCCCTGTCGGAGGACCGGTCGGAAGCACGGTCGGATGCCTTGCCCGATGCCCTGTCCGGGTTACGGTCATTTGTCCGCTCGGACGCCCGGTCGCGGGTCCAGTCAGCTACCCGCCGGATGCCCTGTCGCGGGTCCAGTCAGCTACTCCACCGGAAGCCCCACCGGAAGCCCCACCGGATGCCCTGTCGGAAAACGCGCTCCGATGCCCGTTCTGATGTCCGGCTGGCTGCCCGGTCTACGGCCTGTCCTGCTGCCTGTCCGGACGTCCGCACCTCCGGCTGCGCGGCGAGGCTGCGGCTGACTGTTGCAGGCCTGCGGGACCGACAGCCCCGTGCCCAGCAGCAGGGGCAGCCAGCAGCGTCAACAACACCCGCGCCAGACCCTGCCGCCGCACCAGCAACGAGAAGGGACGTCGCAACGCACGCCCACCCGCCGATGTGGCCTGCGAGATTGAACAGAGTGCGAATGAGACGTGACAAAGGCTTTCATCCTGTCATCCTACGACAGGCCTCGGTCGGCAGGAAGCCCCGAAACACATGACGCTGGCACGCCGCCATCGTCCTGTCATCGTGGAATGGGCGACGACGTCCTCCGATAGCCGGTATTCTTTCCGGTTCACCCATTGAAAAATGGGCACGGATCACCGGGGCCCCATCGACCACCAGGAACGTCACCCCATGCCAGACGCTGCCGCTCACCCCTCTCCCGCATCCTGCTGTGGCTGGTGGCGGTGGGGTTCTTCATGCAGACGCTGGACGGCACCATCGTCAACACGGCGCTGCCGGCCAGCGGCTACCAGCCTGGGCGAAAGCCCGCTGCGCCTGCAGGCCGTGGTGGTGGCCTACATGCTGACCATGGCAGCGCTGATCCCGGCCAGCGGCTGGCTGGCTGACCGCTTCGGGTCACAGCGGGTATTCCTGAGCGCCATCGTGCTGTTCTCGGCCCGGCTCGGCGGCCTGCGCGCTCTCCAACGACCTGTCGCAGCTGATCGCGGCCCGGGTGCTGCAGGGGTCTGGGGGGCTGCCGTGCTGCTGCCGGTGGGCCGGCTGGTGATCCTGCAGCACTTCCCGCGCGAGGAACTGCTGTCGGCCATGAGCTTCGTAGCCATCCGGGACTCATCGGCCCGCTGATCGGACCGACGCTGGGCGGCTGGCTGGTGGAGACCGCCTCGTGGCACTGGATCTTCCTCATCAACCTGCCCGTGGGCCTGGTGGGTGCACTGGCCACCATGCGCTACATGCCCAACCTCAAGCGCACGGACGCCCGGCCGCTTCGACCTGAGCCCGGCTACGCCATGCTGGTGCTGGCCATGATCGCCATCTCGCTGGCGCTGGACGGACTGGGCGGTCTGGGCTGGGCCAGCACGCTGGTGAGTGCTGCTGATGGTGGCCGGACTGGCGGCGCTGACGGCCTACTGGCTGCACGCCATGCGCCACCCGCCCCGCTCTTTCCGCCGGCACTCTTTGCCGTGCCCAGCTACCGCGTGGGCATCCTGGGCAACCTGTTCGCACGCATCGGCTCGGGCGCCATGCCCTACCTGCTGCCGCTGCTGCTGCAGCTGGCCATGGGATTCTCGCCGGCCGAGGGCCGGCATGATGCTGCTGCCGGTGACGCTGGCCAGCATCGGCGCCAAGCGCGCCGTCTCCGACATCGTGAGCCGCTACGGCTACCGGCGGGTGCTGCTGGTCAACACCGTGCTGCTGGGCGTGCTGATTGCCGCCTTCGCCCTGATGACACCCGACCAGCCCCTGTGGCTGCGCACCACCCAGCTGGCCTTCTTTGGCGCCGTCAGCTCCACCCAGTTCTCGGCCATGAACACCGTGACACTGAAGGACCTGGACGCCGCCCACGCCGCCAGCGGCAACAGCCTGTTCTCGATGGTGCAGATGCTGGGCTGAGCACTGGGCATCACCTGCGCCTCGGCGCTGCTACGCCTTCAGCGGCTGGCTGGACACAGGCACCGGCGCCAGCGAAAGCTGCCGGCCTTCCGCGCCGCCTTCGTGGCGGTCGGCGTGCTGACGATCGGGTCAGCAGGGATCTTCTGGCAGTTGCGGGCGGACGCGCCCGCTCAGGTCCGGAATCTCGGGGCCTGAGAAAGGAACCCGTCAGCAGCCAATGACGCCTGCCGCCCGTGCTCCCGGGCGCCTCAGATGTAGCGCTCAAGCCCCTTCAGAAACGCCTTGCGCTTCTCGTCCGTGATCAGGTTGGCCTTGCCGCAGTTCACCCAGCGACGACGACGGGCGCCCACGCCCTTCATCGTGTGTCTAGCATGGCCTTGGTGATGAAGTTCCGCAGACGAACTTCAGGTGAAAGGTGGGCGCCGTTGAGGTGCTGATGACCAACGCCTCGTCAGTGTCGAGGCCGCCCTCCAGGGAGGCCAACCCGGTTCTCCATGTGAGGCAAAGGTCCGCAGCAGCACCTTGTCCAGGAACCCTTGACGATGGCCGGCATGTCAGCCCACCAGATGGGAAAGATGAAGATCAGGCGCCTGCTGTCCCTGAGCGCCTGCTGGTATTGCAGCACCAGCGGATCCAGCGCCTTACCCTCGCGGAACAGGGCCAGCTCCTCCTTCGTGTAGACGGGGTTGAAGCCATCGGCATACGGGTCGATGAGCCGGTATTCCTGCCCCTTGGCGTCCAGCAATGCCTGCACCCGCTCCAGAATGGCATGGTTGAAGCTTTTCTCATACGGGTGGGCGTAGATGATGGTGGTCTTGCTCATGGAGGTCTCCTGGGAACCAGGTGGCGTTCGGCCCACTGGCCTGCCCCACCCTGGCTCCTTGATGATCCGTAAAGATGCAGGCTCCAGCAGCACTGCGCAATCAGAAGACCATTGTGGCTGCCACACCATCAGCGCGGATTCATTTTCCTTGCGAACGACGTGCCATCCACGACAGGCTGTCAACGCCCGCCCAGCAGGGATCCCCGTCGGATCGAACTGCCTGCGCACCTCGGCAAGGCCTGCCGAGCGCCGGGGTCCAGCGCGGCGGCAAAGGTAGCCGCCAGAGTCTGGCGGGCCGGTGGCCCCGCCCTTCCGGCACCACCAGCTGCAGCTCGCCAGCAGCTACCTGCCCACGCCATGACGGCTGTACACCCTGCGAGACCAGACGCTCATCCAGAGCTGCGACCAGCCCGGCCAGGGTGGCCGGGTCCTGCGGCAGCAGCGGGATGATGCAGAGCCGAAGGGGAATCGTCGGGGAAACCCGTTCACAGCAGCACCTGCCAGACGGGCTGCACATCCCCTGCCGCCGCACGCATGTACGTGCAGCCCGCCGCAGGCCTGCAGCTTCAGGCCTACGGCGCCCTCCTGCCGTCGGGGGTCGAGCAGCACCGTCGAGACGCCGGTGAGCGGCCTGAACATCGGCATCCGCCTCGCCCGAGAAACGCACCAGCCAGGCGACCGGCCCGGCCTCTCCCTGCTGCGTTCCATCCGGGCGCCCCGACATGCCTGGACCGATACCGGCCAAGCGGCACAGGGGCCTGATCATCCGGATGGCGCGAACCGACGAGGCGGCGCAGATCGGCGGCATCCAGCAACAGCGCGGCCGAGGGCTGCAAGGCCAGCACGGCCGGCGCATGGGCCAGCGTGGCCACCGCCGACGGTTGCAGGGAACAGCGCCCAGCGCGAGACCGCCGGCCGGCGCAGCGAGCGCAGATGCAACCGCGCCGACCAGGCCAGCGTACCGGCCGCGCCGGCCAGAAGATGCGCCAGATTCACGGAGCCATCGGGCGTGTAGGGGACGCTGCGGACGGGGATGGAAGCATCCAGCAGATAGCCGTCCGGCACGCGCTGGCCCGGCGGCCAGTGACGGGCGATGTCGGCCTGAACGCCGGCCGCAATGCCGAACAGGGGAAGAAACCAGCTGTCCTGCCCGGCCACTGTTCAGACTGACGGAAGAGCGCTCGCCAAACGGGCCAAACAGCTGTCGGGTGCCATCGTCCAGAATGGCATCGATGCCCAGCAGCCGGTCAGCCAACGTCCCCCAGGCCGGAGCCGCGGCGGCGGCATCCAGCCACCAAGCCCCCAGGGTGGCCCCGGATTCCGGATGTGTCTCGATGGGCAGCCACCAGCCATGCAGCGGCTGCAGCAGGCGGTTCAGATCGGCCAGCCGCACACGGGCTGGACCTCGATCATGCCGCGCGTGCCGTCAAAGCGGGCAGCGCGGGTGAGATGGGAGGGCATCGATCGCAGCAGGCTGGGCAGACCGCCACGCGACGAATCCGCATGCCCGCGAGCACCGCGGAAGCCCCCGATCACGCCCCGAACCTGACCGGCACGGCCAGCTCTCGCGCCAGCTCCAGCGCCGTGGCTACATCAGTTTCATCCTGCGGCTGCAGGCGGGCATGGCCGCCCGCCAGAATCAGCTCGCCCCGAACCAGCCGGCGCAGACGCTGCACCAGCCGGGCCAGGCGCTCTGCGGCATCAGAGGTCGACGGACTTGCGGCCGCCATCGGCCTGCGATGCCGCCAGCCTGCAGGTGGCGTTGTTGCGCGCCGCCACCGACACCGAGACAAACTCGTCACGGCGACGCAGCACCTTGTTGCCGTAGCCGCCGTCGTGCGACATGCGGGCGGCCCCCACGTAGGCCTTCAGGGCCCGGCGCTCACTGCCGCCGTAGCGCTTCAGGTAGTCGGACAGGATGCTGCTGCCCACCTGGATGTTGACCTTGGGCTCCCAGACCGTGTCGAGTGCTGCCGTAGGGCTTGAAGCGCTTCTTGTGCATCCTGGTGTGCACCTGCATGAGCCCCTGGGCACCCACGCGGCTTTGCGCCCGGGGTTGAAGCTGAACTCAGTGGCGCGACGGCCATGATGAGATAAGGGATCGACGTTGTAGGTCTTGCCCGACTGGCGGGCGTAGCCCATGTACTGCTCGACGGAACTTGCGTTCACGCGGTACTTGCGGGCGATGTGCTGCACCACGCCACGCTCGGCACGCGTGAGGCGGACCGACAGGCTCTCGCGCGAGGCATCCGCAATCTTGCGCAGGCCGCTGCGGGTGGCCGGACGCACCGGCCGCTTGCTGCGCTGCGCGCCACGGCGGTCCGGGGAAGCACGCCCCGCGGACGCACGACTGGCGGGTTTCTGCGCCGCCTTCACGGCGCTGCGCGTGCCCTGGGCCGTGCGATGAATGCGGCCAGAGTCTTCCGACGCCGACACCTTGACGGCCGTGCCCTCACCCGTCGCACTCGACGGCTGTGCTTCCCGGATCTCGACCGCTGCCTGTGCCTCGGCCGCGGCCGACACCACCTCACGGCTGCCGCCACTGGACTCGCTGCGCTCGGCCGGACGCGTGCGCTCGACCACCGGGGCCGGCTCATCGGCCTCGGCCAGCGAGGGGCACCGCGCCGAACATCAGGGGCCGAACCTGCCAGCATGGCCATCCACAGACGCCCGGCCACGGAACGACCCGACCCGTGACGTGCGGACGAAGACAGGTTCGTCCGTGCGAGGCGGCAAGGGAACAGCGAGCGAGGCTGACATGGTGAAGGCTCCTGGTTCAGTGGGCACTGCATGGACAACAGGATGGGTGCGCGGACGGCAGGGGCTGCAGCCCGGCGCTGCCGTTCAGGCAGAACGCCCCCGACGGGACGCCCTGCCGGCAAGGGGCAGCGCGGGGCAGGACCCAGAAAAATACCCGCGAAGGCAGGGGACACCGCCCGGCGGCAAACCCTGACTTGTAAAAAACAACATTTTAGCAACAATTACTGCGCATTTTAACAGCCTTTTTCGCTGCCAGCACGCATCAGACGTGCAATTTGACCTTGCGCAAAGTCTGTCGACACCCCCATTCCTGGCGCCTCACCCCCTTGCCATCGGCGTCAGGGCCTTCCGCTGCCGCCCATCGACACAGCGTGACACAGTGCAGGCAACGACAAAGGGATCGAACCATGCCCCTACGCTATGCCGACCTGCGGGAGTTCCTGCAGTACCTGGAAGGCCGCGACCAGCTGCGCCGCATCGACGTGTCGGTCTCGCCCGTCCTGGAAATGACCGAAATCTCCGATCGGGTGCTGCGCCAGGGCGGCCCGGCGCTGCTGTTCCAGCAACCCCGAGGCCGAAGGCCGGCGCTGGCACTTCCGGTACTCACCAACCTCTTCGGCACCCCTGGAGCGGGTGGCCCTGGGCATGGGCGAGGATTCCGTGGCCGCCCTGCGTGAAGTGGGCCGCCTTCTGGCCTACCTGAAGGAGCCCGAGCCGCCACGCGGCCTGAAGGACGCCTGGGAAGTTCCCGTCCTGCGCCGGGTCGCTGAACATGGCGCCCAAAGGTAGCGCTCAGCAGCCCCTGCCGCGAGGTCGAGATTCCCGCCGACAGCGTGGACCTGGACGCCCTGCCCATCCAGCACTGCTGGCCGGGCGACGCCGCCCCGCTGATCACCTGGGGCCTGGTGGTGACACGAGGCCCCGGCAAGCTCGCGCCAGAACCTGGGCATCTACCGCCAGCAGGTCATCGGCCGCAACAAGACCATCATGCGCTGGCTGGCCCATCGCGGTGGCGCGCTGGACTTCAGGAGCACCGCCGGCAGTTCCCCAGCACCCCCTTCCCCGTGGCCACCGTGCTGGGCGCCGACCCGGCCACCATCCTGGGCGCCGTCACCCCGGTGCCCGACTCGCTGTCCGAATACCAGTTCGCCGGCCTGCTGCGCGGCGCCCGCACCGAACTGGTCCGCGTGCCCGGCACCGAACTGAACGTGCCCGCCACCGCCGAGATCGTGCTGGAAGGCCACCTCACCCCGACCCCGACGGCGAGAGACCCTGGCCCACGCCCGCCGCCTGGGCTGGCGGGGCCGCTGCCGCCCGCCGCGCTCACCGGCTACGAGATGGCCCTGGAAGGCCCCTACGGCGACCACACCGGCTACTACAACGAGAAGGACTGGTTCCCCGTCTTCACCATCGACCGCATCACCCACCGCCGGAACGCCATCTACCACTCCACCTACACCGGCAAGCCGCCCGACGAGCCGGCCGTGCTGGGCGTGGCCCTCAACGAAAGTGTTCGTGCCCTGCTCACCCGGCAGTTCCCCGAGATCGTCGACTACCCTGCCGCCCGAGGCTGCTCGTACCGGCTGGCGGTCGTGTCCATGAAGAAGGCCTACGCCGGCCACGCCAAGCGCGTCATGTTCGGCATCTGGAGCTTCCTGCGCCAGTTCATGTACACAAAGTTCATCATCGTGGTGGACGACGACGTGGACATCCGCAACTGGCAGGAAGTCATCTGGGCCATGACAACCCGCGTCGACCCGGCCCGCGACCTGACCCTCGTCGAGAACACGCCCATCGACTACCTGGACTTCGCCTCACCCGTCAGCGGCCTGGGCTCGAAGATGGGCATCGACGCCACCAACAAGTGGCCCGGCGAGACCACCCGCGAATGGGGCACCCCCATCACCATGCCGTCCAGCGTCAGAAACGGGTGGATGCCATCTGGCGGGAGCTGGGGATCGAGTGAAGGGCAACCTGGCGCCCTTTCCGGGGCGCCCACCCTTTCCTGAGCGCCCCCCTTTCCTGAGCGCCCACCCTTTTTCGGGGCACCTGCCCATCCCTGCATTGGGGGGACGTCCTGCCCCAGATGGAACTAGCCCTCTGCACGTCCTGGCCGAACTTGACCAGCTCCTGGATCGTGTGGGAGTTGTAGTTATATATCCACTCGTGGTCAAAATGCGTCTTCAGCCGATTGTGCATGAAGGCATCTCCTATGACCAATGAGTTGAACTTGTTCCCCGAGTCCCGCTGCCGCTTTATATCCTGCAACAGCGTATCTGCCAGCTCCCCCATGACGAAGTCGGAGATCATCAGAACATCCGCCTTCTCACTGGCCTCCGTCCTGAATCATCTTCAAGGCATGACGCAAGGCTGGAGCTGCGTCCGTACCCCAGTGAAATGACTTCTTCAAAAAGGATATAAGGTCGGTAACACTTCTGGACTCCGAGAGGTCAAGACAGCTCAATGCCCGTGGAAAAGTTGATGACAAAAGCACTTCCTGCCTTGAGCAATCGCCTTGTTCCCTAGCATACAGAACCATGGCCTTTGCAATGTTCTCGGGCGTGCCATTCATGGAGCCGCTGGTATCGACGCACAAGATCATCGGCCCTCAGCTTCTCTTCGTCTTCGGACTCGGCCTCCACCTCAATATCGGCCTTCTCACTGATACACGACTCCTGAAGATCAAAGCACACCAGCTTCGATTCGAGGAACTTCAGATCAAACAGCACTGAAGTTTCCGAATCAGCCATAAAAGCGCCAGCTCTGACGGAAGCGCATATCTCCAGATCCTTGCCCAAGCGCAGGCCGACAATCTCTTCCCGGGAACTGAGCATCGACGACAGGCACATCAATGGACACAGTCTTCACGACCCGTTCCAGTCTCGTCGACTTCTCGACCTGGCGCATCCTGCCCAACAACTCGGCAATCTGCCTTGCTGCAGGATCTTTGGCAAAGTACGAAGCCCACCGCTCCAGCTCCGCAATATCCTGATCACTCAGACGACCTTGGCCGGCATCAAACCAAACACCGAAATCAAAGCCGAACTCGGAAGCTGCTTGTTCAGGCGTTGAATGACATCCAACCACTTCGCCATCACCTTCAGAAACTCGCGGCGAAGACGTTCGATCTCTGCCAGTTGCCAACGAGGCCTGCTCCCTATCCAGGGGCCTTCTGCCCTCGTTCAACAGAAGGCGCAAAGGTCACATCACGATCCTCTCCCTTCGCCCGCGCAAACCGCTGACGCCAGAACTTTTTCGTCAAAGGGAACAGCAGAAAAATCGGCAGAAATCCTTGTACAGATCAATCGCCGCGACATGAGACAGCCCCGATTCATCGACAGGCGTTCTCACACGTGTGCCAGGAATCACGGTACGCCAGATAGGGGTCTTTCTCCCGGACCTTTAAGCCGGCTTTCAGCGCATACTCACCCGCCCGCTCCTCAACCCAATCATGGATACCATCACCCTCCAACGTCACCCCATGCTCAGCACGAAGCGCATCGAGAACCACCCGTTTTTCCTGGTCAATATTCACTGACACAGACTCTCCAGACGTTCGCAATCAACAATCACTGAGCTTCAGCTGTTTAATCTGATCCAAAATCCCTTCAATGACCGTCTCAACATCAGCATCCTCCACGAGAGGGACTCTTCAACCAATCCTTATAGGACTCTCCTTTTTCCTCAACAACCCTCAAAAGCCTTCTGGAGCTCGACGCGAACATCTTTGACAGACCCGAAAAGAGAATCAACAAGCCTCCGATTGATATTTTGCTTCTTTTCACCCTTTGCAAACAGTGGCTCCAAACTCACAACATCGATTTCATGACCAATGGAATCATTTAAACGTATGCAATTCCCCTGACCATCAAATCTTGCAACAACATTTAGCATAAGACAACCATCACTATCATGAGGATTAAACCATCCATCTTTCTTGAACATATCAACAGGAAAATAATTAACACCATTCATGCATAAACCGAAAGGTCCTATAAGTTCAACATGCTGCCTGTGATACCGACCACCATCCTCAAGAGTAACAATATCATACACGTCTTCGCTATAGTACAGCTCCTCATTAATTTCTCTATCCAACATCTCTTTTCTTTCATCCAGCTCAGCCAGATCAAACCCACTATCGAACCCACACTCTCGAATCGCCTCCATCACGATCTCAGCGACCTTCTCCCTGTTTTCCGGGGTCGTCCACAGACAGTGTTTGAGAAGCACGGCATCGCTGTGATTGGTCTCCTTGCGACCATTGCAGAATGCTGATGCCTTCATGAGCATTGCAGCACGCTGCCAGCGCCTGTCGGAGACATAGGCATTCAATTCGTCGAAATTGTCGGCCAGCTCATGGCGAATATAGTCGACGATCTTCATCGTATCCTTGCTGATCTGAACATCCAGAATCTGATCTCGCCACTGCGCAAGCTCTTGCTTTCGCCGATAAGAAGGCTGGCATCAATTTCCGGCGTATCCGAACTCGGCCTGCTTTGCAGGAGATTCTCAGTTCTTGCTCTCCTGAATGGGAGGAACATGCAGCCCTGATGATGAAGCGATCATACAGCGCATCCAGCCCCTGATTCTCAGGCGGCACCTCGTTGGACGCCACGATCAGCGATTTCAGCGGCACATTGACCCGTTCGCTTCCATTCTTGAAGAGATGCTCATTGATGATGGTGAGCAGATTGTTCAGAATGGCAGGGACTTGACTTCCAGATCTCATCCAGAAAGGCAAACTCGGCAGTCGGCAGATAGCCTTCCGTTTTCCGGACGTACCGATCCTCCTTCAGCTCCTTGATGGACACAGGGCCAAACACCTCTTCCGGCGTACTGAAACGGTTCATCAGGCACTCGAAGTAGCTTTTCGACTTGAACGCTGCCGCCAACCTCCTCGAGATCAGACTCTTCGCCGTTCCCGGTGGGCCGTACAGAAAAGTATTGTGTCCCGCAATGGCTCCCAGCAGGGCAACAGCAATGATCTGCTCTCGCTCATGCATGCCGGCGCTCAGCTGCTTCAGCAGGGCATGGATGCGATTCTGCGAGCCCAATTATTCTCCTTGACAACCGTCCCAAAGCTCATCAAAGGACTTCATGGATTGCGAAGACGCCTTATTTTTGTTCATGCCGATGATTCTTATGAGATCGGTTTCAATGCTGAAAGACAACTTTCGGCCGTTCCGTCACCTTGCCTCTATCTGACAGACAAGTCATCCCAACAGGCCTTGCTGGACCCACGGAGACAGAACCACTTCAGTCCGGCGGCATTAGCCACTGCCCCAGTGAATCAGGAAATACGATCAACACCTGCGCCTATCAGCACGAGTTCATTTTTCTGACGTAGCCACGGCATATTCTCCTCGTCGCTTTGGAATGCTCACACCAAACTCGCATACATGACTGCAAACTTCGCCGACAAACCGTAGCTCCCCTCATCGCTCAACTTCCAGTGCTCCCCTTCCACACGGAAGCAGAACGCATACTCAAGCAGCGACCTCAGCTGCCTCTTGGCGGCCCTATCCAAAACCCATACGCCCGCCATGGATATATCACGTTCTGAAACCTAGCCAGATAAACTGATACAAAACCCCATCCAATACTAGATAGAGACGGTCCGTTGCCGCCCGGTACCGCGGCTTCCCCGCCCTGCCGGCCGTGCCAAGCGGGCAGCCGTGCGCCGTGCCAGCGCCTTTCAGTTTCAGGAGAGTCGCCATGCGCCTGCGCGCCCCCCATTCGTCATTCCCCACGGGAGATGCCCGCCGGGTCGCCACCCTTGATCCGTCGGCCGCTTCCGCCAGTGCATCACGCACCGCCATCCCTCAGGGCTGCCCTGGGCCTGTTCATTGCCCTGTCGCTGGCCGCGTGCACCGTTCGGGCCGCTCAGCAAGGCGCAGACCGACCGGCTGACCTCGCCCGACCTCGCCGTCAGAAGCTCGCAGCTCACTCAGGCGGCCGCCGCACGCTACGACTCGCAGAAGGATGTCTTTCATCCGGTGGTGGCCCGTCATGGCATGGTGGCCAGTGAACAGGCGCTGGCCAGCCAGGTGGGTGTCGACATCCTGAAGGCCGGGGGCAATGCCATTGACGCCGCCGTGGCGGTGAGGCTTCGCGCTGGCCGTGGTGCTGCCCAACGCCGGCAACATCGGGGGCGGCGGTTTCATGATGGTGCGTGACGCCCGCTCCGGCCAGTACGTGGCGCTGGACTTCCGCGAGACCGCGCCCGCCTCGGCCACCCGCACCACCTTCCAGGATGCCAAGGGCAACGTCATCGACGGCAAGTCGCTCTACACCCATGCCGCCGTGGGTGTGCCCGGCACCGTGGCCGGCCTGACCCATGCCCAGAAGAAGTGGGGCAGGGCTCTCGCTGGCCAAGGTGATGGCCCCGCCATCGAGCTGGCCGAGAGGCTATTCCGTCAGCCCGACGCTGGCCCGCGCGCTGAAGACCGAGGCCGACACGATGGGCCGGTGGCCCGCCACCCGCGCCATCTTCTGGAGGAACGGCGCGCCGCTCAAGGCCGGCGACCGCCTGGTGCAGAAGGATCTGGCCAGCTCGCTGAAGCTCATCGCGCTGCAGGGGGCCGATGCCTTCTACCGCGGTCCCATCGGGAAAAAAGATCGTGGCTGACAGCCAGGCACACCGGGGGCTGATCACGGCCGCCGACCTGCAGGGCTACAAGCCGGTGGAGCGCAAGCCCGTGCGCGGAAGCTACCGCCAGTATGAGATCGTCACCATGCCACCCCCGTCCTCGGGCGGCATCCACCTGCTGCAGATCCTCAACATCATGGAAGGCTGGCCGATCGGCAACTGGGGCCAGAACAGCGCCCAGACCGTCCACCACATGGCCGAAGCCATGAAGCTGGCCTATGCCGACCGTGCCGAATACCTGGGCGATCCGGACTATGTGAAGATCCCGCAGACCGGCCTCGTCTCGCGCAAGTACGCCACCCTGCTGCGCAGCCAGATCGACCCGGCCCATGCCAAGCCTGCCAAGGACATCAAGCCCGGTCGGCCCCAGCCCTATGAAAGCGACCAGACCACCCACTACTCGGTGATGGACGCCAAGGGCAACGCCGTGGCTGTCACCTACACGCTCAACACCAACTTCGGCACCGGCATCGTCGCCCCGGGCACCGGCATCCTGCTCAACAACGAGATGGATGACTTCTCCGTCAAGCCCGGCGTACCCAACGCCTACGGCCTGGTGGGTGGCGAGGCCAACGCCGTTGGCCCGCGCAAGCGTCCGCTGTCGTCCATGACGCCCACCTTCGTGCTGAAGGACGGCAAAGCCCTGGCTGGTGACCGGCAGCCCCGGTGGCGCCCGCATCATCACCACCGTGCTGCAGACCGTCAGCAACGCCATCGACCACGGCATGAACCCCGCCGAGGCTGCGTCTACCCCCCGCTTCCACCACCAGTGGACGCCGGACGAGCTGCGAGTGGAACGCGGCTTCCCCGTCGACACTACCGAACTGCTGCGCCAGCGCGGCCAGAAGGTCGTCGAGAAGGCCGCCATGGGCCGCACGCAGACCATCCAGGCACAGGATGGCGAGCTGTGGGGCTACTCCGATCCGCGCAATCCGGACGGGCAGACCCTGGGATACTGAAAGGGTCGAGCATTGAAGGCACCGCCTGCGGGCGGTGTTACCCTATCGGGTTTACCTGTCAGCGCCTCCGGCCCATGCGCAAGCCCGCCCCACCGTCCTTACCCGTGAATTCCTGCAGAGCGGCGACTACCTGCGCTCCTTCGTCGATACCCGCGGCAGAAATGGTGGAGTCGGGGAGCAGATCAGCGATTCACTGGAGAAGACGCTGGCCGAGCGCCCCGATCCCGACGCGCCCGTCTGGGTCTTCGCCTACGGTTCGCTCATCTGGAACCCGCTCATTCACGTGGCCGAACAGCAGCTGGCCACGCTGCGCGGCTGGCGTCGCAGCTTCTGCATGCGCCTGCTGGCCGGGCGCGGCACCCCCGAACACCCGGGCCGCATGCTGGCGCTGGCCCGCGCCCCCAGCACGGCCCACCCCACCACCGGCATCGCCTTCCGCATCCGCGAAGAAGAACTGCGCGACGAGGCTGATGCTGGTCTGGATGCGCGAGATGATCGGCGGCACCTCACGAACCGCTGTGGCAGGGAAGCCCGCCTGGCCGACGGCCGCCTCGTGCGAGACCATCGTCTTCGTGATGGAACCCTGCACGCCCGCCTACGAGCACGACACCTCGGTCAGCACGGTCGCCCCCTCATCGCCACCGCCAGCGGCTCATCTGGGCCACAATATCGACTACCTGCTGGAACTGGACCAGGCCCCTGACCGCCCACCACATCACGACACCTACATCCAGGAACTGATCGCGGCCGTGCGGGCTTATGGGGCGGATATCTGAATCATGCGAAGCGCATCGACAACCTGACGCCCTCCGCACGTTCAGAGCCTCCAGCATCGCCCCGTCTGGCGCCCTCTAATCCGCCAGGAATCCCTCAAGCCGGGCGTCGATCTCGGCCAACGCACGCTGCGGCAGCCTCCGGCCCCGCAGGCAGCGCCGTGCCTTCAACACGGACGGCTTCCACATTGGCAAATCCCAGGAAACCGCCAAGCAGGGGCTTGCAGATGAGAACGCTGAACTCCATCTGCGCCATCGGACCGGTGCTGTACACGCTGCCGCTGGCTTGCAGGAGCAGAACCTGTGTGCCCCCATCAACCCCTTCGGGGTACCGTTTTCGTCATATTCAAAGGTCTGGCCCGGCATGACGATGTTGTCCACCCAATCCTTCAGACGGGCGGAATGCCGAAGTTGTACATCGGATAGGCAATGACCAGGCGCGGCGCGGATTTTCACTTGCGCAATCACCTCACCGGAACGCGCCAGCAACGCACGCTGCCGGGAATCGGGCTGCTGCCGTTGAAACACGGCATGGACGATCGCGTCCAGCATGTCCTTGTCCAGCGGCTGAATATCGGCTTCCGCCAGATTGACGATTTCCGTGCTTCCCGCGGGCAGCCTGGCCACGAGATGCTGCACCATGCGGTTGGTCGCAGCTTCGGCAGCGTGCGGGTCAGGATGGGCATTGATGATCAAGGTTTTTCATGGTGTTCTCACAGTCTGACATGGAAGAATCAGGCGGGCAAATCCTTCACCCTGCCCGCTCTTGCCCCAGCTTGCGCCGGCCAACCAGATACATCATGCCGCCAAAGAAAGCGCCTCCCACCAGCCAGATCACGATGAAGACGGCATTCATCTTGATCGGCATGCCGGCGGCCCAGGGAAGGACCCCATGCATCAGCACGAGCATGGTCACGCCCCAGCGTGCACCACTCAGGATCGACTGCTTCTTCAAGGTACGCAGACGTTCGGAATGCTCGTCCGCCGACAAGGGCGGCTGGCGCAATGCCTTGTTTCCGCGGGATGCCCCACCATGCAAACAGGCTCTGCCCCATCAGCGGGACAAGCAGCGCCATCGTTTCCAAACGAGACCGTCACGCGCTGATGCGAATAGGCGTCCCAGATCAGGCTGAGCAGCGACAGCAGGGAAGTCATGGAGAAAGTGTACGCAGCGGTGCCCGACAGGGACGCGATCCACCTCATGCCACTGCGCCTCATCCAGCGGCCCTTCCAGACCGATCAGGCGACGCTTCATGCGCTGGACCCTTTCTTCTTTCTTCATGCATCCCTCCAGAGAAAAATCCATCGAATACCGCTGCATGGTAGCGTTCGAAGCTGTCCTTCCGGAGAAATTGCCCCTTTCGTGACCGTGGGTCGTCGCACGTCATGAAATGCCGGATGCCGCTGCTTGTCGCCGGATGCCGCTGCGCATGAGCATCCGGAAAGATGCAACTGATGGACGGGGATTCACCCGTGCCGATACACCCACCGCAGCAGCTCGTCCTGCGCGTGCAGCCCACGCTCGGCCGGGTACTTGCCGTTGATCATCAGCGACAGCGCGTAGCGCCTGCCCGAGACCGCTGTCACATAGCCGGCAATGGCCCGCACATTCTGTAACGTGCCCGTCTTGATCTGCGCCTGACCCGCCACCGGATCCATCCGCAGCCGCGTCTTCATGGTGCCGTCGATGCCCACCACTGGCGGTGAGGCCTCGAACCATCGTGCCGTAGGGGCTGCCAGCCGCACGCGCCAGCAACGTCACCCATGTCACCGGCCGAGATGCGCGCCTGCCGTGACAGGCCGGAGCCGTTTTCCATCACCAGAGACGGCAGCGCCAGCCCTGGCTGCGGTACCACTGATGCAGCCACTGGCCGGCACGATCCGGGGGGCAGCGCGCCCTGTCCGCTGGCCGCCGCCATTTCCAGCAGCAGCATCCGCGTCATCACGTTGTTGCTGAACTTGTTGATGTGATGCACCGCCTCGCCCAGGTCAGCGTGGACTGCCAGGCATAGAGCGGGCGGCCGCGCGCCGCCGCCCCGGCTGGATGCGCGTGCGCCCGGTGAACCTCCCTCCCATGTCCTTCCAGGCCGCCTTGAAGATGCCGTGCAGGGAACTGCTGGTGGTCCAGCATGGCCCAGCATAGAACTGCTGCGACCCACAGGCGCGCACCTGGGTGCCGTTCACCGACACCACCGGGCGCCCGGCAGCCGTCGCACCGTCCTGCACGCCCAGCCGTGTGCCCCCGGTCCGACAGCGCCCCTTGAGCACCTTCACGTCATAGCGCAGCTGCACGTCGGCCAGCGGCGGCTCCAGCGTCAGCTGGCGCTTCTTCGGGTCGATGACCAGCTTGCTGGCCCGAAATTGGTCAGGGCTGCCCATGGCCGCACGTTGTAGGCCTGCGAGGCATCACCGTCAAAAGCTTCCCCATCCGCCGGCCCCACCGCAAAGCGCGCGTCATCCACCACCAGGTCGCCGCGAATCGTCGTCAGCCCCTGCGCCCGCAGATCCGCCATCAGCGCATGCAGATCCTCGATCACCAGATGCGGATCGCCGCCACCCTGCAGGATCAGGTCGCCCTGCAGCACCCCGTCCCGAATCGGGCCTGTGGTCGGAAGCGCGTCGTCCAGCGATAGCCCGGTCCCAGCATCGACAGCGCCGCATGGGTCGTCACCAGCTTCATCGTGGAAGCCGGATTGAACGGCCGCTCGGCCTGATGCATCACGCGCAGCATCGGCTCATCCGACGCCCGGTCTGCCAACGTTCCATCGGCTTCCTGGCGGTTCGGCCACGAGCGCCCCTCGTTCAATGCAGCCATCCCGAACGCCGACGCCCGTGTTGCTGCCATCCCGCGCCTCCCTCGGTCGTCCGATGCTCGATGGGGGCTGCCGGGGTCCATGAGGCCCCTGCTGGCGGAACCGGAGACGCCCGCCCCCTTCAGCGGCACGATGGCCATACCGAAGTCCGCCTCGGCAGTGCCCGCACGAAGCAGCTGCTGCACGGCCAGTGCCGTCATCGCCTCCCGGAAATGGGCGCGCGCCCACCGGTATCGGTACGGGGCCAATCAGCAGCGCCACCTGCGTCGCGCCCGCCAGGCCTGCGGCCGACACCGTCCCTGTCGCGGAACGTGTGGCCGCAGCGACCTGAATGCCTTCACGGGGTGCGGACACGCCTTTCAGGGCCGTCAATGGAATGGCACCGCCCGTGAGCCGTTGCGCCCCCTGTCCGGCCACCGCCTTTCCGGCAGCGGCCTGAGCCCCTGCATCTGCACGCCCCGAGGGCTTCGAGGGCCGACAGGGCGATGCCGCCCGACGCACGAGAAGCCCCCGCAGTCGAGGAAGCCGTCGTTGCGGCCAGAGCCCCGGTCGCCAGCAGCAGGGCCAGCCGCCAGCACGCCACCCTTCAGGCGTGGCCCCCGGCCGCCCTGTCCCAGATGCTCCTTGCCGCCGCTGCCCGGCCCCGCCCGTCACCCATCACCGTCCCGTCCCTGCCACAGGAATGTGCAAAGTGGGCATGGTGCGCCGTGCAGGCCGCGCGATGCGCCATGGCGGGACGAGACGAGCGACCCGCCCCGACGAAACGGCCGCCGCCGCCAGCGACGCAACATTCCGACCGGGTGTTCGCCTCATCCGGATGACGACGACCCGCCCATGGCGCTTTCCGCCGTCCATCGGCTTGCATCGGCCGTGTCGCCTTGTCTATCATTGCGCGTTAGCACTCTCCTGCCACGAGTGCCAGGATCGGCAAAAATTTTTGCTTTCGGCTCTTGTCTTCTGGCTGGCCGTCCCCAGCTTCGATGACATCCCGTCCCGACCGGTGCCTCCTGGCCCGGGAAAGCGGCCCGATCCACCCGGCAGCCGCCCATGGCCAGGACCGCCCCCTTCGGGACAAACCATCCATCCCTTTTCATCCTTGTTCAGGAGTTAACTGAATGAAACTGCGCCCCCTGCACGACCGCGTCATCATCAAGCGCCTCGACAACGAGCGCAAAGACCGCTTCCGGCATCGTGCTGCCGGAAAACGCCGCCGAGAAACCCGACCAGGGTGAAGTGCTGGCCGTCGGCGACAGCAAGATCGGTGATGACGGCAAGGCCCGTCCGCTGGCCGTCAAGGTCGGCGACAAAGGTGCTCTTCGGCAAATACTCCGGCCAGACCGTCAAGGTCGACGGCGAGGAGCTGCTGGTGATGCGCGAAGAAGACATCATGGCCGTGGTCCAGTAAGACTGACCCCTGTCCGACAGAATCCAAAAGAACTCAGGGAGTTTCCACACATGGCAGCAAAAACAAAGTCAATTTCGACGACGAAGCCCGTGCCAAGCTGGTCGAAGGCGTCAACATCCTAACCAACGCCGTCAAGGTCACCCTCGGTCCCAAGGGCCGCAACGTGGTGCTGGAGCGTTCCTTCGGCGCTCCCACCGTCACCAAGGACGGTGTCTCGGTGACCAAGGAAGTCGAGCTGAAGGACAAGCAGGCCAACATGGGCGCCCAGCTGGTCAAGGGAAGTGGCTTCGCGCACCAGCGACAACGCCGGTGACGGCACCACCACCGCCACCGTGCTGGCCCAGGCCATCGTCCGTGAGGGGCATGAGTACGTGGCCGCCGGCATGAACCCGATGGACCTGAAGCGCGGCATCGACAAGGCCGTCGCCGCCCTGATCGAGCAGCTGAAGAAGCGGTCCAAGCCCACCACCACCAGCAAGGAAATCGCTCAGGTCGGTACCATCTCGGCCAACAGCGATGAAGAGATCGGCCAGATCATCGCCGACGCCATGGAGAAGGTTGGCAAGGAAGGCGTCATCACCGTCGAGGACGGCAAGTCGCTGAGCAACGAGCTGGACGTGGTCGAGGGCATGCAGTTCGACCGTGGCTACCTGTCGCCCTACTTCATCAACAACCCGGATCGCCAGGTTGCCGTGCTGGAAAGCCCGTTCATCCTGCTGTGCGACAAGAAGATCAGCAACATCCGTGATCTGCTGCCGGTGCTGGAGCAGGTTGCCAGGCCAGCCGTCCGCTGCTGATCGTGGCCGAAGACATCGAGGGGCGAGGCCCTGGCCACCCTGGTCGTCAACAACATCCGCGGCATCCTGAAGACCGTCGCCGTCAGGCTCCGGGCTTCGGTGACCGTCAGCAAGGCCATGCTGGAAGACACGGCCATCCTGACCGGCGGCGTCGTCATCTCGGAAGAGACCGGCATGTCGCTGGAAAAAAAGCCACCATCGAAGAGCTGGGCAGCGCTGCCCGCGTCGAAGTGGCCAGGAAAAACACCACCATCATCGACGGCTCCGGCGATGCCAAGGCCATCGAGAACCGCGTCAAGGCCATCCGTGCCCAGATCGAGGAAGCCGCCAGCGACTATGACCGCGCGAAGCTGCGGGAGCGTGTCGCCAAGCTGGCCGGTGGTGTGGCCGTGATCCGCGTCGGTGCTGCCACCGAAGTGGAAATGAAAGGAGAAAGCCCGCGTGGAAGACGCGCTGCACGCCACCCGTGCTGCCGTCGAGAAGGCGTGGTGCCCGGCGGTGGCGTTGCCCTGCTGCGTGCCAAGGCTGCCGCCAAGATCGAGGGCAGCAACCCCGACCAGGAAGCCGGCATCAAGATCGTTCTGCGCGCCGTCGAAGAGCCGCTGCGCCAGATCGTCACCAACGCCGGTGAAGAAGCCAGCGTCATCGTGGCCAAAGTGGCCGAGGGCAAGGGCAACTTCGGCTACAACGCCGCCAACGGCGAGTACGGCGACCTGGTGGAAATGGGCGTGGTCGACCCCACCAAGGTGACCCGCACCGCGCTGCAGAACGCCGCCTCCATCGCTGGCCTGCTGCTGACCACCGACGCCCTGATCTCCGAGGCCCCGGAAGACAAGCCGGCCTCCCCGATGGGTGGCATGGGCGGTATGGGTGGCATGGGCGGCATGGGCATGGACATGTAAGTCCCTGCCCGGCCGGAAACGGGCCGTCAGGCACCAGGCAGCAGAAGCCTCTCTGCTGCCCCGGCATCTCCGGGCCCGCTTCCTGCCACTGGCAACACAAAGGCCGTGTACCTGGCCGCCTTCGGGCGGTTCGGTACACGGCCTTTTGTCTCCAGGTGTCCGAGGGTCAGTCACCCACCTTCAGCACGCCACCGCGGCCCAGGCCGCCTTGACCCTGCTGCGCCTTGTAGTTGCGCAGCGGATGACCATGTTGTTGTAGGCGTCCATGAAGGCAGCCACCGTGGCCTTGCCTTCCGGCGTGCGCGAGAAACCGGCCAGGCCGCCAGCTGCGCCACCGCCCAGCATGCCCAGGGGCTGCCCCATGGTTGGTGGCCGAGGCATTGCCTTCCGAAGCACTGATCTGCACACCCGAACGAATGTCGTACAGCGACAGCGTGACCACCGAGACCTTCGACTCCAGCAGAGCCGGCCAGGGCGCCCAGGCCGGACCCCAGGAAGCCCGCCAGGCCCCGGCCACCTTGCCCGTGGAATCGTTGTCGATGATGATGGCCGGCTCCATCAGGTGAGTCGGCCGCCAGCGCTGTCCCTGCTGCCCTTGGAACCGGCACGGAATTCACCCGGTTGCGCTGCTTGTCGGTGATCGCCGCCAGGCGTGCCTCGGTGCGGCTGTTGCCGATGGAGGTGATCACGAAGCAGTTGGACTGCTGCACGGCCAGACGAAGCAGCGGCTCGATGGTCGTGACCTTGGTGGCAGAGCCGAAGGCATCGTACCAGTCCTTGTCACGGCCATCATCCATGGCGATGGTGCCCAGCGGCGCATCGCAACGCTCCAGCGACGAGTTGGCATTGACGCTGGAGCTGCCGGCTGCGCCGCCGCGTGCATCGCTGGGGCTGTTGCCCTTGGTGATATGGCCACCGCCCATCTGGGCACAGCCGGCCAGCACGGCCACCGAAGTCAGCGCCAGCGCGCCTTGCAGAAGTTTTCTTCGCAACCATCGGGAAAAATCCTTTCGTCAGGAGTCAAACAGAGCGTCGTTCACGACACGGTCGAGATCAGTAGTAGTACCAGTACCCTGCCTGCCAGTACGTGTAGTAGTGGTAGGCATTCCACCAGTAACCCATCCACAGCGCCCGGTGGGTGTTCACCCAGCGCCGATATTCCGCCTCATCCTTCTTGGCCTTCTGGGCCTCTTCCAGCAGTTTCTTTGCTTCGGGATCGCCCTTGCCGGCAGCGGCCAGCAGCCACGATTCGGCTTCGGCCGGATCAGAGCCCATTTCCTCGAAGCCGCTCAGATACAGGCGGCCCAGCGCCACCTGCGCCTTCGTGTTGCCCCGTTCGGCAGAATCACGCATCCAGGTCAGCGCCTTGTAGGAATCACGGCGCACACCGTCGCCCGGAAGAAGCGCAGCGCCAAGTCGAAGGCCGCGCGCGGGTCAGCCTTGGCCTGCTTCTCCAGAACGGCAATGCGGGCCTCTTCTTCCGTCACCGGTTCGGCCACCGGCTTGCGACCGGCCTCGCTGCGCGCCTGATCGCTGCAGCCCTCGTCCTGAGTGCAGACGCGGACGGGCTTGCCCGCCTGGGAATCGACAGCCTGCTGCTGGGCGGCACACGCACCCAGCAACACCGAGAGAGCCAACAGGGAAAACTGAACGTGCATTCATGATCCGACGATCCCCCACGGGAGTCAGTTGAAAGGAAGGATCAGCTTACCGCCATCACCCGTCCGCCGCCATTCGCCAGGCGGCCAGTCGAGGGCCGACCGAATGACATCCTGCCGCCCGTCAGCGTGCCGGATGTCACACCCTGCTTCAGTTTACCGCCGTCCCCCTCACCAGCCCCCCGATATCCGTGCATGCCCACGCCGACAGGCCATGGCATATCGCTTCGTGCCCTCCGCCTCTGTCCAGCCAACGGCCGGATACGACCATTTGTCACACACAGTGACGAAAAAGTTACACTATCGGTAGCCTGAACACTGTCCCCCAATTCGCAACACACAATTGTCCGATGCCCACAGAACATCTGCGATCCATCGACCGCGGCTTGCTGCCAGTCGGCGCCCCTCCCCATGCGTTCCGCTCCCTGGCCGACACCACGACGCCTGCCGCACGAACAGCCCTGTGGTCCCTGCCGCCTTGCGGCACACCCTGCTGGCAGCCGGTCTGGTCCTGGCGCTGGCGGCCTGCGGAGGTAGCGGAGGCGAATCCGGCGATGGCGAGCGCCTCGGCCTGGACAGTGCAGACACCGCCGAGCTGCAGACCCATGACCGCACGAAAGCCGGTCCCGCGCAAGCGGACCAGCGTCGTCCGGGTGCACAGAACACCGGGGCGTCCTCGCAGCCGGCGGCCACGGCAGCTGCATCGAACCATCCGCGCTGGACGCTCACCTCGCCAGCCGAGGCCAGCCGCTTCCTGGCTCAGGCCAGCTACGGTTCCAGCCCGAAGGACATCAAGGCCCTGACCGGCAGGACCGCCAACGAATGGATCGAGGCCCAGTTCTCGCGTCCGGCCACCTCGCTGCTGAACACCGAGGAGGTACTGGCAGCGAAAGGCGGCAAAGACCATCACGCTGACCGACGCCCGCACCGCCTGGTGGTATTCCACCGTCCAGCAGGACCAGCTGCGCCAGCGCGTGGCCTTTGCGCTGTCACAGATCTTCGTGGTGTCGACCAACGGCGATGTCAGCCATTTCCCGAAAGGGATCGCCAGCTACTACGACATGCTGGCCCGCAACGCCTTCGGCAACTTCCGCCAGCTTCTGGAGGACGTGACGCTGCACCCGATGATGGGCGTCTACCTGACGCACATCGGCAACCCTGAGAGCGCTTCGACTCGACCGGCAAGCTCACGCAGGCGCCCGACGAGAACTACGCCCGCAGTGATGCAGCTCTTCACCATCGGGCTGGAGCAGCTGAACCTGGACGGCACGCCGAAGAAGGATGCCCAGGGCCGGCCCATTCCACCTACAGCAACAACGACGTGATCGGCCTGGCGCGCGTCTTCACCGGCTGGAGCTGGAACGGCGGACGGCTGACCCACGAGTGCTTCTTCCGTGCGGGCTACTGCGCAGAGAACACCAACGAGCGCGAGACGCGACCGATGGTGGCCTATGACCAGTACCACTCCACGCTGGAAAAAGCGCTTCCTGGGCACCACCATCGCCGAAAAGGCCGGTCCCACACCACCGCCGACCTGAAGGTGGCGCTGGACTACCCTCTTCAACCATCCGAACGTCGGCCCCTTCATCGGTCGGCAGCTGGTCCAGCGTCTGGTCACCAGCAACCCCTCGCCCGCCTACGTGCGGCGTGTGGCCAGCGCCTTCAACAACAACGGCCAGGGGCGTGCGCGGCGACATGAAGGCCGTGATCCGCGCCGTGCTGCTGGATGAAGAAGCGCGGGGCGACAACGCCCTGCAAAGCAGCCCTCCTTCGGCCGCATCCGCGAACCGGTGCTGCGCTTCACCCACCTGATGCGCGCCCTGAGGGCCAGCTCGCGCACCGGTTACTGGGGAATCGGCCGTACCGACGTGCCGGGCAACCTGAACCAGACCGCCATGCGCGCGCCCTCGGTGTTCAACTTCTACCGTCCGGGCTACTCGCCGGCCGGCACGCCCGTCGCCCGCGCCGGCCTGGTGGCCCCGAGATGCGAGATCACGCAGGAAAGCAGCGTGGCCGGCTATGCCGACTACCTGGACCGCTTCGTGGGAGCACCTCGATCTACATCGTGGGTCTGGGTGACATGATTCCCCACCCGGACGGTGAACGTCACAGCGGCGGCCAGGCCCGCGAGATCAAGTTCAACCTCGAACCGCTGATCGCCGAGGCCAACGACGTCGACCAGCTGCTGGACGGATCAACGTGTTGCTGCTCAACGGACAGATGCAGTCCGACACCCGCACCATCATCCACCGCGCCGTCTCGGAAGCCGTTCCCAAGCGCAACAACGACGACATGCGTCGCGTGTACCGCGAGCGCGTCTCGCTGGCCCTCTACCTTGCCCTGCTGTCCACTGACTACCTGGTGCTGAAATGAGCCACGACCACTCTCACGATCATGACCATGGCGGCACCAATCAGGGCCGTCGCCAGCTGCTGAAATCGGGCCTGGGCCTGGCGCTGACCGCATCCGGCGGCTTTGCGCTGAACCTGGCACACGTGGGAGCCGCCGCTGCACAGAGTGCATCCAGCGACGACTACAAGGCCCTCATCTGCCTGTTCATGTACGGCGGCGGCGATCAGGCCAACACCGTGGTGGCCACCAACGGTGGCTCCTGGGATCGCTACCGGACGCTGCGCGGCGGCAGCATCGGCCTGCCGAACCAGGCTCGGCAGGGTGGCCTGCTGCCCATCAGCCCCGACAACCTGGCTGCCTTCGACAACCGGGGGCTGACGCTGGGCCTCACCCGGCCCTGATCCAGACGCGTGAGCTGTTCAACCAGAAGAAGCTGGCCATGGTGGCCAACGTGGGGCCGCTCATCGAGCCCATCACCCCGGACGAATACCGCCGCCTGTCGCGGCGCTTCCCGGATCGCCTGTATTCACACAACGACCAGCAGTCCACCTGGCAGACCTTCTCGCCCGAAGGCAGCCGCAGCGGCTGGGGCGGCAACCTGGCCGGCATGCTGGCGGATGCCTACAACCCCGCGCGCCGTTCTTCAGCGCCATCTCCACCGGCAACAGTGCCGCCGCCTGGCTGACGGGCAACCGTGTCTCGCCTTACAGCGTGCCGCTCACCGGCCAGATCGGCTTCGTGCAGACCGAGATGCATCTGGGTGACGTGCACAATGGCGGCCGGCCGCTGCGCGAGATCCTGTCGATCTCCCGCAGCAACGACAACCCTGCTGGCCCAGACCTACAGCGAACTATACCGCCGCACGCTGGACTACCAGCAACGCATGCGCAGCGGCCTGGTCAACGAGCAGGATTCACGCCTGCTGGCCGTACCCGGCATCCGTGGCGGCGGCGGCGCCAACCCGCTCATCGAGCAGCTGCGGATGGTGTCGCGCATCATCGCCAGCCGGCAGAGCCTGGGTGTGCGCCGCCAGGTGTTCTTCATCAGTCTGGGCGGCTTCGACACCCATGGCGGCCAGAAGACCACCCAGAACCGGCTGCTCGTGCGGGTCGACCAGGCCCTGGAACATTTCGTGCGACAGATGCAGATCCTGGGCGTGGAGAGATCAGGGTGACGCTGTTCACCGCCTCGGACTTCGGCCGCAGCATGCTCACCAATGGTTCGGGCACGGACCATGGCTGGGGAAAGCCATCACTTCGTGGTGGGCGGCGCCGTGCAGGGCGGACGGCTGTATGGCCAGTTCCCCGCATTCGGACGGGATGTCGGCCAGGACGTGAACGGCCGGCTGGTACCCGCTATTCGGTGGAGCGGTATGCCGCAGCCCTGGGCCGCTGGTTCCGGGCTCTCGGACGGCAACCTGCTGCAGGGTGCTGCCCAACCTGCGCAACTTCGATGCGCGCGCGCTGACCTTCGCGAAGGCCTGAACGGGAAGCGCCGGGGCCTGACTCATCCGGATGGCAGGCCCCATGAGCCGAACTCAGCGTCCGGCCCTGCCGTCTGCGGGCTTTTGCCTTCCCTTCCGGGATCGGGAAGATGTGGTCGTAGGCCGGGTTGTAGACGAAGGCAAACACCACGTAGAACACCACCAGCGCAATGTCGGCCACCAGCGCCTCCCACAGGCTGATGTCCAGCCACCCAGGCAATCAGCGGCACCAGCATCACCACCAGCCCTCCCTCGAAGAGCAGTGCGTGCAGCACCCGCACGCGCATGCGCTTGTGCACAGAAAGCCGGTCAGCCTCTTCAGTATCCGGTCGAAGCCCAGGTTGTGAGACATAGTTCCAGACCGCCGCAATGGCCGCCGTGGAGGCGCCCAACGCACCGATCTCGAACGGATCGAAGCCGAAGAAGACGGCACCGATGGGTACCAGGATGAGCAGTGCCGTCACCTCGAACAGCACCAGGTGGCGAATGCGATCCTTCGTCGTGCGCATCGTTCTTGAAAGCTCCGTCTGAAATGATCGATGAAGGCCGGGCCCTGCCGCGGACAGACGTGTGACCTACACCTGGACAATATGGTCATCATCACGGCAGGTCATATCCGATGCTGCAAAGCAACAAACGGTCCGCATGGCCGCCACGCGCCTCATCGGGCCGGGACCGGAGGCGGATAATACCGCCCCTTGGGACGGGCAGAACAAGCGCCGTTCCGCAGCGATCCTCCGAATGGGCCTGTTCCTGGCACCTTTTCCGGCAAGGTCTAGCCCGCCCCTTCGGCACGGCAGCGATCTTCCCTCGATGACGGCGTTCCCGTTCGAGGTTCCTCCTTCTCCGAACAACAACAGGCTGTCACCCCATGCTCGGCGCATTCACGCTGCTGCTGGCCTATCAACTGGTCGGCGAAATCATCACTCAGGTCTTTCACCTGCGCATCCCGGGCCCCTGTCATCGGCATGCTGCTGCTCTTCATCACCCTGATCTTCCGCGAAGGCCCTTCGCCGGAGCTTCGCGAGACCAGCCGCCAGCTGCTGCAATATCTGTCCATGCTGTTCATCCCCGCCGGCGCCGGCATCATGCTGCACTTCGGCACACTGGAGCGTGAATGGCTGCCCATCCTGCTGGGCGTGCTCGTGGGCACCCCGCTGGTCATCGCCATCACGGCCTGGCTGCTGCAGAAACTCATCGGCAACCGCCAGAACGAGGAGACCGAGTCGTGATCTACGGTCCCCACAACTACTACGACGAGGTCCGCACCTGCCTCTCGGCCAGCCCCTGCTGGGGCTGCTGCTCACGCTGGTGGCCTTCAGATCGCCGTCTGGATCCACCGCCCTGCCACGGCAACCCGCTCACCAACCCCATCATGCTGGCCGTCATCGTGGTGGTGGGCCTGCTCAAGCTCACCGGGGTGGAATATCAGAAGCTTTGCCCGGTGCACAGTTCGTGCACTTCCTGCTGGAGCCCGTGACGGTGGCCCCTGGCCATTCCGCTGTACGCCCAGATCAAGCCGCTGACCCGCCTGGCCGGGCCGCTGCTCACCAGCCTGCTGGTAGGCAGTCTGATAGCCGTGCTGGGTGCCTGGGGTCTGGGCCGGGTCGCCGGCGCCAGCCAGGGCGTGCTGGTGGCCATGGCGCCCAAATCGGCCACCGGCCCGATCGCCATGGCCATCGCCGAGAACCTGGGCGGCTCGCCCTCGCTCACCATGGCCGTGGTGCTGCGACCGGCATCTTCGGTGCCATCGTGGCACCGGCCGTGTTCAGCTGCTGCGCATCGAGGATGATGCCGTGCGCGCTTCGCCCTGGGTCTGGCAGCCCACGGCATCGGCACCGCCCGCGCCTTCCAGCTCTCGGAAGTCGGCGGCGCCTTTGGAGCCCTGGCCATGGGCCTGAACGGCCTCATCACCGCCATCATCGCCCCGATGATCGTGCACTGGCTGAGCTGAAGCCCCGGACGGAGACTTCCGCACACGTCAGAACACCCCATGAAAAACGGCCCGGCGCCTCCTGCTCGGGGGCGCCGGCCGTTCCATTCAACGCAGGCCTGCGGGCATTCCGTCTTTCTGCCTGACAGGGAGCGAGCACCGCGCAGTCTGCAGGCCCCGAGAGCCGCTGAGCCCGGCAGTCTGACGTCCTGCCACTCTTACCGGCCGTGACGGCCGGCAAGGTGCCTGGCTCACTGCGCCGGCGGTAGCCTGCTTCGGTCAGTGCCTGGGCCAGCGTCTCACGATCGGCCTTGCCATCGATGCTGACCTGATGCGTGGCCAGGTCCACCGTGACCTTGGCGTCTGCGTCCACCTGTGCCACCGTGGCACGCACGGTCTTTTCGCAGTGGCCGCAGGTCATGTCCAGGGAAGCTTGAACTGGATCATCGTGTTCTCCTTGCAAAGGGATGATGGAGCAGCCCGCCCAAGTATCCGGACGTCCGGACGGTGTGCAACCGTCAAGGCAAAGAGCCGGATGGGGCGGGCCGTGTGAGCCCATTCTACTGCCGTGCTCCCTCCTTCCCCGCCACGCCATCAACGTGTTTGCGGTGACGGATGCGGCCACGCACCCGGATGCCGAGGCAGGATACACATGTGCGTCATCCCGGCCTCAAGACCATCACCCTTCCGTTTTCATCGACGCTGCAGCCTCCTCGCCCCTGCTTCAGGAAGGCGGCCAGCTGCGGGGAATCGGAATGGATCGTGCCCAGCGGTCCGGTTGCCACCACCCGGCCGGCTTCCACCATGATCAGCGCATCGAACTTCGGCAGCAGCGACGGGCGGTGGATGGACGCCACGATGGTTGCATCGGCACGCGCCTCAAAGAAAGACTCGATCAGCGCCGCCTCGGTGGACGGATCCAGTGCCGAGGTCGGCTCGTCCAGCAGCAGCGGGCTGCTGGCTTCGGCCGCCACCAGGGGCGCGTGCAATGGCCACCCGCTGGCGCTGGCCGCCCGACAGGTTGCCCCACGGGCCGTCACCTTGGCATCCAGCCCGCCCGGCATCTTCGCCACGAAGGCACTGGCCTGGGCCGTCTCCAGGGCGCGGGCATAGTGACTGTCCCCGGTCCGCTGAGCCGCTTCGGCATTGCCCCCCACGGCATCGGCCATGGCCAGGTTCTCGCGCAGCGTGCCGCCAAACAGCTCGGCATCCTGCGGCAGCAGCGTGGCCTACCGGGCGCAGCGCCGGTGCCACGGCAGCTGCCGGCAGCGGGCCCTGGCCATCCGCCTTCAGCTGCCCTGCCGACGGCGCATACAGGCCGGCCAGCAACCGCAGCAGCGTGGTCTTGCCCGAACCGCTGGGGCCCACCAGCGCATAGCGCTTGCCGCTCGCAACTGCAGGTCGATGCCGGTGAGTGAACCGCCCACCGCCTCGGGGTTGGACGGATCGGCAGGCTGGCGCTCGAACATCACGGCAGACAGCTTCAGCTGCTGCCAGTCTTCCGATCGCTGCGGCCTCCGGGCACCGACGGCAGCGGCCTGCTCGGCCGGCAGCGGCAGCGCACGGATCTCGTCGCCGCTGGTGTGGTCGACCTTCTGCCGGGTGAGCGACTGGAAAGTGCGCCGCCACGCCCGTGATCACGCTGCCAGCCTGCAGCGCATATTCGTACACCATGAACGGGTTGCCGATGCGCACGCTTCGGCTGCCCCTCTGCCGCCGACGCAGAACTGCCCGCGGCACCGGCTGCCGCATCAGCCGCAGCCTGCACCTCCGGACCGGCCGGCACCATGCCCCTGCATCGACAGCCAGACGTAAAGTGACAGCAGAACGATCCACAGCACGCAGTTGAGCAGATCGACCGTGGCCCACTTGCCCTCGTTGTGAACAATGGCACGACGGACCGGGCGCAAAGACGGCATCCAGCCGCGTCTCCACCAGCTAAAGCACGCCGCGCTGCGGCCGCAGCGCCAGCACCGACGCGTTCACCAGACCATCGGACGGGCTGGCCCAGTATTCCCGGTCGGCGGCGTTCTCTTCACGCGCCAGGCGCATCATCACCTTGTCGAAAGGCCACAATGATGGCCGCCAGCACCAGATAGCCCACACGGCCACCACGCCCACCCAGGGCGAGATCAGCCACAGCGCCACCACCGGCCCCACCAGCCGCACCACGCTCTGCAGATAGATGAACTGGCTCTGCGCAAAGTCGTAGAGCGCGCGCGTGGTCTGCTGCACCCGGTGCGCCGTCTCCACGCCATGCTGGGTCTCGTGCCAGGCCAGCGGTGCGGCATACAGCCGCTCCATCAGGTCGGTGGACACGCGCTGGCGCACCACCAGCGCCACGTTACGCTCCAGAATGCGGCCCGGGCCGTGCATCAACCAGCTGGCCAGCGTGGCCAGAAACACCAGCGCCACCATCTGCGCCGCCTGCGAAAGTCCGGCCAGCCCCTGCGCCTGCAGCGTGTTGAGCGCGGTACCCGCCAGCGCCGGCACGGCCAGCTTGAAACCCTGCGAACCGATCAGCAGCAGCACCGCCCACATCAGCGTGCTGCGCCGCCCGTCCGCAAAGCGCCAGAGTTCCCGGTACAGAAAGCCGATGCCCAGCTGGGGTTGCCTCGGTCGGAGCCCGTCTTGTCGGTGGCGCTCTTGCCCGAAGCGTGGCGGCTGCCAGAGGGGATCTATCCTTCATGAAAACGAATGACCCGGCCGGGCAACCGCGGAAAAGCATCGGAACCGAACGACATCCGGCGACGCTTTCCCGGCAGCAACCAGACCGGGTGGATGGGGAGGGTGAATGAAAGCGTCCGCAGTCCATCACGATGGACAGACTGCGGACCATGCGGCCGGGGCCTCATGCAGGCCCTGGAAACTTACTGGATGGTCTGCGTGTAGCCGTCGCCGCCCTGATAGCTGCCGTCCTGGCTCCACTGGCCCGAACCGCGCTGCGGCTGATAGCTGCTGCGCTGGCCGCCCTGGTAGCCCGTGTTGTACTGGCCGCCCCTGACGGTTGTACTGACCATTGTTGTACTGACCGTTCTGGCCCTGCCCTGGTACTGACCGTTCTGACCATTGCCGTACTGTCCGGCGCGCTGCTGCTGTTCGGGGCTGGCGGCCTGACCCACGTAGATTTCCACGCGGCGGTTCTGGGCACGACCGGCCGGCGTGCTGTTGTCGGCAATCGGGTCACGGCTGCCACGGCCATCGATCATGATGCGCGAGACCTGCACGCCGCGCGCCACCAGATAGTCACGCGCGCTGGCCGCACGGTTGACAGACAGCGGGTTGTTGATGGCATCGGTACCGGTGCTGTCGGTGTGGCCGATGAGTCTGCACCGTGGTGGCCGGGTTGGCCACCAGCGTCTGCGCAAAAGCGATCCAGGATCGGCTGGAAGTTGGGCAGGATGGCCGCGCTGTTGACTCGGAACGAGATATCGCTGGGGATGTCCAGCTGCAGCACGGGTTCTCGCGGGTCTGCGTCACCTGCACGCCGGTGCCGGCCGTGGCTTCTTCCATGGCGCGCTTCTGCTCTTCCATCTGGCGCGACCAGATGTAGGTGCCGATGCCGGCGATGGCGCCACCGATCAGCGCACCGTTGCGCACGCCCTGCCACCGGAGGCATTGCCGCCCAGGGCGGCACCGACGGCTGCGCCGATGCCCGCCCGGCGGCCGTGCGCCGCTGGGTGTCGTCCATGCCGGCGCATCCCGCCACCAGCAGGGCCACGGCCACGGCCGTCACCACAGCCTGACGGGCGCCACGTCCCGAGGCGGTCTGGGGCCGCGCCTGCGTCGGCAGGGGACTGGACCGAGCCGTGCGATCAAAAAACTGTCGACATGCTGTTCTCCTGGCGGCATCGGGCCGCGGTGTTCGATGAAAACGCGCAAGTATCACCCGATCACGGCACGGGGCGTCAATTCACCAGCTGCCGTTCATCGGCATGACGGTACCGCTCCGGCACGGTCACGCCCCCACAACGCATCATGAAGGCTGCCTGCCGACACCCGCAACAAAGCGGGAACAAGGCGCTTCATGGCGATGACATGGCGATACATGGCCCCTCTGCGCTGTCCCACCATCCTGCGCGCCCCGCCCTTGACCACTGCATTGCGAAAAGCAGCTGCGGGCGCCCAGCACGTTGTACAGCAGGCGGGCCCTTTCCCTCGTTGCGACGTGCCATTCCTGTCATCCCGTCAGCTCAGACCCGTCCCGCCAGCCCGTCCTCGCCACCGCCTTGCAGCGCCCGCCCACCGGCAGGCTGCCCAAGCACCCGCGTTCGCGGACTGGGTGACAGCAAGCGCTGCGACTAGAATAGAGCGCACCGTTTTCAGGGGCTCATCCTATTCAGGGTGTTCCTTTCGATATCCCCATTCGTTCCCCGCCCGCAGGTCCCCCATGCGCAAGCTCTTCAACTTCAGTGCCGGTCCGCCGTGCTGCCCGAGGCCGTGCTGACCCAGGCTGCCGCCGAAATGTCCGACTGGCACGGCACCGGCATGTCGGTGATGGAGATGAGCCACCGTGGCAAGGGACTACATGGGTATCAGGCCCAGGCCGAGGCCGATCTGCGCGAGCTGCTGGACATCCCGGCCGAGTACAAGGTGCTGTTCCTGGCCGGTGGCGCCACGCTGCAGGTTTGCTGCCCTGCCGCTGAACCTGCTGCCCGAAGGCGGTAGCGCCGACTACATCGACACCGGCGTCTGGTCCGGCAAGGCCTATTCGGAAGCCCAGCGCTTCCGGCACCGTGCGGCTGGCCGCCAGCAGCAAGGCCGACAACCACCTGCCTGCCGGCACGCGAGGCCTGGCAGCTGGACCCGAAGGCCGCCTATGTCCACATCTGCGGCAACGAGACCATCGGCGGGGTGGAATTCCAGCAGACGCCCGACGTGGGCAACGTGCCGCTGGTGGCCGATGCCTCGTCGCATCCTGTCGCGCCCGCTGGACGTGCGCCGCTACGGCATGATCTACGGCGGCGCCCAGAAGAACATCGGGCCAGCTGGCCTGTCGCTGGTCATCATCCGTAGAGGATCTGCTGGGCCGTGCCCGCAAGACGATGCCGTCCATCCTGGACTATGGCAAGCAGGCCGAGAACGACTCGATGATCAACACCCGCCCACCTACTCGATCTACCTGGCCGGGCTCGTCTTCCAGTGGCTGAAGCTGGGCGGCCTGACCGAGATGGCCCGTCGCAACGAGGAAAAAGGCCCGGCTGCTGTACGACACGCTGGATGCCAGCAGCTTCTTCCGCAATCCCGTGGCAGGCAGACCGCTCGTGGATGAACGTGCCGTTCACGCTGGCCGACGAGGCGCTGGATGCTGCCTTCCTGAAGGGCGCGGCCGAACGCGGGCTGGCCAACCTGAAGGACACCGCTCGGTGGGCGGCATGCGCGCCTCCATCTACAACTGCCATGCCGCTGGAAGGCGTGCAGGGCGCTGGTGGATCACCTGAAGGACTTCGAGAAGACCCGCGCCTGAGACCCGCCAAAGCCATGAACACGACCCCGAGTTTTCACCCACGCTGCGCCAGCGCTGGCGAGCCGCCGACTCGATGCTGTGCGTGGGGCTGGACCCTGATCCGGCCCGCACCCCCGCCCATCTGGGTACGGGGCCGGAAGCCATCGACCGCTTCTGCCGCGACATCATCGCCGCCACCGCCGACACCGTCTGCGCCTTCAAGCCGCAGATCGCCTACTTCGCCGCCCAGGGGGCCGAAGGGCGTGCTGGCCGGCCTGATTGCGCACATCCACGCCGAGCACCCCGGCATCCCGGTCATCCTGGATGCCAAGCGCGGCGCGACATCGGCAACACCGCCCGTCAGTACGGCGTGGAGGCCTTCGACCGCTTCAAGGCCGATGCGCTCACGCTGTCGCCCTTCATGGGCCTCGACTCCATCGAACCCTACTTCGAATGGGCCGGCCGCGGGCTGATCCTGCTGTGCCGCACCAGCAATCCGGGCGGCAACGACCTGCAGGCCCTGTCCGTGCTGCCCGCCGGGGAATGCGACAGGGATTCCCCGGGAGCGCAGTCCCCGCGCCAGTCAGCTTCCGACACGGCCTCCGGCGCACAACCCGAAGCTCTATGAACACCTTGCCCGGCTGGCTGCCGGCCTGGGAACGTGAACGGCGAGCTGGGCCTGGTGGTGGGTGCCACCTTCCCCGACGAGCTGGCCCGCGTGCGAGCACTGGCCCCGGCTACGCGCTGGTGCCCGGCGTGGGCGCCCAGGGCGGCGACGTGAACGCCACCGTCCGCGCCGGCCTGGATGCCGACAGATACGGGCTACGTCATCAACTCGTCACGCGCCATCCTGTACGCCGGCAAGGGTACCGACTTTGCGGACCAGGCACGAAGGCGACCGTAGCCACCCGCGATGCCATCCGTGCGGCGCGGGATGCAGCCAGGGCATGAGCTTTCCCAGGTCTGACCAAGGCCCGGATGGCCCCAAATGCCCTTGATGCCAGACATTGCACGCAGGGTATTGAAGTCCGGCAAAAACCGTGTAGAATGCAGAACTTGCCTTGCAGCGAATGTGGAGATGTAAGCTCAGCTGGTTAGAGCGCACGACTCACTAATCGTGAGGTCGGTGGTTCAAGTCCACCCCTTCTCTACCACTTCCTTGTTGCCGGCAGCCACAAAGCCCTCCGGGGCTTTTTCGTTCTAGCCATCGGGCCGCCTCGCAGTCGTTGCCCATGGCTGCATCTGCCAACTCTGCCCCTGCTTCCGCCCCGCCGCTCTCGGTCTTTCGGCTGTCCCGTTCCGGTGGCCATGGGCTACATCCCGCTGGGCATCGCTTTTCGGCTTTCTCATGGCGCAGGCAGGCGCCGCCTGGTGGGTGGCGCCGCTCGCGAGCCTGCTGGTCTATGCCGGTGCGGCGCAGTTCATGGCGGTACCCATGTTCGCAGCGGGCGAATCGCTGGCAGCCATCGCCGTAGCCACCCTGGTGGTCAATCTTCGCCACATCTTCTACGGCCTGTCGGTGCTGGACCGCCTGCCCAAGGGACGCTGGGCACGTGCCTACCTGGCCTGGGCACTGACCGACGAGAGCTATTCGCTCATCACCACCCTGCCCCCGCAGGCCACCGCCCCGCCAGGTCGTCGGGGTGGCCATGCTCAACCACGGCTGGTGGATACTGGGCAGCTGCATCGGCAACTTCATCGGCATGAGCGTCTCGCCGGCGCTGCGGGGTTTCGAGTTCAGTCTGGCGGCGCTGTTTGCCATCCTGGTGATGTCGCGGTGGAACACCCACCACCAGGTGGCCCCGCTGGTCACGGCGGTCGTGGCCTATGCGCCTTCGGCTGGGCGCTCTTCGATCAGGCCATGCTCGCGGCCATTGCGCTGTCGGTGGTGGCCTGCATCGGCCTGTCGTGGAAAAAGCCGGAGAATCGCGCATGCTGACCGGCTGGAGCGCCATCACCGCCATCCTGGTGATGGCGGTCGTCTGCTCGCCCTGCGGGCCCTGCCCTTCGTGGCCGCCGGCCTGCTCAGCCGCCACCGCCTCATCCGCGCCCTGGGACGCTTCCTGCCGGCCGCCATCCTGGCGCTGCTGCTCATCCATACGCTGGTCGGCTTCATCCGGCAGGATGCGCCCACCGTGGGCGCCTGGCCCGCCCTCATCGCCATTCTGGTCACGGTGGGGCTGCAATGGCGCTGGCATCACGCGCTGCTCAGCATCTTCGCCGGCACCGGGGTGTACGTGCTGCTGCGCAACGCCCCATGCTGTTCTGAACCGTCCGCGCCCATCCGGCCAGAATCACGGCCAACCGCCACCCGGCAACCATCAGGATCCGCGGCAGCCGATGACACGCCGTCAGCAGCCCGCCAGCGAGATCTGCAACCGGTGGCGCGCCATCAGCGGCCGGGGCTCGCCGAACGCGACCTCGATGCGTGGCCACTCCTGCGCCGTCGGCAGGCGCTGGACGATGGCTCCGTCCATCGCACCGAGAGACGATGATCCCGAAGCCCCGTCGAAACAGGGACAGGGTGCCGATGCCCTCGTGACACCGTCACCAGCCAGCCGGTCTCCATCCCGGAAGATCCTTCCGCTTCCCCTAGCAGGCCCTGATGATGCAAGGCGCCCCTCCAGCAGCCAGTGAATGCCCCTGATCACCCCTGCGTGCGTGATCCAGACCTGGGCATCGGTCTGCGTCCGCTCGGCGCGCAGCCCGGCTCGATGCGTGCCAGGAAAGCGCCGACCGACTCCCCGTGCCACCGGCCTGGTAATGACCGGAAGTCCTCGGTCCCGCCGTCACGCTCGGCCTCGCAATTCGGCCCACAGCCCTGCCTTCCCAGTCCCCATATCCATCTCGGCCAGCCAGGCCTCCGGCGGCTGCAACACCAGGTCCGGTCGCAGCGCATGCAGCCGCAGGGCCAGCGCCAGCACCAGCGCTGACGTGGCGAGCTGCGCAGCACCAGCCCTTCGGGCAAGCGTCGCGCCAGGGGCCTGCGCCGCCGCTCCGTGTCTTCCGGCTGCGCAGGCATGTCCAGCCGGCCATAGCACAGGCCCTTGGCCACCTCAGGGTCTGGGATGGCGCACCAGCCAGCGCCAGGGCCGTGGCGAGGATCACATCGCCCTCCCCGGCATTGTCCCGTCCAGCAGCCATCGTGGAGCCGGCCACCGTCGCACCCGCCATGGTCGATTCACGCGCGGCCATGCCAGCGCTCAGACGCCCACAGAGGGCATCGACGTGCCAGCCGCACTGCCAGCACCAGGTACACCGCCAGCTCCGTCAGCTGCTGGGTGGCGCGCCCAGACAATCGCCGGTGATGCCGCCCAGCCGACGGCGGAAGATGCCCCCCAGCCGCCAGGTCAGCAGCCCCATGGCCAGCAACGTCCAGGCCAGCGTGGCCCCAGCCGGACGCACACCAGCTACGCCATGGCCGGCAGCAGCCCAGGCCGTGGACACCCCCGAACGACGCCCACTGCAGAGTCCGCCACCAGCGCACGCGCCTTGCTGCCCTCACCCTGACCCGCCACGCTGCGTGGCGGCTGAGCCACCCACATGGGGCAGCCACTGCGCAACCCCATGGCCGCCCAGCGCGACGGCACATGGGCCACCAGCAGCGCCAGCACGGCCTGGCCCAGCCCCCGGTCAGCAGCGGCGCCAGCAGCCCGGCCTTCGAAGCAGCGCCAGCACCAGCGCCGTGGCGCGCATAACTGCCCAGGCGCGAGATCCTTCATGATGCGCATCGCCGTCTCACGGTCGGCACCGCCGCCCAGACCATCGCAGAGCATCGGCCAGGCCATCCTCGTGAGATGGCGCCCGTGATCCAGGCCGAAAGCAATCATCGACAGCACCACGGCCACCAGCGCCACCAGGGCAAGCTGCCCCCGCAGCAGCCACCAGCCCAGCGCCAGAACCGCCGCCGACACGCCCGCCACCAGCCAGCCCACCCCGGAAAGTGTGCCGTGGCCGCTTTCATCATGGCCGGGCCATAGCCCACCCACGCCGCCAACCGTCCCGGCAGCGGACGCGGGTGAAAGTACTGCACCGCCAGCAGCAGGTGACGGACGAAGCCGCCCGGACGGGAGGGGCTGCTCGAGACGCCGGCACGGACTGCGGCATCTCAGGCTCCACGCGCCATCACCTCTCCAGCGGAGCGATCTCGTTCAGCGCCCGGCAGGCTGATTCAAGCAGCGGCCACACCAGCGCAGCGGCCGACCTCACCCAGCCGCATGCCGAACTGCAGCAGCGGATCGGCCTGCATGGCCTGCAGCATCAGCCGGTGGCCGGGCTCGGCAGACGACATGCGAGAACACGCAGCGCTCCAGCACGGTCGGCTGCAGGGCGCGCGGCCACACAGCACGGCCGAGCTGGTGATGAAGCCATCGACCACGATCACGCGGTTTTCCAGCGCCGCCTGCAGCACCGCCCCGTCAGCGTGGCGATCTCGAAGCCGCCTCAGCGCCGCCAGCGCATCCAGCGGCTCGGTGGCCTGGGGCATGCCTCTCCAGCACCTGGCCCAGCACCTGGATCTTGTGCTGCCGGCCCGCTGCATCCAGCCCGGCGCCCGGCCCCACCACCTGCTCGATGGGCAGACCGGCCAGGCGCGCCAGCAGCAGCGAGGCCGGCGATGTGTTGCCGATGCCCATCTCGCCCAGCAGGATGGCATTGCCCGGCAGGCTGAGCCACCTGTTCGCGGCCATTGCGGATGGCCGTCCGGCATTGTTCGGGCGTCATGGCGGGCTGCAGCAGCGCATCGGCCGTACCCGCGCCCACCCGGCGCAGCACCAGCCAGGCTGCTCCGGCAGCGGATCGATGACGCCGCAATCCACCACCTGCACATTCAGTCCATGCTGGCGGCCAGCACGCCTCACCGTCGCTTCGCCGGACAGGGATGCCCTGCATCATCAGCGTGGTGACGGAAGACGGCCAGGCCGAGACGCCCTGCGCCACCAGGCCATGGTCGCCCGCACAGCAGCAGCACCGTGGGCTCCTGAGCCGAGGCGCCTCGGTGCGCAGGATCTGGCCAATCTGCACCGCCAGCGACTCCAGCCGCCCCAGCGAGCCCGGCGGCCGCGCCTGGGCGTCCAGCCGCACCCTGGATGGCCGCGGCCCGGTCAGCGTCAAGAACGGAAGGGATGAAAGGAACGACAGCCTCGGACTGCGAGGACGAAGACAGGTCATGCAGCGACATGCGATAGGGAGAACCGGAAATGCCATGGAAAAACGGCATTATCGGCCAACACGGCGCCAGACGCCCTCAGTCCAGCAGCCCTTCCAGCACGCCCGGCGCAAAAGCCGGCTGCCACATGATCGGCCAGGCCGTCGAAGACCCGCGCCATGGTGCGCCCGCTGGCCGAACAGGGCCGCCAGCACGGCATCGTTCTCGAAGAGCCCGGCAGATAGATGCCCAGCACGTTGCCGCGTGCATTGCACCAGCCCAGCGCATCAGGCAGCGCCCGGATGCCCTCGGTCGCGGACGACGACGCCCCGTCTGCATCGACCGGATCGGCCGCATCCATCGGCATCGTGCGTCCCTGGTGGATCTCGTAGCCGGCCACCGGCACGCCCGACAGCGCGGCCCAGGCACCCGGCAGCGTCTCGAAATGCGTGCTGCGATGCCGCAGCACCTTCTCGTGCTCGAAGCGGGTCTGCAACGGCAGCAGCCCCAGTCCCTCGCTGCTGCCGTCCAGGCCCAGCGGATCCAGCAGCCGCCGGCCCAGGATCTGCAGGCCACCGCAGATGCCCAACACCCGACCGCCGCGTGCCGCGTGGGCCTTCACCCAGACATCCAGCCCCTGGCGGCGCAGCCAGGCCAGGTCGGTGCTGGTGTGCTTGGAGCCGGGCAGGATGATCCAGTCCTGCGGCGACAGCGTCGGCCGCATGCCCGCATCGCGCACCGCCAGCAGCTGCACGCCATGCAGTGCCGCCAGCGGCTCGAACTCGTCCAGGTTGCTGATGCGCGGCGGCACCAGCAGCGCAATCTGTTCGGGCATGGCCGGGTATCCACGGCAGGAAGAAAAGCCGCATCGGGACCCGCACCACCGTTCTGATCAATGCCCGCTGCCTCGCAGCCATCGTCTCCGCAGTCAGCTATCCCGCCGCTTCTTGCCTGGCCGGCCCGCCGCGTTGCAGCTCGCCGGTCCCGATCCTGGAACCAGCCATCCTCTTCCGGCAGCCCGTGACCGGTCCGCATCGGGATGGTGGCCACCACCGGCACGCCGGTCAGTTCCAGCATGCGCTCGGGCGCCGGGGCCAGCGGGCCCGGATCGCCCCGGAAGCGGTTCAGCACGAAGCCTTTCAGACGCCGGCGGTCGTCCTCGGGGATCAGCGCCCAGGTGCCGTACAGATGCGCGAAGGCGCCTCCCCGATCGATGTCCGACACCAGCAGGCAGGCGGCATCCGCGTGCCGCGCCACGCGCAGGTTCACCACGTCGCTGGACTGCAGGTTGATCTCGGCCGGCGACCCCGCCCCCTCGATCACGATCACGTCGTACTCGCGGCGCAGCGCATCCAGGGTCTGCGCCAGCAGCTGTGCCAGACCTGGGCACAGCGGGTCCGCCAGGGCAGCGCGGTCAGCCTCGGCATTGACCCGCCCCAGCAGCACCACCTGGCTACGGGTGTCGGCCTCGGGCTTGAGCAGCAGCGGATTCATCTGCACCGTGGGCTCCACCCCGGCCGCCAGTGCCTGGAAATACTGGGCACTGCCGATCTCGCCGCCCGCCACCACGCGGGCGTTGTTGCTCATGTTCTGCGCCTGTGAAGGCGCCACCCGCAGCCCCGCCGCGCATACCAGCGGCACAGGGGCCGTGCACAGCCAGCTCTTTGCCGGCCCCGCTGCTGGTGCCCAGCACCATCACGCAGCGGGCCGGGCGCCTGCCTGCCCTGACGAGCGCCATCAGTCCTCGATGCCCCGCTGCGCCGGCACCCCGGCCTCGAAGGCGTGCTTGACCTTGGTCATCTCGGTGACGGTATCGGCCAGCGCGATGATCTCCGGGCGGGCAGCGCCGTCCGGTCAGCACCACGTGCACGTGCGGGCGGCCGGTTGGCCAGCGTCTCCAGCACCGGCTCCAGCGGCATCCAGCCGTAGATCAGCGGATAGGTGATTTCATCGAGCACCACGAGAAAGTGCTCGCCGGCCATGATGGTCTTGCGGGCCCGCTCCCAGCCCTCACGCGCCAGGGCGGCCGATCGCTCCAGGTCCTGGCTCTTCCAGCTGAAGCCATCGCCCAGCCCTCGATGGGCACGCCCAGCTGCTCGAAGGTGCGGTGCTCGCCAAAGCGCGCCGACGGCACCTTCATGAACTGGTAGATGTGCACCGGCTTGCCGCGGCCATGCGCCCGCAGCGCCAACCCGAAGGCGGCCGTGCTCTTGCCCTTGCCATCCCCGGTGTTGACGATGATCAGTCCGCGCCGCTCCCCCTCCCGTTTCTCGTAGGGTTTCTCGCGCGGCGGTTGTTCGATTTCCATGCTGTTTCCTTTCAATGTCCTGCCTGTCCTGGCGCCGGCGCGCCCTGCACCCGCTGCACGCAGTCCCGCAGCAGCCGGGCCCCTCGGCCAGGCGTGGGACCCAGGGCGCACCAGCGCATCCAGGTCCGGCCCGTCAAACAGGCACACACGTCCCTCGCGCAGCGCCGTCAACCTGCTCCAGCCCGGTCTGGCCCGTAGCGCGGCCAGCCCCTGCCGCTGCGGATCGCTGATCACGAACAGCTGCGGGTCTGCCTGCAGCGCCCATTCGCGGCTCATCGGCACGAAGGGGGCGGAGCCGGCCGGCACGACGTTCGCCAGCCCCAGCAGCATCAGCGTCTCACCCAGGAAGGAATCCGGTCCGGCCAGCCAGGGAGCCGGATCGATCTCCACCCAGGTGCGCAGGCCACGGTCGCGCGCCGGCAGGATTCTGCCAGATCGTGCAGCTCACGGCGGATGTTCTCCCAGACCTGCTGGGCACGCGCCGGCGGCAGGCCCAGCACCCGGGCCAGCCGCTCCAGCGTGCGGGCCACGTCGGCATGCCGCTGCGGCGACAGCACCAGCACAGGTACGCCCAGTCGCTCCAGCTGCTTCACCAGCGGGCCATCACCGGCCATCAGCACCAGATCCGCTGCAGGGCTGCCACCGCCTCCACGTTGAAGCTGCCCAGGCTCCCCAGATGGGGCAGCTTCGTCACCGATTCCGGCCAGTTGGAAAAACGGTCCACCCCCACCAGCCGATCGCAAGCTCAGCACGCAGACCGATTCGGTCAGCGTCGGCGACAGCGACACAAGCCGTACAACCTGAGCAGGCGGAGCCAGGACCCGTCCCCGGTCATCGACGACCGAACGCGCCGGCCCTCCCGCCGCATCCACACCGGCAGCCTGTGCTGCCCACATCCACGCAAACCCGACCAGCGCCAGCAGTCCCGCCAGCCACCGTCGTCCGGCCCTGGCCATGCCCATCCCACTCGGGTCATTCCACATTCCCTCCGCAATCGATGCCGAAAACAACGCTGCACGTTCTTGGCTACTGGCATTGGGTAAATTTTCTGACATTATCGACAATTGGTAACACGATGTTTCCCATTCGCTACAAACAACTGAACGAACAACAAATGGCTCTGAGGCCTTCCCGCCGGCTGCAGCGGTCGCCAGGAACCACTGCCCTGACCTGTTTACCCAGCGCCGTCGGTACCCGGGAACCTCTCCTTGTCGATCCGGTCCGGTCCATTGTGCCGGATCCCGCCCGTGGCACCTGAATGCTGCGGGCGGACCCTTGCTCTTGTATCGATTTGTCGATGATCACCCGTTTCCTCGCCGCCCGCCGGACTGCCTATCGTCCACAGGGTGCAGGCCCGCCAGGACGCTCTACGCAATGAAAAAGCTTGCAGCATCCGGCCTGTCGCATCCGCAGCGACGCAGTCTGCTGCGTCGTGCCAGCGTGGCTGCTGCACCGGCCTGCATCGCCGGCAGCACGGCCCTCGTGCTGGACATGCTGACGATGCCGGCCACGGCAGCACAGAATCGCCATTTCCCGACAATACCCAGCTGGGACGGATCCGCTTCGGCCAGTTCCCCGATGCCACGCTCAGAGCGGCAAGCCCGTCCGGCTGGGGCCGGGCGCGCGGATCCTGAACCAGGACAACCTCATCGTTCCCGCTCCATCGCCGTCCACGGCAAGAGCTACGTGGTCGGCTGATATCACGGACACGATGCGCGATCACTGACCGTCTGGATCCTGAGCGAAGAGGATACCGGGCACTGCGCAGGCAGCGCGTGCCGCTGATCCGGCCACGCCATCGGGCGGGTCGGGCCACGCCACCCGCTTCATGCTGCCGGCACCGCCCCGGTTCCCGCCGTCCCAGGCTCCGGACATTTCCGGATGGCAGGGCAACCGCACGACGGCCTCCCTGCCTGGCACGGAAGGACCCGACCACGGGGCCCGGCACCCCCATGCCGCAGGCCTCCGTCCAGGGTCTTCGCAAGGACACGACTGCATGAGCCGAAAATCTACCTGCGCACCTTCGGGTGCCAGATGAACTCCTACGACAGCGAACGGATGGCCGACCTGCTGGCCGAGACCGAGGGCGCCGAGCTGACCGACGACCCGGAACCAGGCCGATATCGTCCTGTTCAACACCTGTTCCATCCGCGAGAAGGCCCAGGAGAAGGTCTTCCCGACCTGGGCTACTTCCGGGCCATGAAGGCGGCCCCGACCCTGAACTGATCATCGGCGTGGGCGGCTGCGTGGCCAGCCAGGAAGGCGAGGCCATCGTTGCGCGCGCGCCTTTGTCGATGTGGTCTTCGGCCCTCAGACCCTGCACCGCCTGCCCGAACTCATCGACCGACGCCGACAGACGGGCCACTCGCAGGTCGACATCCGCTTTCCCGAGATCGAGAAGTTCGACGCCCTGCCGCCGCCGCGCAAGGTGGGCGCCAGCGCCTTCGTCTCCATCATGGAAGGCTGCAGCAAGTACTGCAGCTTCTGCGTGGTGCCGTACACCCGTGGCGAGGAAATCTCCGCGCCCTTCGAGGACGTGCTGTCCGACGTGATCACCCTGGCCGAACAGGGCGTGAAGGAAGTGACGCTGCTGGGCCAGAACGTCAACGCCTATCTGGGCCAGGTGGAAGGTTTCGACGCCCCGGCCGACTTCGCCACGCTGCTCGACTACATCCACGACATCCCGGGCATCGAGCGCATCCGCTACACCACCTCGCACCCGCGCGAGTTCACCGAGCGGCTGATCGACGCCCACGCCCGGCCGCCCAAGCTGGCGCCGCTGGTGCACCTGCCCGTGCAGTCGGGCTCCGACCGCATCCTGGCCGCCATGAAACGCGGCTACACCGCGCTGGAATACCGCTCCATCGTGCGCCGGCTGCGTGCCCAGCCCCGGCATCGGACTCACCACCGACTTCATCGTGGGCTTTCCCGGCGAGACCGAGGCTGATTTCCTGAAGACGCTGAAAGCTGGCCGAGGATCCGGCCTACGACGACGCCTACTCGTTCATCTACAGCCCCCGCCCCGCACCCCGGCTGCCAACCTGCAGGACGACACCCCGCACGAGGGAGGAAGGTGGAGCGGCTGCAGCGCCTGCAGGCCGTGGTCCAGCAAGTTCGCTGGCCATTGCCCGTGCATGGTGGGCTCGCGCCAGCATGTGCTGGTGGAAGGCCCGTCGCGCAAGGATGCCAGCGTGAGCTGTCGGGCCGCTGCCCCCAACAACCGCATAGTCGACTTCCCTCGGCGCTCCCGAACTCATCGGCCAGCTGATCGACGTGACATCACCTCCGCCATGAGCCACACGCTGCGGGGCGAACCCGTAGCTGAACAGCTGCTCGAGGTGCTGGCCAGGGCGGCCGCCGAGCGCCATGCCCAGGTCGGTCTGGACGCGCGGGAAGTGGTCCGCCCGCGCGGCCTGAACATCATGAAGCAGACCGGGGTCCGTGCAGCTGCGGTGGATGACGGCGCTTGCGCTGGCCTGAGTGCATCCACCCTGACGGGCACGGGATGCTGAAGACACCGCGGCACCCCGGCAATCCGGCACCCTGGAAGCCCTGACGGAGACAGCAGCTCCCCAGCAAGGCGTGCCGACACCGGAAGCCGTCTCACCGGAAGGCAGCTTCTCTGCCCTGCCCGCCCTGCTGCAGCAGGCGCGCGCCCTGCTGCCCGACCAGCCTGAGGCCGCCTGGCGGCTGCTGGAGCCGCAGACCTGGCACTACGCCGGCAGCCGCGACTTCGACTACCTGCTGGGCGTGCCGCCCTGGACAGCCACCGCGCCAGCGCGAAGCCGTGATGGCCCCGGAACGGGTGCTGAACAACCATCCCGACGACATCCCGGCCCGCACGGAGCTGGTGCGCGCCACCTGGCGCTGGATGAACGACAGAGCGCCCACGAGGCCCTGCAGCAGCTGCTGCAGGCACAGGCGCTGCCCGACGACGCCCGGCAGAGCATCCAGCGCTACCTGGACATCATCAGCCGCCAGCCCCAGGCTGGCAACAGGCGCTGGCAGCTGACAGCCAACCTCACTGCGGGCCAAGACAGCAACGTCAACGCGGGCAGTACCGCTCGCGCTGGGTCGATCGACGACGGCCAGGTGCTCACCCGCTGGCCGAGAACCGCCCCCAGTCCAGCCCCTTCCTGGAGCTGGGCCTGCGGTTCAGCACCCCTGCCGCTTTCCGACACCTTGGTCTGGAGCAACGGCCTGCAGGGCAGCCAGCGCCCTAAACACCCGTCAGCATCCGCAGGTTACGGGCATGCTGCGTGCCAGCAGCGGACTGGCCTGGACCCTGGGCGCATCGCCTGTCGGCTGCCCTGAACCTGCAGCAGATGTGGCTGCACGGCCATCGTTTTCGCATCGCGCCAGCGGCGTGCTGGCCCAGTGGCAGTTCGATCCCGATCCCCGACACCAGCTGGGTCTCTGATGCCCAGCTCTTCCGGCTGGACTTCGACGACCAGCCGTTGCGCGACGCCCGCCGCACCGTGCTGGGACTCACCTGGGCACACGCCTTGGCCGGCTCGGGCAGCACGGTCTTCATCGCCAACCCCTGCGGCGGTCAGGAAGCCCGCGCCAGCCCCTGCCCGTGCTGGACTTCCGCCTGGCCGGCCTGCGCCTGGGCCTGCAGCGCGACTCCTGGGCGCCAGCTGGCGCGGCAACCTGGGCGTGCAGTGGGAAGAACGTCGCCACCGCGGCCCTCTGACCCGCTCTTCGGGCGCATCCGCCATGACCGGCAGCTGGACCTTCGTCTGGGCGCCGAATACCCGATCGGCCCGCGCCTGCTGATCAACCCCCAGCTGCTGCACACGCGCAACCACGCCACCCTGGCACCCAACGACTTCCGGCGCACCCAGCTGCTGGGTGGATGTCCAGTATCGGTGGTGAGGAATGCGCTGAAGCGCTGAGTGCACTGGTCGGACACCTGACCCAGCCCCCCTGGGCTTTCGCACCTCTGTTGCCCCTGACCCACGCGGGTCGCCACCGCCCCTCCGGCATCGACCATTCATTCCGGGCCGTCGCCGCATCCATCGCCCGCCACCGATCAGCGGGCGGCAGGCGTCGATTGCCGGCCCGCACGCCCCTGCCCGACCGCCCCGCCACACCCTACAATGACCGCCGCGTCCTTCATGCCTCGTGGCGGCTCCTCTCTTGGCGGAACTTCCTCATCAGCCTCTGTCGTTTCCGGACGCCAGCACCCGTAGCACCCTGCGTGCCGCCGCTGGCGGCTTCGCACGCCCACAGCCCATGAAGAAGCCCCCACCGACGGACAGCCGCAGGCCTGCGCCCCGTTCACCCGGAACGCCTGACGCACCTCGTTCCCGATGCGCACGCATCCCGCGCCTGCACAACGGACAGTCACCGCCCAGGCCCGTTGCGCAGCCACTGGCTGCCGCACCTTGGCCTGCCTCTGCTTGCGCTGGCCATGCCCCCGCCACACGCCCGCCCTGGCGCAGTCCAGCGGACTGCCAGCGCCCACCCCGCCGCCGCTGTACCTGCCACCATCGCCGGACGTCTGATCATGGCCAGCGGCGACGTGCGAATCGTGGATGCCGGCAGCGACACAACGTCGCCCGCCACGAACGGACAGACGACGCCATCGGGCCGCCCCGCCCGCACAGGCGACTGGCTGCAGCCCGGCCAGATGGTCGTCACCGGCAGCCACGGTCGCGCCCAGATCCGCTTCCGCGACGGCGCGCTGATCTCGCTGCAACCCGAATCCCGCTTTCGCATCGACCAGTACGCCTACGGCGAAGCGAAACAGCGCGGCTTCTACAGTCTGCTGGAAGGCACGCTGCGTGCCATTTCCGGCGCCATCGGCAAGAAGAATCCCGACGACTTCCGGCTGGACACGCCCACCGCCACCATCGGCATTCGCGGCACCGAATTCCTGGTGCAGGAAATCCACTGTGCGCCCAGCTGCAAGCCCGGCCAGCAGGGATGGCCCTGAACGTCGCCGTCAGCCACGGCCGCGTTCTCGTCTTCAACGGTGCGGGCGCCATCGACCTGTCGGCCGGCCGCGCCACCTGGGTGGCTTCGGCCACCTCGCGTCCGCAGCCCACCACCCGCCGTCCGGTCATCAGCGCACCGCCCACGCAGCAACAGAAGGACGAAGAGCAGCAGGCCAAGCCGCCCTCCCAAGCCAGCGAAGAAACCGCCGCCAGCTCTTCAGACAGCGGTGACGAAGACACTCGTCAGGAAAGCACGACCGCCAGCGATCAGGACAGCACGCATGATCAGGGCGACACGCAAAGCATCGGACCCGGCCGAATCACCATCCACCGATGCCGGCACGCAGGACGCCCATGCTGCTTCCAATGACGGTGCACAAGGCAGTGCTCTCCAGCCAGCAGGCCGCCAGCACCCTGAGTCCCAAGGCCAGCGCCTCGGTCGCGGTCTCGGCTGACCTCCAGCACGACGGCCCCGTGAGCGGCGGCCTTGCTGCACATCCAGGACCGCTCAGCGCCCCCACCCCTGAGCCTGCCTGGCGTCGAGCGGGCAGCCGCACGCCCGCGCCAGCCCTGATCTCACCGTCCGTCCTCGAGGGCGCGCCCCAGCCTGCGCCGCGCCCCTGAGGGACGCCCCTGCAAAGCCATCTTCGCAGCCCGCCGCCGATGCGTCGGCCGAGCAACCGTCGCGCCCCGAGCCAACCGCACCAGCCCCACACCAGCCCCACACCAGCCCCCACACCGGCCCCTGAACCTGCTCCCGCTGCAACGCCGGCGGCTGATCCGGCACCGGCGCCAGCACAGAAACCTGCGCCCGTGCCCGTCCAGCACCAACGCCAGCACCATCGCCAGCGCCTTCCGCGTGTGCAACCAGCCACCGACGCCCCTGCCCTGCGCCTGCATCGCCCTCACCGGTGGCACCGGCTCCCGCCACACTGACGCCTGCGCCCGTCCAGCCGGATCCCGTCACGCCCGTACCAGCCAGGCTCGGTCGGCCCGGTCTCGCCCTCGCCAGCCCCGGAACTGACGCCGGCAGCCGCACCTGTACCTGTACCTGCACCTGTACCTGTACTGCACTGTACCTGTACCTGTGCTCTGGGCCAGCGCCGGTCACGCCGGCCGCACCTGTCTCCCCTGTAGAACCTGTCACACCTGCGCCCTGCAACACCTGACACACTGACAGCTCCTGTCGCGCCTTCCGGGACCTGTGGCACCTGTGACCCCCGTCCCGGTCACTCCCGCACCGGATCTGTCCCCAGCGCCCACCCTGGTCGTACCGGCTCCCATCCCGCTGCCAACGCCGGAGCCGACGCCTGCCCCTCGTGCCTCCCGTCGTGCCGGTCCGGCCTGACCTGCCCACGACGCCGGAGCCCATCCGTCCGCGCCCGCCCGAGCCGGCACCTGACCCTGTGCCGGAGCCGGAACCGCTGCCTGCGCCGACACCAGATCCAGCCCCGACGCCCGAGCCAGCGCCCGAACCTGCTCCCTGTACCTGCACCTGAGCCCGTTCGGATCCGGCGCCCGTGCCCGTGCCACAGCTGAGCCAGAGCTCATGCTCAAACCTGCACCGACCCCGGCCCCTCGCCCGAGCCGGTGCCTGTGCCTGGCCCGACCACGCCCCCGCACCAACGCCGCACGCCAGCGCCTCAGCCTCGCACCAGCTCCGGTACAGCCCTCCGCGCCGGATCCTGTTCCCACCCCTGCACCGGTACCGCAGCCTGCTCCCGAGCCGGCCCCCACACCTTCACGCGACACCCTGCTCCCGTGCCGGTACCCTCACCTGGTTCTGTCCCGGCCCCGTACCGGCGCCCACGCCGGCACCACAGCCTGCGCCGGCCCCGGTACAGCCTCCCATGCCCGGATCCGGCACCGGTGCCTGCGCCTACGCCGCACCCGCGCCCGAGCCCGCCCCGACGCCCGTGCTCCGGCACGCCAGCACCACGCCCCTGTTCCCACGCCGGCGCCTCGGCCCGCGGTCCCCGTCCCGAGTACTGCCTCCGGTGAGCCTTGGGCCTAGCTCCCTGCCCGCCGGCAGCCACGCCGCCGGGCAAGCTGCGCCTGCTCACCCACAATGCCCCCTGGCCCTTCAATCACACCCTGGAAGACAGCGGGCCACAGCTCAGCCTGAACAGAAACCTGCGCCCCGAACGTCTGGGCAGCTGCGGCATGTTCGGCAACTGCCTGGATTTCCGTCAGGCCAGGCTCGCCGAATCCGGCCACAGCGGTGCCGTGACCTGGGACGCTTTCAACGGCGGGCAGGCACGTCTGCGCCTGCTGCTGATGGACCTGGACAACCAGCTGCAACAGGATCGCGGCATCCACTATCTGGCGGGCATTCCCACCGTCACCATGCCCACCCACGGCGTGGCACGCTACACGCTGTCAGGCGCCACTGCCCCCACCTTCGGCAGGGCCGCACGGCCCCCGCAGCTTCTCGGGTCAGGGTCTGGTGCAGTTCGGTCCCGGAACGGGCACCCGCGTCGCGCCGAAGGCCAGCTCAAGTTCGGCAACGATCAGCACTACCGGATGGTCACCGAGGGGCCGGCTCGATGCCCAGGGACGCCTGAACACCATCGGCAACACCAACCTGCGCATGACCGCCCCCAACACCTTCACCGGCCAGCTGCAGGTGAATGCGCTGACCGCAGTGACGACATGAAGTGCGGCGCCGGCGACTGCCGCGCCGACGTCAACGCGCTTCTTCGGACAGGACGCCGCCCAGCTGATTCGGCTACACCGTCAGCAACCCGGCATACAGCAGCGAGACTGACACCATCCAGGGCGTGGCCGTGATGGATCGCAGCGCCCCTGACCTGGCCAAAAACTGACTGCACGCCCCTGCATGGGGGCACACGCTACATCAGGGGCCCAACCCCTTCATTTGCCCGCAGCATGCCGGCCCCAGGCCCACTTCTCCATCGACGAACCTGACAACCAGCGGTCGGCCAGCCTGGTGCGGTGCCTCGACGCGCACTCTGCGCCTCATTGAGTCCGCCTGGACGTGCGCATCAGCGCCGCGGCAGCCATTTCACCCTCAGCGGCCAGGGGCAGGAGCTCGCCCGTGCCGCCAGCCTGCTCGGCCGCCTCTACCACGCCCACTGCCACCCGCTCAGCCCGGAGGACATCCAACTGGCCATCATCCAATCCCGCCACGACGATCCGGCAGACCCGCCCGTCACCGAAACGCTGCCGCCGCAGTCGCCCGACAATCCCACCTTCCGCACCCGGCGCGGCGAGCTGCAGGGGCGCACTCCCAACCAGCGCAAGTACCTGAAGAACATCCTCGGGCACGACCTCACCTTCGGCATCGGCCCGGGCCGGTACCGGCAAGACCTTCCTGGCGGTGGCCTGCGCCATCGATGCCCTGGACCGTGACCAGGTCGAGCGCATCATCCTCACCCGCCCCGCCGTGGAAGCCGGCGAGCGCCCGTTTCCTGCCGGGTGACCTCACCCAGAAGATCGACCCTATCTGCGCCCGCTCTTCGACGCCCTCAACGAACTGATGGGCCCCGAGCGCGTCGGCAAGCTCATCGAGCGCCAGCAGATCGAGATCGCTCCGCTGGCCTACATGCGCGGCCGCACGCTGTCCAACGCCTTCACTCATCCTGGACGAGGCCCAGAACACCACGCCCGAGCAGATGAAGATGTTCCTCACCCGCATCGGCTTCGGCTCCAAGGCGGTCACCGGCGACATCACCCAGATCGACCTGCCCGCGCCCCGCAAGAGCGGCCTGGTGCAGGCCCAGCGCGTGCTGAAGAACGTCAAGGGCATCGCCTTCAACCGCTTCCGAGTCCGGCGACGTGGTGCGTCACCCGCTGCGGCCCGCACGTCGAGGCCTACGACGAAGCACGTCGAGAACCGCAAGCGCACCGATGCCTGATTCCGACACGCCGCGCCGCACCCGCCGCAGCCCTACCACCAGCGGCGGAAACCCCAAGACTGCAGCCTCCCCGAAGCGGCAGGGCTGTCGCTGCGCCCGCGTGCCCCCACCGGCTTTCCCCAGATCCAGTTCGACGACACGGTCGACCCGGCCGAGCTGCCCGCCTCCCGCCCGCAGCGCCGTGCGCTGGGTGCAGGCCGCCCTTGAGACCGATGCCGAGCTGGTGCTGCGCTTCGTCGGCCGGGAGGAAAGCCGGCAGCTCAACCATCGAGTACCGGGGCAAGGACAGACCCACCAACGTCCTGACCTTCGACTACGCGCACGAGCCGGTGGTGCAGGCCGACATCGTCATCTGCCCGCCGGTGCTGCAGGACGAGGGTCCCACGCCCAGAAGAAGCCGCTGCGCAACCACCTCGCCCACCTGGTCATCCACGGCGTGCTGCACGCCCATGGCATGGACCACCTCACCGACGAGGAAGCGACCGAGATGGAATCCCGCGAGATCGCGCTGCTGCACCGCTTCCGCATCGACGACCCCTACCGTCTGCCGGACGACTGAACCACTCATGCCCCGCTTCCTCGGCCGATTCCTGAAGAACCACCGGGCGGCGCTGGCCGCACTCGCCCTGGGCATCGCCCACGCCTTCACCTTCGGCCCCCTGGGGCAGCGACTGGCTGGAACTGCTGTGCTGACCGGCTTTGCCGGCTGCTGCTGTCGGCCACTCGGGCAACACGCCCAGCGGCACGGTCATGCACACCCGGCGTCCTCCTCCTGGCCCCTTCCGGCTGGGCCTGCTGTTCGGCATCGGCTGGTTCCAGCGCCGGCATCGAGCTGGGTCTACGCTCCAGCATGCACCACTGATGGTGGCGTGGCAGCCCCGCTGGCCGCGCTGGCAACCCTGCTCTTTGCCACCCTATCTGGCCCTGTATCCGGCGCTGGGCGCCCTGGCTGTGCAGCCGCCTGTGCCGCCGGCAGCTTGATGCCACCGGCACCTGTCCGCCTGGCGCTTCATCCTGACCTTCAGCGGCGCCATCACGCTGGCCGAACTGGCCCGTGGCTGGGTCCTCACCGGCTTTCCCTGGCTGGGCATCGGCTGTGCCCACGTCGAAGGCGCCCTGGTCGGACTGGCTCCGATAGGCGGCGTCTACCTGATCACGCTGGGCGCCGCACTCACCGCCGCCAGCCTGGCCGTGGCGGCCCACCGGCTGCTGGCCCACCTGCGCCATGCCCGCCGCAACAGCCTGGACACGCCCGACAACCTGCGCCCCCAACGCAACCTGCGCACCTCACGCGCGGCCTCCGCACTGCCCTGCCTGCTGGCCGCCCTGGGCGTGATGGTGGTGGGCGGCGCGCTGCGTACCAAGCAGTGGAGCCACCCCACCGGCAAGTCGATCTCGGTGAGCCTGCTGCAGGGCAACGTCCCGCAGCAGATGAAGTTCGACCCGGGCCCTGCCGCCCTGGCGCGCGAGCAGTACCTGGAAATGATCGAGGCCAACCCCGCCGACCTGGTGCTGCTGCCCGAGACCGCCTGGACCACGCGCTGGGAGGCCACCGAACCTGCGCTGCAGCGACGCCTGCACCGCTTCCTGACCAGCACCCACAGCACCGTGGCCCTGGGCCTGCCGCGCTTCGTCCAGGTCCACGGGAACAATCCCCAGGGTGCTCAAGCCAGCCGCTTCACGGGCGCCCCCACCGACACGCATGACAGCGAGGCCTCCGGGGCCGTTTCGGACACACAGCCCTCACCGCCCGTCTGGCAGGGTCAGCAACAGCGTGGAAGTGTTCACCGCCGACACCCTTCCCGATCCGCTCACGGCCGACACCCAGCACACGCCGGTCCGCTATCACTACGACAAGCGCCACCTGGTGCCCTTTGGCGAATTCATCCCCGAGGGCTTTCACTGGTTCATGACGCTCGCGAGCATCCCGCTCGGCGACCAGGCCCGCGGCCCCGCCCAGCAGCCCCTGCTGCCCATCAGGAGCCAGCGCATCGGCTTCAACATCTGCTATGAGGACATCTTCGGCGAAGAACTGCTCTCGCAGGTGAAAGGCACCCGCAACGCCAAGGGTACGTACACGGGCGGCGCCACCGTGCTGGCCAATCTCACCAACCTGGGCTGGTTCGGCAACCCCATGCCCTGCCCCAGCACCTGCAGATCGCCCGCATGCGCGCACTGGAAACCGCCGACCCATCATCCGCGCGACCAACACCGGCATGACGGCCGTCATCAGCGCCCGCGGCATCGTCCAGATCCGCCTGCGCCGCACGAGACCGGCACGCTGAAGGCCACCCCTGCAGGGACACACCGGCCTGACCCCCTACGTGCGCCTGGGCGGCAACGCCCCCGTGCTGGGCCTGTCGCTCGCCCTGCTGGCCATCGGCACCCTGCCTTCCCGGCTCCGGTGGCCCGGCGCCACTGCCCGTCGGAAAAGGCGGCGCCGCAGGCCCTGAGCAGGCCGGCCACACCCTGGATCTCCCTCGGGAAATCCCCCACAGAGGCAGTGCTGCGCCGCAGCAAAACATGCGATCATTGCTCGAGACATTCTTCAACCGGAGGAGATCCATGTCCAACCCCACGCCCCATGGCGCCCCACAGGGCCGTCTGGCCGGCAAGGTCAGCCTCATCACCGGCGCTGCCCAGGGCATCGGTGAGGCCACTGCCCTCAAGTTCGCTACTGAGGGCGCCATTGTCATCGTCTGCGACATCAACCCGACCGGCATCGAAGCCGTGGTGCAGCAGTGCCGTGCCCTGGGTGCAGAGGCCGAAGGCCACGTCATGGATGTCACCGACCGCGCGACCATCGACGCCGTCGTCGCCAAGGTCCAGGAAAGGCACGGCCGCATCGACGTGCTGGTCAACAACGCCGGCATCACGCAGGACGCTCGCCTCGTCAAGATGACCGAGGAACAGTTCGACCGGGTCATCGACATCAACCTGCGCGGCGTCTTCCATTGCAGCCAGGCCGTCGCCCCCGGCATGATCGAGCGAAACAGCGGCGTCATCCTCAACGCCAGCTCCGTCGTCGGCCTGTACGGCAACTTCGGCCAGACCAACTATGCCCTGCCGCCAAGTTCGGCCTCATCGGCTTCACCAAGACCTGGAGCCGCGAACTGGGCCCGAAGGGCGTGCGCGTCAACGCCGTCGCCCCAGGTTTCATCGCCACGCCCATCCTCAATGCCATGCCCGAGAAGGTGCTGGACGGCATGAAGGCCCGCATCCCGATGGGCCGCCTGGGCAAGCCCGCCGAGATCGCCAACGTTCTACGCCTTCCTGGCCAGCGACGAAGCCAGCTACATCAACGGCGAGGTCATCGAGGGTCTCGGGCGGCATCTCGCTCTGAACGGGCCTGCGACGGAGCGCCACCAGCGCCATCCGGAGTCCCCGTCACGGACATGCCGCGCAGGGCCCTCTGACGGGATCAGAATAGCGGGAACACTCCGACCAGGTCCTCGACCCACACCCCATGTCGCAGGCTCATACCGCCTCCCCAGAACGCCACTATGGGCGAGCCTGCACCGCGCACCGCCCGCATCCGCCACTTCCTGCACCAGCGCCTGCGCAAGACCCACCGCATCCCGCACAAGAGCCTAGAGTTCGCCTGCATGCTGGTCGGTGCAACGCTGGTGGCACTCACCTCGCTGGGCTTTGCGGAACTGGCCGATCTCGCCCTGAACTGGAATGCTCAGTGGACGGCCCGCCATCCGCTCGCCGCCTGGATCATGCTGCCGCTGGGCCTGGCCGCCCTGGCCTGGTACACCCCACGCCACGCCCCCTTCGTGGCCGGCAGTGGCATCCCGCAGGTCATCGCCGCCATCAGCCTGCCCCACGGCCCGCTCAAGAACCGGCTGGTCACGTTCTGGCGGACGCTCGCCAAGATTCCCCCACACTGCTGGCCATGCTGATCGGTGCCTCGGTGGGCCGCGAAGGCCCCTCCGTGCAGGTCGGGGCGGCCGTCATGCTGGCCTGGGGCGATGTCTGCCGCCGCCATGGCATCGCCTTCCGGGGGCTCACCGCCAACGAATTGATGGCCACCGGCCGCCGGCGGCCTGGCCGCCGCCTTCAATGCCCCGCTGGCCGGCGTGGTCTTTGCCATCGAGGAACTGGGGCGCGGCGTGGTGCTGCACTGGGGCCGGCGCGTCCTGCTGGGCGTGCTGGCCGCCGGCTTCATCCTCGTGGCCATCAAGGGCAACAACCCTACTTCCCCAATACGCGGGGCCACCACCGTGCCCGACATGGCCCTGTGGGTGGGGCTCTGCGGTATCGTCTGCGGCGTGCTGGGCGGCATCTTCGCGCGGATGCTCTTTCGCGGCGCCGCCAGCTGCGTGCCGGCCTTCCTGCGTGGCCCGGTGCGCCGTCACCCCGTCCTGCTGGCCATCGTCATGGGCCTGCTGCTTGCGGCCCTGGGTACCTGGACCCACGGCCAGACCTACGGCACCGGCTACCAGATGGTCACCCAGGCGCTGGACGGACACCCCATCGCGCCCCCCGAAACCGGCCTGGCCAAGCTGGCCGCCACCGTCTTCACCTACTGGACCGGCATCGCCGGCGGCATCTTCACCCCGGCACTCAGCACCGGCGCCGGCATCGGCAGCCACCTGGCCTCGCTCGCCGGCGGGATGGTGGACGAACGCCCTGCTGGTGCTGCTGTGCATGTCCGCCTTCCTGGCCGGCGCCACCCAATCGCCCGTCACTGCCAGCGTCATCGTCATGGAAATGACCGGCAGCCAGCCCGTGCTCATCTGGTCCCTGATCGGCAGCCTGGTCGCCGCCCTGGTCTCGCGCCAGATCCACCCCCGCCCCTTCTACCACAGCGCCGCTGGCCGCTTCCGGCAGCGCATTCAGGAAGAAGGCCCCAGCCAGGAATCAGAACGCCCTGAGGCCCCCTGGAACCTGCTCCCTGACCTTGAGGCCCCAACCTCCGCCCCCGATCCCGTATACTGGCCCCACACGCATCGGGCGCGGGCGCAGCGCGGCTCTGCCTTCACGGGGTGACATCCGAAGTGACCTCAGCCCAGACCATTCCAGGGAAACACCATGGACGACGCCATCATCGAGGTACTGGAGCAATACCACGCCCGCATGGAGCGCGAGAACCTCAGCTTCCCGGTCGCAGCCCCCGGCGGGCGCAACAGCGTCAACTTCCAGTCCATGCGGGCCATCGGCCCCGAAACCGGGCAGTTCCTCAACATCCTGGTTCACAGCCTCACCGCGCCACGCATCCTGGAACTGGGAACCTCCTTTGGCTACTCCACCATCTGGCTGGCCGAAGCGGCACGCGCCATCGGTGGCCACCTCACCACCATCGAGATCGATCCCGAAAGGTCCGCCCACGCCCTGGACATGAGCACCCAGGCCTGCCTCTCCCCTCGTCGACTTCCAGATCGGTGACGCCGTCACCCTCATCGACAACATCCCCGGCCGCTTCGACTTCGTCTTCGTCAACCTTCGGAAAGATCTCTATCTGCCCTGTCTGGAGGCCTTCCACTCACGGCTGGCCCCCGGCGCCGTCATCGTGGCCAACAACATCGTTCGTCCGGGCGGCCCCGAACTGGAAGCCTACGTCCAGGGCAGTGCGCGCCAAACCCGGTATCAGCAGCACCCTGCTGCCGGTCGGCAGCGGCCTGGAGGTCAGCTGCCACCTGCCCTGACCCCGGCCCTGAAAACCCGCCCGTACACATCCCGGACACCCATTTCACAGCCAGGTTGTCAGATCAATCGTCACACCCGTTCTGATAGGGGACGCATCAGTAACATAGCCGGACGCCAATCCCTGAGGTCGCCTGTCAAAAGGCCTTCCCGTCCGCATGATCTCGTTCGCCACCGACTTCGCGGTCGATCCCTGCCCATGGCCCGGAAGACTTCCTGCGCGCCATCGCCTCCTGGCTTCTGGATGTCGAACGTACCGCCATTGCAGCCGAACAACTGCAGGCCTTGCACACCGAGACCTCATCCCGCATCAATACCGGCGGTGAACTGCTGCAGACCCTGATCGCTCGGCAGCCCGACACCACAGTGGCCGGCATCCGCTACAGCCACCAGGAAGAGCACCTGACCTGGATCACCACCGTCGTCTTCTCCCGGCGGCACAAGGCCCAGGGAACGGCGCCAGCACTGCCGGTTTCCCGGACATCGGCGCCCCGGAAACGGATACCGCACAAGCAAGCGATGCATGGCTTGGCATCCGCATCGAATGCACCTCAGCCTGCCCCAGGCCCACCTGCCCGTCGACCGGGATCCTGCCATCGTCCCCGCCCTGCTGAATGCCCTCGGGCGGCGGTCAGGATGGCCCCCTGCGCGTCTCGGATCAGCCCCGACCGCTGGCCGGCCACGAACTCCCCCTGGCTGCCGATCTCATCCTGGGTTACAGCGACCATCGCCTGCCCATCGTCTACGTCAGCGCCTGTTTCCAGCCCGGCCACGCCATCGACCCCGGCGCCTGGCATCCCGACTGGCCGGACGGGCCCACGTGGTGGTCGAACCCGGCAACAGCTTCTCGCGCCAGCTGCAGGCTCTGGCCGAATCCACCAACGTCTACGGTGGCACGGTCGGCATCTACTGGCCCGAGGGCGGCGAGCCACGCCGCTTCTACCTGGGAACCCTCTATCAGACAGCCGCCGAGCTTGGTGACGCCATCCAGGAAGATCTCCACCGCACGCTGCGGCAGCGTCGGCCACTGTCACGCTGCACCTGGGCCTACCCTGCGAGAGCAGGTCTCGCAGAACACCATTGCCGCCCTGAAATCGGCCGGGTCGGTCTCCGTGGACGACTACATCCGCAGTTTTGATGAGGAGCTCGCCGCCAAGGACCAACGCCTGCTGGAAGCCGAGGAAGAGATCGAGCGGCTGCGCCAGGAACTGCGCCAGCGTGAAGTCCGCTCCGACGACGGCAACATCCTGCTGGCACCGGGCACGGAGCGCAACTTCTACGACCAGGAGATCCTGGGCATCGTGCTGGACGCCCTGGCTGACGCCAGGAAGTACGTCCGCCCTGACAGCCGTCGCCAGCACGTTCTCCAGTCCATCGTGGACGCCAACCCTCTGCCCCATCGCATCGCAACTACCAGGCACGAAACCCTGAAGGATCTGCTGTGCGGCATGACCACTATCGATTCCCGCATCCGGCGCGGCCTGGAATCCATGGGCTTCCGGATCAGCAACGGCGGCAAGCACTACAAGCTGCTCTACCAGGGCGATGACCGTTACACCTATTCCCTACCCTCAGAGCGGCAGTGACCGTCGTGGTGGCCTCAAAGCTGCCAGCGACATCAGCCGGCTGATGTTCTGATGTTCTGCCCCCGTGAAACGCTGTAGGCGTGCTCTATTAGATTAATAGCTTTTATCAATTGATAAATAAACAACAATTGCTCTTTGCTTGATTTAACACAACCTGATCCACGCACGCGTTCCTATAGTGGGGGCCGCCTGCCGGCACCGTCCGCCAGGTCTCGAGACCAACAACACTCAGGAGAAAGCCCCCATGAAGCCTCGCCTTCACATCAGCCTGCTGGCCGCTGCCAGCCTGCTGACTTTCGTGCTCGGCGCCCCCTGCCAGGCGGCCACCGAAGCCACGTCGGCAGACAAGGCCACGTCCTACAGCGAAGAAGACAAGGATCTGCTGGATACAGCGAAGAAGACAAGGATCTGCTGGATACTGCCCAGGGTCTGTTCCAGGCACTGCCCGATGCAGCAGCCATGCAGAAGCTGCGCCCTTCACCGACGCCCAGGTTCGTCTGGGCCAGCAACTGTGGTTCGAACCCCGGCTCTCCCGTGGCAACACCGTCAGCTGTAACTCCTGTCACAACCTGGCCTCGGCAGGCGTGGACAACCTGCCCACCAGCGCGGGTCACAAGGGCCAGTTCGGTGCCCGCAACTCGCCCACGGCCCTCAACGCCGCGCTGCTGGGTCACCAGTTCTGGGACGGCCGTGCCGCTGACGTGGAAGAGCAGGCAGGCGGCCCGCTCCCTGAACCCCGTGGAAATGGCCAACGTCGATGAGGCCACCGTCGAGAAGAAGATCGCCTCCATTCCCGAGTATCTGCCGCTCTTCCAGAAAGCCTTCCCCGACAGCGGCAAGAATCCCGTGACGTTCCAGAACATCAGGACCGCCATCGGCGCCCTTTCGAGCGCACGCTGCTCACCCCCTCGCCATGGGACAAACTACCTGCAGGGTGACATCGGTGCCCTCACCGCCCAGCAGCGCAAGGGCCTGTCCACCTTCATCGACAGCGGCTGCGCCACCTGCCACAAGGGCGTCGGCCTGGGCGGAGACACCTTCCAGAAATTCGGCATGGTCAACGCCCCCTACTGGAAAGTACACCCAGTCGCCCAAGCAGGGACGAAGGCCGCTTCGAAGTCACGAAGAAGGAAGACGACAAGTACTTCTTCCGGGTGCCTGGCCTGCGCAACGTGGCCCGCACCTACCCGTACTCCATGACGGCAGCGTCTGGGAACTGGATCAGGCCATCCGCGTGATGGCACAGACCCAACTCGGCCAGGAACTGGACAAGGAACAGGTGGCTCGATATTGCAGCCTTCCTGCAGTCACTCGTCCGGCCCGGTCCCTGAATCTGCCCGGATCATCCCCGAACTGCCCATCTCGGTGACGCAGACGCCACATCCGGACAATCAGTAACACACAACGGGGCTCGCCCGGGCACCTCAGGCAATGCGGCCCAGAACCTCTGCGGCCGCCAGCACCTGACCGGCCGATGCTCCCACGATGCAGCGTGCCGGCACACGGTGCCGTCACCTGCATCTCCATCTTCATCGCCTCCATCACCGCCACCAGCCGCCCCTCGGCCACGGTCTCTCCTTCCTCGGCCTTCCAGGCCAGCAGCGTGCCGGCCATCGGTGCGGCAATCTCGCCCGCCTGCACGGCCGCCATCGGCGCCCCTGTACCCGACGCAGCCCCCGCCTGTCCCAAGGCACCTCCTGCGGCAGAACCATCCTGCGGCATCGCTTGCCCCATCGCCGCCAGCGCCCCCAGCAGCTGCTCCGGCAGCCCCAGCATCACCCGTCGGCCATCCAGCTCCACCGGCATGCGCAGCAGTGACATCGTGCCCAGCGGGGCCGGCCGTACCGACGCCTGCAGATCATCGGCAAACTCGGTCTCGATCCAGCGCGTGTGCACGTGAAAGCCCCCGTCGCCCACCGCCACGAAGGCCGACGCCTCCAGCACCGCCCGGTGGAAGGGCAGCACGCTGGGCACCCCTTCGATCTCGAACTCGGCCAGCGCACGCCGCGCCCGCATCAGCACCTGCTCGCGACTGTCGCCATGCACGATGAGCTTGGCCATCATCGAATCGAACTGCCCGGCCACCACCGACCCGGTCTCCACCCCGCTGTCGATCCGGACGCCCGGACCTGACGGCGGAGAGAACCGTTGGATGCGCCCCGGCATCGGCAGGAATCCCGCCCCACGTCCTCCGCATTGATGCGGAATTCCATGGCATGTCCCATCGGCTGCGGCGTCTGGCGAATGGACAGCGGCAGCCCGTCAGCCACCCGAAGCTGCTCCACCACCAGATCAATGCCGGCCGTCAGCTCCGTCACCGGATGCTCGACCTGCAACCGCGTGTTCACCTCCAGGAAGGAAATGGTGCCATTGCGGCTCACCAGAAACTCCACCGTGCCTGCGCCCACATAGCCGGCCTGCGCACAGATGTCATGCGCGGCCCGATGGATGCGCTCACGCTGCGCGTCCGTCAGGAACGGCGCCGGCGCCTCTTCCACCAGCTTCTGGTTGCGACGCTGCAGCGAACAGTCCCGCGTGCCCAGCACCACCACATGGCCATGCGTATCGGCCATCACCTGCGCTTCCACGTGGCGCGGCTGATCCAGATACTGCTCCACGAAGCACTCGCCCCGACCGAAGGCCGTGGTCGCCTCTCGCACCGCCGACGCATACAGCTCGGCCACCTCATCCATCTGCCAGGCCACCTTCAGCCCCCGGCCACCACCGCCAAATGCCGCCTTGATGGCAATGGGCAACCCATGCTCACGCGCAAACGTCAGCACCTCATCGACGCTCTCCACCGGACCGGGCGTACCCGCCACCAGCGGCGCACCCACCGATGCCGCAATGCGCCGCGCCGCCACCTTGTCGCCCAGCTGCGCAATGGTCTCGGGTCTGGGACCGATCCACACCAGCCCGGCATCGATCACCGCCTGCGCGAACCCGGCGTTCTCCGACAGGAAACCATAGCCTGGATGCACGGCATCGGCCCCGCAGCGCCGTGCAATCTCCAGTAGCTTGCCCACGTTCAGGTAGGTATCGGCCGGGCGCTCACCCTGCAGGGCAAAAGCCTCATCCGCCAGACGCACATGCAGCGCATCCCGATCCGCATCGGCATATACCGCCACGCTCTGCACACCGTAATCGGCACATGCACGGATGACGCGCACCGCAATCTCACCGCGGTTGGCAATCAGGACTTTCTTGATCATCACTTTTCCCTCGTCAGGCGCCCGAGTCCCTCAGACACCGCCATTCTGTACGCCCCAGTCTCCCGGCCTTCCGTCCGGCATTCCGTCTGACCTTCTGCATGCCCCGTCACCTGCCTGTCCCTAGGGCAGACCTTCCCTGAGCACCGCATCCCGGAAATGAGGACTTCCGCGTTCTGTCCTCATGCACCGGCCCCTCCAGCGGAATTTCCGCAAACGGTGCCATCAGCTTGAAGCGCACGAAGACTCCCTGCAGGCAGCTGCGCCGCCAGATCCAGATGATGCGGTGCCACACAGCCGATCACCGGATAGCCCCCGGTCAGCGGATGATCCGCCAGGAACAGCACCGGCTGCCCATTGGCCGGCACCTGCAACGCCCCCAGCGCCGTGCCCTCGGAGGGCAATTCCCTGCCCTGAAAACCGGTGGCACGCTGCAGGGGCTTCTCGCCAGCAGCCTCAGTCCCACCCGGTTGGATTGCTGCGTCACCTGCCAGCACTGCTGCTGCAGCAACTCCAGTGATTCACCATCGAACCAGTCTGTCCGTGGCCCCAGCACCAGATCCAGCACGATGGCATGACGGCGAACCGCATCCGCATCACGAAGATCCGACTGCACGGAATCAGGCAGATGCGGAAGCAGCGTTTCCAGCTTCGCCATGCCCGCCTCGGCCGCATCCACCGCCCCCCGAATGCGCTGGCCTACTACCAGCCCCTGGCCCGCGTGCAGCGGCTCCGGGCCCACGCCCGCCAGCGTGTCGGTGGCACTGCTACCCAGCACAGGCGCCACGTCAAAAGCCGCCGCGTACCGCCAGATAGCTGCGCAGGCCCCGTTCGGGCGCGCCCACCGTCAGCACATCGCCCGGCTCCATGGCCAGCGGCACGTGGCGTTCGGCAGGCAGCGACACGCCCGACGCATCCTTCCAGATCCAGCGGCCCGGTCGCCCCCGTCACCGCCACCACTGTCCGGGTCAGAGCCCGCAACGCGAAACCGCCATGCAGCAGCTCAATGACCGTGGCATCGGCCTCGTTGCCCAGCAACTGGTTGGCCACGCGGAAAGCCGTGGCATCCAGCGCCCCGGACGCCGACACGCCCTGGCGTGCCTGCCCCGGGCGACCGGCATCCTGGAACAGCGCCTGCAGACCGGTCGCCACCACCTCGAAGACATGCGCCACGGCCTTCTCATCGCCGGCACGGCAGACATCCTGCCCAAGGCTCCCGGCATCCTCCGCCATCGCCACGGAACGGGCACGCATCAAGCCCCCGCAACGGGAGTCATCTTCGGCAGCGGCCGTCAGGCAACCGCCACTCACCAGCGTACTCCGCTGCTGCACGACCTCACGCTGCAGCGCCTCGCCTTCCTCGGTCGCCACATCCACGAACTGCACGCGCTGCCCCGGCTGCAGCAGCGCCGGCGGTGTACGCGCCAGATCCCACATCGGCACATCAGTGGTACCAATGAGCTGCCATCCCCCGGGCGTGGCACGCGGGTACACCGCGCTGAAGGTACCTGCCAGCCCGACGGAGCCCGCCGGAATGCGCGTGCGCGGACTGACGCGCCGCGGCACGTTGAATACCGGATCGCCCCCCGACAGGTAGGCAAAGCCCGGTGCAAAGCCGGTAAACGCCACCTGCCAGACAGAAGCCGCGTGCCGCCGCACCAGCTCCTCCACCGACAGCCCCAGATGATCGGCCATTTCGGCCAGATCCTCGCCGTCGTAGCGGACCGGAATGCGCACCAGCGTTCCCTGCCGTGCCTGTCCCTGCCTGCCCTGCCGCGCGGCAATGCCGGCCACCAGTCTGGGCAGCGGACAGACCCATGGCAGGAAATGCACCAGGATGGTGCGCGCCGCCAGTACCAGTTCGGTCACCCCTCGATCGGATCCGCCTCCAGTGCGTCGAAGAGCGCCAGGGTTTCATCCAGGTCGGCCAGCTCCACCAGGATGGCATCGAGATTGACGGGCAACAGACGCATGTGCGCTTCCTCTTCTCGTTTTTCCCGATCAGGCAAACGGTGCCAGCGTCACGCCGGCATCAGCCAGAACCCGGCGCACCGCGCGCGCCATGGCCACCGCATCGGGGCTGTCACCATGCACGCAGATCGAATCTGCCTCCACCTTCGCCAGGCTGCCATCGACGGCTTCCACCACGCCCTCGCGCACCAGCCGCAGCATCCGCGCAGCCACCTGCTCGGCATCGTGCAGCACCGCACCGGGCTCGCGCCGCGACACCAGCGTCCCTTCCGGCGTATAACCCCGGTCCGCAAAGGCCTCGGCCACCACCGTCAGGCCTGCCTCGCGCGCCCAGCCCGCCAGCGGCGAACCCGCCAGCACCACCAGCGCCAGACGATCGTCCGCCGCCTTCACGGCCTCGATCACATCGGTGGCCTGTCGCCGGTCATGCGCAATGGTGTTGTAGAGCGCACCATGCGGCTTCACATAGTGCACCTGCGTGCCTGCCACGCGCGCCAGCGCCTGCAATGCCCCGATCTGGTAGATCACCCCTGCTCGCAGATCGGCCGACGCCACGTCCATGTTGCGCCGCCCGAAACCGGAAAGATCCGGATAGGCCACATGTGCCCCGATGCTCACGCCACGCCGTGCGGCCTCGCGCAGCGTCTGCAGGATGCCTGCCGGGTCACCGGCATGAAAGCCGCAGGCCACATTGGCACTGGTGACGATCTCCAGCATTGCTGCATCATCACCCATCGTCCAGGCGCCAAAACTCTCGCCCAGGTCACTGTTCAGGTCGATTCTTGCCATGAGAAGTCTCCAGGATTCGTTGCGCCGTATCCGTCATCCGTCACGCGGCCAGCAGCCGGAAGATCGGCCCAACCGACACGACGCCCATGTACCAGGTCAGCACACATACGGCCGTGCCCAGCACCAGCAGCCATTTCGGGTAGGACACGCCCCCCAGCAGGTCGGCACGGCGCCAGCCGATGATCATGAAGATCGTCATGCCCAGCGGCAGGATCAGCCCGTTGAAGCCGCCGGCAAACACCAGCAGCGCTGCCGGCGCCGTTCCCATCAGGAGGAACACGGCCAGTGAGACCGCGATGAACACCACCGTGGCCCGGTTGCGCGCCCGTTCGGAAATGTCACTCTTGAAAGCCGAGAGGAAGGACATCGACGTGTAGGCCGCCCCTGATCACACTGGTAATGGCCGCCGCCCACGGTACCAGCCCGAAGACCCGCAGTCCGAACTCGCCCGCCGCAGCCTGGAAGGCCTGCGCCGCCGGATTGGCGCCCTGCCCGACACATCGATGGCCACGCCGCTGGACACCACACCCAGAATGGCCAGAAACAGCAGGAACCGCATCACCCCGGTCACGGCAATGCCATTGAGTGCCCCGGCCGTGACGGCGCCCAGGTTCTCGGGCCCCACCATGCCCCGGTCCAGCAGCCGGTGTGCACCGGCATAGGTGATGTAGCCCCCACCGTGCCGCCCACGATCGTGGTGATGGCCGTCCAGTCCACCAGCTGCGGCACCACCATCTGCTGCAGCGCCTCACCCACCGGCGGGCCCGACACGAAGGCCACATAGGCCGTCATCACGATCATCAGCAGCCCCAGCCAGATGATCAGCCGGTCCACGGCCGCTCCTGCTCGGCTGGACGCAAAGATGCCCACGGCCAGTGCCGCACTGATCAGCCCGCCCCACTTGGCAGGCAGCCCCAGCAGCGCCGACAGGCCCAGCCCGGCGCCAGCGATGTTGCCGACGTTGAACACCAGCCCACCGAAGATGACCAGCAGCGCCAGCACATGGCCGCTACCGGGCAGCGCCGCATGGCCAGCGCCGACGCATTGCGCCGCGACAGCGCAATCATGCGCCAGACATTGAGCTGCACCACGAAGTCGATGATGACCGACGCCAGAATGCCGAAGGCGAACGCCGGCCCCAGCTTCGTCGTGAAGGTTGCCGTCTGGGTGATGAACCCCGGACCATGGCCGACGTGGCCATCAGGAAGATGGCGGCGATGATCGACGAGCGGCGCGACTTCACGAAATCGGCCCCGGAAGAAGACGGCGCGGTGTGGCAACCTGATTCATGCTTGAAGGAGAGAGAAGATTTCCCGAGTGTACCCCACCCTGACGGGCTACGGGTTTACCCAGGGGCTTATCATCGCCCTCGTTGCCCTGCGGCATCCCGACCGCCCCAGGCTGCCCCTTTTCAACCATCCGGAGCCCTCATGCACCTGCTCATCCAGCGCGTCGCCCAGGCCAGCGTCCAGATCGACGGCCAGACCCATGGCAGCATCGGTCCGGGGCTGCTGGCCTTCGTCTGTGCCGAACCTGCAGACACCACGGAGACCGTCTACAAGGCCGTGGCCAGCTGCTGAAACTGCGCATCTTTGCCGACGAGGCCGGCCGGATGAACCGCAGCGTGCAGGACGTGGGTGGCGGCCTGCTCATCGTCAGCCAGTTCACACTGGCCGCCGACACCCGACAGGGCAATCGGCCCAGCTTCATCGGCGCCGCCCCGCCTGCCCAGGGTGAAGCGCTGTATGATGCCTTCGTGACGGAGACCCGCCGCCTGCACCCCGACGTGGCCACTGGCCGCTTCGGGAGCCAACATGCAGGTGGCGCTCGTCAACGACGGCCCGGTCACGATCCCGATGCGGCTGTAGCCCACGACGGTTTGCCAGACAGTCCGGCTGCGATCCGGATGCGCCTGTCACCGACGGCTTTCCTGCGTCGCCATGGCCAAGGCCGGTGACGCTTGCCCCACACCCGACATGAAGAGGAGACACCCATGAACGCCCCCGCCCCGTTTTTCCCAGGTCCTGCGCGCCGAATGCCAGAAAGACTGGCAGGCTGCCATCCAGCACCGCTTCGTCGACGAGATCTTTGCCGGCACGCTCTCCAGCGAGCACCTGCGCCACTACCCTGGTCCAGGACTACCAGTTCGTCGACCGCTTCGTCGCCCTGCTGGGCGCAGCCATCGCATCGGCCGACCAGTACGCAGCGCGTGCGCTTCGCAGTTCGCCGCCATGATCACCAGCGACGAGAACACGTATTTTTCAGCGCTGCTTCGACCTGCTGCGCGTGCCCCCATCGAGCGCAGCACGCCCACACTGGACGACGTCACCCTGCAATTCCAGGAGCTGATGCACGAGGCAGCCGAAACCCGCCGCTATGCCAGCGCACTGGCCGTGCTGTGCGTGGCCGAAGGCCTCTACCTGAGTGGGCCGATCAGCCCGGACGTGCCCCTGCCACCCGAATTCCAGCACGCCGAATGGATCACGCTGCACGCCAACGACTTCTTCCGCGATTTCGTGGCCTGGCTTCGCAGCGAGCTGGATCGCGTCGGTGCAACCATCCCCGTCGAGCAGCAGGACGAGGCACGCCGCTTCTTCCATCGCGCCGTGGCATTGGAAAAAGCCTTCTTCGACGCGGTCTATACTGAACGCTGAATCCGGGAAAGAAACCCGCCACACCTGATGCCTGCCGGTTGCCACGGACTGCAGATTCACGCAGGCTCCCCAGGCAGCATACCGCCCCGGAACAAGGAGGCCCCATGTCCCAGCCCGCCCACGTCATCCAGACCCGTCGTGTCTACGCCCCAGCGCTTGCCGGAGAAGGCACCCGCGTACTGGTCGACAGGCTCTGGCCCCGGGGCATGAAGAAGGAAGACGCCCCTTCCAGCTCTGGATCAAGGACGTGGCGCCCAGCAACACGTTGCGTCAGTGGTTCGGCCATGCCCCCGAGCGCTGGCCGGAATTTCGCAAAGCAGTACGAAAACCGAACTTTCCGCCAACCTGTCAGCCTTGCAACCGCTCCTGGACATTGCCCGACAGGGGACCGCTCACCCTGCTGTACGCCGCCCACGACGAGACCCACAACAACGCCGTGGTGCTGGCCGAATATCTGCAGCACCTGCTTTCCCTCGCAAGTCTGACTGACGTAAGGCCCCCATGCCCCGATTCGCCGCCAACCTCTCCTTCCTGTACACCGACCCGCCCTTCCCGGAACGCTTTGCCGCCGCCGCCCAGGACGGCTTTCAGGCCGTGGAGTACCTGTTCCCCTACGAACATGAAGCGGGGATGCTGGCCCGCCTGCTCAAGGAAAACGGCCTTCAGCAGGCACTCTTCAATGCGCCGCCCGGCCACTGGGAAGCCGGTGAACGTGGTCTGGCGGCCCAGCCCGGCCGCGAAGCGGAATTCCTGCAGGGCATCGAACGCGCCCTGCAGTACGCCCGAACGCTGCACTGCCCGCGCATTCATGTCATGGCGGGACTGAAACCCGTCACCGCCAACACCCTGGCGTGCTGGCAGCAGAACCTGCAGAAGGCCACCACCCTGGCCGCCCAGGCGGGCGTGCAGATTCTCATCGAACCCATCAACAGCCGCGACATGCCGGGCTACCTGCTGGATTCGCTCGATACGGCCGAAGCCCTGCTGGAACACAACCCCGCACTGAAGCTGCAACTGGACCTCTACCACCTGCAGATCATCCGGGGCGATCTCTCCATGCTGCTGCGCCGTCTCATTCCACGGGTCGTGTCGGCCACATCCAGATTGCCGGCGTCCCCGACCGCCACGAACCTGACATCGAGAAGTGAACTACCCTCACCTCTTCCGTCTGCTCGATGACCTGGGCTACGACGGCTGGATCGGCTGCGAGATACCGCCCCGCCCGAGGCCAGACGCCCCATGCCACCCGCGATGGACTGGGGTGGATGAAGGCCTGGCTGTAACTGCGCCTGCGCCGGATCAGGTGGCCGCAGCGCCCCACTCCACCACCACCGGCGTATGGTCGCTGGGCTTTTCCAGCTTGCGCGGCCCCTTGTCGATCCAGCAGCGCCCCACCATCGGCTTCAGCTCGTCCGACACCAGAATCAGGTCAATGCGCAGCCCCGCATTGCGCCGAAAGCCCAGCGCCCGGTAGTCCCACCAGCTGAACAACTTCGGCGGCTGCTCGAACAGCCGGAACGCATCGTGCAGCCCCAGCGCCAGCAGCCCCTGCAGCGCCTGCCGCTCCGGCCCCGACACCAGAATGCCATCGGCCCACACCGCCGGATCATGCACATCCGCATCGGCCGGTGCAATGTTGAAAATCCCCGGCCAGAATCACTCCCGTATCCGGCTCATCCCGTCGCAACTGGGCGATCCATTCCTGCAGCGACGCAATCCAGCCCAGCTTGTAGACATACTTCTCGCTGCCCACCGCCTGCCCGTTCGGGAAATATGCCCCGATCACCCGCACCGGCCCCGCCGCCGTCTGAAACCGTGCCGACACCAGCCGCCGCTGCACATCCTCATGGAGCGGATTGTTCAGCTGCACCCCCTCCGGCACATACCCCGCCTCCTTCCGATACAGCAGCGCCACCCGTTGTACGTCGGCTGCCCGGTAAAGATCACCCCATACCCCGCCGCCTCGATCTCGTCCTTCGGAAACTTGTCATCCGTCAGCTTCGTTTCCTGCAGACACAGGAAATCCACCGGATTGGCCGCCAGCCAGTCCAGCACATGCTGCAGACGCATCTTCAACGAATTGACATTCCATGTCGCCAACTGCATTCAGGCGCTCCTTAAGTACTCTCAAGAAAAATAGAAAAATCACGAAACCTGGCCCGCCCCAGTAAGCCACAAGGAGGCGGGACACAGACGTATCCGCCGACGAAGCAAACATTGGAACCCAACCATCCAACCCGCAAGCCACAAGGAGCCGGGGCGCGGAGGTATCTGCCGACGAATCCCACCGCTTGCGGTTGTGAGGAGGTAGATGCCATCACTCCCCCGGATACACCAATCCCCACTGCCGCCGCACCTCCGTCAGCACCGACATCACATCCCGACTCAGCGTCAGCTGCCGCACCTCGTCATCCGGCATCGGTGTCTCCACACCCGCCTCCCGCAGCGATGGCGGCACCCCGTCGCCCCTCACCCTGGCGAGTGTCAAGGTAATGCTGCATGTCCGCCACCTCATAGCGCAGTGCATCCTCGCGCCGGCCCGCGCGGATCGTTTCCGAACGCGCCTCGTCCGTCCAGTGCACCGTCGCCTCGTCGGCGCGCGGATACTCGTTGATCTCGATGTAGCCCTTCTCACACACCACCACGCCCCGCTTGGGCTGCTTGGCCCGCAGGCTCAGCGCCATCACCACCAGCTGGTTCCGGTCGTTCTTCAGGGATGATGCCCGACTGATCATCCACACCCGTTGGCGCCATCTCCACCGTGGTCAGCACCTGATGCGGGGCCGAATCCAGGAACCAGCGCGCAAAGGCCGTGGCATAGACACCAATGTCCAGCAGCGCCCCGCCGGCCAGATCGCGGCTGAAGAAGCGGCTCTGCGGATCCAGCACCCGCCAGCTGCCGAAGTTCACCTGCACCAGCCGCACCCTGCCCAGCGCCCCCGAATCCACCAGCGCCCGCAGCCGGCGGTACAGCGGCATGTGATAGATGGTCATCGCCTCGGCCACCACCACGCCCTGAGCACGCGCCAGCAGCACCACCTCGGCCAGCTGCCGGGCATTCAGCGTGATGGCCTTCTCGCACAGCACGTGCTTGCCGGCCTGCACGGCCGCCTTCATCCAGGCGTGGTGGGAGTCGTGCGGCGAGGCGATGTAGATCACGCCCAGGTCCGGATCCTGCAGCATGGCCTCGGGGCTGGCATGCACCCGGTCGATGCCGTAGCGCCCGGCCAGGGTACGCGCCGTTTCCTCGCGGCGGCTGGCAATGGCCTGGATACCGCCATTGACGGCCTGCAACGCCGCCGCCATGCCATTGGCCGCTGCCCCTGCGCCCAGGATGCCCCAGCGCCATGATCCCTGTGCCATGTCCGATGTCCTCCTGCAGGGAAGGCCACGACCGGTCGGCACGACCGTCGTGGCGAATGATGGTTCCTCGTGATTCTGCCTGAAGCCCCCACCGGCGAGATAGAATCACCCCCGACCGTGATGGGGCCCGCCCTGCACCCGATCACCAACCCTGGATCAAACACCCCATGCTGACCTTCCAACAGATCATCCTGCGCCTGCAGGAATACTGGGACAAACGGGGCTGCGCCCTGCTGCAGCCCTACGACATGGAAGTGGGCGCCGGTACCTTCCATACCGCCACCTTCCTGCGGGCCATCGGCCCCGAGCCCCTGGCGCGCGGCCTACGTGCAGCCTTCGCGCCGTCCCAAGGATGGCCGCTACGGCGAGAACCCCAACCGCCTGCAGCATTACTACCAGTATCAGGGTGGTGCTCAAGCCCGCGCCCCCGACATCCTGGACCTGTACCTGGGCTCACTGAAGGCCCTGGGACTCGACCCGCAGGCCAACGACATCCGCTTCGTCGAGGACGACTGGGAATCGCCCACGCTGGGCGCCTGGGGTCTGGGCTGGGAAGTCTGGCTCAACGGCATGGAAGTCACGCAGTTCACCCTACTTCCAGGAAGTGGGCTCGCTCAAGTGCCTGCCCACCACCGGCGAGATCACCTACGGTCTGGAACGGCTGGCCATGTACCTGCAGAAGGTCGAGAACCTGTTCGACCTGCAGTGGGCACCCGGCATCACCTACCGTGACGTGTTCCACCAGAACGAGGTCGAGCAGTCCACCCTACAACTTCACCCTGGCCGACACGAAGATGCTGTTCGCGCACTTCGACGACTACGAGCGCGAGGCGCGCAACCTCATCGAGGGCCAAGCTGGCGCTGCCCGCCTACGAGATGGTCAGTGAAAGTGCTCGCACACTTCAACCTGCTGGATGCACGCGGCGCCATCTCCGTCACGGAACGGGCCGCCTACATCGGCCGGGTGCGTGCGCTGGCCCGTGGCGTGGCGCAGGCCTACTACGAATCGCGTGAGCGACTGGGTTTCCGATGATCACCGCCGAAGACCACGCCAAGCTGGGAGCACGTCCATGAACCAGGCCACGAACCACCCCGCCCTGCTGGTCGAGGCTGCTGACCGAAGAGCTGCCGCCGCACGCCCTCACCCGGCTGGCAGACAGCTTTGCCCAAGGCATCCGCACACGGCTGGCCACCCGCCAGCTGCTGGCCAGCGAAGACGCCACTGCCGACATCTACGCCACCCCGCGCCGGCTGGCCGTGCGCCTGCCCGGCGTTCGCGCCCAGGCCGATGCCCGCGAGATCAAGATCAGGGGCCGTCCGTTGCCGTGGGCCTGGATGCCCAGGGCCAGCCCACCATGGCCCTGGTCAAGTGGGCCGAGAAACAGGGTGCCGAAGTCTCGGCACTCACCCGTGGGCACGACGGCAAGCAGGACGTCTTCTACTGGAGCAGCACCCAGCCCGGCGCCGTGCTGGCCGATGTCATCGGCGAGATCATCGTCGAGACCCTGGCGCACTGCCCATTCCCAAGTTCATGACCTACCAGCTGGCCGACGGGCTGACCACCGTCAGCTTCGTGCGTCCGGCCCACCGGCTGGTGGTGCTGCACAGCGATGCCGTGCTGCCCTGCACAGTACTGGGAGCTGGCGGCCGATCGCATCACTGACGGCCACCGCTTCCTGTCCAGCGGCCCCATCACGCTGGAGAACGCCGACAGCTACGCCCGTCAGCTGCGCGAGCAGAGCCATGTGGAGCCCGAATACCAGGCGCGCCGCGTGATGATCGCCAACGAGCTGGCCCACGCCAGCCAACAGAATGGCGGCATCCCTGGCCGTCAACGACGAGAGCAGCAGCAGGGTCACGGCCCTGCTGGACGAAGTGGCGGCACTGGTGGAATGGCCGGCCGTCTACACCGGCCAGTTCGACCCGGCCTTCCTGGCCGTGCCGCAGGAATGCCTGATTCTCAGCATGCGCACCAACCAGCGCTATTTCCCGCTGTTCGAGACCAACGGCAAGCTGAAGAACCAGTTCCTGATCGTCTCCAACATGCGCATCGACGATCCGTCCGGCATCATCGACGGCAACGAGCGCGTGGTGCGCCCGCGCCTGGCCGATGCCCAGTTCTTCTTCGACCAGGACCGGCGCGAGACGCTGGCCTCGCGACTGCCACAGCTGGCCCAGGTGGTCTACCACGCCCGGCTGGGCACCCAGGCCGAGCGCAGCGAGCGCATCCGCCGGCTGGCGGCTGCCCTGGCGCCCGCCACGGGCGCCCTGGTGGCCGATGCCGAACGGGCTGCGCAGCTGGGCCCAAGACCGACCTGCTCACCGGCATGGTGGGCGAGTTCCCCGAGCTGCAAGCAGCACCATGGGCCGCTACTATGCGCGGCACGACGGTGAAAGCGAAGCTGTGGCCGATGCCATCGCCGAGCACTATCAGCCGCGCTTTGCCGGCGATGCCCTGCCCGCCTCGCCCACCGGCCTGGCCCTGGCCCTGGCCGACAAGCTGGAAACGCTGGCCGGCATCTGGGGCATCGGTCAGCGCCCCACCGGCGACAAGGACCCGTTCGCACTGCGCCGGCATGCGCTGGGCGTCGTGCGCATCCTGATCGAAGGCAAGCTCACCCTGTCGCTGCCGGCCCTGCTGGAACAGGCGTTCTCGGTGTTCGACAAGCTGCCCGCACCCGCTGCTGCCGACACCGAGCCTTCCGACAAGGCCGCTGCAACCGGCAAGAAAGGCCGCAAGGAAGCTGCACCGCAGCCCTTCACGGCCGACGTGCCGGGCCTGTCCGCCTCGTCGCGGACCGGCTGCGCAGCTACCTGCGTGACCGTGGCTTTGCCGGCACCGACATCGAGGCCGTGCTGGCCACCGGTCTGGATCGGCTGGACCTGCTGGAAGCCCGACTGGCTGCCCTGGCCGCCTTCCGCCGCCTGCCCGCCTTCGAGTCGCTCACCGCGGCCAACAAGCGGATCGGCAACATCCTGCGCAAGTCGGCCGGCGAAGGCGCGGCAGACGACAAGGCATCCGTGGATCCTGCCCTGCTGAAGGAAGCGGCCGAGCGCGATCTGAACGACGCTCTGGTCAAGCTGCAGCCCCAGGTGCAGGGCCACCTGCAGCAGCAGGACTTCACCGCCGCCCTGCAGGCGCTGGCGGCGCTGCAGGCACCCGTGGATGCCTTCTTCGAGCAGGTGATGGTGAACGCCGAGGATCCGGCGCTGCGCCGCAACCGCCTGGCACTGCTGGGCGGACTGCATGCGTTGATGAACCAGGTCGCCGACCTGTCGCAACTGTAAGAAGGACCCGATCATGCTTGCCGCCATCCGCTCGGTGCTGTTCATCCTGATCATGGCCATCACCGTCACGATCTATGCCACCGCCACCGTGCTGTGCTTCTTCCTGCCGGTGAAGGTGCGCTATGCCATCGCTTCCAGCTGGCCACGCCTGATGCTTCAGGTGGGCCGCTGGCTGTGCGGCATGCGCTGGCGGGTCATCGGCACCGAGAACCTGCCCTGACGGGCCGGCCATCGTGCTGGGCAAGCATCAGTCCACCTGGGAAACCTTCTTCCTGCTGTGCCACATGCCGCGTCCGGCAGCTTTCGTCTTCAAGCGAGAGCTGCTGTTCATCCCTGTTCTTCGGCTGGGCCATCGGCATGCTGGACATGATGCACATCGACCGCCGCCATGGCCGGCGCGCCTTTGAATACATCGTCAAGAGCGCCGGCAAGCAGCTGCACAAACACGGTCGCTGGATCGTCATGTTCCCGGAAGGCACGCGCTCGAAGCCCGGTCAGCAGCAGCCCTACAAGTCGGGCGGTGCCCGGCTGGCGCTGAAGAACGACACGCCCATCGTGCCGGTGGCCGTCAGCTCCGGTCGCTGCTGGCCCAGAAGCCCTTCATCAAGCAGCCAGGCCTGATCACCGTCTCGTGGGGGCCGGTCATTTCGGTGACGGGCAAGACGTCCGAGCAGCTCAACCAGGAAGTCGAGCTGTGGATCGAGACCGAGATGCGCCGCATCGACCCGGACAGCTATCCGCCGGGTGACGTCCCCCTATTGCCCGGGAACTCGCCGAGGCCGCCCGGAAGAAGGCGTCCGCTGCGCATGACGTCCAGGGTGAAGCGTCCACCATCGCCGGACCGGCAACCGATAACGCAGCCATTGCCGGACAGCCCCGCGCAGAGGGCAGCCCATCGGCTTGAGAAGACCTCGCCACACCCCTCACTCTGTACAGGGCGCTCCATTGATGAGCGCCCTTTTTCCATCTGAGGAACGATTCATCCGTGGGCCTTTTCTCCCTGGGAAAATCCCCCTTTCCCAACCCCTTCCAGCGCCAGACAACTGCCCAATCCCGGCATGAGGACGCCCCCGTCACGCCTCGTTCGCTGGTGCTCTCCGCCCATGGCCAGACGCAGCGGGTCACGTATCGCGTGCGCCGCTCGGCGCGTGCGCGACGTGTGGGTCTGCGGATTGATGCCGAAGGGCTGGAAGTGGTGCTGCCGCAGCGCGCACGGCTGGACCAGACCGCCATCGAGCAGACCATCCGCGAACACGAGGCATGGATCGTTCAGAAGCTGGCGCTCTGGCAGCAGCGCGCCGTAGCCCGCGAAGCAAGACGCCCCTGCTATACCGACGGCGGCGTCATCCCGCTGCTAGGTGAACCCATCACGCTGCGCACGCTTCCGCACAGCGGGCACCGACGCAGCCAGGTGCGACAGGTAGGGGCCGAGCTGTGGATCAGCGGCCCGGCAGCCCACGACGATGCGCTACTGAAGGCAGCCGTGCACGCCTGGCTGAAGAAATTTGCGGCCGAGCTTTTTCACGAACGGATGCAGCCCTTCGTGCAGAAGCTGGGCCGTGCCCCCAGCCGCGTGAGTCTGAACGCCGCCCGCACCCGCTGGGGCAGCTGCAGCCGCGACGGCAGCATCCGTCTCAACTGGCGGCTGGTGCAGTATGCCCCTGAGCTGATCGACTACGTGATTGCCCACGAGCTGGCCCACCTGACGGAACTGGAACCACAGCCCCCGCTTCTGGGCACAGCTGGAAGCACTGATGCCCGACTACCGCCAGTGGCAGCGCCAGCTGGCCGACACGCCGGATGCGCTGGTGGAGTGAATCATCCGGCCGCAGGCACCGGCATACCTCCTGCGCCCAGCAGCTGCACCACCATCACTCAGACCAACGATCAGGCCCATGATCGTCACGATGGCCAGAATGCCGCCGAGGATGATGCCGCCGATGCCGTAGCCAAGACTGGCTTTTGAATGGCGCCGGACATGGCATTGGCGCCCACCCAGATGGCATAGAACCATACCAGGGTGACAAGCGACTCGGGCACACCCAGCCCACTCAGCAGGAAGCCCAGCAGATCCACGACCAGCCAGGATGCAGCGATCAGGTTGAACAGATCTCCCTGTCCATCCCAGCGTCCGCCACGCTTCAACCACCAGCTGCAGAATCCGTATATGACCCAGAAGGCCAGCCACATCGTCACCACACCAATGCCGATCCGTCACTCCACAGGGGCAGCGCGACCGGATGAGGGGCGTCGGGAGCAGTCCCCGCCATGTTCGGGTCCAGCCCGCTGCAGATGCCCAGCAGGGTAATGGCCACGACCGACTGCCAGCGCGCGAACCGGAATCGCTCGAACGGCTGTTCATGCAACAGGAACGCGAAGATGCTGGTCTGAATCACACCCATGAAGGTCTCCTCCTTTCATCTGGAAAAACAGCACGTCAAGGCTTTTTCCGAACAGGTCCCGCAAGCAGACGCGCCAAAGAACGGAATGCAGGACACCTTCAAATATATCGAACCTCTTCATGCCTCCGTTCTTTCACCCGCCCATGCTCATCAGTTCTGCCTGTATCGGGATGATTCAGCGTGCCGAAGAAGGCATCGTCCCTCCGGAATGAAGCACCAGCTTGATGAATGCCAGGACGATCGCCAGGCCGAAAAAGCAGGGCGTAGATCAGGCAAGGCCGTTGACGATGCCGGCGATGCTGTAACCCAGGGTGGCTTTCGGAACAGCGCCGGACATGGCGTTCGCGTTGACCCAGATGGCATAAATCAGGATCGGGACAAGCGGGACGCCGGCCACACCCAGCGCGTATAGCCCGTAGAGGAGCGCGAAGGGGAGCAGCCATGAGGCAGCCATCAGGGTTGAAAAGATCATCCTTGCCATCCCAGCGCTCACCGCGCATCAACCACCAGCGGCAGGCGCGATGGATGATGGGAAATGCCACCCACGTCGACAGCACGCCAAAGATCACCTTTCCCCACAGAGTGGGCAGCGCAGGTCGGACGCTTTCAGGGGCGTGAACATGCATGTGCATGGCCAGCCCTTGCAGGACACCCAGCAACGTGATGACGAAGCGCGATTGCCAGCGTGAGAACCGAAAACGCTCGAATGGCTGCTCACGCAACAGGAATGCAGAGATGCCTGTCCGAATCACGTCCATCAGAATCCCCCCTCACCCGAAATGGCCCATGAGGGGATTGTCCAATGACGTGCTGGCACGGGTACGCTGTAATCAACCTACCTGAGGGGTCTTGCCGCCAGCGCATCAGCCAGCGCATACCAGGCCGTGGCGGGAATCTGCTCGGGGCGCTGGCTCAGGTCCGTCAGCGGCACCAACCGTGCATCGTCGGCCGCCGCCTTTTCCAGATCAAAGGATGGATGTTGCTGGGCCAGCCAGCTGCCCAGTGTCCGACGCAGCATCTTGCGGCGCTGCGCATAGGCTGCGGCCAGCGCGGCCTCCAGCTGGGCAATGGCGGTCGTGTGGCCTGGGCAGCGGCACCATGCGCACCACGCTGGAAATCCACCTTCGGTGGCGGGTCGAAGGCTTCCGGCGGCACGTCGAAGAGCTTTACCACCTGGTAATGGTTCTGCAGGAAGACGGTGAGCCGCCCCATGTCGCTGCCGGGACCGGCCACAATGCGGTCGACCACCCTTTCTGCAGCATGAAGTGCTGGTCCCGCACACGGTCTGCCACAGCAATGAGATGCAGCAGCAGCGGGCTGGAGATGTTGTAGGGGCAGATTGCCGACGATGCGCAGATTCTGGCCAAAACCGCTGAAATCGACCTGCAGCACGTCCTGCTGCACCAGGGTCAGCGCGTCACCATACTGCGCAGCCAGCCGGGGTCCGAGATCGCGGTCGATCTCGATGACGGTGAGATGGCCCGTCTGGGCCACCAGCGGCGCGGTCAGTACGCCGGTGCCGGGGCCAATCTCGACAAGGTTGTCGCCGAACTGGGGAGCTATGGCCTGCACGATGGCATCGATGCAGGCGCGGTCTGCCAGGAAGTGCTGGCCGAAGCGCTTGCGGGGATGACGCCGGCCGGGCGCTTCGCGTCCGGCGTCAGGTCGGTGGTTCGCCATCGGGTCAGGACTCGTCAGTGCGTGGTGGCCGCATCGGATTTCTGGCGGTATTCCACGTAGGTGCGGTCACGCAACTCGCGCAGCCACTGCTGGTAGGCCTCGCCGCCCCTGGCCTCGCGCAGCTTGGCACGGGCCGCACTGCGCAGCCGCTCGGGCGATTCGGTGTCGGTTCGCCGGCCCAGCACCCGCACCAGGTGCACGCCGAACTGGGTCTGCACCGGTTCGCTGATCTCGCCATCATGCAGGGGATTTCATGGCCTGCTCGAATTCGGGCACGGTGTCGCCCGGATAGAGCCAGCCCAGATCGCCTCCTTGGCGGCAGAACCGTCGGAAGAGAATTCCTTGGCCAGCTTGGCAAAGTCGGCCTTGCCGGCCTCAATGTCACGGCGGAACAGCGACAGACGCCGCTCGGCCTCGGCAGCCGTCTCGGGGCTGTTGGCCGGCAGCAGGATGTGACGGGCGTGAGTGAGCTCCACGGTGGTGGCCCCGCCATCACGCCTGTCCTGCAGCTTCAGGATGTGAAAAGCCTGCCGGGCTGCGCACAGGCGCACTGATCTCGCCGGGCTTGAGCTTGCGCACGGTGTCGGCGAACAGGCCCGGCAGGTCGTCGGCCTTGCGCCAGCCCATGTTCCTCGCTCGTGGCGGCATCGCTGGCTTCGGAATTTTCCCTGTGCCAGCGTGCCGAAGTCGGCCCCCTTGCGTGCCTTGGCCACCAGCTCGTCTGCCCGGGCCTTCTGGCGGGCGACTTCCTTCTGGTCAGCACCTTCGGGCAGCTTCAGCAGGATCTGACGGATGTCGTATTCCGGCTGGCTGACCTTGCCGCTCTTGGCCAGCTCGGCGTCGATCTCGCCCTCGGAGATGCTGACGTTGCTGGCGGTCTCGCGCTCGCGCAGGCGCGCCGAGACGATCTCGGCCACCAGCTGACGGCGGAAGGTGTCCAGCGAGACGCCCTCATCCTTCAGACGTTCGGTGAGCTGCTGCGTGACAGGCCGTTGTTCTGGGCCACGTCGGCCACGGCATCGGTCGACCTCGGCATCGCTGGGCTTGAGGCCGTAGTCGGCGGCGTACTGCTCCTGCGCCAGCTGCAGGATCATCTGCTCCAGCACCTGCTTGCGCAGCCTCGTCGGGCGGCGGCACCCCGGCGCCCGGGTCTGGGGCCGCACGCCCCTCGATCAGATGGATCTGGGCCTGCAGCTCGCTTTCGGTAATGACGCCCTGGTTGACGACGGCCACGATGCGATCAAGCGACTCGATACCCGGCTTGTCGGCATCCAGTGGCGACGTGCCTCCGCCACAGGGGCAGCTCCGGGACCATCCTGGCCAAAGGGAGAGGGCGAGGAATACGGGAGCGCTCCTCGGTGCCGGGCAGGCGCAGGCCTTGCTGCGCCCTGAGCGACCAGCGGCAGGCAGGCCATGGCACAGGCCAGCAACAGGCCGATGGGGCTTCTGGCGGAAATGACGGTCGGGACCGGCTGCCCGGCGGCGTCTTTTTGCATGGTGATCGTTTACTCGTAGCCGTAGTAGCGTACCGCCGGCGCCAGGTTGTTGTCGGGCAGGCTGTAGCCAGGAATGTTGCGCGTCAATATACCAAAGGGATCCTGGCCGAAGTGACCAAGCCCGCGCAGGTCGAACTGGACATAGCCGACGGTGGACGTCTGGCGCGTGGTGGTGACGAAGCGGTGTGCCACGACCCGCACGGCCCAGCAGTCGCGGGCATATTCCACGCCCAGCAGCCCTCCACCAGGCCCGGCTTGACGTCGACCAGCTGTCCGGTGGTGAGGTCCTTCTTCAGGAAGGAATAGTTGATGCGCCCCAGCGCCGTCCAGTTGGCGGCAATGGGCCAGGCCAGCGAGGTGTCCCACTGGGCGTATTCCTTGACTGGTAGCGCACGCCGGCGTTGAAGAGCTTGCGCCCGCCCGGACGGTAGCGGTAGCTGAGGTTCGAGACGCGGCACGCGCTTGTCGCGGATGGCGTACTGCACACACCGGCGTTGAGGCTGTGGCCACCGCGGAAGTCGCCGGATGCGGCGAACGGCAGGTCGGAGCGGCGGTCGACACGCACCGGCTGCCCGGGAATGGTGACATCCTGACTGGAGAAGTGAAGCGCTGGGCCACGGCCAGGCGCAGGCGCTCGACACCAGTGGCCTGCTCGATCTGGCGGGGAGACCAGCGCAGCCGTGAGGGTGATCGGCGTCGGCGATGCGATCGTGACCGGTGAAGGAGTTCTCGCTGAAGAGCTGTGCAAAGCTCAGGTCGGTGGCCACGCTGTCAAAGACGGGGATGTCGCCCTGGTTGCGATAGGGTGTGCGCACTAGAAGAGCCGGGGCTCCAGTGTCTGCACCGAATCCTCGCCCAGCCAGCGGCTGTCACGCTCCAGCACCAGGCCCGGAATCGATGGAGAAGGTCGGCAGCACGCGGGACATCGAACGGCCGCTTTCGAATAGCGGTTGAGCGAATAGTGCGTGGCGTGCAGACCCACCTCGGGCGTGAGGAACCAGCCGCCACTCTGCATGGGGTAGCTGACCTGCGGGTTCAGCACCAGTCGCGTGCCTTCCACGGCATTGGGGCGGGGGTTGGCAACTGGGTCAGGTCCACCAGCGTGGTGACATCGAAGCCATGCAGGTCCACCTTGTTGTTGGTGAACTGCAGCTGCGGCACTTCTCGTAGGGGCGGCGACGTGCGCGCTCCAGGAATGTTCTGGTAGCGGATGCCGCGCACCATCATGTTCCAGTCACCCACGCTGCGGGTGAAGTACAGCTCGCGCGGCAGCGAACGCTCGGAGGCGTCGATCAGGGTGTTGGAGTAATCGACGAAATAGTTGTCGTCCGAGACCCCTGCAGGTTCCAGGCACCGTTCCAGCCCAGCACGTTGGTGAAGAGCCGTTGGAATCGTAGGAATGACGGGAATGGTTGGTGTCGCTGTCGTGCGGAATGTAGTCGAGCTTGATGTTGCCCTGGGCCGGCCGCGTCAGGGAAGCGGAATTCGTTGCCCAGCCGCAGGCCACGCCGGGTGGTGAGCTGCGGCGTGACGGTGAGGTCGTAGTTGGGCGCCAGGTTGAAGCAACACGGCGCGGTGATGCCCAGACCCGAGCGCGAGTTGACGGACACGGTGGGAAAACAGGAAGCCGCTCTGGCGGGCATCGTTGAGCGGGAACATCACCACCGGCATGCGCAGCACGGTGTGATCACGCACCTGAAGCGCATCGCGCCCGTAACCCCTGCGAGCTTTCAGGTCCAGATCCAGGCGCTGGCCTCCAGCCGCCACGCCTCGTCGTCGGGCTTGCAGCTGGTGAAGCTGCCGTTGACGAGCTGCATGAAAGCGATTGCTGACGAAATCGATGCGATCAGCCTGCCCACGCACGCCCACGGTCGTCAGGGTCGTAGGTGGGGACTGGAACGATCCCGCCCCGTGTCGAGCTGCAGCTGCAGGCGCGGCCCCACCACGCGGGTTCCCGCCTGCTCGATGGAGACATCGCCGGCAGCGTCGATGCGCTGCTGCTGGCGCCAGTACTCGATGCGGCTGGCCTTGAGCGACGTACCGATCTTGCGCAGTTCGGCATCACCCTCGAAGACAGTGACCGGCCCCTGCGGCGTGGGCTCCGGTGGTCATGCGGTCGGCACTGCCGAGACCGGCAGCTCGCGGTTTTCCTGCGAGGTGAGCGGCAGGTTGAGCGATGGCGCCAGCTGCAGGGGGCACGGGCTCATCGGGCGGTACGGTGCCGTAGGGAGCCGGCCGCCCCTGCGACTGCCAGCCGCGTGAGAAATGGCTGGCCATGCGCCGAGACAGTGCCGCCGACAGGGCAAGGCCAGTGCGGTCAAACGAAAAGTGCGGTCTGGAAGCGACACGGACGGGGCGGCTCCGATAAGCGGCTGCCGGAATGGGCGGCCGAGTGGGCGGGATATGGGGCGATGGTTCATTATAGGGGAGAGCCCATGCGCTTCGTGCCGTCCGCTGCGGCCTGCTGTCGCTTCCTTCATCACCCCTGCCATTCGGGATTTTCCGGTTTCACGATGTCTGCCGAACACGCCTCCCTGCCCCACGCCCGCCGCCCTGCTGCCGCCCGGGACGACGCCCGGCTGGAAGAACTGAAGACATGGCTTGCCGGCCTGCCGGAAAGCCATGCCCTGATGTCGCCACGCTGGCCCCGGCATCGAGTGACGCAAGCTTTCGTCGCTATTTCCGGCTGAAGGCCGCCCTGCCCCAGGCGGTCGGCACGGGCACCGCCATCGTGATGGACGCGCCGCCCCCGCAGGAAGACTGCCGGCCCTTCGTGCACGCGGCCGAGATCATGGGTGCCGCGGGCCTGACGGTCCCCGGTGCACGCCGCTGATCTGGAGCGGGGCTTCCTGCTGCTGGACGACCTGGGCAACCGCACCTACCTGGGCCGAGCTGGACGAAAAGACCGCCCCCGGCCTGTACGCCGCAGCCAGCGAGGCGCTGGTGAAGCTGCAGTGCGCCAGCAAACCCGGCGTGTTTCCCGAATACGACCGTGAGCTGCTGCTGCGCGAACTGATGCTGTATCCGGACTGGTACATTGCCCGACACAAGGGCGTAACGCTGTCCGAGAAGGAAACCCAGGTGCTGCAGCAGGGTTTCGAGAAGATCCTGGCCAACGTGCTGGCCCAGCCGCGTGGCTACGTGCACCGCGACTATCACAGCCGCAACCTGATGATCCTGGAAGCGCCCCGGCTGCCGGGCGTGCTGGATTTCCAGGACGCCGTGCGTGGCCCGCTCACCTATGACCTTGTGTCGCTGCTGCGTGATGCCTACATCCAGTGGGACGAGGACAGGTGCTGGACTGGACCATCCGCCACTGGGAGCGCGCCCGTGCCGCCAAGCTGCCGGTACCGGCCGATTTCAGCAATTTCTATCGGGACTTCGAGTGGATGGGCATCCAGCGCCATCTGAAGGTGCTGGGCATCTTCGCCCGCCTCTGGCACCGTGACGGCAAGGACGGCTACCTGAAGGACATGCCGCTGGTGGCACACTATGTGCACGCTGCCCTCAAGCGCTATGACGAGCTGGCCCCGCTGTGCCGGCTGTTCGAGCGCATCGAGGGCATCGACGCCCAGCACCGCTACACGTTCTGAGCGTCCGTTGCCCAGGCCATTGCGCGTTTTCCCGAGCCTCCTTCCCACGCCCACCTTTCGAGTCATCCCATGCAAAGCCATGCTGCTGGCCGCCGGACGCGGCGAACGGATGCGGCCGCTGACCGACCGCACCCCCAAACCCCTGCTGGTGGCCGGTGGCAAGCCCCTGATCGTCTGGCATCTGGAGAAGCTGGCGGCCGCCGGCATCACCGAGGTCGTCATCAACCACGCCTGGCTGGGTGAGCAGATTCCGGCTGCCCTGGGCGATGGAAGCGTCTACGGTGTGCGCATCACCTACTCGGCCGAGGGTGAGGCGCTGGAAACGACCGGCGGCATCGCTCGCGCCCTGCCGCTGCTTACCCAGGGCGAACCTGACAACGCGCCGTTCGCGGTCATCAGCAGCGACGCCTGGAGCGATCTCGACTACACACGGCTGACCGAGGTGGCGCAACGTCTGGCCGCCGGCGAAGGCGACTGCTGGTGCCTGATGGTGGACAACCCCGGACACCACCGAGGCGGGGACTTCGCGCTGGACAACGGCCACCTGAAACTGGCCGGCACGGCGCACAAAGGCAAGCGCGGGGAACAACACGCAGACCACCACGAGCCCGGAAGCCGACGCCCTCACCTACGCCGGCATCGGTGTCTTCACGCCCGCCATGTTCCGGGACATTGCCGACGGCACGCGTGCCCCACTGCGGCCCTGGCTGGAGAGGCCATCACGGCAGGCAGGGCCCTGGGGATCATCATCGGGGCAGTGGTTCGACATCGGCACGCCGGCCCGTCTGGAAGACCTGGACCGACTGCCGACGGCACCCGCACACGACGGTCTGACGGTGCGCATCGACGGCACCGGCCCCGTGGCATTGGCCACGGCGCTCTGGCTGGTGCGGGCTGGCATCCCTCCGGCCTGCATCGCGCTGCCACTAGACCGGCCAGCCACCAGCATCCTGCCGAAAGACGCCCCGCGGCGGGCCATCGCACCTGTCCGAGGGATCGCGACAGATCCTGGCCCGGCTGATCACGCTGCCGGCCGCCGGACGCATCGACACGGTGGAGATCGTGCAGGTCGGCACGGACGGTCACACCCCGCCTCGATCGCGAAGACTTTCCGCTGCCGGTGCTGGGCTGGGTCGTAGTGTGGGAAGACCTCATTGCGCAGCTGCACCAGGCGGCCGAGAAACTGCCCTTTGCCCGCCCGGACGACCCGGCCTGCCGAGCCCGCCCCAGGTGATCCACGCCGGCGTGCACCGCCCGCCAGTCCCGGGACGACACCGATTTCGATACCATGACAGCGGCCAGGCCGGCCTGCTGTTCGAGGTGGCCGTGACCGGCACGGCCGACACGGCCTTCGAGTGCTTCCGCCCCGGTGGCCTGCTGGCCCTGCTGCCCGCCCCAGCCCTGCCTGATGGCCCGCGCTATGCCGTGGTCTGAGCGATGCCGCCGAGGCCAGCCGCCGACGTGCCGAGCTGCCGGCCGATGTCCTGGGGCCAGGAGCTGCGTGAAGCCCTGCGTGCCGCCCTGGGCCCCCGCCACTGGGGCCGCCATGCCGGACACTTCGGGCCGCTGCGGGTCTGCACGCCGGCCGTGGCCGTGCCGCTGCCCCGCGTCCGCCGCCGGCAGACCACGACCTCCGGCCAGGTGTGGATCGGCAACGCAGCACAGATGCTGCACCGGTTGCCGGCCAGGGGCTCAACCTGGGGCTGCGCGATGCCTTCGTCTGGCCCGGGAACTGGGCGATGCCGTCTTCGATACCCGCACTGCCCGGGCCGCACGCCCGCGTGGCACGAGCGCTGGAGGCCCACGCCTGCGCCCGCCTCACCGATCGCTGGCTGACCATCCACGGCACCGATCGCTGTCGACCGCCTCGGCTGGCCAGCGGCCAGGACGCTGCCGCCGATGCTGCTGAACGCGCGCATGTCGCCCGGCCCCTGCGCCTGCTGCTGGCGCGCGCGCTGGTGTTCGGCCACCGCTGACGCCTTCCGGGGACCAGCCCGCCTCCAACAGGACGACACAGGACCGCCACCCGGAGGGCGGGAGTCCCCTGCCCCCGGCCTCATGCTTCCGGGATGGAACGGACATGGCCGACCTCCGCTCTGCGCGCTAGAATGTCGGTCCCGGCCGCCGGGAATTCCAGAGCGTGTCGTCGTGAAATCGACCGGGACAAGCCCGAGGCTTGCGGTATCATCGCGCGCGCACCGCCGCCACCGGCGCAATGGTGGCTCGTTCCGCCATCTGCCCGCTCCCGCGTCATTCCTTCGCACTGCCGCCCGCAATGCCCGCCTCCGCCGCCCCACCCACCCCCCAGCCAGCCTGCGCTGCTGAGAATCGGTCCGTATGCGCTGCCGCATCGGGCCCTGGTGGCTCATGGCGGTCGGCGTCACCGATCGCCCTACCGGCAGCTGTGCAAGCGCCTGGGCGCAGGCTATGCCGTCTCCGAGATGGCGGCTCCAACCCGCGGCTCTGAACAGCGTCAAGACTCGCGCCGCATCGACCATGCCGGCGAGATCGAGCCCAAGGCCGTGCAGATCGCCGGCGCCGACCCCACCATGATGGCTGAGGCCGCCCGCTTTAACGTCGAGCGCGGCGCGCAGATCATCGACATCAACATGGGCTGTCCGGTCAAGAAGGTCTGCAACGTCTGCGCCGCTCCCGCCCTGATGGGCAACGAACCGCTGGCCATGCGAGATCATCGAGCGCGGTGGTCAAGGCCGTGCCGGTGCCGGTCACCGTCAAGATGCGTACCGGCATCGACCCCGATCACCGCAATGCGGTGGCACTGGCACGCGCAGCCGAGAAAGCCGGTGCCGTGATGATCACCGTGCATGGTCGCAGCCGAGCCTGCCGCTACCACGGCCCGGTCGACTACACCACCATTGCCGAGGTGAGGCCGCCGTGGGCATTCCGGTCGTGGCCAACGGCGACATCGATTCCCCGAGAAAGGCACGGGACGTCCTGGCGCAGACCGGGCGCAGACGCGGTGATGATCGGCCGCGCCGCCAAGGGCGCCCCTGGATCTTTCGCGAGGTGGACCACTATCTGCCCATGGCACCCGCTTCGCCCGCCCCCACCTGGCGCGAGGTGCGCGACGTGCTGCTGAGCACCTCGACGACCACTACCGCTTCTACGGTGAATTCACCGGCGTGCGCACCGCCCGCAAGCACATCGGCTGGTACCTGCAGGCGCTCGCCGGCGACCAGCAACCGGATGAAGCCACCGAGGCGCTGCGACACGCCATCAATGACTGTGAGCAGGCCGACGGACAGGGTCCGCCTGCTGGAACGCTACTCGCCGATCGGGCGTCCCTGCATGGACACCGGCATCGATCAGGGAGGAACCCAACCATCATGACCAAGCCTCCGATGACGCTTCAGGAAGCCGTGACCAGCAATCTCGAAAAGTACTTCGAGGACCTGGACAACACGCAGCCCGGCCTGATCTACGACATGGTGCTGTCGGCCGTGGAAAAGCCGATGCTGGAAGTGGTGATGCGCCACGCCGGCGGCAATCAGCTGCGCGCGTCGGCCATGCTCGGCATCAACCGCAACACGCTTCGCAGAAAGCCTCGACCTACGGTCTGCTCAATAATCAAGGAGGAAACTGACATGTCGATCACGGTTCATGCCAGCGGGTGAACAAACCCGCGGATCTGCCCCGGCACCAGTCACGGGCCCTGATCAGCGTTTTCGACAAGACAGGTGTTCTGGAGTTCGCACGCGGGCTGCACGCCCTGGGCGTGGAGATCCTGTCCACCGGCGGAACGGGCCCGGATGCTGGCCGACGGGCCGGCGTGCCCGTCATCGAGGTTTCCGACACACCGGCTTTTCCGGAGATGCTGGACGGCCGGGTGAAGACGCTGCATCCGAAGGTGCACGGCGGCCTGCTGGCCCGGCGTGACCTGCCCGCGCACATGGCAGCTCCTTGAACAGCACGGCATCGGTCGCATCGACCTGCTGGCCGTCAACCTGTATCCGTTCCAGCAGACGGTGGCCCGCCAGGCGTGACGCTGATGAAGCCATCGAGAACATCGACATCGGGGCCGGCCATGCTGCGCGCAGCCGCCAAGAACCATGCCGGTGTCACCGTCATCGTCGATCCAGCCGACTATCAGCCGCCGTGCTGGCGGCAGCTGCAGACGCAGAAGGCCGTCTCCGGCCCCACCCGCTTCAGCCTGGCGGTGAAGGCCTCACGGCCATACCGCGCAGTACGACGGCGCCGTGGCCAACCATCTGTCGGCCATTGCCGAAGACGGCAGCAAGGCGCAACTGCCCGCCACGCTCGCGCTGCAGTTCGAGCGCGTGCAGCCCATGCGCTATGGCGAGAACCCGCACCAGTTTGCCGCCTTCTACCGCGAGGCACGCCTGCACCGGGCACGCTGGCCACCCTACCAGCTGCAGGGCAGAGCTGTCCTACAACAACTATCGCCGATGCCGATGCCGCCTGGGAGTGCGTCGAAGGCCTTCGAGCAACCGGCCTGCGTCATCATCAAGCACGCCAACCCCTGCGGCGTGGCCATCGGTGACGGCCCGCTGCAGGCCTACCGGCGTGCCTTTGCGACCGACCCCACCTCGGCCTTCGGCGGCATCATCGCCTTCAACCGCCCGGTCGACGGCGACACTGCCCAGGCCCGTGTCAAAGCAGTTCGTCGAAGTGCTGCTGGCCCCCGGCTTCGGCGAGGACGCCCTGGCCATCATGAAGGACAAGCCCAACGTGCGCCTGCTGGAAGTGCCCATGGCCCAGGGCGGCAACCGGCTGGACCTGAAGCGCGTGGGCGGCGGCCTGCTGGTGCAGAGCCCCGACGAGCATCGCCTGACGGCCAGCGCCCTGAAGGTCGTCACGAAGCGTCAGCCACGCCGCGCAGCTGGCCGACCTGCTGTTTGCCTGGCAGGTGGCCCACTACGTCAAGTCCAATGCCATCGTCTACTGCGGCAATGGCCAGACGCTGGGCATTGGCGCCGGGCAGATGAGCCGGGTGGATTCGGCCCGCATTGCATCCATCAAGGCTGCCAATGCCGGCCTGGAGCTGCAGCGGTTCGGTTGTGGCGTCGGACGCCTTCTTCCCGTTCCGTGACGGTCTGGACGTGGTGGTCGATGCCGGCGCAACCGCCGTCATCCAGCCCGGTGGCTCGATGCGCGACCAGGAAGTGATCGACGCGGGCCAACGAGCGCGACGTGTGCATGGTGTTCACGGGCGTGCGCCACTTCCGCCACTGATGCGCCACACCGCTGTCGTCGCTGCCTGTCCGGCCCTGCCGGATGCACGACTAGGCCTGCCCTGCGCCCCCGCCGGGCAGGCATCACCCTCTGCAAGGCCTCTGCCTCCATGCGCATCCTTGGCATAGACCCCGGGCTGCGCACCACCGGCTTCGGGCTCATCGACACCCGGGGCGACGCCATGCGCTACGTGGGCCAGCGGCGTCATCCGCTCGGTGAGGGTCAGCTGCCCGAGCGACTCAGGGCGGCTGCACCAGGGCATCATCGAGCTGGTGAAGGAATACCGCCCCACCGTGGCCGTCTGCGAGATCGTCTTCGTCAACGTCAATCCCAAGTCCACGCTGCTGCTGGGCCAGGCGCGCGGCGCCGCCATCGGCGCGATGGTCAGCACCGGGCTGGCCGTCCACGAATACACGGCCCTGCAGATCAAGCAGGCCGTGGTGGGCTATGGCCGTGCCACCAAGGAACAGGTGCAGGAGATGGTCAAGCGGATCCTGACGCTGCCCGGCCTGCCCAGTACCGATGCGGCCGATGCGCTGGCCTGCGCCATCTGCCACAACCACGGTGGCCCCGTCATTGGCAGCCTGGGTCGACGGCTGCGTGCGGGGCGGGTGCTCGGGCTGAACGGATCAGCTCAACGGACCGGCAGGCTGCCCGCCCGCCTGATGTCCTGACGGTGACGCATCGACGTCACCTTCCGCCCACAGGCTGCCCATGACCATCCGTCAGGAAACACTCCCATGGCCACGGATGACGGACCAATCCCGCCACAGGCAACAGACCTGCGCTTTCCGTTGCTCCGATACTGTGTAAAAATCCCAGTACCTTCACGCGCCCACTCTTCCCGCCCATGATCGGTCGCATCCACGGCACCCTGGTCCTTGCCAATCCCCCTGAAATCCTTGTCGATGCTCATGGGGTCGGCTATGAAATCTCCGTGCCGATGAGCACGCTCTATGAACTGCCCCCGCCCGGACAACCGGTCACGCTCTGGACCCATCTGGTGGTGCGCGAAGACGCCCAGCTGCTCTACGGCTTTCTGACCGAAAGCGAGCGCACAGCCTTCCGGGCGATGATCCGCGTCTCGGGCATCGGGCCGCGCATGGCCCTGGCCGTGCTGTCGGGGCTCAGCGTGGACGATCTGTCACGTGCCGTGGCCGAGCAGGAAACCGGCCGCCTCACCCGGGTGCCTGGCGTGGGCAAGAAGACGGCCGAGCGCCTGCTGCTGGAACTGAAAGGCAAGCTGGCCCTGGCCTCCAGCGGCATCCAGATCAATGACCCGGCGCTCTTTTCCAGTGGCGACGACATCCTGCGTGCCCTGCTGGCGCTGGGATATTCCGAGAAGGAATCCAATGCCGCCATTGCGAAGCTACCCGAGGGCGTCAACGTCAACGACGGCATCCGCCAGGCACTGAAGCTGCTGGTGCGCGCCGGCTGAGCGAACACGCCATGCCCATCGAACACGACCGCCTGATCGACGCCGCTCCTGTTTCCGTGCAGGAAGAGCAGCTGGAAAAGGCGCTGCGTCCACGCCGGCTGGCCGACTACGTGGGCCAGCGCAAGATCCGCCAGCAGCTCGACATCTTCATCGAGGCCAGCCGCCGGCGCCAGGAGGCGCTGGACCACGTGCTGCTGTTCGGCCCTCCGGGGCTGGGCAAGACCACGCTGGCGCACATCATCGCCGCCGAAATGGGCGTGAACCTCGAAGCAGACCTCCGGCCCGGTGCTGGAACGCCCCGGCGACCTGGCGGCCCTGCTTACGGGCTCGACCGCAACGACGTGCTCTTCATCGACGAGATCCACCGCCTCTCGCCGGTGGTGGAAGAAATCCTCTACCCCGCGCTGGAAGATTTCCAGATCGACATCATGATCGGCGAGGGACCGGCGGCCCGTTCCATCAAGCTGGACATCGCGCCCTTCACGCTGGTGGGCGCCACCACCCGCGCCGGCATGCTGACCAACCCGCTGCGCGACCGCTTCGGCATCGTGTCGCGCCTGGAGTTCTACGAGACCGACGAGCTGCAGAGCATCGTTCTGCGCTCGGCCCGCCTGCTGGGCGCCGACATCGCCGAAGACGGCGCCAACGAGATCGCCCGCCGCTCGCGCGGCACGCCGCGCATTGCCAACCGACTGCTCCGCCGCGTGCGCGACTACGCCGAAATCCGCGCCGACGGCCGCATCACCGGCCCGGTGGCCGATGACGCCCTGGGCATGCTCGACGTGGACCCGATCGGGCTGGACATCATGGACCGCAAGCTCCTCGAAGCCATCATCGAGCGCTTCGGTGGCGGTCCGTGGGACTGGACAACATCGCGGCCGCCATCGGCGAGGGTCCGCGACACCATCGAGGACGTGATCGAACCTACCTGATCCAGCAGGGCCTGCTGCAGCGCACCCGCGTGGCCGGATGGTCACCGCCACCACCTGGGAGCACTTCGGCCTGCCGGTGCCCACCGCCCAGCGCGGGAGCATCGGAGACCGAGGACTCGACACATCCCTGCCGCCGTCCCATGGAGCCAGGCTACAGCAAGGCCACCGGCCGCGAGCTGCCCGACAGCCCGAACGGCCTGCTTTCCGGCCATGCGCGGACTGGTGGCACCGAAACCACAGAAGCGCACTGGCAAGACCGGCACGCCTCTGGCCTGCCAGTTAGAATCGTGTCGTGATACAGCTCCATACGATTGATGTCCGTGTCTACTACGAAGACACGGACGCGGGTGGCATCGTCTACTACGCAAACTACCTGAGAGTTCTTCGAGCGCTCGCGCAGCGACTGGCTGCGCGCATGGCGTCGACCACCAGCGCCTGGCCACCTTGGGCACCGCGTTGGTCGTGCGCAACTGCAGCATCGAGTACCACCGCCCTGCCCGACTCGACGACCTGCTGGCCGTCGACACCGGTCTGAACGATCCCAGACTGGACATCCGCCGTGCCTCCATCCGGCTGCTGCACCGCGCCCGCAAACCAGGCCGATGGCGCCCTGCTTTGCTCGAAGGCGCAGTCAGAGTTGCCTGCATCGAGCCGGCTACCGGCGCCCGGCCCCCTGCCCGACGACGTGTTCCGAGCGGCTTCGGCAGTGCGTGCCGCCCGCATCGGACGCCGACGCTGACCCCGTTTTTCCGGCCTGGCCGATCCATGTCGGCCATTCCCGCAGCTCAGCCGTTCCTAGCCTGCAAAAGACTGAGGCTTCCCACAGGACCAACCCGATTCCCGCGATGAACGCCCACGACCTCTCGATCCTGTCCATGATCTCCGATGCCAGCCTGCTGGCACAGGCCGTCATGGCCCTGCTGCTGGTGATCTCCCTGGTGTCCTGGACCATCATCTTCCGCAAGCTGTTCAGCCATCAAGGCGGCCCAGCGCGCCACCAACCGCTTCGAGGAAAAATTCTGGCAGGGGCGTCGAACTCAATGCGCTCTACCAGGAGGGTCTCGCACGCCAGCAAGGACCCCGGCCCCCATGGCCCGCATCTTCGAGGCCGGCATGAAGGGAATTCCGCCGCGCCCGCCAGAACGGCATCACGGGCAACGGTGGCCCGGAGAGCAGCAACATCGTGCTGGCCCCCGCCCTCGCGGGCCATGCGTGCCGCCTTCCAGCGTGAAATGGACGCCCTCGAATCCTCGCTGGCCTTCCTGGCCTCGAGCCGGCTCGGTCAGCCCCTACATCGGCCTGTTCGGCACCGTCTGGGGCATCATGAACGCCTTCCGCGGCCTGGCCGACGTGCAGCAGGCCACCCTGGCCTCCGTGGCCCCCGGCATCGCCGAGGCCCTTAGTCGCCACAGCCATCGGCCTCTTTGCCGCCATCCCCGCCGTCGTGGCCTACAACCGCTACGCCTACGAGATCGAGCGTCTGGCCAACCGCTTCGAGACCTTCATCGACGAGTTCTCGAACATCCTCGACCGACACGCCCGCTGACATCATGCCCGCCTCCGCCCCCGCCGTCGTGGCCGCGGCAAGCGCCTGGTCAGCGACATCAACGTGGTCCCCACATCGACGTGATGCTGGTGCTGCTGGTGATCTTCATGGTCACCGCCCCCTTCGTGCCCACCAGCACCATCGACCTCCCCGCCGTCGACGCCACCCCGCGCCAGCCCGAGCCCTATATCGAGGTGCAGGTGGCCCGCCGACGGCAAGCTCACGCTGCAGACGCGCAACCAGCCCAAGCCCCAGGAAATCCAGGTCACCCGCGAACGGCTGCCCGAAGACTCAAGCAGCTGCTCACCACCCCAGCGACTGACGGCGGGGACCACAACCCGTCGTCATCAGCGGCGACAAGCAGGTACGCTACGAGACCATCCTCGACGTCATGGGGCGACATCAAGCAGCAGGGCGTCGCCCGCGTCGGTCTCATGGTCAAGCCCCGGCCCACCGCCCGGCTCGTTCCTCCTGACCTCCGCCCCTGCTTTGCGCGCATGGCCAACCCGCACGCCGATCCCTCCGCCTCAAGGCAGCAACGCCAGCCGTCTGCTGTCCTTCCTGCTTGCCCTGCTGATGCACGTGGGCTGGGCACGCTGCTGTTCGTCGGCATCGACTGGCAGAAGCCCCAGCCCGAAGTCGTGCAGGCCGAGCTGTGGATTCCCATGGAGGACCTGCCGGCCCCGAAGAGGCGCGCCTGAGGCCCCTGCGCCCGAACCTGAGCCGCAACCTGCCCCCGAGCCGCCGCCACTGCCGCCCCAGCCTGCCCCGGCTCCGGAACCCGAACCCGTGACGCCCGAGCAGCCTGGCCCGGCCATTGCCATCGCCAAGGCGAAGGAAGAAGCCGAACGCAAGGCCGAAGAAGAACGCCGCCACGAGGAAGAGGAAGCGCCGGGCTGAGGAAGAGAAGAAACGCCAGGAAGCCGAGGCGCGCGAGCGTGAGCGTGCCCGCCAGGCCGAGCTGGAGCATCAGCGCGTCGAAGAGAAAGCGCCAGCGCGAGGAAGCGCTGCGCAAGGAACAGGAACGCAAGCGCCGAGGAAGCCCGCAGGAAGCCGAGCGCAAGGGCCGCCGAAGAGAAGCAGCGCGAAGAGCAGAAGAAACGCAGGAAGATGTGCGCCAGCGCAAGCTGGCCCAGGAAAAGGCCGAGAGGGAAAAAAGGCTGAAAGAGAAAGCTGAAAAGGCCGAGAAAGCGGCTGCCCAGAAAAGCCGCTGCCGAAAAGGCTGCCGCCCAGCGTCAGGCCGCCGAGGCCCGCCGCAAGGCTGCCGTCATCGCCCTGCTCAGCCAGGCTGGTGATGCCGACAGCACCACCATCCACGGCAGTACCAGCGGTGCCCGCGACGCCGGCTATGCGGCCCGAGTCAGCTCGGCCATCCGCAACAACACCACCTTCTTCCAGCAGATCAGCGGCAATCCGAAGGCAGTCTTCGACGTGCGACCTCGATCGTGACGGCCGGATCCAGGACGTGCGCCTGAAGCAGTCCAGCGGCAATGCTGCCTGGGACAGTGCCGCCGAGCGCGCCATCCGGCGCACCGATCCCTTCCCTGCCCCTCGTTCCGGCAGCTGCGAGAGCACGCTGGAAATCCATCATGGCCCACAGGATTGAGTCATAATCAGATCATGAAAAGACGCGCGTTCCACCTTGGCATCCTGGCCTCCGCCTCTTCATGGCGGGTTCCTGTCGGCCCAGTCGATGCGCATCGACGTGAGCGGCGTCGGAGCACGCCAGGTTCCGCTGGCCCTGGCCCCTTTCAACGGCGCCGGCCAGGCTCCCCCAGCAGCTTGATGTCGTCATCCGGGGAAGACCTGCAGCGCAGCGGCATGTTCCGGCTGGTCAACCTCACCGAGACCCTCAGCGAGAACTCGCTGCTGGACATGTCGGCCCTGCGCGGTCAGGGCGCCGACTCGGTACTGGTGGGCTCGGTGCAGCCCGGGCCAACGCCCGGGCTGGAATTCCGCACAAGCTGGCCGACACCGTGCGCCAGTCCGTCATCGCCCGAAGCCACCATGACGGCCGGTGAATCCGACGTGCGCCTGGCGTGGTCACCGCATCGCGGACATCGTCTACGAGAAGCTCACCGGCATCAAGGGCATCTTCTCCACCCGCATCGCCTTCGTCACCAAGCAGGGTAATCGTTATCGGCTCAACGTGGCCGACTGGGACGGCCAGAACGTGCAGACTGCACTCAATGCCGACGAACCCATCATCTCGCCCGCCTGGTCGCTCTGACGGCAAGTTGCTGGCCCACGTCTCCTTCGAGACGAAGAAGCCCGTCGTCTACGTCCACGATCTGGCCAGCGGCCAGCGCAAGGCCGTTGCCAAGTTCAAGGGCAGCAACAGTGCGCCGGCCTGGTCGCATGACGGCCGCAGCCTGGCCGTCACCCTCACCCGTGACGGCGGCTCCCAGATCTACCAGGTCAGCGCCGACGGCGGCGAAAGCGCCCGCGCGTCTCACCCAATCCAGCAGCATCGACACCGAACCGGTCTATTCGCCCGACGGCAAGTTCCTCTACTTCACGTCCGACCGTGGCGGTGCACCGCAGATCTCACCGCATGCCCAGCAACGGCGGCGCTGCCTCCCGGGTCACCTTCGGCTCGTCCTACAACGTGTCGCCGCGCATCAGTCCGGATGGCCAGCAGATGGCCTATGTCACCCAGCGCAACGGACGCTTTCTCATCGCCCTGAAGGATCTGCAGTCCGGCGACGAGACGCTCTGACCGACACCGGCGAAGAGGAATCCCCAGCTTCGCGCCCAATGGCCAGTGGGTCATGTACACCACCCGTGCCGGCGGTCGCGAATACCTGATGGCCGTCTCCACCGATGGCCGGGTCAAGCAACGTCTGTCCAGCAACACCAGCAGCGTGCGCGAGCCTGCCTGGGGACCGTACACCTGGTAGCGGCCCGCCGGAGCACCCCCATGCTCGGCACGGCCGGCCCGCCTTGGCGTCCTGCCGCCAGAACTCGCGATAGTGTCGTCAGTGACCACCAGAATTCACGACATCCAGAGTATCACGATTCAAGCAATAGGAGCCTTCCGATGTTTTCCACCCTGTCCAAACGTCGCATGCTCAGTCTCGGGCTGGGCCTTGCCATCCTGAGCGGCTGCACCTCGGTCGACCTTGGTGAATCCGACGAGCACGCCGTCAGTGCCACCGACGAAGCCACCCAGGGCCAGGAAGGTCAAGGTCAGGACGGCAACCTCGACAGCGGCCACGACATCACCCCCGTCCAGCAGCAGGACGAGGCCACCTGACCCCTGCAGGATCTCAACAGCCCGGCTGGCCCAGCGGGAGGTCTTCGAGTTCGACAGCTCTGCCATCCTGCCTGAGTACCAGGCCATCATCGAGGCCCACGCCAACTACCCGTCCGCCCATCGTGACAAGCACGTCGTGCTGGAAGGCAACACCGACGAATTCGGCAGCCGCGAATACAACCTGGCCTTGGGCCAGAAGCGTGCCGACGCCGTGCGCCGCGCCCTCAGCGCACTGGGCGTCGATGAAAGCCAGATGGAATCCATCAGCTACGGCGAGGAGAAACCCCGCGCCTCCGGCACCGACGACTCGTCCCGTTCGCAGAACCGCCGGGTCGACATCAACTATCGCTGATCCATCCTGCCCGGATGACCTGACATGATCCTGCGTCTTCGCCCTGTCTTCCTCAAAGCCCCGCTGCTGGCCGCCCTGCTGGGCGCCGGCCTGCAGCTGGCCAGCCCTCCGGCCCAGGCCGCCCTGTTCGGTGACGACGAGGCCCGCCAGGCGGTGCTCAACCTGCGCACCAAGGTCGACACCCTGCAGCGTGACCTCTCCCGCCAGCTCAACGACCTTGCCAGCCGGCAGACCGACATCGAGCAGCGCCTGGGACGGCTGGAAGTCAGCCAGAAGGCCAGCCTCTCGCGCCAGAACGACATCGACAGCCTGCGCCAGGGAAGTGGCCCAGCTGCGCGCCAGCTCGAAGACACCCTGAACCAGCTGCAGCAGGCCCAGAAAAGCCAGCAGGACATGTCCGCCGACATGGATTCGCGCCTGAAGCGCTTCGAGCCCACACAGGTCACTCATCGACGGCCGCCAGTTCAGCGTCGAGCAGGCCGAGGAAGAACGAGTTCGAAGCCGCACTCGCCCTCTTCCGCAAGAGCAACTTCAGTGCCGCCGACCAGGCCTCGCCAAGTTTGCCAAGACCACCCGGAAAGCTCCCTACCGCCTACCGCGCTGTACTGGCAGGGGCGGGGGCCCAGTACGCCCAGGGCAACTCACAATGGCGCAGTCAGCACACCTGCAGTCGCTCATCCAGCGCTTCCCCGACAGCGCCCGCAAGGCCGACGCCCTGCTGCTGATCGGCAATGCCCAGGTCGACGCCGGCAACGACAAGGCGGCCCGCCAGACCTTCATCCGCATCGGCAAGGAGCACCCCAACACCCCGCGGCCAACGCCGCGCGCGTGAGCGACTGGAAAGCTGCATGTAAGCTCGTCGCAGCGGAAGCGACCCTGATGCCGGGCCTCCCATGGTGGCAACCAACCCATGCAGCAAGGCCCAGCCAAAAATTTCGCCCACCCACTTGCAAAGCTGAAAAAGGCTGATATCTATGTTGTTTCTTCAGTGATGCAGCGCACCGCAACACTGAATGACCTGACAGACAGGTTGAATCTGGGTCGTTAGCTCAGTTGGTAGAGCAGCGGACTTTTAATCCGTTGGTCGTAGGTTCGAGCCCCACACGACCCACCAGTTTTCAAAAAGCCGGGCCTAGCGCCGGGCTTTTTATTTCCGCCCGATCATTTTCGTATGCCATCCGGGCCTTGCACCGCAAGACCGCCCTGATGGATCTGCGTGCAGGCGATGATCTGCATCCCCTGCACCGACAGCGCTACACCCAAGCGCCCCTCCTGCTTTCGCCGCGCCAGCTGCGCTCGGCACCAGGCCATCAGCGCCTCCTCGTCTGCAGGCAACGCCGCATGCAGCCCGCCCGTGAAACGCTGCCAGCCGGACTGGTGACGTGCCGCCACTGCTGTCAGCACCGGGATGCCCGCCTCGATGAAGTCGGCAAACTCCATGACAAAGCCACCGCCCTCGGCTTCCACGCTGCCAAAGCGGTTGATCACCACCAGATCGACCCCATCGGCCAGCGCCTGACGCAGCACCGCACTGGCCTCGCCCAGCGCCTGCGGGTTCAGGTTGCAGGCCACCGACGCCCCTCCCAGATCCTGTGACAGCTCGAACGAGCGGTCCGAGCGCAGGTCAAGGAGCACCATCCGCTTAGCTGCCACTGGGGTAGTCATCCACCCGATGCACCAGGCCGCCCACATGGGCCCCCTCGGCCTGCAGGCGTCTGGCCACCCGCTCCAGCACGTCTTCCATGTCATGCTCGTCATCGGCATGTTCCAGTGCAGCCAGAGGCAGACCCTCTCGCCCGTTCCCCATATCCTGTTCCTCCTGTGCAAACCCTGATCCTGTGCAGGTGGATTCCGGCCAGACATCAGGCCCCGAAGGCAGCTTGCCAACGGAAATTATGACCGATGCCTCATGCCGGGATCCGGCTCAGAACCGATACCCCGCGTTCAGATAATAGCTTCGTCCGGGCCTCGGATAGCCATCCAAAAGCTGATACCCCTTGTTGCCCAGGTTGCTCACGCCCCTGTCAACATCCAGAGCACGCGTAGTCTGGTAACAGGCAGCCCCCTGGCCTCTGCCCGGGCGATCACGGCCCCGAAGCGCCAGATGATGCAACGTTCCATCCACGCGCAGCACGATATACAGAAACCGAATGTCTTTCGCGAAAGCCTTCGTTCCGCACACCGGGGGTTTCCTTTATCTTTGATCCAATCTGCAGGGTCCATCCGGACGCAGATGACATCAGGCACGTTCTCAGGAAGAACGCAGCTCATACCGGAAAGACCCTGTTCAGCCCCTTTCTTTCCGTGTGCACGAGTGAATCCTGCATTCCGCTCCTCCAGAACTGATCCTTCAGCTTGGCAGCCCCAGCCCGATCCAGCTGGCCTGCTGTCGGGCTGCTGGTCCTCAATGCCAGCAGCCGGCCGCACAGGCATTTCCTGGTCAATCCGGTGCCATAGCTGCTCGCCAGGACGGCCCGGTGGCGCACTCACACCGGTGCAGTCGTCGGAGGCTCAGCCGGCCAGACATCCACTGCCAGGAACCGCACCGGCAGCCACGCGCCGCATCACCATCCTGTCCGCCTCGCAAACGGGCAACGCGCGCCGTGTGGCCTCGCAACTGGCAGACAGCCTGAAGAAGGCCGGTCTGCAACCCAGACTCACCGGTGCAGCCGATTTCAAGAGCAAGACGCTGCCCGGTGAAGACATCCTTCTGCTGGTCAGCTCCACCCAGGGTGAGGGAGAGAGCCTCCCGAAGAGGCACTCGCCCCTGCACAAGTTCCTTTCGGCAAGAAGGCCCCCAAGCTGACACGCTGCATTTTGCCGTGCTGGGACTGGCGATTCTTCGTACCCGAAGTTCTGTCAGCAGGTCGCGATTTTGATGCACGGCTGGCCGAACTGGGCGCACACCGATCTGCATGACCGCGGTGACTGCGATCTGATTTCGCAGGCCACTGCCACCGCATGGATCGACGCCATCACGCCGGTACTGAAGAAGCTGTGCGGAGACAATGCCGGACCAGCCTCGGCGATGTTCAGTCCTCCACCAGCAACGCACCTGGCACGACAGGAGCCTTTCCGGGAGCTTTCCCGGGCGCGTTTCGCTGCCAGGCGCTCCGGGAACCTTGAACACGGCCGGCAACCTTGGCAGCTTCGCCCAGCCTGCGCTGATGCCGCCGTGGCCACCGCCGAGGCCCCGGCTGCACAGGCCTGGACACGAGCAACCTTTCACGGCCAGCCTGTCGGTTCGCCAGAAGATCACCCTCGCGCAATGCCCAAAAGGATGTCGAACACATCGAGATCGACCTGTCGGACTCCGGCATCCAGTACCAGCCCGGTGATGCGCTGGGCGTGTGGCCCGTCAACGCACCGGACCTGGTCAGTGAGATCTCTGTCCTCGCACCGCCTGAAAAGGCGACGAAACGGTGCAATCTGGCCGACGGCACATCCACCGACATCCGACATGCGCTCACCCATCACGTCGACATCACGCAGAACACCCGTCCTTCGTGCAGGCCTACGCCGCCCACAGCGCGAGCTGGCGAAAATCGTCGAGAACGCCGAAGCGCTGGATGTCTACCAGCAGCTACACCACCCGTGGGCGTATTTGCCGAGCACCCGCATCCACTGCCGGCGCAGGATCTACTGAAACTGTTCCGCCCCCAGGCACCACGGCTCTATTCCATTGCTTCATCACGGGACGACGTGGGTGATGAGGTGCACCTCACCGTCGGTGTCGTGCAGTTCCGTCACCACGGCCAGCATACACCGGCGCCGCTTCCGGCTACCTGGGCCACCTGCTGGAAGAAGGCGATGGGGTGCGTGTCTTTGTCGAGCCCAACCTCACTTCCGACTGCCAGCCGATGGCGACACATCGATCATCATGATCGGCGCCGGTACCGGCATCGCCTTCCGCGCCTTCACTGTACAGCAACGCGGGGCGCAGGGTGATACAGGCCGGAACTGGCTCATCTTCGAAACCAGCGTTTCACCGACGACTTTCTCTACCGGGCCGAATGGCTGCAATACCGCAAGAGCGGTCTGCTCACCCGCGCGGACCTGGCCTGGTCACGCCAGGGCAAGGAAAAAGGTCTACGTGCAGCACCGTCTGGCACAGGCGGAGCCGATGTCTGGCAGTGGCTGCAGGAAGGCGCACACCTCTATGTCTGCGGTGATGCCACCGAATGGCACGTGACGTGGAACGCGCCCTGAAAGAAATCGCTCATGACCCACGGCGGCATGTCCGAAGACGATGCCGACGACTATCTGAACGACCTGCGTGAGGACCGTCGCTACCAGCGGGATGTCTACTGAAGGCCCGTGCCTTCGTCAGCCCCCATAAGCCATCCGACGCCTGCGCACCACGATCGAGAAACCCCAAGATTCCAGGAAGAACACCATGTCGAACGCCGTACTGGACAAACGCGCCAAGCTGCCTGATGCGCCCTTGGCCGACAATGAACGCCTGAAAGGGCAACAGCCATTACCTGAAGGAACCATCCGTGAGGATCTGCGACGGACTCACCGGCGGATTCAACGGCGACAACTTCCAGCTGATCCGCTTCCACGGCATGTACGAACAGGATGATCGCGACATCCGTGCCGAGCGCGTGGGACAGAAACTGGAGCCGTGAAGAACGTCATGCTGCGTTGCCGCCTTCCTGGCATCATCCAGCCACAACAATGGCTGGGCATCGACAAGTTCGCCACTGAACAGACGCTCTACGGCAGCATCCGGCTCACCAACCGGCAGACCTTCCAGTTCCATGGCGTGCTGAAAAGAGAACATCAAGCCCATGCACCAGTGGCTCAACCAGCTGGGCCTGGACAGCACCGCCACTGCGGGTGACGTGAACCGCAACGTGCTGTACCAGCAACCCGGTGGAATCGTCACTGCACCGTCAGGAAGCCTGAATGGGCCAAGAAGATCTCCGAGCATCTGCCGCCCCTCGTACCCGGGCCTACGCGGAGATCTGGCTGGACGGGCAGAAGGTTCAATCCACCGAGAACTTCTTCGGCACTCCGGTCATCGACAAGGCCAGAAGCGGCGACGACACCGAACCCGTGCTGGGCAAGAGCTATCTGCCGCGCAAGTTCAAGACCACGGTGGTCATCCCGCCGCATAACGACGTGGACCTGCACGCCAACGACCTGAACTTCGTGGCCATCGGTGACGGCAAGCATCTCGTCGGCTTCAACGTGCTGGTGGGCGGCGGCCTGTCGATGGAACACGGCAACACCCGAACCTATCCCAACGTGGCACGCGAGTTCGGCTTCGTTTCGCTGGACAAGGTGCTGGACTGCGCCGCTGCCGTGGTGTCGGTGCAGCGTGACTGGGGCAACCGCAGCGACCGCAAGAACGCCAAGACCCGCTATACGCTGGAGCGCGTCGGCACCGACGTGTTCATCGCCGAAGTGGAAAACCGATGGGCGCGAAGTTCGAGCCCATCCGCCTCTATGAATTCACCACTCAGGGGCGACCGCATCGGCTGGGTGCAGAGGCGAGGAAGGCAACCGGGCACCCGACGCTGTTCATCGAGAACGGCCGTCTGGTGGACCGCCCGGGCAAACCGCTGAAGACCGGCATGCGCGAGATTGCCAAGGTTCACGCAGGGCGATTTCCGGCTGACGGCCAACCAGGAACCTGATCGTGGCCAACGTGCGCCCTGAGGACAAGGGAGCAGATCGAACGCCTTGCCCGAGACCATGGGCTGATGAGGCGATCGCGTGACGCCGCAGCGCGAGAACTCCATGGCCTGCGTCTCGCTGCCCACATGCCCGCTGGCCATGGCGGAATCGAACGCTTCCTGCCGCAGTTCTCTGACCGCATGGACGAACTGATGATGCGGCACGGCCTGTCCGACGAGCACGTGGTGCTGCGCGTGACGGCTGCCCCAATGCTGCGCCGTTCGATGCTGGCCCGAGATCGGCCTGGTGGGCAAGGCCATCGGCCGCTACAACCTGTACGTGGGCGGCAATCGCGAAGGCACCCGCATCCCGCGCCTCTTCAAGGAGAACATCGTGCAGGAAGAGATCCCGAAATCATCGACGGCTGGCTGGGTGCCTGGGCCCAGGGGCGCCAGGGCGAGGAAAGGCTTTGGCGACTTCGCGGTACGCACCGGAATCATCGCCCCGGTGCTGGACGCCCCGCGCGATTTCTGGGCCGTCGCTGCCTGCAAAGCCCTCTGGATGCCCCGGGAAAGCGTCCCGGCAACAACCTCCCCGCCCTACGAAACAAGGACACCCATCATGCAGTACTTCCCTCTCTTTGCTGACCTGAAGGGTCGTGCCGTGCTGCTGGTGGGCGCGGGCGGGGTGGCCACCCGCAAGGCCGAAAAGCCTGCTGCAGGCCGGCGCCGACATCCGCGTGGTGGCCCGCTGAACTGGCGCCGGCCTTTCTGGACTGGCAGAACGAAGGGCGCATCCAGTGGCTGGCGCGCGAATTCCACCCAGAGCACCTGCGGGACGTCTTCCTGGTGGTCTCGGCCACCGGCGATGCCGAAGTGGACTGCCAGGTGTTCAAGGCCGCCCAGGCCCGCCACCTGCTGTGACCCAACACGGTCGACGATCCGCAGCGCTGCTCCTTCATCACCCCGGCCGTCATCGACCGCAGCCCCATTCAGGTGGCCATTTCCTCATCCGGCACGTCACCCGTGCTGATCCGGCACTGGCGTCAGCGCATCGAGCCCTGCTGCCGCAGCACACCGGCACCCTGGCCAACATCGCTGGCCGCTGGCGCGCCAGGTTCAGGAAAAGCTGGGTACCGTGCGCGAACGCCGCCACTTCTGGGAAACCCTGTTCGCCAGCCGCTGCCGACGCCCTGGTGGCCCAGGGAGACATCGCAGCGGCCGAGGCCGAGCTGGCCGCCAGCTGGACGGCCAGGCCGCCCGACAAGGCGAGGTCGTCGTGGTGCATGCCGACCCCGACGACCCGGGCCTTCTGACCCTGCACGCCCTGCGCGCCCTGCAGGCCGCCGATCTGGTGCTGTACGAGGCCCGCGTCTCGAGCCAGTCCGTCAGCAGATCCGCAAGGATGCCGAACGCAGTTGCCTGGCCCCGGCACTGGCTTCCCATGGCCAGTTCGATGGCACGGGCAGTCAGCATGTGGCCCACGTTGCCACCCGCCTGCGCGACGAAGCCCGCCAGGGCAAGCGTGTGGTCTGGCTGCGCTGCGCCCCACAGGCCCCCTCCGATGATTCGACCTGTGCACAGATCCCGGCCTCTGCCCATGTTCCGCTGCGGATCATTCCCGGCGTCCCTGTTACCGGTATCGGTTCGCAGTCGGACGGACGGAATCGAAGCCCGTCCCGGCTGCTTCCTTGCCGATCCCTGCGTCGCCGCTGACCACACTCACCACCACCTCCGCCGTCCGGCGGCAGCACGTTGCCCCCCCGCAACACCTGCACCGCCTCTACCGACGCAAACATCGACACGACACCACCCTTCGTCATTTCCAAGCGTCACAAAACCGCAAGATTTAGTAACGGCTTCCTATAATGGTCGCTTCCCGACGGGCCATCGGAAAGCCCACGATGCTTGTCTCCACACTCCATCCCTGATCAGCAGACGTGAACGCGACGTCTGCATTTCGAGCCGGCCAGCCAGCCTTGCTGCTGCCCAGGAACTGCTGGACGGTGGCCGTGATGTCATCCTGCTGGAATCCGGCGGCGAAGAACCCGGCGCAGCCACCCAGCAACTGGCCGCCGGTGTCTCCGAGGACACGCCCGACCTCTACCCGGACATCGTCTGGTCGCATGACCGACGCTTTGGCGGCACCTCGGTGCAATGGGACGTGCAGGTCCATGGCACGAAGAACTGCCACCTGGCCACCTTCGATCCCATCGACTTCAAGAAGCGCGACTGGATGCCGCACGGTGGCTGGCCCATCGATTACGACACGATGCACGTACTATCTGCGGGCGCTCAAGCTGTGGGGAAACCGGCATCGACTCGCTGGAGATGGCTCCGTGGGTCTCCGACGAGCGCAAGCTGCTGGACTTCAGGACAACACCCTGGAGACCAAAGCTGTACATGACCGGCTCGCAGGCCGCGCTCACCGAAGGCATTGGCGGCCGGATCAAGCAGAGCCAGAACATGCGGCTCATCATGAAGGCCAACGCCGTCGAACTGGACACCAACGAAGATGCCAGCACCGTCACCGGCGTGAAGGTGGCCTGCCTGGACGGGCGCCGCTTCACCATTGCTGCCAAGCAGGTGATCCTCGCCCAGGGTGGCTTCCAGGTGCCCCGCCTTCTGCTGGCCTCCGACCGTGTGGCCAAGAACGGCCTGGGCAACGACAACGGGCTGGTCGGCCGCTTCCTGATGGACCGCCAGATCGTCAAGACCGAGCACGCTGTTCCCCAACCAGCCCATCTCGGCCTTCGGCCTCTATGACCTGCAGCACCGTGGTCTCTCGCACGTGCTGGGCAAGCTGGCCATCCCGCAGAAAACGCTGGAAGAGCGCCACCTGATGAACACCTCCATCGGGCTCAACGCGCAGCCGGCGTTCTCGCGCGTGAGGCTGGCGCAGCGCCTGTTCGGCCGCGGCACCACCTTCCGTTCGCCGGCCTACTATTCGCTGCGCAAGATCGTGCGCGACCTGCGTGCCCGCCAGATGCCCGAGCGCCCGCTGCACCACCTGCTGAAGGTGCTGGGCGGCATCGACGACCTGGTGTTCATCAAGGTGGCCCGCGCGCCCTGGCTGCAGATCCCGTACAACCGCGACAGCGGCGGCTGGTACGAGGCACCGCACCGCGACCAGTTCTTCAGGTCATCGACCTCCACCAGATCGCCGAGCAGTCGCCCGATCCGGACAACCGCATCACCCTCAGCGACGAGCGCGACGCCACCGGCATGCGCAAGCCGAAGGTGGAATTCCGCTGGCGCGACTTCGACATCCGCAGTGCCCTGGGCACGCAGGAGCATCGTGCAGAAGGCCTTCGAGCAGTCCGGCATCGGCCGGCTGCGTGTCGAGACGTCGTGATGGCCTGCCCCTGGTCACCCAGATGACGGCCCACCACCCTCGCGGCACGGCCGCAGCCGACTGTCCGAAGCAGGGCGTGGTTGACCGCAACTGCCGCGTGCATGGTGTCTCCAACCTGTACGTGGCCAGCACGCGCCGTCTTCACCACCGGCGGCTGCGCCCCGACCCGCTGACCATCGTCGCCGCGCGCGTGCGCGTGGTCGACGCCGTCAAAGCAGCTGGGCGGGCGCGATCCCCGCTACCTGCAGCCTGCACAAAGGCCGCCGTTCGGCGGCCTTTTCATTGTCCATTCGTATCGCGGGCATGACCGGATGTTGCGAACCATATCGATTACCATACTGCCGTTGCATTTCCAGCACATACCTTTCATAACTCGCGCGAGTCCCTCCTGCCCCACACCCTGCGCCGGCTGCCGCTGATGCTGGCCCTGCCCTCCTGCCCCTGGCCCATGCAGGCGTCATCGCCGCGCCGAAAGTGCTGAAAAGCGCCTCCGGGCAAGGATGACGCCACACCCGCAGGCCGTGCATGTCACCGCCGTGCGTTCCGAAGGCTTCAAGCCCGTCACCGTCAGGGCCGGCACCTTCCGCGGCGCGCGAGCGTGATGGACGTGCCCTCCACCATCAACGTCGTCACCAGCAAGGTGCTGGAGGCGCAGGCGGCCGAGGGCCCTGTACGACGCCGTGCGCAACACGGCCGGCGTCACCCGCCAGCAGAACGGCGGCGACACCTGGGACCAGCTGGTCATTCGTGGCGTGGAGGTGCAGAACCGCACCAACTACCGTCTCAACGGCTCCATGCCCATCATGAACTTTGCGCAGGTGCCGCATGGAGAACAAAGGCCCGCGTGGAAGTGCTGAAAGGCGCCTCGGCCCTGTACTACGGCTTCACCGCACCGTCGGGCATCGTCAGCTACGTCACCAAGCGTGCCGGCCTTCATCCTGTCACCGGCAGGGGCTGCGCTTCGACACCAACGGCACCCTCCTGGCACATGCCGACGTGGGGCGCCGCTCGGCGATGAAGACCAGTACGCGCTGCGCCTGAACGTGGCCGGCGGCGAGCTGGGCAACTACCTGGATGGCGTGGACGAAGGCAGTCGCAGCTTCGCCTCGGCCGCCTTCGACTGGCGCGTGACCAGCCGCCTGGTGCTGGCACTGGATCTGGAATACGACCGCCGCCGCACTGTCGAACAGGAAGGGGTGGCCTTGCCCACTGCCGTCAACGGCACCATCACCCTGCCCCGCGCTGTCGATCCGAAGAAACTCGTGGGCCCGGACTGGGCCACCTTCCGTTCCGAGACCACCAACATCCAGGCACGGGCAGACTATTCCCTGTCCGGCAACTGGGCGCTGACCGTTGAAGCCGGCCGCTCCAAGGTGGATCGCGACCGCACGCTGCCCATCTTCCAGTTCACCAACGCCGCCGCCGTGGCCACGGGTGCCGGCCGCATCCGCGGCAACATGCAGAACAACGTCAACACGTCCGATCTGCTGCGCGGCGAGCTTGCCGGCACCTTCGACACCGCCGGTGTCACGCACAACCTGACGGCTGGCGTGGCCCGTGCCACGAAGGAACAGGATCCGGTCTACCAGCGCAACTACACGGTCGCCAGCCAGAACCTGTACAGCCGGTAGCCATCACCAACTACACGCTCGCGCCCGGCCCGCCAATCCCACCACACCGCTGCTGAAGACCTCCGACCTGGGGGCTACGCCATCGACCGCGTGGAGCTGAACCCGCAGTGGCAGGTCATCGGCGGCCTGCGCTACAGCAAAGTACAAGAGCGACCAGGGTACCAACCACTACGATGCCACCAAGACCACGCCCGCATGGCCTCGGTGGTCTACAAGCCGGATGACGCCCTGTCCTTCTACGGTTCGTATGGCAAGGCACTGGAAGAAGGCGAAGCCGCACCGACCGGCACGGCCAACCAGAACGAGCGCCTGCGTCCGGGCGTGAGCGACCAGTACGAGATCGGCGCCCGCTGGCAGATCTCCAACGGCACGCTGCTGTCGGCTGCCGTCTTCGATATCAAGCGACCCGGCTACTACACCAGCACCAACAACATCTACACGGCCGACGGCGAACAGCGCTACCGCGGCCTGGAGCTGTCGGCCCAGGGCTCGCTCACCCGGCAACTGTCCTGGCAGTCGTCGGCGCTGTGGCTGGATCCGAAATTCCGCAAGATCAACGACACCTACAACGGCAAGCTGCCCGAAAACGCCGCCAAAGCACACCGGCAGCTGTTCCTGTCGTATGCGCTGGATGACTTCGCCCCGGGTCTGTCCATCAACGGCGGTGCCTATTACACGGGCCGTCGGCCGGTCAACGACCTGAACCAGGCCTGGCTGGGTGGCATCACGCTCTACAGCGCCGGTGTCCAGTACCAGCATCACCTGTTCGGCAAGCAGACCACCTGGCAGCTCAATGTCGACAACCTGACCGACAAAGCGCTACTGGGCCGGTGGCGGTACCCGTCTGGCTGCGGGCGCCCCGCGCGTCATCAAGCTGGGCGTGAAGGTGGACCTGTAAAATGGCGGGATGATCAAGCAACTGCTTCGCCATCTCGGCCGGGGCCAACGCCGGCGCCTGCCTGCGCTGGCTGCTGGGGCCAGGGGCTCAATGCCCTGTTTCCCGCCATCCCGCCCGGCACGCTGGTCGCCAACCTGCTGGGTGGCTATCTCATCGGCGTGGCGCTGGGCTTCTTTGGCCAGCACGTGGGTCTGGCCCCGGAATGGAAAGCTGCTGATCATCACCGGCTTTCTGGGCGGACTCACCACCTTCTCCACCTTCTCGGCCGAGGGTCACCCGCTCACCTGCAGGACGGGCGCCTGGCCTGGGCCGTGGGCGCCGTCGGCATCCACGTCATCGGCTCGCTGGCCGTGACGATGCTGGGGCTGGCGACCATGGGGGCCTGGGCCCGGGGGTGAACCGGCCGCAGGCTTTTTGCCGCACGCTGCCACACGCGCCTGCCCGTCAGGCTGAAGGCCTTGAGGCCGTGCGCCTCCTCTCTTATCTTTATTCCTTCCCCGGACGTATCGGCCGCCCGCCGCCAGTACCCCTTGATGTGGTTTTGCGAGCCTTTCAGGCCGTGGGCATTGCGCAGATGCTGACGTATGATCCTGGCATCACGATTTTTCCAATGCTCCCCAGGCCGCGTCGATGTGGGGCAGCTTTTCCAGCTCAGCAACGACGGCAGCCGCCGCATCCGTGCTGGCGCTGATGCGATGAAGCCGAGCGCCGTCAGGCAGCATGGCGTCGGGCAGATACGCCTGGTCCGCCTCGTGCGTGGTGATGCTAAACACGGCCGGTGGCACGGGGTTGCGCCAGTTTTCCAGGATGGCGGCCACGGTGGGCAAGGCGGTCTCGTCGCCGACGAGCACCACGGCCCCCTCATGCAGGTGGCCGGTCTTCTCGTGGTATTCAGCATTGCTGAGGATGATGTCGCCCGCCTTCAGCCGGCTGGCCCACTGGCTGCCGGGCGTCAGCGCCCCGTCAGGCCCCTGATGCAGGTAGATGTCCACCTCCGCCTGATCGACGAATGGCGCCTGCGCACTGCTTCTGCCAGCACGGCGCAACGTGTAGTAGCGCTGTTCCCGGTAGAACGACATCATCACCTTCTCGCGGCGCTGGGCCGAGATGCGCTTCAACCACCACAGCAGCAGGCGGTTGAACCACCTCTCGGGCGCGGACATATGCTGCTGCACGGCCGGCAGCCGCGATGGAAAGCTGCTTCAGCGTCTTCAGCGAAAAAGAACCAGGCATGGCCCGGGGCATTCTCCGGCAGCGGCACGGAACTCTTCAGCGTGAGGCGCAACATGTTGGGGCTGGCACGCTGGCTACCCAGCACGGTGAAGTACTGCTTCCTGCTGCCTGCCGCGGCCTTGCCCTGGCGTACCATGGCATCGTAGGCTAGGTAATGGATGTTCTCTTCCACGTCCCCATTCAGCACGAAGGGACACGAACTGAGGCCTTGCAGTGCCGTCCGCCTCGGTCACGACCAGCAGGCAGCCTTCCTCGAAAACGTCATCCAGCCGGGCCTGCTGTGCATCCGGAGCACCACCGACCCGGGCAACAGCCAGCATCTCGTCGAGATGGTCGTTGTTGACGTGCTCGATGATGTCCAGCTTGCGGTCCTGGCCCACCAACGGGGTGCGTGGCGATGCTTGCGTGTCGTTCATATGGGCTTCGGCCATCGAGAGTCTCCAGCAGAAAAGGCAGAAAATACGGACAGACCCGGCGAGTTGGGGCATCTGTTTCCGGAATGTCACCCGGCCGAGGACCCGTCCGAACCATTCAGAGCCAATGCAGGCCAGACTTCAGAATGTCACCTTCACCCCCACCCCGTACATTCGAGGCTCCAGCACGTCGGACACGATGACGATGCCACCGGCACTACGGTCATCGAATTTCCAGGTGGGCTTGCGGGCGTCGAACAGGTTGTCCACATAGGCGTAGAACTGCCACGTCCGGTCCATCTGGTACGAGAGACGCGCATTGGCCACGGTGTAGGCCTGCACGTCGTAGCCTGGCAGGTTGTTGTCGCTGGAGTGGTAGCCGTCGGTGCGGTGCACATTGGCATTCAGCGCCAGCTGATCGGTAATGTTCCAGTTCACGTCCAGACCCGCCATGTAGCGCGGTGAACGGCCAAACTCATTGCCCTCGAAGGACACGCCATCCGGATCGGAGAAGCGGTGAATCTTCGTGCGCAGCAGGCCGGCGCTGGCACGGATGTCAAGGCTGTCCAGCGCCTTGTAGTCCGCCGACACCTCCAGGCCATAGAGCGCGATTCATCGGCATTGCGCACCACGTTGCCCATCAGCCTGCCGTTCACGTAGTCGGGCACGTTGACCTGCGAATCCTGGCGGTCATCCCAGAACAGGTTGGCGTTCACCACCAGCCGGTCGCCCAGCGTGTCGATGCGGGTGAAGAGCTCGTAGTTCCACATCGTTTCCGGGTTGAACTTGTAGAACGAACCGTTGGCCATTCGCAACCCCGCACCACCGGGGTTGTAGCCACGACTCACCAGGGCACCCACCGTCCAGTCAGGAGGTGACACGTCGCAGGCCAGCGAGACCTGGGCGGTAGCTTGTGATAGGTCTCGTCGAAGGCCAATGGCATGCGCGCAGCGCTGGATGTCCCGTTGCGCTTGACGCTGTCGTGCTGATAGCGCAGGCCGCCAGTCAACGACCATTGCGACGCAAGGCGCCAGGTCACCTCCGAGAACACGCCCAGACTGTCCTTCTTGTCATGGAAGGACGAGGTGCCGCGCAGATACAGCAGATCATCGGCATCCACGTTGTTGTAGTAGACGCCCGCCATGCCACTGACGCTGTTGTCGGGCGCCTTGAAGCTGGCACGCAACTCCTCCGAGAAATCACGCGAATCCATGTGGGCACCGCCATTGCTCATCGGTACGGATACCCGTTCGGTGTTGCTGCGGCTGTACTGCAACTGGTTGTCCAGCCGAACGCCGCTGCCCAGGTCATAGGCCAGATCATGCACCCCTGTCCACCCATGGGTGTTGAAAGTGGGCATGGTCAGCGTGGCATTGTTCAACCGGTCATGAGGGATCATTGGCCGCCTCGGACGTGGGCAGGTTGCCGCGCAAGTAGGAAAAGCGTCAGTTTTCGATTCCAGGCCCGGCAGCGCACCGGGCGTCCACAGCAACTTGATGCGGCCGTTGATGTTCTCGGGGTTGGTATCGGTATTCCCCTTGGAATAGGTGGGATTGACGTAATTGATGTAGGTGTCGCGGCCGCTGTAATCCAGCGCAATGCGTGCAGCCAGTTCCTCGTCCACCAGCGGCCGCGACAGCATCACCGAGGCACGCCGGGCCTTGCGATCTGCCCAGCTGCAGCTGCGCCGCACCTTCCGGCTTGAAGGTGGGATCCTTGGTGTTGACAATGACCGAACCGGCAATGCTGTTGGCACCCAGCGCCGCCGTCTGCGGACCGCGATAGACCTCGACGGAATCCACATCCCAGATGGACGTGGTGCCATAGGCGGTTTCCCAGAAGTTCAGGTTGTGGCCGTCGACATTGACACGGGCCCGTGGCACCGTACCTCCAAAGAAGGCGCCTGCGCCGGAACTGGCCCCCTGGCCATCGACGCCCCGGATGACGGGCGCACTGCCAGGCCCGGTATAGAGCACGTTGGGGATATTGCGCGTCACATCACGCACCGCAGCCGCCTCGGGCTGTTCCTGCAGGTGACGGTTGCTGATGACAGCCACCGAACTGGCGGTTTCCCTTCACCGTGCGGCGCACCTTCTCGCCGGTGACGACCACGCTGCCCAAGGTGGTGACTTCGCCGGCATCGGCCCGCAGGCCCTGGGCCTGTGCCTGTGCGAATGCTGCCGGGGCGGGAAGAACGGCTGCAAGGGCCAGAGCGGTGGCCGTCAGTCTGCCCGGAGCCCTCCTCTTGCGTGAGGCCCAGCCTTCCCTTTGCTGCTTCCCCTCCGACAAGGACTGTCTGCGCTGGGTATTCGACATCTCGTATTCCTCCTCCGTCAGGGCATGGACGGCCGCGCCCGGGGCTCCCAGAACTCCTTTGAACGGGCCCTCGCGGATGTGGCCTTTCAAGCTATTATTCAAGAATAGCAAACAATTCCCACTATCAAGTCATCCTTCATTCCATGACTACCTCGACGTCGAGCACGCAGGCCATGCCGGTCCGTGCGGAGTTCATCTTTTCCAGCGGCAGCCGCGAGCTGCATGCCCACGGCGTCCGCGAGACCATCACGGTGCCTGCCATCAACGGGGATGCAGCCGACAGTCCCACTGCAGCAGCAGGTAAGGGCCGCCTTCGACCGTGCCCGGAAGGCAGGGATGGAAACCCGGTCGTCGTCAGGGGCCATTCCTTCGACGTGAACCAGCCCAGCCAGCTGTACGTACCAGAGACCGCGGCCTGGCAAGAGGCCGACCCATCCACCCATGCGCAGGCCATGCCCATGCCCGCCCTGCGTTCCATGGATACGGTGCCGGATCAGCACGGCTTTCAGCAGGGGGTAGCCAACGCCATCGCTGCATTTCCCGCCGAAGGCATCCACAAGGTGGTGTCTCCATCACCAGCCGCCTTCACTTCACCGGGGCGGTACCTGTGGCGGCGCTGCGCACCAATCTGCGCCGGCTCAATCCGTCGGGTTATCTGTTTCAGGTCCCGCTGCCCGGCAACATCCACCTGGTAGGCGTCAGCCCCGAGCTGCTGATCGAGAAGCACGGCGCCACGGTCCAGTCCAACCCGCTGGCGGGCTCCGCCCGTCGCCAGGCCGACCCGTCGAAGACCAGGCCACGGCCGAGAGGCTCGCGGCCTCAGGCAGCGACCATCACGAGCACCAGTTCGTGACCGCAGACATCCAGGCCCTGGCTGGCGCCGCTGTGTACAGCACTGGACGTGCCCGCCCGCCCCTCCCTCATCAACACGGCGGCCCTGTGCATCTTTTCCACCCGCATTCGTGGTGAGCTGCAGGATCCGCAGACCAATGCGCTGCAGCTGGCCTGCTGCATCCACCCCACCCCGCCGTCTGCGGCACACCGCGTGATGCCGCACATGCGCTGATCCGGCGCATCGAGCCCCATGACCGTGGACTGTTCACCGGCATCGTGGGCTGGATGGACGCGCAAGGCAACGGTGAATGGGTAGTGACGATCCGCTGCGGCGTGCTGCATGACAAGTGGCTGCAGATCCATGCCGGCGCCGGCATCGTTGACGCGTCCGATCCGCAGTCCGAATGGAACGAGGTCCAGACCAAGCAGGGCACCATGTTGCGTGCCTGCGGGCTGGGTGAAGAACAGGCCGCCCCCATCCCAACCGCAGCCTGACGGCGAGCCCTGGGGATGGCCTGCCAGTTCTGGCTGGCGCTGCCATCCCCACTCCATGTCCCATCCCGGTCAGCCCCTTTCAACGTCCCTTTTCTTGCTTCCCCGGCATTTCATCATGGCCATTCCCTCCATCCGCAGCTACCCCATGCCTGCGTCCGACAGCTTTCCGGCCAACAAGGTGGCCTGGAAGCTGGATCCCTCGCGCGCAGCGCTGCTCATCCACGATGCAGCGCTATTTCCTCGCTTCTATGAAACCGACTCCGGGCTGCTGCAGACACTGATCGGCAACATTGCCGCGCTGAAACGCTGGGCCGCTGCCCATGGCGTCCCCGTTTTCTACACGGCACAGCCGCACGATCAGCCGGCATCCGACCGTGCGCTGCTCAACGACATGTGGGGGCCGGGTCTGACGAAGGCCGATCCTGCCCAGCAAGCCGTCGTCCCGGAAATTGCCCCCGTCGAGGGAGACGTGGTGCTGACGAAGTGGCGCTACAGCGCCTTTCAGCGCAGCGACCTGGATACGCGGATGAAGACGCCGAAGCGCGACCAGCTGATCATCGTCGGTGTCTGCGCGCATATCGGCTGCATGATCACGGCCGTGGAAGCCTTCATGAAGGACATCCAGCCCTTCATGGTGGGGGATGCCGTGGCGGACTTCTCGGAAGAGGAACACCGCATGGCCCTGAAATACGTGGCCACCCGCTGCGGGGTCGTGACAAGCTGCCAGGAAATCACGGACATTCAGCCATGAGCGACATTCAAAAACAGGACAGGATTTCGGACGACAACCGGTTCGTGGGCAAACGGGTTCTCGTTACCGGCACGGCACAGGGCATCGGTCAGCGCATCGCACAGCGCTTCGTGCAGGCGGGTGCCGAAGTCATCGGACTGGACCGGCAGCCCGCAAAAGCCGCGGGCAACGGCACGGGGCGATGCGCCCACCTTCGAGCAGATCCAGCTGGATGTGACGGATACCAAGGCCATCGTGCAGGTGTGCGATCAGCTGAAGGCACGCTGGCAGACGCTGGATGTGCTGGTGAATGCCGCAGGCGTGCTGCGCATCGGTGGGCTGGACACGCTGACCGCCGAGGACTGGAATGCCTGTCTGGACGTGAACGTGACGGGCCCCTTTCACCTCATCCAGCAATGGGCGCCGGTCTTCAGGCACAGCGCCGGGGCGCCATCGTCAACATCGCGTCCAATGCGGCCGTGGTGCCGCGCATCGGCATGCTGGCCTATTGCGTCCAAAAGCAGCCGTGGCGGCCATGGGTCAGACGGTGGCGCTGGAACTGGCGCCTTTGGGGTACTGCTGCAACATCGTGTCACCGGGCTCGACCGATACCGATGCTGGCCGGCATGCTGGGTGATCCGGCCGGACAGCGACGCCTGGTGGAGGGACTGCCGGAGCAATACAAGCTGGGCATTCCGCTGGGCAAGATCGGCCGGCCGGACGATATCGCCGATGCCGTGCTGTTCCTGGCTTCAGATCAGGCCGGCCACATCACGATGCAGCAGATCGTGATCGACGGCGGGGCCACGCTGGGGGGCCTGACGATGGGCTTGATCGGGACCTGCTGTCGATGCCCCTGGCTCAATGACGGCTTGGTTGAACTTGATACGGAAACGGGCTGCCCCGGTCGGCATGAATCACACCCACCGACAACCGCTCCCTTTCCCGGCAGATGAATCCTGGAGGAGAAAGCATGAGCATATCCCCTGATACGCAAAGAGCCAGGCTGCACATCGGCATGTCGCTGGCGCCGACCTGGCTGAGCGGCGATGCCTGGCGGCGCCCCGACAGCGGCGTCGAGCAGACCTTCTCGCAGGCATTCTTCCTGGACATTGCCCGGCGGGCCGAGGCTGCGCAGGCAGATTTCGTGTTCTGTCCGGACGTGATGTCGCTGCGTACCGACCTGCTGTCGCAGGGGTGCGGGATTCGCCAGCCTGGACCCCACGATGCTGCTGTCGGCCATCGCGCCTCAGACCCGACACATCGGGCTGCTCACCACGGTTTTCCACGCTGTTCTTTCCGCCCTACGTGGCAGCGCGCCAGATCCAGTCGCTGAACTGGCTAAGCAACGGGCGCGCGGGCTGGAACATCGTCACGGCGCTGGAGGGCCACGGCAATTTCGGCATGGCCGAGATGCCTTCGGCGTCCGAGCGCTACGCACGTGCCACCGAATTCGTTTCCGTGGTCCGGCAGCTCTGGCAGAGCTTTTCCGCACGATGCGCTGCATTTCGACCGCGACGGTGGCCTGTTTGCCGATCCGGAACGGGTACAGGCCATTGATCATCGTGGCCGGTACCTGTCGGTGCAGGGGCCGCTGAACCTGCCTGCCTTTCGGCGAGGGGCCGCATCCCGTTCGTGCAGGCGGGCGCCTCTCCGGAGGGGCGGCATTTTGCGGCAGGCGTGGCCGATGCCGTTTTTGCCTCCACGCCTGACCAGGAGACGGCCCGGCAGCTGCGCCAGAGCTGCACGAGGCTGGCCGCCCGCCAGGGACGCCGGCCCGAGGCGGTGAAACTGATGCCGGGGCTGAGCCTGTACCTGGCCGAGACCGGTTCTGCCGCCCGGCAGCTGCATGCCGACACCCATGCGCGCCGTGATCCCGCACGGGACCGCAAATCCATCCGTGATCTGCTGGGCGTCGATGTCTCGGACTGGCCGCTGGACCGGTTGGTGCAACCCGACGACCTGCCAGCCGAAGGGGGACTTCGTGCCCGCAGCCGCACTCACGCGACGCTGCTGCGCGACCTGGTGATGCGCGAGTCGTTGCCGCTGGGCGAACTGCTGCGACGCCCCGAGGTGATGGGTTCTGCCCACTGGCAGATCGTCGGCACGGTCGACGATGCCGTCGGGCAGATCGAGGACCGGTTCACCCACGAGGCCATCGACGGTTTCATTGCCCTGCCCGGCGGATCGACGGATTCGATGCACCGGGTGCTGGGCGAACTGCTTCCGCGGCTGTCGAAGGCCGAGCTGTTCCGGCGGCAGTATTCCAGCAACACATTCATCGGGCACCTGCTCGACTGAGCGACCGTCCGGACCGATCGTCGTGCTGAACATCATCGACCTGAGCGCTGGCTATGGAAATTCTCTGGCCCTGCGCCACGTCTCCCTGCAGGTTCCGGCTGCCGGTGTGACGGCGCTGGCTGGCCCCAACGGCTGTGGCAGGTCCACGCTGCTGAAGGCCATCCTGCGCTTTCTTCCCGCCTGCAGCGGTGAAGTGCAGCTGGACGGCACGCCGCTGCACCACCTGGGCCGGTTGCAGTTGGCCCGCCAGATTGCCTACATGCCGCAGGAATGCCACTGTCCGGACTATCTGACGGTATTCGATCTGGTGCAGCTGGCCGATTACCACCGTCACCCCTGGCTGGGCCGGACATCACCCGAGGCACAGGCACGCTTTGCCCGCACGCTGGAAGCCGTCGGCTTGCGCGACATGGCCCATCGTCCGGTGAACGATCTGTCGGGCGGCCAGCGGCAACGTGCCTGGATTGCGATGGTGCTGGCACAAGACGCGCGGGTGATCCTGATGGACGAGCCCGTGAACCACCTGGACATGAAGTACCAGGTGGAAGTGCTGGCGCTGGTGCGGCAGCTGGTGCAGGATTTCGGCAAGACCATCCTGGTGAGTGCTGCACGACCTGAATCTGGCGGCCGCGTTTGCCGACACGCTGGTGATGATGAAGGACGGGGGCATACATGCAGCGGGTCCCATCGGCGCCGTGCTGACGCCGGCGAACGTGCAGGCGGTCTTCGGCATGGCGGTGGACATCTTTGCACGCTGCGGGCGCCTGGTCTGTCTGCCTTGTTTTCCTTCTTCCGGTTCCCCTTCCTCTGTCGCCCCATCACCCACCCTGTACGGGACACCACGCCATGATGCGCCCCGTGGCGACCCTGCTGGGCTGCATCGTGCTGTTGCTGTCTGCCCTGGGGCTGGACTTGATGCACGGCCTGGACGGCATGACGCTGACGGACATGGTCACGGCCCTGTGGCAGCAGGTACCAGACAGCTATGAGCAGTCCATTCTGCTGTCCCAGCGGCTGCCGCGCGTGCTGATGGCCCTGCACGCCGGCAGCATCCTGGCCGTGGCAGGCTGCGTGCTGCAGGGGCTCGTCCACAACCCGTTGGCCTCGCCATCATCGCTGGGCATCCATGCCGGTGCGATGCTGGCCGTGGTGGTGGCCACGCTGGGATTTGATCTGGAAAGCGGCGGCCAGACAGGGAGCCGCACTGGCTGGCGCACCGCTGGGCATGCTGGCCACCTGTGGCTGGCCCGGTTTGCCAACCGGGGCGCCGATGTCCGGGGGCTGGCGCTGATCCTGTCCGGCGCACTGGTATCGATGCTGTTTATCGGCATCGGCAACGCGCTGCTGCTGCAGGACCCGGCCCGGCGCAACGAGCTGCTGGGCTGGATCATGGGCAACATCAACCACGTCCACCCTCGATCGCCTGCAGGCGACGTGGTGGCTGGGTGGCCCTGTGTCTGCTGGGTCTGTGGGCATTGGGCAGGCCACTGACGCTGGTGATGCTGGGTGCCGAGCGTGCAGCAGCGGCCGGCGTGAACGTGGCCTGGGTATCCGGAATGGCCATGCTGCTGGTGATGCTGGCCTGCGGGGCAGCCGTGGCCGTGACGGGCCCGCTGGGTTTCATCGGGCTGGCGGTGCCTCACATGCTGCGCCCGATGGTTGGTGCCAGTCTGCGGTGGCTGATTCCCTGTGCAGCTGTCCTGGGCGCCAGCCTGTGCCTGCTGGCCCGATTTCCTGGCACGCACACTGTTCAGTCCGCACGTCATCCACACGGGCCTGTTGCTGGATGCCCTGGGCGGCATCGTCTTCATGATGATCGTGCGACGCCACCATCTGTCGGCCGAGGTGCGAACATGATGCCACGGCGCAGCATCCGTCCGATGGCCATGCCATCGTCACGTTGCCGCTGGGCGTGCAGATGACCACCATGCACCTGAAGACGCTGCTTCTGCTGATGGCTCCTGCTGATGCTGACTGCCCTGCTCTCCGTTTGGACCGGCAGCACGCAAGCCTCGGTGGATGACTGGCTGCGCCTGCTGCAGAGCCGCTCCCCTGCCCAACGACGCCCCTGCATTATGCCGTCGTCTCGGTACGCCTGCCGCGTGTGCTGCTGGCCTGCCTGGCCGGATGGTGCGTGGCTGTCTCGGGCGCCATGCTGCAATCCATTGCACGCAACCCGCTGGCCGACCCTGGTCTGCTGGGACTGAGCCAGGGGGCCGTGACGGCCGTGATGGCACTACGTGCTGCTGCCTACCGCCCCCGCGTGGCTCACCTCGCTGGGTGGCGTACTGGGCGGCGTGGGCGTGGCGCTGCTGCTGGTAGTCCTGGTGGGGCGCACCCGCACCAACGGCCTGGCCATCCTGCTGATGGGCATAGCCATGGAATCGGTGCTCTCCAGTGTGGCGGCCGTGCTGCTGCTGTACCTGCCGGGCGATGCGTCGGTGGCCATGGCGGAATGGATGGCGGGCAGTCTGTTCCAGGCCAACTGGGCCTCGCTGTCGATTCTGCTGGTGCTGGTGGCGCTGAGCCTGCCTGCCCTGCTGCTGGCCGGGCCTTCGCTGGCCGTGCAGGCACTGGGCACCGACATGGCCATGGCGCTGGGGCTGGAGGCCGCGCGCATCCGGCCGGCGCTGTTGCTGCTGGCGGTGCTGATGAACACGTTGGCCGTGGCGGTGGTGGGGCCGCTGACGCTGCTGGGTGTGATCGCGCCGCAGCTGGCCGATTTCGCCTGTCGGTCGTCCGGCAGCATGCGGCTGATACTATCGGGCCTGATGGGCAGTTTGCTGGTGCTGATGGCCGATACCGTATCGCGCGGCTACTGGCCGACACGGCGCTGCCGGTGGGCTGGCCCTGACGCTGGTGGGCGTACCGCTGTTCGTGGCGGCGATGCGGTTACAGGCCTGGCGCAAAGGCCGGGTTTCCTGAAGCGCCCCTTGCTGAAACACGCCCTGCCGCCATCTCCGGACCAACGCAGTCGATGGTTGACCCAGGATCCGGTAGCTCACTGTCAAGGATCGGGCCGCCCATCATGCTGGATGCCTGCGCCCGGAAAAACACGATATGGAGTAGACATGTCCGTTCTGTCCCGCCTTCGGTTTCCCTCCGGAATCATCCCGACCATTGCAGCAACCACCGCAATACTTTGCCTGGGAGGTGGAATCCCCCATGCGCAGGCGGCCGGCCCAGATACCAGCACCAGTGCCACAGGCGTACCTGCCGCCTCCAAGGCCTCTCCTTCCTCGCAAACCCTGGAGCCCCCTGCCCACGCCCCCGGTCCGGCGCCATCACCCGCAGACATGCGCACCGTCACCGATGACGATGGCAAGACCGTGAAGATCCTTCGTCGCCTGAGCGCATCGTGGTGATGCACGAGCCGCTGCTGGGCATTCCGCTGATGGATCTGGGTCTGGCGCCCATTGGCGCCTATGGACGCAACCGGGAGGGCGGCTTCGTGACAGCCGTGGACTTCATCGACACGGTGTTCGGCCCGGGGCATGCCAAGCCGCAGGGGTTCGGTGCGCTGGGACAGATCGATCTGGAACGACTTCGGACGCTGAAGCCTGATCTGATCGTAGGCAGCCGGCTGGACATCGGCAAGCGCGACCAGCTCGCTTCGGTAGCCCCCGTCTACATCCAGAACGGTGACCAGCAGCATGTCTGCGGCTTTGGCGTGGAAACCGATCTGGCGCGCGTGCTGGGGCGCCAGAAAGCCTACGATGAACGCCTGAAGATCTACGAGGAGCAGCTGGCAACGGTGAAAGGGAAATTGCCGCCACCGCCTGATGGCCATCGGCAGCGGACCTATCTGGCTGTGCGCTGACCGACCAGATCAATGTGGTGGGCTGCCTGTCGGGTGGAATCCAGGCGTTGCGGGACCTGGGCTACACGCAGCTGCAGACGGGAGGCCGCGCCGAGAGCGGCAAGCTGGGCTCGACGCTGATGGCCCCGATCAGCGCGGAAGCCTTTGGCAAGCTGGACCCGGACCTGCTGGTCATCATGAACAACTACACGAAGACCGCCGATGCGGAATCCGGCGCACGTGCCTCGCTGGACAGGATTCTGCCCGGCTGGGAACGCTTCATGCGGCCGGCGCAGGAAGGACGCGTGCTGTTCATGGATTCGTCGCAGTGACCACACCATCGATCCAGAGCGCACTGCATGCGCTGGATGCGGTGCAAGGCTGGGCGGTCGGAAACAGGAACAGACCGTGACCCCATCGACAGGGGCTGAAGGTCCCCGCGCGGTACGTCACTACCGTCCGACCAGAAGGCTCCAGCACGGTGCAGGTCACCGTCTCCGACAGGCCAGCCGCAGGACGCCCAGCGCCACCATGGCGATGAGTGCTGCGATGGCGACGACACCAAAAAGATGTCGGGCAGGCTCATCTGGCGGGCCGTGAGGTCGGCCACCAGGAAGGAGCCGGCGATGCCGCCAAAGCGGCCGATGCCCAGCATCCAGGCCACGCCGGTGGCACGGCCTTCGGTAGGATAGAAGCCCTGCAGCCAGCGCCGGCATCGAGGCCTGAGCGGCGTTCATCACCAGGCCGGCCACGAAGACCACAGCCATCAGCACGCCATGGCCACCGATGGCCTGGCCGATGGCCCAGACGGACAGCGCCGTGGCGCCGTAGCCCAGTGCCAGCACGCTGCTGCCGTCGAAGCGGTCCATCAGCCAACCCAGGGCACTGGCGCCCACGCCGCCCAGCGGGAACAGCGCCGTGATGAGCGATGCGGTGCGCGGATCCATAGCCGCTTTCGCGGAACAGGACGGGCATCCAGTTGATGAGGGCATAGAAGACCACCAGCCCCATGAAGTAGGCCAGCCACAGCATCAGCGAGCCCAGCCGGAACGGGCGTGAAAGCACCAGGGTGATGCTGCGGGGCGCCTTCGCCTGGGCACGATCAGCCTCATTCTGGCGGGTCTGCGGGTAGCGCAGTGATTCGGGCAGCCAGATTGCCAGGACCGGCAGCAAAACCAGCGGCGCAACACCGCCCAGCTGCAGCACGCTGCGCCAGCCCAGTGCAGGGAATCATCCAGCCAGCCAGAAAGCCGCCCAGCGCCGCCCCCAGCGGAAAGCCGCAGAACATGGCGTTGGTGATGAAGGCGCGCCGTGCCGGGGGACTGCATTCACTGACCAGCGTGACGGCGTTGGGCATGGCCGCCCCCAGTCCCACGCCGGTGATGAAGCGCAGTGCCGTGAGTGTGGTCAGATCCGGCGAGAAGGCCGAGGCCAGACAGGCCGCGCCGAACAGCGCCACCGAACCGATGAGCGCCAGGCGTCGGCCCCAGCGATCGGCCAGCGGTCCGGCCATCAGGGCACCGGCAGCCAGGCCGAACAGCGCCGCACTGAGCACGGGGGGCCAGGGCCGGCTTGGCCACACCCCAGTCCTGCATCAGCGAGGGGGGCAATGTAGCCAATGGCGGCCGTGTCGAAGCCGTCGAACAGCACCACCAGAAAACACATCAGGAAGACGCGCCAGCGGACGGCATCCACAGGCTGGCTTTCGAACGTGCTGCGGCCGCGCTGTCGGCCGGATCTTGGAATCGGGCATGTTGAGGATCTTCTGGCGTCGTGTCCGGAGGACCAGGAGGGCTCGGCGGAATCGCGCGCTATCAGTGCGGGAGGCGGACATCGGCCCTGACTGCCGGCCAGGGCCCAGCACGGTCACCGGACGGATGGACTGAAACACGCTATGGTAGCGATTCCTTGGCGTGGGCGCGTCTTTCCGGAGGCTGGCGGCGCTGGCCACCATTTGACGCTGGCCAGGTGCTTGCGTAGACTGGAGATGCTTTTGGTTCCGCAGGGAAAGTCCGCAAATGTCGGACCTCCCCGGGGTCTGCATCGGCCGTCTTTTGGCGTCACCACGCGCCATTAAAAGGGCTTCGAGGCAGATCCCACGGAAGTTGCCCGGGTGCTGTCGTCCGCCATCCACTGCACCCCGGCCACATAGGAATCCAGCCGCCACCCGGACATCGATGCCCGCGCGGCACGAAATGGAACTGCCCCCGCAACTGTAGGCATGGAGCCTGTCCTCTCAGGGACCACTGGACCCCGCTTCGGGTCCGGGAAGGCGAGGATCGGTGATGAAGTGCCAGTCAGGAGACCCGCCAAGGCAAGCTGTTGTTCATGGCCGGCGGGGTGTCCGGAGCAGTGAGCGATCCTTCTTGCACTCGGCGTTCCGGGGCTTTCCCGACTCCATGCCTTCCTGGCACCGTGCCATGGATTCCCGGTCATGCGTTCCGGGCCTTGCCTGCGATGTCCGGAGGGTGTACCGCCCTGATGATTCAGGCAGCGGAATGCCGGACACGCTTGCACGGCGCATGGCGGTCGTCACGACCGCCTGCCCATCGGCAGACACGCACAGAGGTTCTCGCACCGCTCTTCCCTTCGACGGCCGCAACCGTCACGACATCGAAGGAGCGAGAACCATGTCGACCCGTCATCACATTGCAGCCGCCTTGCTGGCCCTGGGGCTGGGCAGTCTTTCCCTGGGGGCGCAGGCCACCCACTATCCGCTGAAGGTGGACAACTGCGGCTATACGCTGGAATTTGCCAAGGCGCCGGGCTCGGTCATCACCGTGGGCCAGGCCGGTACCGAGATGCTGTACGCCCTGGGTCTGGGCAGCAAGGTGGCGGGCACATCGTTGTGGTTCAACCCGGTGTTGCCGAAGTTCAAGGAGATCAATGCCAAGGTACCGCGCCTGGCCGACAACGACCCCAGCTTCGAAACGGTGGTGGAGAAGCGCCCGGGACTGGTGGTGTCGCAGTTCGAGTGGCAGATCGGCAAGGAAGGCGTGGTGGCCACGCGTGAACAGTTTCATGACCTGAAGATCCCCACCTACCTGATGCCGTCGGACTGCGAGGGCAAGGACAATCTGGTGGGCGCCGACGGCACGCGCATGAAGCCCTATGACATCGCGGCGCTGTACAAGAGCATTTCACAACTGGCCGAGATCTTCGATGTGGAAGCAAACGGTCAGGCCCTGGTGGATGATCTGAAGGCACGCCAGAGCGTGGCCGTGCAGAAGGTGAAGGATTCAGGCATCAAGGATCTGTCGGCCGCCGTGTGGTTCTCCAGCGCCGACATGGATGTGGATCCGTACATGGCAGGCCAGCAGGGGCGTGCCGGCTGCATGCTGAAGGAGCTGGGTCTGCGCAACGTGGTGACCTCGGCCGAGGAATGGCCGACCGTGGGCTGGGAAACCATCGCCAAGGCCAATCCCACCATCCTGGTGATTGCGCGCATGGACCGTCGGCGTTTCCCGGCAGATGACTATGAGAAGAAGCTGGAATTCCTGAAGAGTGATCCGGTGACGAAGCATATGGACGCCGTGAAGAACGGCCGCATCGCCATTGTCGATGCCGACGCACTGCAGGCCTCGATCCGCATTGCTGACGGCATGGAGGCGATTGCCGATGCGGTGGTGAAGGCCGGCGCGGCGCACTGAGGTGAGCATGCCCCCTGCCCTGGCGCGAGGATGGCTGCGCCGTCTGCTGCTGGCGCTCGTCGCACTTGCGCTGCTGCTGCCGGTGATGCTGCTGTGCATGTGGGCCGGCGAGATCCGCATGCCGGCCGGCACCATCGGTGACGTGCTGGCCAACCACCTGCTGGGCGCTGGCATCGAGGTCGATCCCATCGATGACGGCATTGTCTGGAACTATCGGCTGACCCGCGCCATCGTGGCCGCCTGCTGCGGCGCGGGGCTGGCGGTGTCCGGCGTGGTGCTGCAGACGCTGCTGCGCAATACACTGGCTGACCCCTACCTGCTGGGCATCTCGGCCGGCGCCTCCACCGGCGCCGTGCTAGTGGCAGTGGCCGGTGTGGGCGGCGGCGTGGTGTCGATGACGGCCGGTGCCTTCGCCGGCGCCGTGACGGCCTTTGCGCTGGTGGCGCTGCTGGCTCAGGCGGCCGGCGGCGGCGGACTGCGCAACAGCGGGCAGATCATCCCTGGCGGGCATTGCAGGGTCGCAGCTCTTCAATGCACCTACTTCGCTCATCATCACCAGTCGGGCAGTGCCGAGCAGGCGCGCGGCATCATGTTCTGGCTGCTGGGCAGCCTGAGCGGCGTGCGCTGGCCGGACGTTCCCATCACCACGACCGTGGCCGCACTGGGGCTGGTGATCTGCCTGCTGCATGCCCGGGCACTGGATGCCTTCACCTTCGGGACCGAGGCCGCGGCGGCGTTGGGCATCGGCGTGCGCCGGGTGCAGGCGGTGCTGCTGCTGACGGCAGCGCTGGTGACGGCCGTGATGGTGTCGGTGGTGGTGCCATCGGCTTCGTGGGGCTGGTGATTCCGCATGTGGCACGGTTGCTGGTGGGTGTTCGCCACCACCGACTTCTGCCGGCCAGTGCGCTGATCGGCGCCCTCTTCCTGATGCTGGCGGATGTCTGCTCGCGCATCCCTGCTGAAGGGCCAGGTACTGCCCATCGGCGTGGTGACGGCACCGGTGGGCGCGCTGGTGTTCGCGATCATCCTGCTGGGACGCAGGCAACAGCCATGAAGCGCCGGAGGCAGGAATGATCACGATGCAACAGGAATTCGCCGAGGTGCGTGAGGTGCCCGCCCTGAAAATGAACGGGGTGAGCTGGCACGCAGGACGGCACACGGTGCTGTCGGATGTGTCGCTGGCCGTGAAGCCGGGCGAGCTGCTGGGATTGATCGGCCCGAACGGGTCGGGGAAACCAGCGTGCTGCGCATTCTGGCGGGCATCCATGCCCCACGCAGGGCACCGTTCACCTGCAGGGCCACAGTCTGCGTACCATGGGGCGCCGGCAGGTTGCCCAGCACCCGGCCATGGTGGCGCAGACGGCCGACACACTGGATGCGATCACCGCACGGGATGCCGTGGAGCTGGGTCGCACGCCGTGGCTGTCGGCGCTGCAGAGCTGGTCGGCGCGCGATGACGAGATCGTCTCCGAGGCACTGGGCTGCGTGGGCATGCACGACCGGCAGCACCGCCTGTGGGGGCAGCTTCCGGCGGTGAGCGCCAGCGCATTCACTGCGCGGGCGCTGGCCCAGCAGCCGCAGATCCTGCTGATGGATGAACCCACCAATCACCTGGACATCCACCAGCAACTGGCGCTGATGGACCTGGTGCTGGCGCTGCCGATCACCAAGGTGATGGCCATTCACGACCTGAATCAGGCGATGCGCTGCGACCGGCTGGCGGTGATGCACCAGGGCCGACTGCATGCCATTGGCAAGCCGGCAGCGATCCTGCAGGCGCCGCTGCTGAAGGAGATCTTTCAGGTGCGCGCCACCGAGCTGTTCGACCCCGCGGACGGGGCACGGATTCTGCGCTTCGGTGCGCTGGCTCAGGCGGCATTTCCGAGTAACCTGTTCACCCACCTGCCTGGGGCAGGTCCATCCATCATGATGTCGACTTCATTCTCTCTTTCCCGCCTGGGCGGGCTCGCTCTGTCTGCCACCTTGCTGCTGGCTGCGCTGCCGGCGCAGGCCGAAACCTTCCAGGTGAAGATGCTGAACCGAACAGCACCGGTCCGATGGTGTACGAGCCGGAGTTCCTGAAGGTGAAGCCCGGGGACACGGTGAAGTTCCGGCCACGACCAACGGCCACAATGCAGCCTCCATCGACGGGATGCTGCCGGCGGGCGCCCAGCCCTTCAAGGGCAAGATCAACGAGGAAATCGAGGTGACGTTCACCGAATCCGGGCTGTACGGCGTGAAGTGCTCGCCGCACTGTGCCACGGGGCATGGTGATGCTGATTCAGGTAGGCGATGCCGATCCGACCCGGATGCAGGTGCCCGATGCAGTGCCCGCGCGGGCGAAGAAGCGCTTTGCCGAGATCGTGACGCGGGCTCAGGCATCCCACTGATCACGCGATGGCTGTTCACCGGAGCGGCCAGGCAGACTGCCGCAGGATGCCGGCCTGCGGCAACCGTGCAGGCATGGGCGCCTTGCTCAAGAGCGAAGCTTCGGTGACGTTCATTTTGCCGGGCGCCCCTCCCCCGGTAATGCAGGTACTTCATGGCCAGCAGGGCGGCGATGAGCACGGCCGGCACGGCCAGGGCAGCGGTGACGGCAGCCAGGCTCCAGCCGGCATTCAGCATCCAGGCACCGGCAAAGGCCGAGATGACCGCCCCGATGCGGCCGAGACCGTGCATCCAGCCATTGCCGGTGGCACGCGCTGGCAGCGGGAAGAAAATGGCTGGACAGGGCGTTCATGCCGGTACCGCCCCCATTGAGCCCGGCACCGATGACAAAGGCAACGGCACACATCAGGGCATAGTGGCCACCGACGTAGCCAAGCAGCACCAACGCCGCGCCTCCCAGCAGATAGGCGCCGGCCAGCACGTGGTGCGCCCCATGGCGGTCCATCAGCCAGCCCAGCAGGATGGAGCCCAGCGGTCCGCCCAGCTGGAACATGGCGCTGACGATGGCGGCCTGCTGCAGGTCCGTGCCGGCGTCCTTCAGCATTGTGGGCAGCCAGCTGCCCAGCAGGTAGACAAGGAACAGGTGCAGGAAATAGATGCTCCACAGCATGAGGCTGCCGGCACGGTAGTGGCGGTTGAACACGATCTGCACGGGGCGCTCGTGGCTTTCCACCGGGGCTGCGCCGGCAGCACGAAGACGGTGTCCGCCGAGGTGCTGCCCGGGGCACAGCGCTCGACGATCCGGCAGATGCGCGCCTGACTGCCCCTGGCGATGCACGAGGTAGGTGAGCGATTCGGGCATCAGCACCGCCATGAGCAGCGACATCACCATGGGCACCACACCGCCAAAGACGAAGACACTCTGCCAGCCCCAATGCGGCACCAGCCAGGCGGCCAGGAAGCCGCCGCCCGCTGCACCGACGGTGAAGCCTGCAAAGACGATGGTGACCAGCAGCGAGCGCCGGGCACGCGGCGCATATTCGGTGGCCAGCGTAGCCGCCATGGGCATGATGCCGCCCATGGCCAGCCCGGCAATGAAACGGTAGGCAATGAAATGCCACTGGTCCGTGGCCGTAGCCACCAGCAGCGTGAAGAGACCGAACATCATCACGCCGACGCACAGGACGCGACGCCTGCCGAAGCGATCACCCAGCGGGCCGGCAACCATGGCACCGAGGGTGAGACCGGCCAGCGCAGCGCTCAGCACCGGCGCAAGGTCATCGTTGCTCCAGTGCCAGGCGGCCTTCAGCGCCGGCCCCACGAAGCCCATGATGACGACATCGAAGCCGTCCATGACCACAACCAGGAAGCACAGGGCGATGATCCACTGCTGGTAGCGGCTGACGCCCCGCCCATCCGAGCAACGCGCGCACATCCAGCGTGGGAGCACCGGGCGCTTGCCCCGCCGTCAGCGGGACGGCATCCGCCGTGCGGATGTCTGATGCGGTGGATGGCGTGGAATGCCGCATCGGATCCTGCATTTGCTGATGACGACGGGACAAAAAGACGACGGAATGGTCGATGGTACGGGACGCGACCATTCCCGCCCCTGGACACCCTGCCATGCCCGGGGCAAGCGCAGTGCCCTGACGAGGGAACACCAGGCTCGGGAAGAGCCCTCAGGCCATCGGGTCGGCCAGTGCACGCAGTTGCCCGGGCGTGGCCACTCGGCAGACCGAAGCACGCCAGATACGCGGGGATCTGCTCGTAGAGCATGTCCAGTCCGCCCCGACCCTGGCAGCCACGTGACAGCGCGCAGCGGCCAGGAAGGGGTGACTTCGGCGCTGAGCACCACTTCCCACATAGGCATGTGGCGGGATGCGCTCGACATTGATGGGCAGGGGTCTCCTGCCTTCATGCCCAGCGGCGTGGCGTTGACCACGATATCGAAGCCGGCCGGGTCGGCACTGCCGGTGACGACCTCCAGCGTCGGGTAGTGCTGCCGCAGCCGTCCGGCCAGCGCCCTGCATGACGGGCTCACGAACATCGAAAAGCGCCAGTCGCGCCACCCCGGCGGCGGCCAGCGACGCGGCAATGGCCGAGCCCACGCCGCCACTGCCCACCACCAGTGCCGAGCAGCCCTGGCGCTGAAGCCGTTGCGCTGCATGCCGAGCACGAAGCCCTCGCCATCGAACATGTCGCCTTCCAGGCTGCCGTCCGGCGCGCGTCGCACGGCATTGCAGGCGCCGGCGATGCGGGCAGCGACCGAGACGCGATCGAGCAGCGCCGGCGTGGTGCTCTTGTGCGGCATGGTGATGAGCGCCCCCACGACGTTGCCCGTGTAAAGAGCGCTCGCAGCAAGGCCGGATAACGGTCGGGCTGCGAGGCGAAGGAACGACCACCACGTCCTCGCCCACGTGGGCAAACCAGGGGTTGTAGATCATCGGGGACCGAAAGGTCTGGGTGGGATAGCCGATGTGGGCGAGCAGGCGCGTGTTGCCAGTGATCATGCCGCGGTGTTCCGGATGAGGGGTTGCCAGGAGAGATGCGCTGAACGCGAAGGCGCCAAATATGCGGGCTGCATGATGATGAGCATGCGGAATGGGCATGAGGCCATGGGGTGTTGCAGATTGTCCTCAGGAAAAACCATTAACATGTAGCCTCTGCGACAGGCGCCAGGTCTGTCGCGCGACTCGGTCGACCCCGACTGCGCACGACGACAAGGAGTAAAGCATGGGTCTGAACGCTCTCTTTCTGGGATATGGTCGCCTGGGCGCAGCCCTGGGCGAGGCCTGGCTGGGTGCCGGGCTGGTGGACGGCATTGATGCGGTGGATCCGATCCGAGCCCAGGATGTGCAGGCCCGCCTCGTATCGCCAGGCGGCCGACCCGCCGGACACCCCCTATGACCTGGTGGTGATGGCCGTGAAGCCGGTGATGGCGCGCGAGGCGCTGAGTGCGCTGCCGGCCAGCCAGCTGCAGAACGCCACGATCATCTCGGTAATGGCCGGTGTACCGCTTCAGACGCTGCGCGCTTCGCTGCCGCTGGAACGCCCCGTGGTGCGCAGCATGCCCAACACGGCCGTCGATGGTGCGCCAGGGCTGCGTGGGGCCGTATGCCGACGAAGACGTGTCGCCGGCGCTGCGTCAGACGATCTCGCGGCTCTTCGATCGCCGTGGGTCGTTCGTTCTGGGTGGATGACGAGGCCCAGTTGCACGCGGTCACCGCCATCAGCGGCAGTGGCCCGGCCTACTACCACCTGTTTTCCGAGGCGCTGGCTGACGCCGGCGTGAACCTGGGTCTGCCGCGCGAGCTGGCCAAGCAGCTGGCAGCGCAGACGGCGCTGGGGGCAGCCACGCTACAGACGCAGTACGACGCCGATTTCGTGGCGCTGCGTCAGGCCGTCACGTCGCCCAACGGCACCACGCATGCCGCCATCGAGGAATTCGAGCAGGGTCAGGGCGCTGCGCCGACTGGTGGATGTGGCGGCGGCCAAGGCCGGACAGCGTTCGGTCGAACTGTCGGGCGGCTGAGCTTCCTGCTCTGGCCCTCCGGGGAATATAGGCGCTGAGGGCACGTCAGCGGGTCCCTTCAACGGGCCCCGGCCCCCACCTCAGCCGGTGCCCCTCAGCGGCCCCTTTTCAGCCGTTCCCTTCAGCGGGCGTTGCCGGGCTGGCGGGCCGTGCGCATGAACTCGGCCACGTAGTCGTTGGCCGGATGGTCGAGCAGTTCCTGCGGGTGCCGACTCTGCACCAGCTCGCCGGCGTTGAGGATGGCCAGGCGATTGCCCATCTTCAGCGCCTCGTCGATGTCGTGGGTGATGAAGACGATGGTCTTGCCCAGCCGCTGCTGCAGGGCCAGCACGGCGTCCTGCAGCCGGATGCGGATGAGCGGATCAAGGGCCGAGAAGGCTTCGTCCATCAGGATGATGTCGGTATCGGCCGTGAGTGCCCGCGCCAGCCCCACGCGCTGGCGCATGCCGCCCGAGAGCTGTTCGGATAGCTGTCGGGCCATGTCGGCCAGTTCCATCTCGCGCAGCCAGTGGCTGGCACGCTCGCGCTGCTCCTTGGCCGACAGGCCCCGCACACGCAGGCCGAAGCAGGTGTTCTGCATCACCGTCAGGTGCGGCAGCAGCCCGAAGTGCTGGAACACCATGCTGACCCGGGAACGACGGAATTCGCGCAGACCCCGCGCATCCAGGGCCGTGACATCGATGTCGCAGGCCTGGATGCGGCCGCAGGAGGGCTCGATGAGCCGGTTGATGTGGCGCACCAGCGTGGACTTGCCCGAGCCGGGACAGGCCGATGACGCAGAAGATGCCGCCTGAGGGAATGACCAGGCTGATGTGACGCAATCCGACACGGCAGCCGGTGCGCGCAAAGATCTCGTCGCTGGGCACGTTCTGGCGCAACAGGGCCATGGCCTCCTGCACCTGGCGGGGGCGGTCGCCATAGATCTTGCTGACATCCTCGAACACGATGCGGGTCATCTGTTCCCCTTCGTCCGTAGGCCTGGGTGATGCGGTCGATGACAATGGCCAGGATGACGATGGCGGTACCGGCCTGCACGCCTCGGCCGATGTCCAGCGTCTGGATGGCCTGCAGCACATCTCTCGCCCAAGCCGCGCGCGCCAATCATCGAGGCCACCACGACCATGCCCAGCGACATCACGACGGCCTGGTTGATGCCGGCCAGGATGGCAGGCCGCGCTCGGCAGCAGCACCCAGAACAGGAGCTGGGTGCGGGTGCAGCCGAAGGATTCGGCCGACCTGATCATCCGGGCGTCGACCCTCACGAATGCCCAGAGCGGTGAGGCGCACCAGCGAGCGGTGGCGTAACCACGGTGGCAAACAGCGCCGGGATGCGGCCGATACCGAAGAGCATCAGCACCGGAATGAGATAGACGAAGCTGGGCATGGTCTGGATGATGTCCAGCACGGGCGAGAGCCAGTGGTGCAGACGCTGGCTGGCTGCGCCATCAGGATGCCCAGCGGAAGCTGATCACCAGGATGAAGAGGAAGGCGGCAACCAGCAGCGCCAGGGTCTGCAAGAGCGGCGTCCACAGGCCCAGCGCCCCGATGAGGTAGAAGCGGCTGCACTGAAGCGCCGCCGACCCTGAGGCTGCCTGTGGCGTGCCAGGCCAGGCCAGCCAGCAGCGCCAGCAGCAGCCAGGGCGGCACCGCCTCCAGCGCACGCTCCAGCGGCAGCAGCAGCCCACGCAGCAGCGACTGGCTGAAGGCGCGGAAGCTCTCGCCATGACGGGAGACGAGCCGGGCCAGGCTGTCGTTGAGCCAGTCGGCCACTGACCAGGCGGGGAAGAAGGCTTCCGGACCAGAGGCTTCGCTCTGTCCGAAGCAGCAGGCGCCTTTCCGTGGCGCCCTTCTGCCCCGGCAGGGCGTAGTCGCGTCGATGCCCAGCCGACGGGCCACGCGCTGAGCGGCCTCGGCTGGCAGCCAGGGGTCCACAGCTCGGGGCGCTGCTGCAGGAAGAGGCGCGCCTGAGCTGGGCCGTCACGGCGGTTCTCGGTCATGTCGAGAATGAGCCGATCACACCTGCGGGCGACAGCTGGAGTTTGCGGATGAGCGCCACCACCTGCGGATACTGCTCCGCAGCGAGGCCGAAACCGCCATGGCCAGCCTGGACACCGGAAAGCCGGAGACGCAGCGATCACGGGAAGCCGGATTCACTCAGCTCGGGCCAGCAGCGGGCGTCGTGTCGGGGAACGTGATGGGCACCAGGGTCGTACCAGCCGTGAGGCCAGCCGGGTGCCAATAGTAGAAGAGCAGGGGCTCGCGGCGGGCAATGGCGGAGGCGATCTCGGCATCCAGCGCCGCACCGGTGCCGGGATGGACGTTGGCGTAGCGCGTGGAGAGCCCGGTGTTGGCCAGCAGCCGGGTGTTGAAGGTCTCGCAGGCCCAGCCGGCCGGGCAGTTCAGGAAACGTGCCTGGCCAGGCTGTTCAGGGTTGGGGAACAGATGGGCATGGCGAGCCAGGTCGTCCACCGACTTCAGGTCGGGGTGCTGCTCCTGCACGTAACGGGGCACGTACCAGCCCTGCACGGCACCGCCGGTGAGCGTGTCGCCCAGGATGGCGACCTTCTTGTCGGCCACGGCCTTCTCGATGCCGGGCGAGCGTCCGGCCATTGTCTCTGCAATGATCTGGATGTCGTCCTGGATGAGAGCCGACTCCAGACTGGGCACCGAGCCGGGCACCACCTCGGTGCGGCAGCCCAGGCCCTCGCGCAGCAGCAGGTCCAGCAGCGCCGTGGTGATCTGGCCACTTTCCCAGTCCAGCCCGCCCAGGCGGATGGGGGCCTGGGCAGCACAGTCGACATGCGCGCTGGCGCAGGCGCCTCCGCGGCGGCGCGGGTCGCAGCCGGCATCAGGGCCACGACCAGGGCAAACAGCAGGGTGTACAGCTGGATGGCCAAGGGCGCCTCCTGTGGGGAAGTGGATCAGCCGGGGCGGCTGATCAACCGCGGGTGGCCGATCAACCGTGGCTGATCAACCGCAGCTGCCGAGCATGCCGCACTGCGCAGTAGTCGCAGCCATCTTTCCGGATCATCGCATAGGCACCGCACTCGCTGCATTCCCGGCCATGATGCCCGAGGATCTCGGGGCTGCCTGCACGGCCGGCTCGACCGACGGCAGCTCGCCCGGCTCGAACAGCGGGCCTGCACGGCCTCCTGGCGCTTGGCGATGAGGTTCTGGATGGCGTAGCGATGGCGGCGACTTCACTGTCGTGCCAGCGCGGCACGTGGGTGCCGTCGGCCTTCTCATAAGTGCCCAGACGTACCGGGCCACGGTCCCAGGTGACCTTGCGCATGTCGGACAGCGCACGATCGAGGAAGCCGCCACGGGCCGCCAGGCTGAGCATCCGCATGGTGGCAGTGATCCACCGTTGCGATTCGCCGCCTGGCCCACGGGCATGAAGAACTCGATGGCGCGCTCGACGGTACGGGCCATCGGTGCCCTCGACCGGCAGGAAGGAGACGATGAGGTAGAGGCGCTGCTGGCCTTCGTGCGTCCAGTACTCGATCTTCTCGGCCACGGCGTTGAGCGCACCCTGCGGACGGCGCTCGATCACTTTGCGCATCGGATCCTGCTCGTGCTGCTGCGCGGCGGCCCTCGGCCTTCTCGGCAGGCTTCTCTTCCTTCTTGGCAGGCTCGGCCTCCAGCACGGCACCCAGGATGGGGCTGAGCCCGGTAGGTGGCCGCCTTTTCAGGCGGGCCTTCCAGGCCTGCTGGTACAGGTCCTTGAAGTCTTCGTACGGGTAGCTCGGCCGGGACGTTGACGGTCTTGGAGATGGAGGTGTCAACGTAGGGCTGCACGGTTTCCATCATCGCCGCGTCTCCGGGGCCGTCATGGCCAGGGCGTTGACGACGTAGTCGGGCAGGTTGTCCCGTCGCCGCCCTGCGACTTGAACAGCCGCCAGGCGTGATCCTCGACCACGTATTCGCTGCAGGCTGCCGTCGGCCTCGCGCCGCGACGCGTGTAGGTCCAGGAGAACGGCGGCTCGATGCCGTTGCTGGCGTTGTCGGCAAAGGCCAGGCTGACCGTGCCGGTAGGCGCGATGGACAGCAGGTGGCTGTTGCGGATGCCGTACTTGCGGATGTCGGCCTTGATGTCGTCAGGCAGGGCGAGGCGAAGCTGCCCTCACCCTTCTTGCTGCCCTTGCCCAGGTAGCGGTCGGCATCGAACTGCGGGAAGGCGCCCTTTTCCTTGGCCAGCTCGACCGAGGCACGGTAAGCGGCGTTGCGCATGGTCTCGGCAATGCGGGCGGCCATGGCGCGGCCCTCGGCGCGGTCGTAGCGCAGCTTCAGCATGGCCAGCGTGTTGCCCAGGCCGGTGAAGCCCACGCCGATGCGGCGCTTGGCGGCGGCTTCGGCGCGCTGCTTGTCCAGCGGCCAGAAGGTCACGTCCAGCACGTTGTCCAGCGCGCGCACCTGGATGGCCACCACGTCCTCGAAGGCGGCGAAGTCGAAGGTCGGCTCGCCGCCCTGACCGAAGGCATTGCGCACGAAGCGGGTGAGGATGATGGGGCCCAGGTCGCAGCAGCCATAGGGCGGCAGCGGCTGCTCGCCACAGGGGTTGGTGGCCCCGATGGTCTCGCAGTAGTTGAGGTTGTTGTCGCGGCCGATGGCGTCGAGGAACAGGATGCCGGGCTCGGCGGGGTCGTAGGTGGACTTCTGCGATCGTGTCCCACAGCTGCCGGGCCGGCACGCGGCGGTAGACCCACTTGCCGTCGTCACGCTGGTAGGGCGCCGGCGGCCACGACCTTGCGGCCGGGCGGGCGCGGTGCACCAGCCCCAGTCGGCGCTGTCCTGCAGCGCCTTCGCGAAGGCGTCGGTGACGCCGACCGAGACGTTGAAGTTGTTCCAGCGGCGGGGTGCGCTGGCGGTGATGAAGTCCAGCACGTCCGGATGGTCGATGCGCAGCACGCCCATCTGGGCGCCACGGCGGCTGCCGGCGCTCTCGACGGTGGCGCAGCTCTGGTCGAAGACGTTGATGTAGCTGCACGGACCGGAGGCGATGGAGTGCGTGCCCTGACCTCGGCGCCATTGGGGCGGATGCGGGAGAAGTCGTAGCCGACGCCGCCACCCCGACGCATGGTCTCGGCGGCCTCGCGCAGGGCCTCGTAGATGCCGGGGTAGCCCTGGTCGTCGTAGCCCTGGATGCAGTCACCCACGGGCTGCACGAAACAGTTGATGAGGGTGGCCTGGATGTCGGTTCCGGCTGCACTCATGATGCGGCCCGCACCGATGGCACCGGCGTGCAGGTTGCCCAGAACTTTGCTTCCCACTCGTCACGGATCTCGGGCTTCGACCGAGGCCAGCGCGCGCCCACCCGGCAAACAGCTCGGCTTCGGTCTTCACCGTCCTTCAGGTATTTCTCGGCCAGCACATCCTGGCTGATGGGCTGGACGGGCAGCGCCGACGAGGTGTGGGCGGCAGGCAGGACATCACGTTTCATAGGGCGTACATTCCAGAACGACAGGGCGCAACGGGCCATCCGGCCCGTTTTGCCAGAAAAACGAAAAACGGCCGGGAGGCCGATAAAGACGAAGGCGCCGCCGTCAGGTTGGACAGCGCGTCGAGCCGGCAGGCCGGGAGGAGGATCCCGCCGCAGGAAAGCTGAACCGAAAGAAAACCTTGTCGCGCCACGAAGGCGTGGAAACGCCGGGAACCCGCTGCACGAGCCGTTTTCCACGGGATGGCAGGTGCTGGCGAGCCATGGGCCGCAGCGACTTGCCGTTCCGTAAAATAACACATACAGTGTCCCCATGCCTCACCATCACGCCAGACAAGGGGTCGGGCAGGTCGATTGTAAGCCCGGAGCGATCCGGCGTGGGTGTTTCAAAGAGAAAAACGTCGGGCTGTGGCGTGGACGCGACCCTGCGGGCCGCGCACCACGACAGACGCGGCGGCGAGACACGGCGCGAGATAGGGCTGAGGCCGGGCGTACAGCGGCACGAGATACCGACAGGCGGCCCCTCTGAAAGGGTCAGGCCTTCATGCCTTCGGAAGCCCCTCTTCCGGGCAGCAGAGGGCTGTGGCCCATGGCCAACAGTACGGTGGCCAGGATGATGAGCGACGCTCCCACCAGCATGCGCCCCGAGGGCTCTTCGCCAAACAGCCACCAGGCGCAGGCGATGGCGTAGACGGGTTCGAGGGCAATGATCATGCCGGCACTGCGGGCATCGAGCGCCTGCGTTTTGAGACGAACAGGGTGTGCGCCAGGCCCGTCACAGGACGCCCAGCACGGCCAGCCAGAACCAGCTGGCCAGGTCGATGGTGCCGGCGGCCGAGGCAGCCACCTGGGAAGGAGCCACCTGGGAAGGAGCCGCCTCGGAAGAGGCTGCCAGGGGAGGCGCCACCGGGGATGCGACATGTGCTGCACCCGTCATGGGCACGCCCTCACCCCCGCTTGCCAGACCGAGGCCCAGCAGGGGCAACACCAGCAGCGCAACGACGAGGTTCGCCAGAAAGCCACCTGATGGCATCCATGCCCTGATTGCCGCGGCGGTTGCAGATGGCCAGGCCGGCAAAGCTCAACCCCGAGGCCAGCCCCCACAGGAGCCCCACGGTGCCCTGATCACCGACGTCGAACGAGGGCGTGACCAGCACCAGCCCCAGGGTGACGAGCGCCAGCATCGTGCCCTCGGCCCGGCCAATGTGCTCGCGGAACAGCACAACATCCAGCAGGGCAATGAAGGCCGGAAGCTGGCAAAGCCCAGCGTAGCCAGCAACGCCGCCCACCTTGACGGCCATGAAGAAGGTGATCCAGCGCACGGCCAGCAGAAAGCCGCTGGCCAGCACAATGCCGAGCGCGGCGCGGGCCCAGCCCCCTGCAGCAGCGGCCTGCGCTGCACCCGGCCAGCACCAGCAGCGCGGTTGCGGCAAACCCTGCCCTGCCGGCGGTGATGGCCACGGCATCGAAACGGATGAGGGCGCCGAGGATGCCGGTGAGCCTCGATGCCACAGCCACCCATGGGCGGCCGCGAGTGCCCTGACGTGCGGGTTTCGCGACCCGCTCATTGTCGAGGCTTGTCGGCGCTCAGGACACCCGATCAACCCTGCCAGTGCACGCGATGGATCTCGCAGCGTGCTGCGGGCATCCTGCAGCCTTCACGCCCTCGATGAAATGTGCGGTCCTGTTGTGGGCATCAGCGCCGCCTGATCCTTCCAGTGCTCGACGATGGCGGTGACCCGTCCTCGGCATAAGCGGCGCTAAGGAACGCAGCCGGCTTCCTGACGGCCGGGCCGCCACCAGTTCGGCCGTGGCTCTGCTTCAGGCGGTCCAGGTGACCGGGCTTGACCTGCAGCGTGACGACGAGATGGATGGGTTCGGACATCGGAAGCACCTCCCTGATTTCAGTTCTGTACAGTGCGGTCTATGTTACCGAAGCCGTCTCCGGTCAGCGCTGGCAATCCCGGACGACCTGCTCCCGCAGACAGGGCCTTGGCGGCCGTCCTTTTCGACGGTGGCGTCGTTGTGGATACGATAAAGAAGTTTTCATGATGAACGACGCCGGTGGCGATCATATAAGATCGAGTGATGATGACCCCGAGTTCTCCAGACCGTGGGAACCGCGAAGGCGAGACTCAAGCCGGGCACACAGAGTCCGCCCCCGTCGTGCGCACCCACGCATCATCCCGTTCCATACCGGGCATGCGGCTTGATGCTGCCTGCCTGATCCATGCGCTGAGTCCGCTGTTGTGGATTTCCCCAGGCCGCACTGCTGGCGCTGGGTGTCGCTCGTCTGCAGTCGGGTGCGGGCCTGGCCGGTGTGGCGCCAGCCCGCAGCAGGCATCGTCATGGCCGGCCTGCTGCGTGCCTGGCTGGATGCCTGAGCAGCACCCGGATGTTCGAGTCGGCGCGTTCCCACCTGAGTCTCTGGCGGAACGGGCCATCACCTCTGTCTGCGCGTTCGCCGCTGGATCGTTCCCGGCCGCATGCCGGCACGGCCGCCAGCGTGCTGGCCGAACAGGCCGAGGCCATCCTGCCGTGGCTGACGCGCCACCACGGTGCCACGTGGCGCGTGCGCCTGATGCCCCTGATGATCCTGCTGCCCGTGGCGTGGCGTATATGCTGGGCCGCTGCGACCGTGCTGATCACGGCGGCCCCGCTCATTCCGCTGTTCATGGTGCTGGTGGGCTGGCGCCTGCGCGAGCGCGCGAGGCAATGGCTGCGTGCAGATGAGCAGCATGAACGCTCCTGCTGGACCGGCTGCGCGCGCCCACGCTGCGTGCACTGCGGGAGCGTGCAGGCCACAGCCCGTCGGTTGCGTGCCAGTGCCGAAGACCCGCGCCAGCGCACGATGAGGGTGCTGCGCATCGCCTTCCTGTCTTCGGCAGTGCTGGAGCTGTTCTCGGCGCTGGGTGTGGCCATGGTGGCGGCCTACGTGGGCTTTCATCTGCTGGGCTATCTGGAGTTTGGTGCCTGGGGCGGTCGGCTCACGCTGGGCGAAGGGCTTTTCATCCTGCTGCTGGCGCCCGCGTTCTTCGAGCCGCTGCGGGAACTGGCTGCGGTCTGGCATGACCGGGCGGCCGGCGTGGCCGCCATGGACGCCCTGGAGCGGCTGAACGAGAACGGCCTGCCCCTGCTGGATGAGGCCCATGCCGTTCGGCCTGACACCGAAGAGCCGGCAATGGATCCCCTTCCATCCGCCCGCCATGATCGGCCAGCCCCCGACGCGGTGAAGCCGGCATCGGTAAAAGCGGCATCAGTGAAACCGGCATCGGTGGATCCTGCATCACCCCAGCGTCCAGCTCCCGGTGTGCGGCTCTCGGACCTTGGCTTCGCCTTTCCCGACGAGAAACCGGTGTTTCAGGGTTTCGCTGGTGGTGCGCCCCGGCGAGCATGTGGCCCTGGTGGGCGGCAGCGGCACGGGCAAGACGGTCCTGATGTCGCTGCTGGCCGGGCTGCTGGTTCCCACGAGCGGGCGCATCGAGATCGACGGCCAGATCCTGGCCCCGGACACGGTCCGGGCGCTGCGTGAACGCATGGCCTGATGGGGCAGCGCGCGCCGTGTTTGCCGCCCCTGTGCGAGACAACATCGCGCCCGGCCGCCCCAGCGTCGATGATGAACGGGTGCGCCAGGCCATCACCCAGGCCCGACTCGACACGGTGGCCCAGGCCCATCCGGGCATCTCGCTGGGCGAAGGCGGAACGGCCGTGTCGGGGAAGGGCGAGGCCGCGCGTCTTGCACTGGCGCGCCTGATGGCTGCGCCTGCAAAGCCGACCTGCTGCCGGCCGACGAGCCCACGGCGCCCACCTGGACAGGAAACCGCCGATCAGGTCGCCGGAGTTCCCTGGGCTGACGCTGTGCGGGGCGACACGCTGATCGTGCACCACGATCCCTCGAGCTGCGCGCATGGACTACGCACGTGCAATTGCGCCTCCCTGCTCCGAGAGACCGCGGCATGACAGTGAAAGGACGACCCGCTGACCGGAAGAAGGACACCCAGGTGAAAGGATGGTGTGGCCCGTCGCTCCTGCCCTGCCCGCTCCTGGAAGGCAATGCGAGGGCGCGTCAGTACGCTGTGACATGTTGCGGTGCTGGCCGCCGTAGCGGTGCTGGCCGGCGCTGCGCTCGTGCTGGGCCCGTCAGGATGGTTCATCACGGCGAACCTTACGCCATTGCCGGGCTGCAGCCCACCGCCACCGCGCGCTGGCCTTCGATGTCTTCGGCGCCATCTGCCGGCATCCGGCGCCGCTGCTGGCGCTGGCCGCGCCGTGTCCGCCCGCGGAGGCAGGCTTTGCCACCCGGGCGCCACTCTGGCGGCGCTGGCGCAGCTGCGTGAACGCCTCTTCCGCGGCTGGGCAAGAAAGCCCCAGCACGTCCAGGACCTGCTGCGCCGTCCGGCACGGGCCTCTTGTTTCAGCTGACGCACGGACCCGATGCGCTGGACGCCTTCTATCTTCGCCTGGCTGCGCCGTGCCGCGGCGCTGGGCGACGGACGCTGCTGGCCACGGTGGTGGTCGCACGATGTCGCCCTGGCTCGGCCTCGCGGCAGAGCGGCTGGAGACTGATCATCGGCCCTGGCCGTGATCATCGTGCAGGCCCGCCGCTCGCGGCTGCCCGCCACGGCGGGCCCTGCTCACGGAAAGGCTGCGCGCAGACCGTGGACCTGGTGTCGGGCCGAGACGGAACTGCTCATGCGCGTGCTGGCCGCCCAGCGCGACACCCTGCGCCGCACGGACGAACGTCTGGCGCACGCCGACCGTCGTCTGCAACGGCTGGACGCGAAAGCGGCGGCCATCCACAGCGTGGCCGGCAGCCCCACGCTGGCCCCTGGACTGCACCTGCTGGGCGTGGCCCGCTGGCCGTACGGGAGGCAGATCCGCAGGCTGCCGGAAGCAGCCCCTGGCGCTGCGATCGCGCTGACGGCCACCGGAACCTTTTGCGGCGTGCGCGCCGGGGAGCGGTCTCCGAATCAGGGCGAGCCTGGCTAGCGGCGCGTCGATCTTTCTCCCCCATTGCACCGCGACCGTTCAGCGCCCAACGCCCTGACACGGGCTGTGCGATCATCGTGGATGACGTATCGGTCCGTCATCCGGACAGTCCTGTGGATGCACTGACCGCACTGTCGCTGAAGCTGGCCCGCGGGCGGGCGGGTCGCGTGGTCGGGTTCAGCGGCGCAGAGCAGGTCGACACCGATGGCGCTGATCGCCGGAGAGCGCCATCCGCACACCGGGCGCGTCCTGGCGGCAGCCGGCGCCTCGCCGACCAGCGTCCGGACCCATTCCACGAGACGAGCTTCGCGCGACAACCTGCGCTCTCGCCACGACCCGGACGCTGATGACGCGCCGCTCTGCGGCAGGGCTGGAAGCGGCCCGGACTGGCCGAGGCCATACGGCGTCTGCAGGCCGGGCTGGACACGCGACTGGGTGAAGGCGGCCTGGGGCTGCGTCCGGCCAGGCCCGCCGCCTGGCACTGGCCCGGCTGCTGCTTCAGAAGCGCCCCCTGTGGCTGCTGGATGAGCCGACCGAGGGGCTGGATGCCGCCACGGCCGCCGATGTGCTGGCCCGACTGGACACGCTGGGCCAAGGGCGTGCATGGCTGATGGCCGCCCATCTGCGCCGCGAAGCGGCACTGGCCGATCGCCTGCTGGTGCTGCGCAACGGCAGGCTTGAAGGTGAATTTCCGGCGTGGCGGCGGGGGCTTCGAGGCTACGCTGGCTGCGCTGAGACCCGATTGATACACCATCCCGAAACCGGGAAGAGGAACCCCCAACATGGATGTCGACATCGTCAGCCTATCAAGGCTGCAATTTGCGCTGACAGCGCTCTACCACTTCCTGTTCGTCCCGCTCACGCTGGGTCTGTCCATCCTTCGCCATCATGCGACGGTCTACGATGACGGGACGTTCATCTGGCGTGACATGACCCGGTTCTGGGGCGCTCTTCAGCATCAACTTCGCCATGGGCGGGCCACCGGCATCGTGATGGAGTTCGCAGTTCGGCATGAACTGGAGCTACTACAGCCACTATGTCGACGACATCTTCGAGCGCCGCTGGCCCTGGAGGGGCTGATGGCCTTCTTCATGGAAGCGACCCTGGTCGGCCTCTTCTTCTTCGGCTGGGATCGGCTGTCCAAGGTCAAGCACCTGCTGGTGACTGCCTGGGCGGTGGCCATCGGCTCGCGAACTTCTCGGCGCTCTGGATCCTGATCGCCAACGGCTGGATGCAGAACCGGTGGGCGCAGAGTTCAACCCGCAGACCATGCGGATGGAGATGAAGGACTCTTTGCCGTCCTCACCAACCCGGTGGCGCAGGCCAAGTTCGTGCACACGGTTTCGGCGGGTTATGTCGCAGCCGCCATCTTCGTGCTGGGCATCTCGGCCTGGTACGTGCTCAAGGGCCGGCACCTGCAGCTGGCCAGGCGCTCGATGACGGTGGCCGCATCGTTCGGTCTGGCGGCCTCGCTGTCGGTGGCGGTGCTGGGTGACGAAAGCGGCTACCTCACGACGGACACCAGAAGAGTGAAACTGGCGCCATCGAGGGTATCTGGGATGCGAGCCGGCCCCCTGCCCCGTTCACGGCCTTCGGTTTTCCTGACCAGGAAGCCCGCGAGACGCACTATGCCGTGCACGTGCCCTGGGTCATGGGCCTGATCGGCACGCGCTCGCTCACCACGGAAATCCCCGGCATCAAGGATCTGGTCCAGCGCGCCGAGCACCACATCCGTGACGGCCTGAAGGCCTATGACGCCCTGCAGAAGATCCGTGCCGCCAAGGGCAACCTCGACGCCAACGCACCAGAGCGCACCATCTTCGAGGAACACGGCCATGCGCTGGGCTACGCACTGCTGCTCAAGCGCTATGTGGACGATCCCCGTCAGGCCACGCCCGAGCAGATCAGCCGCGCGGCCTGGGACACGGTGCCGCAGGTGGCCCCGCTGTTCTTCTCGTTCCGTGCCATGGTCGGCGTGGGCCTGTTCCTGATCCTGCTGACCGCCACGTTCTTCTGGCTGTCGGCACGCCGGCTGGATGCTACCCGTGGCTGCTGCGGGATTGCCGTGTTCGCCATCCCGCCGCCGCCCTGGATCGCCACGAAAGCGGCTGCCCGTGGCCGAGCTGGGACGCCAGCCCCGGGTCATCGAGGGGTGCGCACGGCCGTGGCCGTCTCGAACCTGGGCGCCTCCACCGTGCTCTTCACGATTGCCGGCTTCGTGGCGATCTACCACCGTCCTGCTGATCATCGAGATGAAGCTGATGTTCAAGGCCATCCGCAAGGGTCCGGAAGTCCATCCGGCCTCGCATGAAACTTCAGCCCGGTGAAGCCAGCGCCCTGGCTTCCGCACAGTGATACTGCAAGGAAAAGGAACAGATCCTCCACGAACTCGTCTCCATGAAGTGCTGCGCGTGATCTGGTGGGCACTGATGGGCGTGCTGCTGATCGGCTAGCGGTGACCGACGGCTTCGACCTGGGCATCGGCACGCTGCTGCCCTCGCGCGCGCAATCGATATCGCAGCGCGCACCGTCACTCAAACACCATCGGCCCCATCTGGGGAAGGCAACCAGTCTGGCTGATCCTGGGGGGCGGCGCCATCTTCGCCGCCTGGCCGCAGCTGTACGCGGTGTCGTTCTCGGGCTTCTACCTGGCCATGTTCGCCATCCTGTTCGCATTCATCCTGCGACCGGTGGCCTTCAAGTTCCGCAGCAAGCGCGAAGACCCCGCCTGGCGCAGCCGCTGGGATGCCGTCCTGTTCATGGCGGGGCTTCTGCCCTCGATCATCTTCGGAGTGGCCGTGGGCAACGTGCTGCAGGGCGTGCCCTTCCACATCGGGGAAGACATGCAGATCTTCTATGAAGGCACCTTCCTTGGTCTGCTCAACCCCTTCGGCCTGCTGTGCGGGCTGGTATCGCTGGCCATGCTGGTGATGCACGGTGCGTCCTGGCTGCAGCTCGCACCCGGTATCGTGGCCGTGAGCGCGCACGACGCTTCGGCATTGTGGCGGCCATCCCGACCGTGGTGCTGTACGCAGTGGGCGTCGTGCTGGCCCATCTGGTGAACGGCTACGTCATCACCAGCAACCTGCCCACCGATGGGGTCTCGAACCCGCTGCTCAAGACCGTGAGCACGCAGGCCGACGCCTGGTTTGCCAACTACGCGGCCCACCCGCTGCTGTGGGCGGTTCCGGCTGTGGGCCTGGCAGGTCCGCTGCTGGCGGCGCTGTGCTCTGCCGGTCGCCGTCATGGCAGCCCTGCTGACCCGGGGGCCTGGGCATTGCCGGTATCATCGGCAGCGTGGGGGCATCGATGTTCCCGTTCATCCTCCCATCGTCCAGCATGCCTGCGGCGAGCACGACGGTGTGGGGACTCGTCCTCGAGCCACCCTCGCACGCTGTTCATCATGCTCATTTCCGCGGCCATCTTCATGCCCATCATCCTGACCTACACGAGCTGGGTCTTCACGGTGCTGCGCGGCAAGGTGGACGCTGACGACATCCGGAAGGGCAAGGGTCATGCGTACTGATCCCTGCTGCCTCACTCTCCCCGCACCGCTTTCACCGATAAGGACACCGACCATGGTTGTTCCTGCCCGGATCCTGGGCCTGCCCCGGCAGCTGCCTTTGCCGTGCTCAACGCAATGTGGTTCGAGCTGATGGAAGATGACGCCATCCGGCGTGACCGGCTGGAGCCGCACCGAGAAACCGTGACGCTACCGGTCCCGGCGCAGCTCAGCGCGTGCGGGCAGCGCGACCCCCGTTTGCGGGCAGACATGCGCGGGACAGGCCTTCGCGGCCTGCCCGGGCTCTGAAGGATTCAGATGCCGCACAGGCCTGAAGTGACACGGATCTCGCCCGTGTTGCCGGGTCGAGACCGGCAGCAAGCGAGAGCGGCAACAGGAACAACTCCGCACACGACGGCGGCGACGTGATGCCGCGCTCATGCGCGCGTTGCCAAAACAGGGGAGACGAGATAGGGCGCAAGCGCTGAAATGCGCGGGCTGCAGCGGCGGGAACCGACCGGGATGTCGACGGTCAGGACCTTGGGGTGCTGGCCATAGGGCCTGTACGCTACGACCACCGACCCAATGATGCCGCGATGATGGAATGTGGAGCGGGCGACGAGCTCGAAACTCGCGACCAGGCTTGGGAAGCCGGCGCTCTACTAACTGAGCTACGCCCGCATGGCGCGCATTGTACGATGATGTCTGTCCGCCTGCCCAGCTGCACTGTGGCATGACGGCCGCGCCTTCCCGGTACATCCGGCAGGCGGCTGTGGGCAACATCGCTCCCATCCGTGAAGAATGGCGGGACAGAAGACTGCGTGTCGTCAGATCTGCGCAACACTCCTCGACGATGGTCGGGCCTCGGGCGGCGCCTGACGGGATCCGATCGCCTCCTTATCATGGAGGGTCTTTAGCACGTTGCGGGCGCATGCCGGGCGACCTTTCTGCTGAACCGTGTCGGGTCTTCCGCGCACGACGCCCCGGTGCCCCTGTCGCGGGTAACGCGCAGGCCGCGACCTTGCGGCTTCCCATCAGCGGTGCCGCAACTCATCGCCCCAGGCGTGCGTGCGCCCCCTTCCCGGGATTCTGCTTTCACCGTCATGGACTCTCCTGCTGCTGCGCCCCAGGCGCCGGCAAATGCACCTCTGCCTTTCCCCGAAGCCCATCCTGTGGCTGACGGCTCGATGACGTCGCTGGCGCGGGCACCTCGCTGGCCAAGCAGATCTTCCCATCGTGGTAGCGCAGGGCACCACGGCACTGAGGCTGGCCGTTCCCTCGGCCCCTGGTGCTGATCCCGTTCTGGACGCCTGTGGCGGCACCGCATGCCGCGCCATGACTGGTGGTGGTGGCGCGCTACGGCATGACGCTGGGCATGATGAACATGCTCTTCTACCTGGCGCTGGAAACGATTCCTGTCTCGGCATTGCGGTGGCCATCGAGTTCTGCGGACCGCTGTCGGTGGCGCTGTTTGCATCGCGCCGGCCCATCGACTTCGTTCTGGATCGGCTGCACGGTGGCGGGTCTGCTGATGCTGTTGCCCATCTGGCATGGTGGCGATGACGCGGCAGCCGCCCACGCCGTGGTCGAAGGCGCACAGGGCGTGGTACCTGGCGTGGCCTCGGCCAGTCTGGATCCGCTGGGCATGCTGTACGCGGCCGGTGCGGCCGTGTGCTGGGCGGGCTACATCATCTTTGGCAAGAAGACGCAGCACCTGCACGCCGGCACGACGGTGGCGCTGGGGGTCAGCATCGGCGCGCTGATGATGTTCCCCATCGGCGTGGTGCATGCCGGCACGGCGCTGTTTGAGCCGAAGGTGCTGCTGATCGGACTGGGGGCGGCTGTCGTGTCCAGCGCCATTCCGATGTTCCTGGAGATGGTCGAGGCTGCGCGGGCTGCAGGCCGGCACCTACGGGGTGATGACGAGTCTCGGAGCCGGCGCTGACTCGTGGTAGGCCATGCTGGTGCTGGGCGAGCTGCTGACGCTGACGCAGTGGTGCGCCATCGCGCTGACGGTGACGGCCGCTAGGGGCAGTGCGCTGACCTCGCAGCGTGGCGGATGAGAATGCGGAAAGTCTGCATCCCTCCCCACGCATGAAATCCTTCTTCCATTGGTTCGAAAGCCGGATTGACCCGTATCCGGATGAAACCCGACTGATCGCCGAACGAAGCCTGTGGCGCTTCGTGCTCTCTTCGCTGCAGGGTGCGGCGCTGGCTGGTGCTGCTGTTCCGACGGTGGCGGGCATCGGCGTGCTGGAGGCGCTGCTGTTCCAGTGGATGGGCTTCGTGGTGGACTGATCGGTCGCTACACGCCCGAGACGCTGTGGGCCGAGAAAGGCGGCACGCTGACGATCATGGGCGTGGTGCTGGTGCTGAGCCCGCTGCTGGTGCTGATATCGTCGGCACTACGCTTCCAGTCGCTGCAGGGCGTGCTGCCGATGCGGCTGCGCTGGCGCTTTCACCGGCTGATGCTGGCCCAGAGCCTGAGCTTTCTATCAGACGAGTTCGCGGGCCGCGTGTCGGCTAAGGTGATGCAGACGGCGCTGGCGGTGCGCGAGGTGGTGATGACCTTCGCCGACATGGCCACCTACATCGTCGTCTATTTCCTGACGAGCTCGGTGGTGCTGTGGAAGTTCGATGCCTGGCTGCTGCTGCCGTTCGTGACATGGATCGTGCTGTTTGCCGCCACGATGGTCCGGACGGTGCCCCAGCTGGGCAAGCTGGCGGCGGCGCAGGCCGATGCCCGCGCGCTGATGACCGGCCGCATCACGGATGCCTACAGCAACATCGCCACGGTCAAGCTCTTCTCGCACAGCGACCGCGAATCCCGCTACGCACGCTCGGCCATGGAGGACTTCATGGTCACGGTGCATGCCCAGATGCGCTGGTGACGACGCTGGAAGTCGTGCGCAGACGGTGAACATGCTGCTGACGGGCGGCACGGCTGCCATCGGCCTGTGGCTCTGGCACCATGGCAAGGCCAGTCCGGGCGCGGTGGCTGCCGCCACGGCCATGGCGCTGCGCATCAACGGATTGTCGCAATGGATCATGTGGCAGTCGGCCTCGCTCGAGATAGCCACCGGCACCATCCGCGACGGCATCAACATCGCTGACCCGGCCGCACACGGTGCTGACAGCCCAACGCTGTTCCGCTGGTGGTGAAGCAGGGTGGCATCCGCTTCGAGCATGTGGACCCTCGCAGCAGCGAGAACGCCCGGCGCGAGCACCGGCCGCGCTGGAGGACTCTGCTCGACATCCGCCCCGGCGAGCCCATTCTGCAGGACGCTTCGCGTGCGAAAGTCCACCATCGTGAACCTGCTGCTGCGCCTATGACGGCAGAAAGCGCCATCACCATCGACGCGGCCGTAGAATATCGCCGACGTGACGCAGAACCTGCTGCGGGCGCAGATCGGTCAGGTGACGCAGGACACGTCGCCGCGTGTTCACTGCGCGTGCGCGACAACATCCGCATGGCCGTCCGGATGCCACCGACGAAGCAGAACCCGGACGCCGCCCGGCGTGCGCAGGCCGATGCCTTCATTGCAGCGCTGGAAGATCCCCAGGGCACGGGCTTTGACGCAGGTAGGGTGAACGGCGCGCAGCTTCGGCGGGCAGCAGCCAGCGCATTGCCATTGCCCGGGTGATGCTGAAGAACGCGTCGATCCTGCTGCTGGACGAAGCCACCAGTGCGCTGGACTCCGAGGTGGAAGTGGCCATCTCAGTGACAGCCTGAACGAGCTGATGAAGGCAAGACGGTGATCGCCATTGCGCACCGGCTCGACACTGCGCCATGCGACCGGCTGGTGGTGCTGGACAAGGGGCGCATCGTGGAAGAAGGCACGCACGCCGAGCTGCTGGCCCGCGACGGGCTGTACGCACGGCTGTGGGCGCACCCAGAGCGGCGGTTTCCGGCCGAGCAGGTGCTCAAACGAGTGAGGCAGATGACAGACCGAAAGGCAGTGAGTGAACCTGCCGACGGCGGTGGTGTCCCTCCGCTGAAAGCCGAAGCTCAACGTCTCGCTCTACAACAGCGCCCCGTTCTCAACCCCGTATTTCATGAGCGAACACGCCAACCACGCGACCGGCTGGGCGGCACGCCACGCCGGCGCATTCCGACGCCCAACCTTCTCCGGCCACGCAGGCCATCAACGTGCGGCTGCGGCCGCTGCCGGGGCTGATCTTTGCCAGCCGCTGGCTGCAGCTGCCGCTGTACCTGGGCCTGATCGTGGCCCAGGCGGTCTACGTGCAGCACTTCCTGATGGAGCTGTGGCACCTGGTGGAAGCCGCCTTCGGCAAACCAGCACTGCTGCTGCAGGCGCTGGTCGAAAGCATCGGCTACCGCCCGGACAAGCCGGTGACCTCGCTGGACGAGACCGCGATCATGCTGGTGGTGCTGGCGCTGATCGACGTGGTGATGATCTCCGAACCTGCTGATCATGGTGATCGTGCGGCTTCGAGACCTTCGTGAGCCGGATGGACCCGCAGGCCACCCCGACCAGCCGGAATGGCTGAGCCACGTCAACGCCTCGGTGCTGAAGGTGAAGCTGGCAATGTCGATCATCGGCATCAGCTCCATCCACCTGCTGAAGACCTTCATCAACGCCGACAACTACACCGACCGCACGCTGATCGCGCAGACGGCCATTCACCTGACCTTCCTGCTGTCGGCCATGGCGGCTACTGCCTATACCCGACAAGCTGATGTCGGGCGCGTACAAGCAGGACAAGCACTGACCGGCACGGCACCGGACGGTGCTGGCCCAACGGCCCGACAGGTCTCCCATGGCCTGTCGGGCCGTTTGCTTTCTCGGGCTGCGGGGCCCCGGCGGCGGGTCGCAGCCAGCCCGTTTCCGCCCCTGCCTGCTGGCGTTTCCTGGCGGCTGTCCCCGGATTGCGGCATACTGCGGCCGGTTGACCGGCAACGTGCTGCAGACGCAGCCATCCTGCAGATGATCGAGATTCTCCTGAACGGCAGTGCCCATCCCGTGCTCCCGGACAGCAGCCTGGGCTCGATCTGGTTCAGGCCCTGGGCTATGCGGGCAGCGCATCGCCATCGAGCGCAACGGCGAGATCGTGCCGAAGTCGCACTACGCCCAGACCCGCCTGGCCGCAGGCGACCGGCTGGAAATCGTGGTGGCGGTGGGCGGCGGCTGAGACCCGGCATCCGCTCCATGTTCCGCCTCGCCATGAGGCATGCCCACTGCAGGCCGTCCGTCCGGCCTTCGTTCATTCTTTTTCAGCATTCAGGAGGCCGTCATGACTTTCCGTCGCCGATCCCCTGGTCATCGGTTCCCGCATCATCGCGGCTGCTGGTGGGTACCGGCAAGTACATCGATTTCCAGCAGACGCGCGAGGCCATCGACGCCAGCGGTGCCGAGATCGTCACCGTGGCCATCCGCCGCACCAACATCGGCCAGCATGCCGGGCAGCCCAGCCTGCTGGATGCGGGACCGCCCGATCGCTTCACCATCCTGCCCAACACGGCGGGCTGCTACAGGCCGAGGACGCCGTGCGCACGCTGCGGCTGGCCCGCGAGCTGCTGGACGGCCACACGCTGGTGAAGCTGGAAGTGCTGGGCAACGAGCAGAACCTGTTCCCGAACATGCCCGAGACGCTGGCCGCGGCGCGCACGCTGGTCAAGGAAGGCTTCGAGTGATGGTCTACCGCAGCGACGACCCCCATCCAGGCGAAGATGCTGGAAGACATCGGCTGCGTGGCGATCATGCCGCTGGCCTCGCTGATCGGCTCAGGCATGGGCATTCTCAACCCCTGGAATCTGAAGCTGATCCTGGAACAGACCCGGGTGCCGAGTGATCGTCGATGCCGGCGTGGGCACGGCGTCGGACGCCACGGTGGCCATGGAACTGGGCTGCGCGGCGGTGCTGATGAACACGGCCATTGCCAAGGCGCAGGACCCGATCATGATGCGCGCGGGCCATGAAGGCCGGCGTGGAAGCGGGCCGCCTGGCCCCGGCTGGCTGGCCGCATGCCACGCAGCTATTATGCGGCCACGCCGTCTTCGCCCACGGAAGGCTGCTGCCCAGCGTGGCACGCTGAGTGCCCACCGCGGGGGCCCGTCGCCCCTTCCGTGCCCTCCTCGCTTTCGCCATTGCCGCGCTTTGCACACTACCGCGCCGTCGTCATCGATGAGTTCCTTGTCCACCGATCCCGCCACTGTTCCCGCTACTCCCCGCCACCCCTGACACCGACGCGCCGCACCGGCGCGGCATCCGCAGCTATGTGCTGCGCCGTTCGCACTTCTCGGCTGCCCAGCGCGATGCCTGGGAACGGCTGATGCCGGTGTTCGGCCTGGCCTCATCAGGAGCAGGCGCTGGACCACCCGCAGGTGTTCAGCCGGCAGGCACCCGGTGGTGCTGGAGATCGGCTTCGGCATGGGCGACACCACGGCCGAGATTGCCGCCAATGCACCGGACATCGATTTCATCGCCATCGACGTGCACACGCCGGCGTGGGGGCTCTCCAAAGCTGATCGAGCAGAAGGAACTGTCCAACCTGCGGGTCATCGAGCATGACGCCCAGGAAGTGCTGCGGCAGATGATCGCCCCGGGTCGCTGACGGGCATCCATGTGTTCTTTCCCGATCCGTGGCCCAAGGCGCGGCATCACAAAGCGCCGGCTCATCCAGACGCCCTTTGTGCGCGAACTGGTGGCGGCGCTGCAGCCCGGCGGCTACCTGCACCTGGCCACCGACTGGCGGGACTACGCCGATCAGATGGCCGAGGGTGCTGGCCAGCACGACACGCTGGTGGCCGAGCTGCCCCGACCGCTGCCCAGCCCGTCACTGCCCTGCCCGCGCCCGTCCACCCGCTTCGAGCGGCGCGGCGGAACGACTGGGGCACGGGATCACCGACCTGATCCGCTACAAGCAGGCGTGATGCGGCACGATCGGCCCATGCCCAGCGCTCCCCACGCATCGTCCGACCCTGCATCGCAGCTGCCGCCCGTGCAGCCGCTGCCCGACCCGAAGGACCACCGCTTTTGCTGACCGGGGCTGCCGGCTTTCTGGGACGGCACGTCATCCGCTGCTGCATCGCCAGGGTGCACGGAATCATTGCGCTGCGCCGGGCCGAGCCGGCCGCCGCCGGACGCGACGGTGCAGGAAGCGGTCATTGACCTGAACGATGAAGCCGCCCGCGCCCAGACGCTGCACGATCTGAGGCCGGACCACGTCATTCACCTGGCCGGCTATGCCAATACGGATCGTTCTGTGGCCTCGATCGTCCAGGCGCTGCAGGTGAATCTGGTGGGCAGCATCAATCTGGTGCTGGGGGCGATGGACCGGGTGCCCGATTGCCGCGTGGTGGTGGCGGGCTCGATGGAAGCGGCCAATCCGTGGCAGGGCCCGCTGGCGCTGGGGTCGCCCTACGGGATGAGCAAGGCGATGGTGGAGGTGCTGACCGGCAGCCTGAACTGGCTCTATGGCACCAATGTGCTGAACATGCGCATCGGCATGGCCTATGGCGAGGACGACCCGAACCACCGGCGGCTGGTGCCTTCGGTGATCCTGTCGCTCCTGCAGGGACGTGCACCGGCCATTGGCAATCCGGGTCGGCTGTGCGACTCGATCCACGCCGAGGACGTGGCCGAGGCGCTGATTCGCGGCGCCCTGCTGCCCGGGCCGACCGGCCAGCATCGATGTGGGCAACGGCCGGCTGGGCAGTATCGCGGACGTGGTGGCCATCATCCAGCGGCTGCTGGGTACCGAGCTGCCGTTGCAGCCGGTGGAACGGCTGCAACGCAGCAACGAGCAGGCCCGCTGTGCCGACCTGCCGGCAATGACGGCCGCCCTGGGGAGCTGGCATCCCCGCATCAGTCTGGAGGAAGGTCTGGCCCGCGCCGTGGCGGGCTACCGCCAGGAGCTGGCCCAGCTCGATGACGCCATGCCGGGCGGGACGGCGCCACGCCGCCCGCACCGACCGGACGCCGCGCGCTCGCGCGGCGTTCAGGCATCAGCCCTTGAAGTAGGCTTCCAGATCGTCGCTGCCGCCGATGTGACGGCCACCGATGCGAGACCTGCGGCACGGTAGTGCGACCGCTGATGGCACGCACGGCCACGGTGCTGGCGTCACGGCCAGCACGATTTCCTCGTAGGACAGGCCCTTTTTCCTTCAGCAGGGCCTTGGCCTTGGCGCAGAACGGGCAGCCCGGCTTGGTGAAGATGGCCACGGACGGCGGCTGCTGGTAGTTCGGGTCCAGGTACTTCAGCATGGTGTCGGCATCCGACACCTCGAACGGGTCACCCGGCTTGTCCGGCTCGATGAACATCTTCTTGACGGTGCCGTCCTCGACCAGCATCGAATAGCGCCACGAGCGCTTGCCGAAGCCCAGGTCGTTCTTGTCCACCAGCATGCCCATGCCGGCGGTGAACTCGCCGTTGCCATCCGGGATGACGCCGATGTTCTCGGCTTCCTGATCGGCCTTCCAGGCGTTCATCACGAAAGTGTCATTGACCGAGACGCAGAGGATGCTGTCGATGCCCAGTTTCTTGAACACCGGGGCCAGCTCGTTGTAGCGCGGCAGGTGGGAGGACGAGCAGGTGGGCGTGAAGGCGCCCGGCAGCGAGAACTGCACCACGCGCTTGCCGGCGAACAGATCGTCGGTCGTCACGTCCACCCAGGCATCGCCCGAACGGGTATGGAAGACAACGGCAGGAACCTTCCTGCCTTCTGGCGATTGAGGGAGCTGCGTAACGGGCCTCCATGGAAAAAGAAGCCCGGATTTTACCAATGCACCCCGAGGGCCATGGGGCCAGAAGGCCAATGATGAGGATGCAGGCAATGTTGAGCAGCAGGCCCACGCGCACCATCTCGCCCAGCCGGACTTTTGCGCGGTGGCATAGACGATGGCGTTCGGCGGGGTGGCAATGGGCAGCATGAAGGCGCACGACGCCCCGCAGGCGATGATGGACGCCAGCGCGATGTCGGGCAGCTGCAGCGTGCGCGCCACCGTGATGAAGATGGGCATGAGCAGCGCCGCCGTGGCCGTGTTGGAGGTGAACCGGTCAGGAACACCACGAAGGCGGTGAGCGACAGCATGATGATGACCGGGTGCTGATGCCCCACGGCCGCCACGATGCTGTCAGCCAGGATCTTTCGCTGGCCCCGGTGTCCTTCATGACGATGGACAGCACCAGGCCGCCGCCGAAAAAGCATCAGCACGCCCATTCGGTGCTCCTGGATCTGCTTCCAGCTGGCCGAGCCGCCCACGCACATCACGACCACGGCCATCATGGCAATGACCGAATCGATGTTCTTGATGGGCTCTGGCAGCGCCAGCAGCTGCTGCAGCGGTCCGACCACCAGCTTGCCAGGATGAGCAGCACGGCCGTGGCGGCAAAGACGACCAGCGTGAGCTCCGCCGGCCATCCAGCGGGATGTCCTCGATGTCGACGATTGAACGGCACGCTGAAGTCGGACGCAGCACCACCCACAGCGACAGCACCATGGCCGGCATCATCAGCGCCACCACCGGCATGCCGTACTTCAGCCAGTCGGCAAAGCTGATGTCGATCATCGTGGCCAGCAGCGCATTGGGCGTGCTGCCCACCAGGGATGCCGATGCCGCCGATGCTGGCACTGAAGGCGATGCCCAGCAAGCACGAAGGCGTAGAGCTTGCGATTCTCTCCACGTCCACCCGCCGCAGGATGCCCAGGGTGAGCGGCAGCATCGCGGCGGCCACGGCCGTGTTGTTGACGAAGAGCGACAGGAACGCCGTGACGGCGAACAGGTAGAAGATGGTGAGCTTCAGGCTGCCGCCAGCCAGCCGGATGACGTGTCCGGCAATCCACAGGTCCAGCTTCTGGATGTGCAGCACGGCCGCGATGACGAAGCCACCGAAGAACATGAAGATGACCGGCTCGAGCAAAGGGCGCGAAGGCCGCTCTGGTGGACAGCACCCCCAGCCCGATGGCAAAGAGCGGGATCATCAGCGAGGTGACGGTGATGTGGAAGGCCTCGGTCAGCCACAGCACACCCAGACACCAGCAGCGCCAGCCCCGGTTCTCGACAGGCGAGAACGGCAGCCAGCGCAGCAGCAGGAAGAAGAGGACAAGATCGGCGGCCAGGATCAGCCAGCCGCGCCGATTGGCGACGACCGCGTCGGACACGATGAAAACTCCCGGGGAAGAAGAGGAAGGCCGGAAGTATGTCATGCCCCACCGGATAGGGACTTTCCCGAATGCGCCTGGCCGCCATCAGGACGCCTGCCCATCCGCCAGAAAGAAAGGACCGGCAAGGCGCAGCCGTGCCGGTCCGGGATGGGAGGAATGTCAGGAAAGCCGGACGATCAGTCCATGGCGCTGCCCCAGTGGAGCAGACCGGTGTGGGTGACCGCCAGGATGAGCAGGCCGGAAGATCACGCGGTACCAGGCAAACGCGCGATGTTTGCTGGCCACGAAGCGGATGAGCCAGTGCACGCAGGCCAGTGCGCTGAAGAACGCGAAGATGGTGCCCACGGCAAACAGCGGGATATCTCCGGCGCTCAGCGGTCGCGGCTCTTCCAGGTGTCATAGACGCTGGCGCCGATGAGCGTGGGGGATGGCCAGGTAGAAGGAGAACTCGGTGGCCACCTGACGTGACAGGCCGAAGATCATGCCGCCGATGATGGTGGAGCCGGAACGGCTGGTGCCCGGGATGAGCGCAAAGGCCTGCGCCAGCCCCAGCTTCAAGGCGTCGACGGCGGTGAGGGCTGTCTGATGTCGGTGATACGCGGCTTTGATGTTTTCCTGGCGCTTTTTCCACCAGGAAGATGATCAGACCGCCCACCACCAGGAGCAACGGCCACCGGCACCGGACCGAACAGATAGGTCTTGATGAGCTTGCTGAACAGCACGCCCAGCACCGCCGCCGGGATGAAGGCGATGATGATGTTGAGCGCAAAGCGCTGCTGCACGCGATCGGACGTGAGGCCAGCCGCACCTCTGCCGATGCGCTCGCGGTGGTACCAGATGACGGCCAGGATGGCGCCCGTCTGGATGGCGATGGCAAAGACGCTGGCCTTTTCGTCATCCCAGCCCAGCAGGGAGCTGGTGGAGGATGAGGTGGCCGGTGCTGGAGATGGGGAGGAACTCGGTCAGGCCCTCGACAATGCCGAGGATGACGGCCTTGACCATCAGGGGAGTGCGTAGAGGATTCCATGAGGCAGGGATGTTAACCCGCATCGTGGCAGGCACAGTGCCATCCCTGCCACTTTCACCGGCATCACAGCCCCTGGAACAGATTGATACAGAAAAGTCAGCCGCGCGACCACAGCCGATGGAAATGATGCACGGGTCCATGGCTCGGCCATCCACCCGCCGCCCCACCGTGAGCTGGCTGAGGCGGCCAGCGCGCCGGTGAGATAGTCGCGCGCGGTGCGGGCAGCGGCCGGCATGTCGGCCGACTGCGGTATGAGCGCAGCCAGCGCGGCCGACAGCGTGCAGCCGGTGCCGTGCAGGTTGTCGGTGTCGATGCGCGAGCCATCAGCTGGATCATCCGGTCGCCATCGAAGAGCAGGTCCACCGGTTGCCCGGCAGGTGGCCACCCTTGAGCAGCACCCAGCGCCCGTCGGCATCGGGTCAGCAGGGCAGGCGCAGCCGCTCGGCCATCCGGCGCATGCCCGCCACATCGTCGGGGGCGGACTGATCCAGCAGCAGCGCGGCTTCGGGCAGGTTGGGCGTGATGACGGTAGCCAGCGGCAGAACGGCCTCGGTCAGCATGCGGATGGCGTCGGCAGGCAACAGCACGTCGCCGCCCTTGGAAACCATCACCGGATCGACCACCAGCGCCGGCAGCTGGCCCTGAAAGCCAGCTGCGGCAGCGCATCGGCCACCGTGCGCGCAATGGCGGCGGTGCCCAGCATGCCCAGTTTGGCGCTGTCGATGCGCACGTCATCGAACAGCGTGTCGATCTGCAGCCGGATGAAGTCGGTGGAGACGCCTTCGATGCCGGTGACGGCCCGGGTGTTCTGGGCGGTGAGCGCGCAGATGACGGCGCAGCCATAGGCTCCCAGCGCCGAGAAGGTCTTGATGTCGGCCAGCACGCCCGCCCCGCCACTGGGATCAACGCCGGCGACGGTCAGCAGATTGGGAATGGTGCGCGCGGCCGCGCCAGACTGGCCGGCAAGCGCCGCAGGATCGACGTGGCCCGACACGGGGCGGTCGGAACGGGACATGGCGGGACTCCGGAACGGACACCGAGACGGATGGCATCCTATCACCCCGGCAGGGTAGCTGCCTGCCGGGATGCGGGAATGCCCTGAAACGCACACGTGGCTGCCGGCGCTGCTCGGCCTTCATCCCGTCCGGATCCGCGAAGGCCGGAAGCCGACATCGCTGAGGACTCCGGCGAGACAACGCGTCATCTGGATATCCCAGGGTCCGGCAGGTCGTGCGCCCTTCATTCCCTGTCCCCTGCACCGCATCGCGGGTGGCGACGCTACCCAGCCGGTTTTTCCTCTCCGTCCCTGTTTCCTTTCTTCTTCCTGAGTTTCTTTCTTCTTTCCCGACATACCGCCATGTCCACTCGGCCTCCACGATCCCGCCCGCGCCCACCGTCCCCGCCAACGTGCTTTTCCATCGCCGGCACCGATCCGACCGGCGGGGCGGGCATCCAGGCCGACCTGAAGACCTTCCCGCGCTGGGCGCCCTATGGCATGGCGGTGGTGACGGCCGTGGTGGCGCAGAACACGCAGGCGGTGCGCGGTGGTCTTGCCGCTGGCGCCGGAGCTGGTGCGAGGCGCAGCTGGAAGCCGTGTTCGAGGACGTGGCGGTGGCCGCCGTGAAGATCGGCATGGTGGCCAATGCCGGGATTGCCGAGGCGATTGCCGAGGTGCTGGCTCGTCATCGCCCGCCCTTCGTGGTATTCGACCCCGTGATGGCGGCAAGCACCCACAAGCGCCTGATGAATGAAAGCGACCTGGAACGGATCCGCACCGCGCTGCTGCCGCAGGTGAGGTCTGCTGACCCCCAACCTGAAGGAAGCCGCCCGGCTGCTGGGCATCGCGCAGCCCGTCGATGAAGCCGGCATGCGCGCCTGCTCTGCCCGCTGCGTGCAGAGCGCTGGGGGTGCCCAACGTGCTGCTGAAGGGCGGGCATCCGGCCGACGACCCCCGAATCCACCGACCTGCTGGCCACGCCCGAGGGCGTCATCCGCCTGTCCGCGCCCCGCATTGCCACGCAGCACGGGCACTGGCACGGGCTGCACGCTGTCGTCAGCCATCGCGGCGCTGTGGCCGCAGCACGGCTGGAAAAGAGGCCACCCGGATGGCGCGACTCACGTGCATGGCGCACTGCTGCACGCCGATGCCCTGCAGGTCGGGCATGGTCGCGGGCCGTTGCACCATTTCCTGGCAGGCGGTTCACCTTCCCGGGCAGCTGGCGTAACATGCCGGCAGTGAGGCCATTGCTCCTCGGAGCCCGGCCTGCGGGCAGACCCGGGTGCCATGGCCGCCCCTGCGAAGGCCTGCCCCCTCCACCACGGCCTGTCCGGCAGGATGCCCCATCCGCCGCAGCGCCCTTCCTGTCGCGGAGTCGAGCGTGAACCTCGAAAAAGTCGTCTTTGCCTTCTTCACGATCCTGGCCTGTACCCTGAACTTCGGGTTCTTTCTGGGCGAGATCGACCGTGCCGACTTCCACCACCCGGCCGAGCTGTTCATCGCCGTGGTCATCAACCTGATCACGCTGATCATCAAGTTCGGCGACCGTACCCAGATGGGCGCCACGCACCTGGCCACCAGCCTGGTGGCGACGCTGCAGCTGCTCTTTGCCTCGCTGGTCTGGATGTGGGTCGAGCAGTTCAACAACGTCCCGCTGGACGGCCACACGGTCAGACATCATCGTGTCGCTGTCGGGCGGCGCCGCTGGCCAACCTGGTCTCGGTCATCCCGCTGATCGGCGAGACGCTGCGCCAGACGCGCCTGAGTCGGGCTGCAGCACGGATACCCCGCGCATGATCGACGTCATCTACATGATCCTGCGGCGCCTGCGGGTGCCGCTGATCATCCTGATCGCGGTCTACGCCATCTCGATCTTCGGGCTGGCCATTGCGCCCGGCGTCGATCCGGACGGCAACCCCTGGCGGATGGGTTTCTTCCACGCCACCTACGTGATGAGCACGGCCACCACGATCGGCTTCGGCGAGGTGCCCTTTCCTTTTCAGACCAGCAGCGGGCCTGGCTGATCATCTCCATCTACCTGTCGGTGCTGGCCTGGACCTACGCGGTGGGTTCGGTGTTTGCTGCGACCACCGACCGCACCTTCCGGCGCACGGTGGCACGCAACGTGTTCCGCTGGCAGGTCCAGCGTCTGTCGGGCCCCTTCGTGATCTGCGGTGCCGGTCGCAGTGCGCTGGCACCGGCCCAGGCCCTGACCAGCTGGGCCACCGGGTGGTGGTGGTGGAGATTGACGGCGAGCGCGCCACCCGCTTTGCGCTCAACGAGTTCCTCAGCCCGCCGCTGATCATGGAGGCCGATGCCAGCCATCCGGGCTCCCTGAAGGATGCCGGCATCCACCGGCGCTGGTGCCACGGGCGTCAGCCGCCTCACCAGCAACGAGCACGCAACCAGACCATCGCCATCGGCGCGGGCTGCTGCGTGAGGACATCACCGTCATCGCGCGCGTGACCGACGCCGAGGGCACCAACTAACCTGCATCGCCTTCGGCAACGTGCATGCTGTCAACCCGTTCCAGGTGCTGGGCCACCAACTCTCTCGACATTGCTGCGCCTGAGGTGCTGCGCATGGAGGACTGGGTGACGGCCGCGCCGGCACGCCCATTCCACCTGCATCAACCCGCCCAAGGGCAAGTGGGTGCTGATCGGCTACGGCCGCTTCGGGCTGTACCCATCTCGGCCACACTGACGAGGCGCGCATGCCCTGAAGGCCATCGACCGACCGACCTGGCCGGCGAGGCACGCCTGCAGCGCGGCGACAACCCGAGGGCTCGCTGAAGGCCGCCGGCATGGCGCGGGGCCAGCGTGCTGGTGGCCGGTACCGACAACGACACTATCAACCTGAGTGTCACCACCATTGCGCGCCGCCTCAACCCCGACATCTACGTCATCATCCGCCAGAACCAGTCGGCCGACCGGCTGCTGATCGATGCGGCACGCGCCAACCTGCGCGTGGTGCATTCGCAGCTGGTGGTGCGCGAGATCCTGAGACGCTCAAGACCCCGCTGCTGGGCGATTTCATCAGTCTGCGCGCCAGCAGTCAAACACGGCCGCCAGCCGGGTCATCGAACGCGTGATGGCCACGGTCGGCAACGCCGCACCCGCAACTGGGCCTTCCACTGCGACCCCACCCAGCCCGGGCTCTTTCAATGCCTTCTTCCGCAACCGGGGCGGCCGCGCGCTCACCATCGAGCAGATCCTGCGCGACCCGCGCCACCACGAGACCCGGCTGACGGCACTGGCCGTGATGCTGGTGCGGCGTGGCGAGCGCACCCTGCTGCCCGATCCGTCCACCGAACTGCGCCCCGGCGATCGGCTGCTGTTCATGGGCAAGGAAACAGCCCGGCAGCTGCAGCTCAACTTCCTGGAAGACCCGCTGGCGGTCGACTACGCGCGCACCGGCATCCAGCAACGCGGGGCTGGCTGTTCCGCCGGCTGCGCCTGCGGCGGATGCGCCAGAAGCGCGCCAGGTGCGGCAGGATTGACGGAAATGTCGCAATGACGCTATATTGATGACTTGACAGTCATTAATACGTCAGGTGAACACGACCGCACCATCCCCTGCCCGCTGCAAGCGCCCCCGTGCCTGGGAGCGCCGCGAGGAACAGCGCCCCGGCGAGCTGCTGAACGCCGCGCTGGAAGTCTCTGTGGCCGGCTATGCCGCCGCCCGCCTGGATGACGTGGCTGCACGTGCAGGCGTGTCCAAGGGCACGCTCTACCCTGTATTACGCCGGCAGGGAAGACCTCTTCAAGGCCGTGGTGCGCGCCACCATCCTGCCGGTCATCGAGCAGTTCCGTCGCCGTGTCGAGCAGGCTACCGGCAGCAGCTGAGCAGCTGCGCCGACGTGCTTGAAGGTTGCGGAGGCTGCTTCAGTGTGCCGCAGATGGGCGGCATCATGAAGCTCATCCTCGGAGAAGCCAGCAACTTCCCGGAAATTGCGCGCGCTCAACGACGAAGCGGCCTGCCCACCCATGAGGTGATCCGCCAACTGGTGCAGCGCGGCATCGAACGAGGGGAGTTCCGCCAGCCTTGCGACCTGGACACGGCCACCCACCTGGTCATTTCCCCGCTCATGCTGAAGCTGATCTGGAACCATTCGGTGGGCCAGTGCTGCAAGCCATCATCGATCCGGCCGACTTCATTCGCCATCACGCCGACCTGGTGCTGACGCTGCTGCGTCCCGACACGGCGGCTGCGGCGCCTTGCGCCAGCACGCACACGCCCGACGCCCCGGCCCAGGACGCGCTCCTTCCCCCCCTGCCTCGCCTGGAGCCTGCTGCGCGGATTCCCGACGGCATCTCTCCTTCCCGATGTTTCGTCGTTCCCGGCATGCTGGCATACCATCCAGAGACATCATCCGGCGCTGAACACCATGAACATCGAGCAAGCCCGCTCAACATGATCGAACAGCAGATCCGTCCCCGGCGGGTCAATGATGCTCAGGTGCTCGGCATCCTGGCAGAAGTTCCGCAGAGAACTCGTGCCGGCTGCCTGCCAGGGCATGGCTTTTGCCGACACCGAGGTGCCGCTCAATGTCGACGGTCATGCCTCGTCAGGTGATGCTGGCGCCGAAGGTGGAAGCCCGCCTGCTGCAGGGGTCTGGCCATCCAGCCCCACGAAAAGGTGCTGGAGGTAGGTACCGGATCGGGCTACGGCACCGCGCTGGCGGCACACTGCAGCCGCCACATCAGCTCCTGGGAAATCGACCCGGCGCTGGCCGCTTTCGCCGCGGCCAACCTGGCCCGCGCGGGCCTGACCGACCCGCAGTTGCACACCGGCGACGGCCACGAGGCCTGAAGCCCTCCGATGCCCGCTGGGACGTGATCATCCTGTCGGGAGCCGTGGCCACCGAGCCGGCCGACTTCCTGGCCCGGCTGAATGCCGGCGGGCGGCTCTTCTGCTTCATCGGCGAGGCCCCCGTCATGGAAGCCCGCT